>Ga0114129_10004682_pt1 | contig 19328 bp, 16 predicted proteins | sample RhiMetdeltSRZDD1_FD_80071 | JGI IMG/M metagenome (GOLD analysis project Ga0114129, IMG submission 80071) | Populus rhizosphere microbial communities from Tennessee, USA - Rhizosphere MetaG P. deltoides SRZDD1 (version 2) (version 2) | ecosystem: Host-associated > Plants > Roots > Rhizosphere >...
GGTAGCCGCCGTTCTCGCGCGTGAACTCGACGCCCTGCTCCTCGAGCCAGTGGATCGTGCCCGGCGCCTCCGAGGTGAGGATGCGCACGAGGGTCATGTCCGCGGTCTCGTGCGAGCTTTTCCAGACGTCCTCCGCATGGATGTCCGGCGAGTCGTCCTCGCCGAAGGCCGCCTGGATGCCTCCCTGGGCCTTCGCGGAGTTCGAGGACTGCACCGAGCCCTTGGTGGCGAGCGCGACGCGCGCTCCGGCCTGCTCGGCGGAGACGGTGGCCGCGAGGCCGGAGGCCCCGCTTCCGACCACGAGCACGTCAACGGTGATGGCTTCGGCCACGACGGTCTGACTATACCACCGAGTTCCTAATCCCACACATTTGATTAGCTTATGGCTCGTGGCGACCTCGGACTCCCCTCCGAGCCTCTGGCGCAACGTCCGCTCGATGCCTCCGGCGGCCTGGGTGCTGTTCGGCGGGTCGTTCGTCAACCGCCTGGGGAGCTTCGTGCTCATCTTCCTCGTCATCTGGCTGACCGAGGAGGGCTACTCGCCTGCGCAGGCCGGCGCCGCGGTCAGCTCGTACGGGCTCGGCGCACTGGTCGCGTCCCTGCTGGGTGGATATCTCGCCGACCGGATCGGGAGGCGTAACGCGACCGCGGTCTCCATGTTCTCGGCTGCCGCCACGATGCTGGCCCTTTCCCAGGCGGAGACGCTCGGGGTCGTCCTCGTGCTGTCGGCGCTCGCCGGTCTCGCGGCCGAGCTCTACCGCCCCGCCTCGGCAGCGCTCCTCGCAGACATCGTCCCGCCCGCGGGCCGTCTGACCGCATACGCGCTCTACCGGCTGGCGATCAACGTCGGCTTCGCCGTCGGCGCGCTCGCGGCCGGCTTCCTCGCGGAGCGGTCGTTCTTCCTCCTCTTCGTCGTCGAGGCGTCCTGCTCGACCGCCTTCGGGCTCGCCGCCCTCCTCTTCCTCCCCGAAGGCGTACGGTCGCGCCGCACCGACGAGCGCCCCGGCGAGCTACTGCGGGCCGTGCGCGCCGACCGTCCGTTCCTGCTCCTCCTGATCGCGTCCCTGCTGAGCGCGTTCGTCTACTTCCAGCAGCAGGGCGCGCTGCCGCTCCACGTGGTCGACAACGGCTTCTCATTCGCGACGTTCGGTGCGCTCATGTCGCTGAACGGGCTCGTAGTCGTGCTCCTCGAGCTTCCCATGACGACCATCACCGGGCGCCATCCTCGCCGTCCCGTCATCGCGGCCGGCACCCTCCTCACCGGCGCCGGGTTCGCTCTCACCGCGATCGCGACCGACGTGCCGCTCCTCGCCGTCACCGTTGTCATCTGGACGATCGGGGAGATCGCCTCGGCGCCGGTGGCGCAGGCGTATGTGGCCGAGCTCGCCCCGGTGCACCTGCGCGGCCGTTATCAAGGTGCGTTCGGGCTCACGTGGGCGCTCGGGCTCGTCTTCGCACCGGCGGTTGGGACGGCCGTGTACGCCCTCAGCCCGACCGGTCTCTGGCTCGCGTGCGGCGCCCTCGGCGTCGTCGCGGCCCTGCTCGTCCTCGGGGTCGCGCCGCGTCGGCGCACCGCCTAGCTCCCGACGCTCGCGCGGGCCTCCTCGAGGCTGTCGTCGCGCTCCGTGTCGCGCACGCCGGGGACGAAGAGGAAGGCGAAGGTCACGGCGGCGGCCGCGAAGCCGGCCGCGACGAGCGTCGTCTGCGCACCGAGCCCGGCAGAAACCGGCCCGGTGAGCGCGAAAGAGATGGGGACCAGGCTCGTCGACACGAACCAGTCGAGGCTGGTCACGCGCCCGAGCAGCTCGCCCGGGACGAGCGTCTGCACGAGGGTTCCCCAGATGACCATCCCCGAGGTGAAGAGCGCGCCCTCGACCAGGCTGATCGCCTGCATCTGCCACACCTCGGTCGCGAGGCCGAAGCCGACGAGGGCGAGGGAGCCGAGCCCCCAGGCCGAGTACATGAACGTGATGTGCCGCCGCGGAAACCCACGCTGGCCGAGCAGGAAGGCGGCGAGGAGCGCACCGACACCGCCGCAGGCGAGCACGAGCCCGAAGTCGCTCGCATCACCGCCGAGCTCGTTGCGAACGAGATACGGCACGAGGACGTCCACAGGGCCCCAGTAGGCGAGCAGGAAGACGGCCGCCGCCAGCAGGGTTGCCCAGAGCCACGCGTGCGCCCGCACGAAGACGAAGCCCTCCCGGAGGTCGCGCAGCATTGAGATTCGCTCCTCGGGGGCCTCGCGCGGAGCCGGCCGGTGCCGCATGAGGAAGATCGCCGCCGCGGAGACCAGGAACGTGCCCGCGTCGAGCATGAACGCCTGCCCGGGCCCGATGGTCGCGACCATCCAGCCGCCGAGCGCGGGGCCGACGAGCAGGAAGGCGAAGGGGCGAATGAACTGGTCGAGCGAGTTCGCCTGCAGGAGGAGATGCCGCGGCACGATCTCGGGCACGATCGACATGAACGCCGGGCCGAAGAAGGCCTCGCCTGTCCCGAACACGGCCGCGAGGACGATCAGGTGCCACAGCTCGACCGTCCCGGTGAGCACGAGGACGCCGATCGTCGCGACGGCGCCCGCACGCACGAGGTCCGCGGCGATCATGATCCGGCGCCGCTCGAAGCGATCGGAGATCACGCCCCCGATCAGCACGAAGATGCCGATCGGCAACGTCCAGGCGAGCCCGACTAGCGAGAGCGCGGTCGGCGAGTTCGAGAGCTCGTAGACCTGCCACGCGATCGCGACGATGTAGACGCCGTCGCCGGCCAGCGAGACGGTCGCCCCGGCCCAGAGCAGGGCGAAGTCCCTGATCCCGAGCGGGCGCAGGATGCCGATGCGGCTTCTACTCGCGCGATTCTCGCGCTCGGGTGCCGGCCGGATCTCCATCGAACTCTCAGTAGCTCGTCTTCCTCATCGAGCGCGCGAAGCGTCGTCGGGCCTTGCGCTGCTCCGCCATCGCGCGTGCGTCCGTCTTCAGCTCGAGGTGCTTCAGCTCGCCGAGAAGCTTGCGATAGCTCTCGAACCGCTCTTCGGACAAGGTGCCGTCCGCGAGCGCCGCGAGGACCGCACAGCCGGGCTCGCTCACGTGCGCGCAATCCGCGAACCGGCACTCTGCCGCCAGCTCGGCCACGTCGGAGAACGTCTCGTCGACGCCGCCTTCGGCGTCCCAGAGGGCGATCTCGCGCATTCCGGGGGTGTCGAGGACGAGCCCGCCGTTCCCGAGCGGGACAAGCTCGCGGTGCGTCGTCGTGTGACGCCCCCTTCCGTCGTCGCGCAGGCCCTGCGTCTCCTGGCGCTCCCAACCGAGCAACCGGTTGAGGAGGGTCGACTTGCCGACACCGGAGGAGCCGAGGAGCGCCGCCGTCCGGTTTCCGGAGAAGTAGGGCTCGAGCTCCTCGACGCCCGCGCCCCCGAGGCAGCTGACGACGTGGATCGGCACCCCGAAGACGACCGCCTCGACCTCCGCCACCGCCGCGTCGAGATCCTCGGCCAGGTCGCTCTTGTTGAGCACGACGACGGGCTGCGCACCGCTCTCCCAGCCGGCGGCGAGGTAGCGCTCGATCCGGCGGACGTTGAGGTCGTCACCGAACGCGCTCACGAGGAACACGACGTCGACGTTGGCCGCGACGACCTGTTCGACGCTCTCGTCGCCGGCGGCCTTGCGCAGGAACACGGTCTCGCGCTCGAGGACACTGTGGATCGTCGCCGCGGCCGCGTTGGGGCCGTCGGCGACCGCGACCCAGTCTCCGACCGCGGGGAGGTCGACCGCGCTCGCGGCCTCATGCCGAAGCCGGCCCGCAACCTCGGCGGGCCGCTCGCCGGACGCCGCGTAGACGACGTAGGCGCCGCGATGTTGCGCGGCAACCCGCGCCGGCGCCAGCGCGTCGGCGGCGTACAGCTCGAACTCTCGTTCACGGCTCGGGCTCCATCCGAGCGCGTTCAAATCAAGGGACAACCGAGGACTCCTTTTTCATTGCAGGGGCTCTGGACACGCGCTTGCGCGGTCTCGAGCAGGCTTTCGGGAGGCTCGGCTGCTAGAAGAAGCCGTCGGGACCGCGGAGGCAAGACACTGGGGCAACATCCATTGTCAGCCTCCTTTCCTCGCGGACCGGTACAGGAGAAGCCTAGCCGACGGGACGGAGCCTGTCAGGCCCCGAGGCCGCCGAACACGGCGAACGGGTTGTGCGGCATGACCTCCCAGACCATGCCGCCGCCGGGCTCGACTTCGACCTTCGCACCCTGCGGGGACTCGCCGCGAAGCCGCTCTGCGAGCGCTTCGGCGTCGTCGCGGTTCGCCGCGCCGACGAGGAGAAACGTCGAGCGCTTGACGACCGGGAGTCCCTCTGCCTGGAGCTGCTCGGCCAGTGCGTCGGTCGCATCGCGGTCGGGAAGGGAAACGCGCACCTCCCACTCGGCGTGGCCGCTCGCGAAGGACTCGGCGGCCTCGCGCTCCTGCTGTCGCTCGTGCTCGGCCTGGAGCTCGTCGGCCGTCTCTGGCAGCGGAACGGACGGGTCCTTCCAGTCCTGCTCCACCGGGTGCCAGCGCTCGAGCAACACGTTGGCCGGACGCCCCTCGGAGGACAGATGGGCGCGCACGAAACCGTCCGCGTCGCGCGCCTGCTGCTCGTCGTCGGCGTAGAGGAAGACCCGCGGGCCGTCGCGGCTGACGACCACGCGGCCGCCGAGGCGCTCGCGCTCCTCCGCCTCCAGCCGCCGCGCCGAGAGCCACTCCACAAGCTGCGTGCCGTCGCCCTCGTCGTCGAAGTCCACGGTGATGCGCCAGTCGTCCGCCACGGCGGCATTGTGCCCGATTGCGCCTACCAGACGCTCTGGAGAAGCGCGGCGCCGGCGTGCATGGCGGCCCCTGCACGTCCCCGTGCAGCGACGGCCTCAGCCGCTCCCGCTCTTCAGCCGTACCAGGCTCGGCCGGCCGACGTTCGAGCCGACGACGAACAGCTCCACCCGGCTGCTGCCGCCGCGCAAGGCTTCCTCCGGGACGAGCAGGCCGAAGGCGATCTCGTCCCCGTCCTCGTAGGAGCGGCCCTGCGCGACGACGACGCCGTTGACCGCCACCGCCAGAGAGGTCCCGGCGGGGACGTCGCCCTCGATCGACCCTGTGAGGTAGGTCCGAACGGTCCCGGCCCCCTGTCGGATCTGCCGGAGAAAACGCTCCCCGTCGAGCTTCGCCGAGCCGTCTCCGGTCAGCACATCGAGTTCGGAGACCTGGGCCCCGAGAAGCGAGGGGTCTGACCACGCCGCGTAGACGCGCTCCCAATCGCCCTCGCCGAAGAGGCCCACCTGGGCCGACAGCGCGCGCTCACGCTCCTCGAGAAGCGACGTAAGGTTCGCCGTGACCGCCTCCCCCGCCCGGTCCGGGATCGCCACCCGACCGTCACGCGGACCCTCCGCGCCAACGAGCGAGCGCCCGTCCACCGGCCAGGGAAGCTCGACGCCTAGCAGGTCGGCGATCGTCGGGACGACGTCCACCGTCCTCACGAACGAGTCGTCCACGCGGCCGGAGGTCTGCCCGGGCTCCTTGACGAAGAGCGGGACGAACGCGAGGTCGACCAGGTTCTCCTCGGTTGCGTTCCGGCGCGGTTGGCCGGCTTGGAAGCTGACGCCGTGGTCGGCCACTACCACGATCACCGCCTCGTCGTAGACCCCCTCGGCGCGGAGACGGTCGAGCAGGGCGGCGAGTGCCCGATCTGTGTAGCCGAGCTGGAGCAGGTAGCGCTGATTCCCCTGCTGCGCGGGCCACTCCTCGAGCCAGTCGCCGTTCTCCGAGCCGGGGATGTCGCGTACATCGCCCGCGTACCGGCGCCCCGAGGGGAGATAGAGCCACGGGGCGTGCGGCAGGAGCGAGTGGAGGAAGTAGAGCGTCGGCCGCCTGGAACGGGAGACGAGGCCGGCGAAGCTGCACACGTTCCGCCCGCACACAGGCAGATCGCGGCGAAGCGCCCGCCTCCCTTCCGAGGCCCCTGCGTCGGGCGGCCGCTCCGCCTCGTCCTCCTCCCTGCCGAGGAAGTTCGACCAGTTGTTGGTAATGGGCGGGAGGTCGGAGCTGAGCGACTCGGGGAGGACGAGGTGGGCGTAGACGACTCCGAGATCCGTCCAGAGGGACCTCATTCGGCCTGTGAAGGACTCTGTGGGGGCGCCGCGGCAGACGCCGGGCGGGCATAGGCGCGTGAGGGCTTCGATCGCGCGTAGCTCGTAGTCGTCGGCCAAGAGCGAGAAGAGGTTGTCTGGATGGTCGGCGAAGAAAGGCACGGAGCCCAGCTCCGGCACGCGCCCGGTCAGAAGAGCCGGGACCGCCAGGTGCGTGTGCGCGTTGACCGTCGTGGCGTTCCGGTACCACGTCGACTCGCGCGCGAGCTCGGCGAACCCCGGGAAGCGCACGGCGTCAAGCTCCCCCTCGCGGGTCATGAGGGAAGCGGTCGCGAGCTCGTCGAAGACGAAGACCACGACCGGTGTCGTCGCGTTCACCGCCGTGGCGCCCTGGACGGTGTGCGCCTCGGGGAAGGCGAACCGCTGCGCCGGCGAGGCGAAGAGGAAGAGCACGATGAAGACGAGTGGAGCGGGCGCGAGCACGGTGAGGAAGGCGCGCAAGAGCGCCGCACGGCGGTACACGAAGGCGACGCCTGCCCCCGCGAGCGCGGCGGCCGCGAGGAGGCCGAGCCCGAAGTCGATACCCATGCGCACGGCCACGTGCAGAAAGACGAGCGCGGAGAGGCCGGCGACGAAAAAGAGATGAAGCCCCACCCGCAGCCGCTCGTCTACCAGCCCGGCCAAGGCCTCGAGGACCAAGAGGACACCGGCCGGGACGAGCGTCAGCGCGAGCGCGAAAACGATCACGTCCGCGCCCGTCGAGCCACGCGCGGCGAAGAAGGCCGGGCTCTTGGAGAGAAGGTCGAAGAGCGGCTGGGCGAAGGCGAACGCCGAGAGCGCGGCCAAGTGGATCCCGGCCACAAGCAGGACGCGGCGGGGCTCGACCTCGGGCGGCGCCCCGCCCATGCCTCAGGCGCTCCTCACGTGAGTCGATCCTACTCCGCCCCAGACGGAGGGACCGATGCCGGGCTACCAGACGCTCTGGAGAAGCCCGGCGATCTCTTCGGGTGAGGCGGCGCGCGGGTTGGCCTTCGCGCCGGCGCGCTCGGCGGCCGCGGCCGCCACGACGAGCAACTCCGGCTCGGGCACCCCGAGGTCGCGCAGCCGCTCGAAGCCGGCGAGGCGCGCCAGGTCGGCGACCGCGGCCGGCACGTCGCCTTTCGCGCCCATCGCCTTGCCGAAGCGGGCGATCTCCGCTCCGGCAACGGGCTCGTTGAACCGGAGAGCCGGCGGAAGCACCACGGCGTTGAGCGCCCCGTGCGAGATGCCGTAGCGCCCGCCGAGGGCCTGCGCCATCGCGTGGCCGAGGCCGAGCCCGGCGCTTCCGAGCGCAGCGCCGGCGTGCATGGCCCCCTCGAGAAGCTCCCTCCGCGCCTCGCGGTCGTCAAGGTCGGCGAGCACGCGGGGCAGCGCGGAGGCGAGCAGGCGAGCGCCCGCGAGGGCGTTCTCGTCAGCCTCGAGGTTCCTGCCCTTCACGTAGAGGGCCTCGGCGGTGTGGGCGAGAGCGTTCATGGCGGTACCGCCCGTCTCGAACTCCGGCAGGCCGTAGGTCAGCTCGACTTCGTAGACGATCCCCTCGATGCGCGCGCCGCCGCCGCTCACCTTCACGCCGCGCTCGAGGTCGCGCATGCCGAAGCCCCTGGCCCACTCCGCGCCCGCGTACGTGGTGGGGATGGAGACGACCGGCAGCCCGGTGGCGGCGCTGACCGCCTTCGTCGTGTCGATCGCGCTCCCGCCGCCGAGGGCGACGAGCCCGTCCACGCCCTTTGCGGCCGCGACCGCCTCGTCGACGGTCTCGCGCGGGACGTGCTGCTTGACGCCCGAGTAGCGCGCGGCCACCGGGAGCTCGAGCGAGTCCCAGCGGCGGCTCGTGACCAGGAGCGGCTTCTCGCTCCCGACCTCCCGAAGGACCTCCGGGAGCGCATCCAGTCCCCAGCGGACGATCATGCGGATTGCTCCGCGGCGAACTCGAGGAAGGCGGCCGCGGCCCGGCTCGGGCGGCGACCCTTGGCGCGGACGACCCAGATCTGGCGCGTCGGCTCGATCCCGGTCACGCGGGCTGCCGCGAGCGTCCCCGCCGCGAGCTCGCCCTCGATCGCGGTGCGCGAGATGAACGCGATGCCGTAGCCGGCCGCCACCGCGCTCTTGACGGATTCCTGAAGCCCCAGCTCGAGCTTCGACTCGAGCTCGCGGACGCGCAGGCCGGCGCGGCGCAGCTCCTCGTCCACCACCTGCCGCACCCCCGCGCCCTCCTGCATGACGACGAGCGTCTCGTCCCGCAGGTCGGGCACCGAGATCTCGCCTCCGGCGGCCGGGTGGCTCGGCGGCACGGCGAGCACGATCTCGTCCCGCGCCAGCGGCTCGAAGAGGAGCGAGCGATGGCGCCGCACGGCGCCCACGATCCCGAGCTCGAGCTCGCGGTCGGCCACACGGTCGATCACCGCATACGTGTCCGAGATGGAGAGCGCGATCGCCAGGTCCTCGTGCCGGCGCTGGAACTCGCAGAGAAGGAGCGGCACAAGGTGCGCGCCCGGCCCCGTCGACGCGCCGAGCGTCAGCGTGCCCGCGAGCACTCCATCGTCGGCGGAGGCCACGTCCTCGAGCAGCTGCTCCTCGGCGTGGAGCATCCGCTGCGCGTTCCGGTAGAGGCGGCGCCCGGCCTCGGTCGGCTCGACGCGTCGTCCGGAGCGGTCGAGCAGCTGCTGCCCGAGGCGCTCCTCGAGGGCCCGAACCTGGAGACTGACTGCCGGTTGCGTCACGCCCATGTGCTCGGCGGCCTGGGAGAAGCTCTTGCGGTCGACGACGGCGCAGAACGCGGCAAGCTGGCGCGTGTCCATATAAGGACAGCTTATAGCTCGTCGCGTGAGGTAACGTGGGTCAGGCCGCGCGGCGCAGCGCTGGGCGTGCGCCGATCAAGACGTCGACCAGCGCGTAGCAGCCGATCAGGGCCCAGAAAAGCGCGCCCACGCCGCCGCCGATCCAGCCCGCAACGAAGACTGCGCCGAGGATCGGCCAGAAGCCGGGACGGCTGTCCGAGAGAAGCGCCTGCACGTAGGGACCTTCGGCATCACCGAGCCTCGCCTGGACCCCCGGTCCATACACTCACGGCCGATGCGAGTCTGGATCGACATGACTGCGCCCGCCCACGTGCTGGTGTTCCGGCCGCTGATCGGGCTCCTGCGCGACCGCGGCGCCGAGGTCGAGATCACGGCACGCGACTACGCGCAGACGGTCGACCTCCTGAAGCTCCACGGGCTCGAGGCGGAATTGCTGGGCCGCCACGGCGGCCGCTCGCGCGTCGCAAAGCTCGGCACGATGGTCACGCGCCTGCGCGCGCTGCGGGCCTGGGCGAAGGGCCGCAACTTCGACGTCGCCCTCGCCCACGGGTCACACCACCTGACGCTCGCGGCCCGCTCGCTGGGTATCCCGAGCGGCAATACGTTCGACTACGAGTTCGCGCTCGTGCAGCACCAGCTCGGGTGCCGGGCCGCGACGCGCGTGCTCGTCCCCGAGGCGATCCCGCCCGAGCGGCTCGAGCGCTACGGCGTCCGCCCGCCGAAGCTTCGGCAGTACCCGGGCCTGAAGGAGGAGTACTACCTCTCGGACTTCGAGCCGGATCCCGGCGTGCTCGCGCCGCTCAGCCTCGACCCGGCGAACGTCCTCGTCCTCGTGCGCACGCCGCCGGACATCGCCCTCTACCACCGGCAGTCCAACCCGCTCTTCCCACGGCTGCTCGACCGCCTAGGCCGTGAGGAGGGCGTCCAGACCGTGGTCATCCCGCGCACCGACGAGCAGCGCCGGGACATCCGCGCGCTCGGCCTCCCCTCCGTGGTCGTGCCCGACGGCGCCGTCGACGCGCAGAGCCTGATCGCCTTCTCGGACCTCGTCGTCTCCGCCGGCGGGACGATGAACCGCGAGGCGGTGGCGCTCGGCGTGCCGGTCTACACCACGTTCGGCGGCCGCCTCGGCGGCGTCGACGAGTGGCTCATCCGCGAGGGCCGGCTACGCCCGCTCGAGGACCCGGACCGGATCGAGCTGGCCAAGCGCAGCGGCAAGGCCGAGCGGACGCGGCGAGAGCCACGGCTCTACCTCGACCTGCTCCTGCCCGTGCCGTAGCGATCAGGAAGACGTAGCCGGAGGCGACGCGGCCGCGGTCGGCGCTTCCGTCTCGGCGGCCGTCGCCAGCCGGTGCGGGTTGTGGAGCAGCTCGGCCAGCCGCGCCACGACCTCGACGGTCTCGCCGGCCTCGACGAGGCGCTCGAGCTCCGCGAGCTCGTCCTCGAGCCAGAGCGGGTCGACCGGGACGCTGGCCGCGCGGAGGATCTTTGGGTGGGAGGTCGTCTCCGACGCCTCGTCCTCGCCCCACAGGTCCTCGTGCAGCTTCTCTCCCGGCCGGACCCCGATGAACTCGATCGGGATGTCGCGCTCGGGCTCTTTCCCCGAGAGCCGGATCATGTTGTGCGCGAGGTCGATGATCTTCACCGGCTCGCCCATGTCGAGCACGAAGATGTCACCGCTCTCGCCGATCGCGCCCGCCTGGACGATCAGCTGCACCGCCTCCGGGATCGTCATGAAGAAGCGCTCCATGTCCGGATGCGTGACCGTCACAGGCCCGCCGCGCGCGATCTGGCGGCGGAAGAGCGGGATGACGCTGCCCGAGGAGCCGAGGACGTTGCCGAAGCGGACGGAGATGAACTTCGTCCCGTTCCCCTCCGTGGCCGCCGCGGTCTCGACGATCCACTCGCAGAGCGCCTTCGTCTGGCCGAGCACGTTCTTCGGGCGCACGGCCTTGTCGGTCGAGACGAGGACGAAGCGCTTGACGCCGTGCTCCCCCGCGAGCTCGGCGAGATGCCGCGTGCCGAACACGTTGTTCCGCACCGACTCGAGCGGGTTCGCCTCCATGAGCGGCACGTGCTTGTACGCGGCCGCATGGAAGACGACGGACGGCTGGTGGCGCTCGAAGAGCCGGCGCACCTTGCCCGGGTCCTTGACGTCGGCGAGCGCCGGCACGGTCGCGGTGTAGTTGCGCTCCCGCTGGAGCTCGCGCTCGACGGCGACCAGCGCGTTCTCGGAGTGGTCGACCAGGATGATCTGCCCGGCCCCGAGCGCGGCCATCTGACGGCAGAGCTCCGAGCCGATCGAGCCGCCTGCGCCCGTGACGAGCACGGTCGCGCCGGTGACGTACGACGCGATCGACGGCATGTCGAGGTCGACGGCCTCGCGGCCGAGGACGTCCTCCACCTGCACCTCGCGGATCTGGCCCGAGAGGCTGATGTCGCCGGCGATCAGCTCGTGGACGCCCGGCACTGTCTTCACCGGCACGCTCGCGTTTCGGCACGCGTTGACGATGCGCTGCCGCACCTCGCCGGCGCCGGACGGGATGGCGATGATGACCTCGTCCGGCCGGTTGTCCGTCAGAAGCTGCGGCAGGTCCAGCGTCGTGCCGAGCACGCGCACGCCGTGGAGGCGCATGTTCTTCTTGCTCTCCTGGTCGTCGACCAGCCCGATCGGCCTGTAGCCGAGCTGCGGGTTCTTCAGCATCTCGCGAATAATCATCTGCCCGGCGTCGCCGGCTCCGACGATCAGCGCGGCCTTGCGCCGGGTGACGATCCCGCGCTTGGCCCGCTCGACCAGCGTGCGCGCGAGGACGCGTGCGCCGACGACGAACCCGAGCGTGAACATCCAGTCGATGGCGATGATCCCGCGCGGCAGGTTCCAGCCGGGGACCGGGTCCCACAGGTAGATGAAGCCGACGGCCACGGCCGACGCGACCGTGACGGCGAGGACCGCCCGCCACATGTCCCTGATGGAGACGTAGCGCCACCAGTGGTGGTACAGGCCGAAGAGAACGAAGACGATGAGCTGGATCCCGACGACGGCGACGAAGACGTCGCTCCCGAGGAACTCGTCGTAGCGCGCCGGCACGCCCTTGTCGAAGCGGACCTGGAAGGCCAGGTACCAGGCGAGGGTGACGAGCACCGCGTCGGCGGCGACCCGCCAGAGGCGGCTGCGGCTCACGAGCCTCACGCGTTCGCCCCCACGCCGACCGCGGAGCGGATCGTCGCCACGACCTGCTCCTGCTGCGCCTCGGTGATCCCCGCCCAGAGCGGGAGCGCGATCGTCTCGCGCGCAGCGCGCTCGGTCTCCGGAAGGCTCGCGGGCCCGCCGCCGATGTCGGCGTAGACCGGCTGGAGGTGGAGCGGCGTCGTGTAGTACGTCGCGCAGCCGATGCCCGCGTCGCGGAGCGCGGACGCGATCCGGTCGCGCTCCGGGGAGCGCACGACGTACATGTGGTAGACGTGGCCCGGCTCGTCCTCGGGCAGCTCGACGAGCTCGCCGAGCCCGAGCTCGGCGTAACGGGCGGCGGCTTCGCGCCGCTCGGCGTTCCAGCGGTCGACATGGCCGAGGAAGAGGCGCAGCGCAGCCGCCTGGAGCTCGTCGAGGCGCGAGTTGTAGCCGATCGCCTCGAAGCGCTCCTTGTCCCGCGAGCCGTGGAAGCGAAGGACGCGCACGCGGTCGGAGACGTCGGCGTCGCGCGAGGCGACCAGGCCGCCGTCCCCGAGGCCGAAGAGGTTCTTCGTCGGGAAGAAGCTGAACGTCGCTGCGACCCCGACGGAGCCTGCGCGCACGCCGTCGAGCTCCGCGCCGAAGGCCTGGGCGGCGTCCTCGACGACCGGGATGCCGTCGGGCAGGTCGACGAGCGCCAGCGGCCGCCCGAAGAGGTGCACGGCGAGGATCGCCTTCGTGCGCTCCGTGACCCGGTCGGCGACGTCGGTTGGATCGAGATTCAGCGTGGTCGCGTCGATGTCGGAGAAAACGGGTGTCGCGCCCCTGCGGGATACGGCCTCCGCCGTGGCGAAGAACGTGAACGAGGGGCAGATGACCTCGTCCCCGGGGCCGACCCCGAGGGCGTCGAGGACGAGCACGAGCGCGTCCGTGCCGTTGGCCACGCCGACGGCGTCCTGGACGCCGAGGTACGCGGCGGCCTCCTGCTCGAAGGCGCGCACCTCCGGGCCGAGGATGAAGCGGCCGGAGTCGACGACCGCCCCGAGGCGGTTCTTCAACTCCTCGATGAGCGGCGCGTACTGCGCCTTGACGTCGACGTGCGGAATGGTCATGAGGCCACGGGGGAAGGGCTCCTCACCGAAGGGCCAGTCTACCGGCCGATTCCCTCGGCAGACCGCTCCAACTCACGCTTCCGGGCCCTCTTCCGGTAGGTGCGGAACACGATCGCGGCCACGCCGGCGACGACGAGGGCGATGATCGCGTAGTCCGCGTAGCGGAAGTTCTCGTGGAACTCCTCCCACTGGCTTCCGAGCGCGACGCCGATCGCGGCGAGGCCGAAGCACCACGGGATCGTGCCCAGGAAGGTGAGGACGGTGTAGCGGACGACCGGCATCTCGCCCACGCCGGCCGGGATGGCGATGAAGGACCGGACCACGGGGAGCATGCGCGAGATGAAGACCGCGGCGTCGCCGTAGCGCTCGAACCACGCATCCGCCTTGTCGAGCTTGGCAGGCGTGATGTGCAGCCACCTGCCGTGACGCTCGAGGTACGGCCGCCCTCCGTAGAGGCCGATCGCCCACCCGGCGATCGAGCCGAGCGTGTAGCCGATCGTCCCCGCCATCGCCATTGCCACGTACGCCCAGCCGGTGGATTCGATCTCCGTGCCGAAGAGCGTCACGCTCGAGCCGGGGAAGGCTCCCGCCGCGACCGCGCCGGCGTAGACCATGACGAGCTCGCTCGCCGCCGGGAAGACGGCGTCGATGAACATGAGGATGAAGACGGCGTAGAGGCCGTAGTCCCCGATGACGCTGGTGACGGCCTCGGTGATCTCGTGCACCAGCCGAGTCTAGCCAGCGCCCCGCCGGGGCTTCCCCGTTCTCCTAGCCGCGTACTACGCGGATGGTGTCGGTGAGCGTGAGGGTTCCGAAGGTGTTCGTCGCCCGGATGCGGATGACGTAGGTGCCGCCCGGAACCAGGACACCGGCCGTCCGCCGGCCGTCCCAGCTCCACACATGCTTGCCGCGGCCGCGGGGGCCCTGGTAGAGGATCTTGCGCACCTGGCCCGAGCGCGTGAGCACGGCGACCCCCAGCGTGGCCTGCCGCTTCAGCACGGCCGAGACGAACACGCGCACGGTGCCCCGCGCCACGACGGGGAGCCGCTCGCGGGAGAGCCGGAGGTGACCCAGCGTGCGGTTCACCTTGAAACTGCGCGTCATCGTGCTGACGCGCCCGCTTTCGTTCTCGGTCGCCTCCACGACCCAACGCCAGGTTCCGTCCGCCATGACGGAGGAGCCGACCGCTTTGCGGAACGTCCCCGGCAACGACCCTCGGCGGGAGCGCCACGCCACGGATCCGTTCGGGCGCAGGAGCTTCAGGTCGATGACCGACGGACGGACGACCTTCGCGGCCAGCGTCGTCCGCTCGCTGACCGCGTCGCCGTTCGGCGTGATCAGCTCGCGCGAGGCCCTGGGGGCGTAGATCCCGTGATAGAAGAGGAAGAGCCCGCCAGCCACCTGCCGTGCGTAGCCGCCCGTGGGCCTGTTGAGCACGCTGCCGTTGAACGACAGCGTCGACGAGCCGCCGCCGTCGAGGCTCATCGCCGTGACGGAGCCGAGGCGGGCCATCTGCTGGGCCAGCTCCCAGTTGGTCAGGCCGCGGGAAACCGAGCTCCTGCCGTCGGCGACCACGAACATGATCCGACCGTCGGCGAGCTGGCCTACGGCGGTCCGGGGGTGGAGGCCGTTGAGGTGCGAGAGGGTGAACCCCTCGCCGGCCCGCCACACCGGGTTGCCGTCGCGCACGAGGACAGGGCCGCCCCCGATCCCATCCGCCGCGTCGTCGGGGAACCCGGGGATGCGGAGCTGCACGGTTACTGTCGTGCCGAGGGGCGCCTCGGTGAGGAGCCGCCCGCGCCAGAAGCCGCGCGCTTGGATGACCGCGCCGCGCGCCGGGATGAGCGTCCCCCCGTGGCGGCGGACGGCGGTGACCCGCCCGGTCAGCGTCCCGTTGAGAAGCGCGGGCGGGAACCTGCCGAGCACCAGTTCGACCGACCCGGGGACCCGCGGCGTCCTGCCACCGAGACTGCGCGTGTAGAGGGCCACTCCGGGCGGCTCGAGGAGCGGCCGGTTCACGGTCTTCAGCGGATGCGCGGGGTACGAGCCGGGCTTCCACGAGCCGGTCATGAGCCAGCGGTCGACCAGCAGCCGGCCGTCGAAGGCGATCCCGAGAGCCGACCGGTCGGTGATCGGCGGCGTGTGGAGCACACCGTCGCGCAGGAACATTCCGGTCGGTCTGCCGGACGCGATGCTGAAGAAGTCGCCGTTCACGCCGACCGTCGTCGCCTGGCGGGCGACCGCGGCCTGCATCGACGGGATCGTCTGCTTGCCGAGCACGGTCCCGGCCGAGAGCATCGGCCTGAGCTGGTAGAGACCGCCGTGCCGGGGCATGCGCACGACGTGGAGCGTGACGACCCGTCCGCCGACGATCGCGTTCTCGCGCTCGTACGTGACGTTCGGAAGCAAGGTGGTGGCAGACCCCGCGATCGACGGGGATGCCAGCAGCGCCGCAAGCGCGACGGGGAGAAGACCCCTCTTCAACACCCCAAACGCACCAAATCACACTTGCCGGACGATGACAAGCGGCGAGCCGGGACGGTCCCGGCGGCCCCGGCTAGTTCCAGACCTTGACTTCGCGGTAGAGCGTGTCGCGCTGCACGGGCACCTTCCCGGCGGCCCTGATCGCCCGCACGAAGTCGTCCGTGCTCGCCCGGTGCGTAGTCCCCGCGGCCGAGACGACGTTCTCTTCGATCATCACCGAGCCCATGTCGTCGGCGCCGAAGCCGAGCGCGACCTGGCCGACCTTCATGCCCTGCGTCACCCAGCTCGACTGGATGTGGTCGACGTTGTCGAGGTAGATGCGGCTGACCGCCTGCGTCAGCAGATAGTCGAACGAGGTCGGGAAGTGGCTGACCTTTTCGGCCAGACGCGTGCCGTCGGGCTGGAACGTCCAGGAGATGAAGGCGCGGAACCCACGGGTTTCGTCCTGGAGCTCCCGGATCCGGCGCATGTGCTCCACGCGCTCCTCGAGCGTCTCGACGTGGCCGTACATCATCGTCGCCGTGGACGAGACGCCGAGGCGGTGGGCCTCGCGCATGACCCCGAGCCAGTCCGCCGACTTGGTCTTCTTCGGCGCGATGATGTCGCGGACCCGGTCGACGAGGATCTCGGCGCCGCCGCCGGGCAGCGAGTCGAGACCGGCGTCGCGGAGCCGCGTGAGCGTCTCGGGGATGGTGAGCTTGGAGCGGCGCGCGATGTGCTGGATCTCGGGCGGCGAGAGCGCGTGCAGATGGATGCGGTAGCGCTCCTTGATCGAGCTGAAGAGGTCCTCGTAGAACTCGATGCCGAGATCCGGGTGGTGGCCGCCCTGCATGAGGAGCGCCGTGCCGCCGATCGACAGCGTCTCCTCGATCTTCTTGAAGATGACCGGCTTGGGCAGCAGGTAGCCCTCGCGGCGGTCGCCCGGACGGCGGTAGAAGGCGCAGAAGTCGCAGTCCGTGTGGCAGATGTTCGTGTAGTTGACGTTCCGGTCGATGATGAACGTCACGCGCCGCGGGTCGACCTTGCGGTTGCGCAGCTCGTCGGCCGCGCGGCCGACGCCGACGAGGTCACGGCTGCGGAGGAGGACGAGCGCGTCCTCGTCGCCGAGCCGCTCTCCGTCGAGCACGCGGTCGAGCACCTCGGCGACGGCGCCGTTTCCGTTCGCCCGCCCGTTGCCGTTTCCGGTCACGCCGAGACCGTTTCCGGGGCGACGAAGCGCAGCTCGGGGACGCGGTCGAGCTCGCCGACGTCGCGCGCGAGCTCGAAGAAGGTGATCAGCCCGGCGCGCTCCCGCGGCCCGAAGCTGTAGCGAAGCTTCTCGAAGTAGCGGGCGAGGAAGCCGGCCGGGTAGCCGTAGCGCTCACTCGCCTCGAAGGCGAGGCGCTCGGGCTCGGCCCTGGCGTGGCGCACGGAGGAGACGAGCGCCTCCTCGAGCAGCAGCACCCCCGGCGGCGCGGGCTCCGGGCAGGCCCAGACGGCGAAGACCATCGGGAGCCCGGTGCGCTCGAGCCAGAGGCGGCCGAGATCGTGGTGCGGCGTCGGATCCTCGAAGGCGCTGCGGAGTGCGGCGTCGCCGATCAGGAGCTTCGCGTCGGCCTTCTTACCCAGCGGGACGAGCACCGCCTCGGGGAGCAGGATCCTCGTCAGCACGACCGAGGTGGCGCTCTCGGGCGTGACCGCGACGGAGTCGACATGCTCGAGCGGCGCCTTCGACACGAGCTGGATCGAGTCGACCGCGCCCTCGGACGAGACGCAGAGCCGGGGGAGGATGCGGAGGCGGTCGGCGTTGCGCGCGTACTCGATCGAGGAGATCGGCGCGATGTCGATCTCGCCGGCGAGCAGCCGCTCGTTCAGCTCGGTCGGGACGCCAGGGACCTCTTCCACGTCGACGTCGAGCCGATGGAAGACCGGCGCCATGTTCACGTAGCTGATGCGGCCGAGTCGAATCATCTGCTGGGCCTCCACTTGCGTCTGGGGAGGTCAGATAGACGCGAGTAACTTCGGGTCCCGACCCGCCCCCTGCTCGCGTCCAGCCTACCGCCGGGCGCCGCGCCGGTGCGTGACCGAACGTGACGGATGTGGGTCAAGCGTACGACCTCCAGAGGAAGAACGTGAGCAGGTTCCCGTCGAGGTCGAGGGCGGCGAACTCGCGGCTGCCGAAGTCGGTGTCGTCGGGCCCGCCGACCGAGACCGGATGGAGGACGTCCTGGGCGGCGAGCTCGGCGAAGAGCTCGTCGACATCGGAGACGACGATCCGGCAGCTCGCCGTGCCGGCGATGAAGGACTCGGCGCCGGAGCGCACCGGCTGCTCGCCGCGCTCGGCGCCTCGCCAGCTCTCGTCGCCCGCCTCCCACAGGTGCAGCACCGCGTCCCCGCGGGCCATGACGGCGAAGCCGCCGTCGTGGTGGAGCACGTGGAAGCCGAGCCGGTCGTGGTAGAAGGCGACCGCCGCCGCGGCGTTGCGAACCGGCAGCGCCGGGATGGTCTGGCCGAGCGTCACGTCGGCACGCGGCACCGGCTCCCGACCGGCGGGCTCCCGCTCTTCGAGCCCGGCTTCCCGCAGCGCGGTCGCGCGGTCGGGGAAGTCCTGGATATGGACGATCGCGTCCTCCTCCACCGTCAGCACCTGATGCAGGTCGTCGCCCTCGGGCGCGTCCTGCAGGTTCATCTCGACCACGATCCGCTCCGGGGTCTCGGCGACGATCCTGGGCAGCGCGCGATGGCCCTGCTTGATGTGCCACTCGAACCAGGCGCGGACCTCGTCGCGGCTCGAGCACGTCGGCGTCTCCTCGCCCGCCCGCGCGAAGCCCGACCACGTCACCTCGGGGTCGAGCACGGCGATCATGCCCTCGAAGTCGGCGCGGCCGAACGCGTCGCTGAGACGGTCGGCGACCGTCACGCGTCCCACCGCCGCAGCTCGTTGTAGAGCGTGTCGCGCTGCACGGGGACGCGGCCCGCCTCCTGGACGAAACGGACGAGCTCGTCGATCTTCTGCTCCGTCTCCGTCGTCGCGCCGGCGGCGTGGAAGATCTCTTCGCGGACGACGGTGCCCTGGACGTCGTTCGCGCCGAAGTGGAGCGCGACGGCCGCGAGCGGCATGCCCATCATGATCCAGTAGGCCTTCACGTTCGGGACGTTGTCGAGCAGGAGCCGCGAGACCGCGATCATCTTCAGGTCGTCCGAGCCGGCCGTGTGCGTCCAGCCGCGCCGCTCGAAGACGGTGTTCTCCGGGTGGAAGGCGAGCGGAATGAACGCGAGGAACCCGCCGGTCTCGTCCTGGAGGTCGCGCAGGCGCAGCAGGTGATCGACGCGCTCCTCGTAGGTCTCGACGTGGCCGTAGAGCATCGTGCAGTGCGTCGGGATCCCGAGCCCGTGCGCGGTGCGGTGCGTGTGGAACCAGAGATCCGGATGCTCCTTTCCGGGAGCGATCAGGCGGCGCACCCGGTCGGCGAAGACCTCGGCGCCGCCGCCGGGCAGCGAGCCGAGCCCCGCCGCCTTCAGCTCGACGAGCACCTGCTCGTGCGAGAGCCCGGAGAGCGTCGTCATGTGGTGGATCTCGCTCGCCGTGTAGCACTTGAGATGCACGTACGGCATCGCCTCGTGCAGCGAGCGGATCGTGTCCA
>Ga0114129_10004683_pt1 | contig 19326 bp, 17 predicted proteins | sample RhiMetdeltSRZDD1_FD_80071 | JGI IMG/M metagenome (GOLD analysis project Ga0114129, IMG submission 80071) | Populus rhizosphere microbial communities from Tennessee, USA - Rhizosphere MetaG P. deltoides SRZDD1 (version 2) (version 2) | ecosystem: Host-associated > Plants > Roots > Rhizosphere >...
GCCAGGAACTGCGTAGCGGCCAGCTCGGCGTAGAGCGGATCGGCGGCTACCAGCTCGCTGTGCGTACCGACGGCCCGCACCTCACCGGCGTCCATCACGACGATCCGGTCTGCCATGGCCACAGTGGACAGTCGGTGCGCGACGACCAGTACCGTCGTGCGGTCCGCGACGTCGGCGATCGTGTCCCGCAGCGCCGCCTCGTTGACCGCGTCGAGCTGGGACGTGGCCTCGTCGAGCAGCAGCAGCCGCGGCCGGCGCAGCAGCGCCCGGGCGATCGCCACCCGCTGCCGTTCACCACCGGACAGCTTGGTACCCCGGTGGCCGACCGGAGTGTCGAGGCCCTCCGGCAGTTGTGCGACGAGCCCGTCGAGCCGCGCCGTGGCCACCACCTGCCGCAGCTCGTCCTCGCTGGCGTCCGGCGCGCCGTAGAGAAGGTTCTCCCGCAACGGGCCGGACAGCACAGGGGCGTCCTGCTCGACGTACCCGATCGCCGCGCGCAGTTGCGCGATGGGCCAGTCCCGCACGTCGATCCCGTCGAGCAGCACCCGGCCGGTCTCCACCTCGTAGAACCGTTCGATGAGCGAGAAGACGGTGGTCTTGCCGGCTCCGGACGGCCCGACGAAGGCGGTCATGCCGCCCGGCGGGATGTGGAAGCTGACGCCGCGGTGGATGTCGGGCGGCTCCTCGCGGTACCGGAACGTCACGTTCTCGAACGTCACGGTCGCGGGCGCGGCGCCGACCGACGGCAGCTCCCCGGGCGGGTCGGCCGGTTCGACGGGCAGCCGCTCGGTCTCCTGGATGCGGTCCACCGCGGCGGACCCGATCTGGTACTGCGTCACGGCCTGCACGAGCTGGCTGATCGAGGGCATCAGGTAGAACACGTACAGCAGGAAGGCGACGAGCGTACCGACGTCGATCGCGCCGGAGGCGACCCGGGCGCCGCCGACCGAGAGCACGATCACGAACGCGGCCTGCATGGCCAGTCCCGCGGTGTTGCCGGCGATGGCCGACCACTTGGCCGCGCGTACGCTGGCTCGCCACGCCTCGACCGCGGCGCCCTGGACCCGCTCGCCCTCCCGCTCCTCGGCCCCGGACGCCTTGACCGTGCGGAACGCGCCGAACATCCGCTCCAGCGCGGCACCCATGACGCCCACCGACTCCTGGGCGCGCCGGGAAGCCTGGTGGATCCGCGGCACCACGAGCCAGATGATGCAGCCGGCCGTACCCAGAGCCACGAGCGTGACGCCGAGCAGGACCAGGTCCATCAGCGCCATCATCACGATGGTGGCTGCGAGCGCGATGACCCCGGTGACCGCGCCGACGAGCGAGTTGGTGGTGACCTCGCGCAGCAGTGTGGTGTCCGCGGTGACCCGCGACATCAGGTCGCCCGGCTCGGTGCGGTCGATCGCGGAGATGCGCAGCCGCAGCAGCCGGGTCGCGAGACCGCGCCGGGCGGTGAGCACCACGGATTCGGCGGTACGCCGCAGCACGTAGCCACCGAACGCACCGATGGCGGCGTTGAGGAACACCAGAGCCGTCATCAGCAGCAGCGCGTTGGTCAGCGACCGGTCGTGGCTGAGGCTGTCGATCAGTTCCCGTGCCACCAACGGCAGGGCGAGCCCGGTGGCCGTGGTGACCAGACCGAGCGCCCCGCCACCGGCGAGTGCCCACTTGTACGGGCTGGCGTACTCCAGCAACACCCGCCAAGCGGGTCGCTCGCTCCCCATCGTGCTGGCTTTTCGCTCGCGACTGCGGGGCTCGCTTCGCTCACTCCTCGCGCTCACCTCCCAGACATTACAGACGGCGCTCAATGGGCAGTCGGGACCGCGTCAGCAGACCGGCGCCGAGCATGGCCACCGCCGGCACCAGGACCAGCGTCACCGCGACGTTGAGCCAGGGCACGTCGATCGGGTACAGCGGAGGAGCCGGCCAGACCTCGCCGAACCGTTTGTTCAGCGCGAACAGCACGGCCGTCGAGGCGCCCACGCCGGCTACCACGCCCAAGAGCGAGCCGAGTCCGGCGATCACGCCGGTCTGGCTGAGCGTAAGTAGCCGGCGTACCCCCGGTGAGGCACCCACAGCCGCCAGCGTGCCGAGGTCGGCGCGGCTGTCGGCGGCGGTCAGGCCGGTGGCCATCGCCGCCGCGGCGATGGTGATGATCGCGGCCACGATGGTCATCACCAGCAGGAAGCTGGTGTTGGACCCGGGCGCCGACTGCACCGTCAGCCTGAATTGTTCGCCGAGCGCGGCCCGAGCCCGGTCCTGCTCGGCGACCGTCGGCATCCGGCTGGTCGTGGCGAGCGTGATGGCCGGTCTGGAGACGTAGCCGAGGGAGCGGGCGGTGGCCTCGGTCATCATCGCGATCGGCGCCCCCGTCCCGTGCGGCAGCACGAAGGCCGGCGCGGTCGTCGCGTTCACGTGCCTCTCGCCGTTGATGAACGTGACCACCCCCAGCGTGACCCGGTCGCTCGTCACGTACCGGGCGCTGTCGACGACCACCTTGCCGTCTCGCAAGGCGGCGGCCGCGAGCGCGGCGTCCTCCGGGGTGAGGTTGGCCACCGCACCGGCGGAATCCGGGTCGATGGCGACCACGATGCCGCCGTCTGAGTAGTACCGGTCGAAGTAGGAATACAACCGGCCGACACCGGCGCAGCGGGCGTCCTGCCGGGCGGCGCGCTGCTCGGCCCGGGTCGGGTCGCGCCCGAGCACCCGCCCCTCGTAGGGGCACAGCCGGTCGGCCGGTACCTGCAAATTGACCGGGCACCCTACTTCGGAGCAATTGACCTCGCTGATCCGGTGGACCGCGCTGACCGGCAGGAAGCTGCGAATGGTGGCGATGGCGTCCGCCGGTACGCCCTGGGGCTCGGTCGGTCTATCGCTGGGGACGCCGTCGGGCGGGCCTTCTTGGGCCAGGTAGACGTCTCCGGGGCGGCTCAACCCTCCGCGGTAGCGCTCTCTGGACTGCCCGTCCGCCGCGATGACCACGATGCCGAGCGCGAGGCTCGCGATGACCACGCCCATCACGGCCGAGATCGCGGGTGCGGCCGCGGTGCGGTTGCGTGATGTGTCGCGCAGTGCGATCCGCGGCGCGAGCGGCAGCCATCGGCCGAGCCGGGCGATCAGACCCACGAGGGCCGGCGTACCCAGGATGAGCCCCAGCTCGGCCAGGACCAGCCCGCCGAGGATGAGCGCCACGTTGATCTGCCAGGCACCGAGAGCCGCGACCACCACCCCGATCACCCCGGCCACGCCGCCGAGGACCAGCCAGCGCCGCTTCGACCGCACAATCCCGCGCCGGCCGGCGAGGCCCGCCACCACGTCCTGTCGAGACGCCGCCCACGCGGGTACGACGGCCGCCAGCAACCCGGTCAGCACGGCCGCTCCGGCCAGGGCTACCAGTGCCGTCGGGAACACCCGGAAGGCACCGATCCGGTGATTCCAGACGCCCTCGAAGTACGGCACCGTGGCCGCGGCGATGCCGATCCCCAGCACGATTCCGAGGCCCGCGGCCAGCGTTCCGAGGACCACGCCGTCGGCGAGCACGATGCGGCGCAGGTGGGCCTGGGTACCGCCGGCGGCCGCGACGAGGGCCAGATCGCGGCGGCGCCGGCGCGCCCCGACCGCGAACGCCGGGCCGGCCAGCAGGACGATCTCGAGCACGGCTAGCCCGCCGAAGAGCAGGCTGAAGCCGAGGGTGGCGTCGTCGTCCCCGTTGTACTCCTGGAAGCTCGGGTCGATCTCGTCGTCGCTCGGCGGATTCGCCATCACGTACCGGGAAATGGCCACGATGCCGTGCTGGTTGAGCTCCTGGACCTGGGCCCAGGTGATCGGACCCGGCGTGGACACCAGCCACGTGCGCTGCTCGCGCCACTGGTCGACCGGCGTCTCGGGCAGCGCCCCGGGCCGCAGCAGCATCGTGCCCGCTTTCAGGTCACCGGGATCCTCGACGAGCGCCACGACGCGGAAGGTACGGCTGCCGTCGGCGAGCTGGACCGTGCCGCCGACGCCGGTACCGAGCCGGTCGGCCGCGGCCGGGGTCAGCGCTACCTCGTCCACAGTGGACGGTACCGAGCCGGACAGCGGACGGTAGATTCCCTGCGCGATCGGGTCGGCGTAGTCCAACATCCGGACGGTGATGGAACCGACGCCGGTCGCGGTACGCACCGACAGGCTCGTGCGCTCGTCGGTGATCGCACGGCTGCCGGGCGGCAGGAGTGCCAGCAGGCGGTCCTGGCTCGGCGGCGGTGGTACCGGGGGGTTGTCCCTGGGCTTGGAGATGCCGAAGAGGAAGTGACTGTCGGTCGGGTGCTGCTCGACCCCGTAGTCGTGTGGCCACTTGGCGGCGATCTGTGCGGTACCCATGAGCCGGTCCGCCTCTTCCGGACCGGTGAGCGTGAAGGTGTCGAAGTTGACCGCGAGGAACACCATGCCGGCCACCGGTACCGTGATCATCGCCAGCACCAGCGCGGACCGTCCCTTGGCCCGGCGCCCTTCCCGGCGGGCCAGCCGCAGGGCGGCCCGCCAGCCGGCCCACCACCGCTTCACCGCGCACCGCCCCCGCTGGGCAGCAGTTCGTCGGCCTGATCCAGAGGTCCGGAGGTGTCCACGATGACGCCGTCGCGGAGGAACACGACCCGGTCGGCCCAGGCGGCATGCCGGGCCTCGTGGGTGACCAGGACCCCGGCCGCCCCGGCGTCGACCTTCGCCCGCAGCAGGCGCAGCACCGCCTCGCCGGTTTGCGAGTCCAGTGCTCCGGTCGGCTCGTCGGCCAGGATCAGCCGCCGCTGGCCGATCAGCGCCCGGGCGATCGCCACCCGCTGTTGCTGCCCTCCGGACAGTTCGTCGGGGAACCGCCCCTCGTACCCAGCCATGTCCACCTCGGCCAGTGCGGCCGCGGCGGTTCGGCGGACCTGCCGCAGCCCTACGCCGTCCAGCTCCAGTGGCAGGGCCACGTTCTCGCCGGCGGTCAGGCTGGCCAACAGGTTCAGATCCTGGAAGACGTAGCCGACCCGCCGTCGGCGTAACGCGGCCAGCTGCCGGCGGGAGCAGGCGCCGAGATCCGTGCCGTCGACGACGACCGTCCCCTCGGTGGGCCGGTCCAGCCCGCCGGCCAGGTTCAGCAGCGTCGACTTGCCGGACCCCGACGGCCCCATCACCGCCACCAGCTCACCCGCTTCGACGGCCAGCGACACTCCGCGCAACGCGTGGACCGCGGTCGGGCCGCGGCCGTGGACCCGGTGAACTTCCCGTAGCTCCAGGACAGTCATGGCTACCGAGTATGCATACTCGGTATGGCTGACGCAACCAGGGCAACCCTGAGGTTCCCCTGAGTCTGCCGTGGCGCTCGGTAAGGTGACGGCGTGAAACCCATGCGGGTTGCCCTGCTGACCTACCGGGGCAACCCGTTCTGTGGCGGGCAGGGCGTCTACGTGCGGCATCTCAGCCGCGAGCTGGTCCGGCTCGGGCACAGCGTGGACGTGCTGTCCGGGCCGCCGTACCCGACGCTCGACGACGGGGTCAGGCTCGTCGAGGTGCCGAGCCTCGATCTCTACCGGGAGCCGGATCCGTTCCGGGTGCCGAGGCTGCGCGAGTACCGGGACTGGGTCGACGTGCTCGAGGTGGCGACGATGATGACCGCCGGCTTCCCCGAGCCGTTGACGTTCTCGTTGCGCGTCCGGCGGTTGCTGCGCGCCCGGCGCGATCACTATGACGTCGTCCACGACAACCAATGCCTCGGCTACGGGTTGCTGCGCCTCGGCCTGCCGCTGGTGACCACCGTGCACCACCCGGTGCAGATCGACCGGGACCTCGAGCTGGCGTCCGCCACCGGTTGGCGGCGCCTGTCGCTGCGCCGCTGGTACGGCTTCACCCGGATGCAGCGGCGCGTGGCACCCCGCTTGGCGCGGGTCGTCACGGTGTCGGAGTCATCCCGGGACCAGATCGTGTCCCTGCTGGGCGTGCCGGCCCCGCGCGTCGAGGTGATTCCCATAGGGACCGACGCCGACCTGTTCAGCCCGGACCCGGCCGTCGTTCGGGTGCCCGGTCGCGTGGTCACGACCGCGAGTGCGGACGTACCCCTCAAGGGCCTGCTGCCGCTCGTCGAGGCGGTCGCGAAGGTACGCACCGAGCGGCCGGTCGAGCTGGTGGTCGTCGGATCGCTGCGGGCGGGCGGCCCGGTGGCGGCGGCGATCGCGAACCTCGGACTGTCCGATGTGGTGCGTTTCGCGGGCCGACTGCCGCACGACGAGCTGGTCGGCGAGCTGCGCCGGGCCGAGCTGGCCGTGGTGCCGTCGTTGCACGAAGGGTTCTCGCTACCGCTCGTCGAGGCGATGGCGTGCGGCACCCCGGTCGTCGCCACCACCGGTGGTGCTCTGCCCGAGGTGGCCGGCGACGCCGCGGTGCTCGTACCGCCGGGGGACGTGTCGGCGCTGGCGACCGCTCTCTCCCAGACCCTCGCCGACCCGGCGCTGCAGGCTCGGCTCTCGGTGGCCGGGCGAGCCCGAGTCGTCGAGCGGTTCACCTGGCGGGCCGCTGCTCTGCGCACGGTCGAGGTGTATCGCCGGGCGGTTTCGTGCTGACCGTCGACTTCGCCCGGTTGCGGATCGAGCCGGGGACGCGCGTGCTGGATCTGGGCTGCGGTGGTGGCCGGCACGCGTTCGAGTGCTACCGGCGCGGGGCTCGGGTGGTGGCGCTGGACACGAACGCCGCCGACCTGTCCGGCGTCGCGGGCATGTTCGGCGCGATGGCGTCGGCGGGGGAGGCGGGTCCGCAGGGTGGCGCGACCGCGGTCCGCGGCGACGCGCACTCGCTGTCCTTTGTGGACGGTGCATTCGACGTCGTGATCCTCTCCGAGGTGCTCGAGCACATCCCCGACGACCACCGGGTGATCGCCGAGGCGGCCCGGGTACTGCGCCCGGGCGGTGTCCTCGCGGTCACCGTGCCCCGGTGGTGGCCCGAGCGGGTGTGCTGGGCGCTGTCCGAGTCGTACCACCGGGTCGAGGGCGGGCACGTGCGGATCTACTCCCGGCGCAAGCTGGTGTCCCGGCTGCGGGCGGCGGCTCTCGTACCGCAGGGCAGCCACCACGCGCACGCGCTGCACTCGCCGTACTGGTGGCTGCGCTGCGTGTTCGGCGACGTCCCGTGGTATCACCGCCTGCTCGTGTACGACATCATGCACCGTCCATGGTGGACACGCGCGGCCGAGCGGCTGCTCAATCCCGTGCTGGGCAAGAGCCTGGTGGTCTACCTGCGCAAGCCGGTCTCATGACGGCGTTCGAGCCCGCCGCGACGGCTTCGTTCATCGCGTCCGTCCAGTGCGCCGACGGGCAGATCCCGTGGTACCCGGGCGGACACACCGATCCGTGGGACCACGTCGAGGCGGCGATGGGGCTCGACGCCGCCGGGTTGCCGGACCGGGCGCGGGCGGCATACGACTGGTTGGCTCGGGTGCAGAACCCGGACGGCTCCTGGTGCCGCGGCTACCGCGGCGCGGAGGTGACCGACGCGGTACGCGAGTCCAACTTCACCGCGTACCTGGCCGTCGGGCTGTTGCACCATCTCCGGTGTACCGGGGACGAGGCGTACCTGCGCCGGATGTGGCCGGTCCTGGTCTCCGCACTCGATTTCGTATTGGACCTGCAGGCCCCTGGCGGGCAGATCCGGTGGGCCCGCGGGTTGGACGGGCGGCCGGCCGAGGAGGCCCTGCTGACCGGCTGCTCCAGCATCTACCACAGCCTGCGCTGCGCGCTCGCGATCGCCGAGCGCCTCGGTGAGCCGCAGCCGGACTGGGAACTCGCCGCGGCGACCCTCCGGCAGGCGCTCCTCGCGCATCCCGAGCGCTTCGCGCCCCGCGAGCGGTACTCGATGGACTGGTACTACCCGGTCCTCTGTGGAGCGTTGCGGGGTTCGATGGCACGAGAGCGGCTCGACGCGGGCTGGGACCGGTTCGTGGTACCGGGACTGGGCGTGCGCTGCGTCGGCGACCGGCCGTGGGTGACCGGTGCCGAGACGGGCGAGCTGGTCCTGGCGCTGTGCGCGGTCGGTGAGCACGGGCGCGCCGCCGAGATGTTCGCGGCCGTCCAGCATCTGCGGCACGACGACGGGTCGTACTGGACGGGTTTCGTCTACCCGGACGACGCCCGGTGGCCGGAGGAGCGGACCACCTGGACGGCCGGTGCGATGCTGCTGGCGGCCGCCGTGCTGGCCGGAGAACCGGCCGCCTGCGAGGTGTTCGGCTCGGCCGAGCTACCGGCGGCGCAGCACCCGTAGCGACCCGGTGTGGTTCACCTCGGTGAACTGTCCACTGTCGAGCGCGGCGCGGTAGATGTGGTACGGCGCCTGGCCGCCGTCGGCCGGATCGGGGAAGACGTCGTGGATGGCGAGCAACCCACCTGGCCGCAGGTGCGGCGCCCAGCCCGCGTAGTCCTGCCGAGCGGCCGTCTCCGTGTGTCCACCGTCGACGAACACCAGACCGAGCGGCGTGGACCAGAGCACCGCCACCGCCGCGGAGCGGCCGACAACCGCCACGACCGTGTCCTCGATACCGGCCGCGTACAGGGTTCGGCGCATCGATGGAAGGGTGTCCAACCGCCCGGTCACCGGATCCACCAGGGCCGGGTCGTGGTACTCCCAACCGGGCTGGTGCTCCTCGGAACCCCGGTGGTGGTCGATGGTCACCACGACCGTGCCGCGTTCCCGGGCCGCAGCGGCCAGGTAGATCGTTGACTTGCCGCAGTACGTACCGATCTCCAGGAGCGGGCCGACCTCGGCGGCCCGCAGCCCCGCGGCGTAGAGCGCCAGCCCCTCCTCCGCGGGCATGAACCCGGGCGCCGCCTCGGCGGCCGCGCGCAGCACACCGTCCACGGCGATATCTCACCACATCGCGACAATCGTCTGATTCCTCTTTGGCGTCAGTGGCTATGAGGCGCCCTATGGCGGTACGGTCCATAGCGCGACGTCCACGCGGATAGAGTCGTGGTCGCCCCACATGTCGGCGGGTAGGGAGGGGCCTGCGATGCTCTCGTTGTCCAGTCACGTCGATGCCGGCACGGTCACAGTCACCGTGAGCGGCGAAATCGATCTGGCTAACGTCGATGAGCTGGCGGATGAGATCGTTTCCGCGGTCCGTGGCGAGGCGACCACCGTCGTCGTGGATCTCGCCGGGGTGACGTTCATCGACTCGGTGGGGATAACCGCCCTGCTCAAGGGCCGGCGGTTGGCCGACGAACACGGCAAGGCCTACCGCGCCACGGGCGCCGAAGGGCTCGTCCGCCAGCTCCTGGATCTGACGGGAGTCTGGACGCACCTGTCCGGCCAGACAAGCTGATGGACGGGGACGCCGTGACGACGGGCACCGGGACGCCCCCGGTTCGCAGCGAAGAGAGGCTACGCCAACTCGAGGCCGTGACCGAGGCCGCGCTGTCCCAGCTCGGCCTGGAGGATCTGCTCGCCGAACTGTTGGACCGCACCCGCGATCTGCTGCATGCCGACACCGCCGCGATCCTCCTGGTCGACCCCACCGGTACCGAGCTCGTGGCCACCGCCGCCAGCGGACTCGAGCAGGAGGTCCGGCTGAGCTTCCGGCTACCGGTCGGTGTGGGGTTCGCCGGTCGGGTGGCCGCCCGCGCCGAACCCATGGTGGTCGAACACGTCGACGAGACCAACGTCCGCAACCCGGTCCTGCTGGCCAAGGGCGTGGAGTCGCTGCTCGGGGTACCGATGATCAACCGCGGCCGGGTCATCGGCGTGCTCCACGTCGGCAGCTTGACCCCGCGTACGTTCAGCCCCGAGGACGTGGAACTGCTGCAGCTCGTGGCCGACCGAGCGAGTCTCGCCACTCAGGCCCGCCTCTCCCGCCTCGACCGGGCCGCCACGGTCGCCCTGCAACACAGCCTGCTGCCCGCGCGGCCGGTCGCGGTACCCGGCCTGGACATCGCGGCACGATACGTCCCCGGCTCCGAGGTCGGCGTCGGCGGCGACTGGTACGACCTGTTCGCCCTTCCGTCCGGACACGTCGGTATCGTGATCGGCGACGTGGCCGGCCACGGCCTGAACGCGGCTGTCATCATGGGGCGCATCCGCAGCGCCCTGCGCGCGTACGCGCTGGAGACCACCGATCCCGCGGATGTGTTGACCCGCCTCGACCGCAAGGTCCAGCGCTTCGAGCTCGGGGCGATGGCGACCGTGCTCTACGCGGTGCTGGATCCGCAGCGGACCAGCCTGACGATCTCCAGCGCCGGGCACCTGCCGCCGATCATCGCGGCGCCGTCCCAGTCGAGCCAGCTCATCAAGATAGACACGGACCTGCCGTTGGGCGCGTACGACGACGTCGTCCGGCACAAGACCCTAACCCGGCTGGATCCGGAGGGCTGCGTCTTCCTCTACACCGACGGGCTGGTCGAGCGACGTGGCCGGTTCCTCAGCGACGGCATCGAGATGCTGCTCTCGGCGTTGACGTGTACGACCGCCGATAACATGTGCCTCACGGCCATGTCCACGATGCTGGTCGACGCCCCCGCGAACGACGACGTGGCGATCCTCGCGGTACGCAACCTCGCGGACTAGTTTTCACGGTCGCAGCGGGATCTCGAGCGCCGTCACGCCGCGCAGATCGAGCCAGGCACGATCCGGGCCGCGGACGAGCCGCAGGACCACGCCGTCGCAGCCGGGGCAGCGGGCCACCAGCCCGGGCGCCTGGGTGTACAGCACGAGGCCGGCCACCGTATCGACCCGGCCGCAGCCGACGCACCGTCCACTCGCGACGGTCACGTCGACCGCGAACACCTCCCGCAGCGAGCCCGCGAGGGCGTTTCCATCGATGTGCTCGTCGGCTCTGCTCGCATGGGCGCCTGGACCTTCGGTCGGCGCAGATCCAGACCAAGAAACGGTCATGTCAGCCTCCACTGGCCACCGGACCGGTCGGTCCGAAGCGTTCGGTCTTGATGCGCCGCGGTTCGTGTCCCTGCGCGACGAGGATGTCGGCTGCCGTCTCCACGAAGGCGGTTGGCCCGCAGACGAAACACGCCGGCGCGAAGTCCGGCGGCCAGCCATGCTCGGCCAGCGTGGCGAGGCCGATGCGGCCGGGCGGGCGGGGCCAGCCCTCCGGCGTCTGTCGACTGTAGACATACGCCACGTCGAGACCGCGGTCGTCCCGGGTGCGCCGGCGTAACTCGTCCGCGTAGATGACGTCCTCCGGCGCGCGCACCGAGTACACCAGCCGGAAGGGCACCCGGCTGCCGACGCCGGCCCGGGTCCGGATCATCGCCATCAGCGGCACGATGCCCGAGCCGCCCGCGACGAGCACGACCGGGGACGGGTCCTCCGGTCGCCAGACGAACCAGCCGCCCACTGGTCCGCGCAACTCCACCGGGTCATCGACGGCGAAGACGTCAGCGAGGTAGGGCGACACCTCACCGCCGGCTACGCGCTGCACGGTCAGCTCCACCTGGCCATCCCCGGAAGGCGCGGAGGCGATGGAGAAGCTGCGTTGCGTGGAGTACCCGTCGGCGGCGGTCAGCCGCACATCGACGTGCTGGCCGGCGAGGTGACCGGGCCAGTCGGGCACGTCCAGCACGAGGGTCCGGGCGGTGGGCGTCTCGTCGCGCACGGCGGCCAGCCGCGCCACGCGCCATGCCAGGCGGCCGGTCAGTCGCCTTGGTACCGCTGCTCGCGCCACGGGTCACCGTAGTCGTGGTAGCCGGCCGTCTCCCAGAAGCCCGGCTCGTCCTCCAGCAACAGCTGGATGCCGCGGACCCACTTGGCGGACTTCCAGAAGTAGAGGTGCGGGACCAGCAGCCGGGCCGGACCGCCGTGTTCCGGCGCCAACGGCGCGCCGTCGTACTCGTGGACTATCCACGCCTGACCACCGAGCAGATCCTCGAGCGGCAGGTTCGTGGTGTAGCCGCCGTACGAGTGGACCAACGCGTAGTCCGCCGCGCTCTCGATGTCTTCGAGCATGGCCTCGACCGGTACGCCACGCCAGGTCGTTTCGAGCTTCGACCACTTGGTGACGCAGTGGATGTCGACGGTGGGCGCCTCGTCGCCGAGCGCGCGGAACTCGGCCCACGACCATTCCCGGCGCCCGCCCAGCTCGGTGGTGACGGTGAACCGCCAGTCGTCGAGCGGGATCCGCGGCGTCGGTCCCGCCGACAGCACCGGGAAGTCCTCGGTCAGGTACTGCCCCGGTGGCAGCCGGGTGTCCGACGGCCGCGGTCGGCCGGTGAAGCCAGGCGTGACGATGCCCACGCCTTCAGTCCTACCATGCGAGCCGAGAATAGGAGCCATGATGCTCGAGCCCGTGAACCTGACCGAGGCGCTCGCCTCGTTCGACGACGTGTACAGCCCGCGGATCGTGGCGCGGATGAACGACTACGACGTGCGGATCGCCCACGCCAGAGGCGAGCACGTATGGCACGTCCACGAGCACACCGACGAGTTCTTCCTCGTGCTCGACGGCCGGTTCGACATCGCGATGCGCGACCACGAGGGCCACGAGACGACCGTCGCCCTCCGCGCCGGTGACACATTCGTGGTACCGAGGGGTACCGAGCACAAGCCCTCGTCGCCGGGCGGGTCGATCCTCATGTTCGAGCCGACCGGTACGTCGTCGACGGGTGACCGGCACTCCGGGGTGATTCCGGACCACGTGGACAGCACCACCGGCCACGAGCTCAGATAGCGCGCAGCGGATCCCGCGCGCGCCGGCGGGCCGCACCGACCCGGCGGACGAGCGTGCTGTGCTCGGCGATCGCCGACTCGGCCCCTTCGGTCGTGGCCGCTACGCCGTGTACCGCGAACCGAGCGGCCAGCGCCGCCACCGAGGCGACGGGTTGGTTCAGCACACCGTGCCGGCGCAGCCGGACCAGTTCGTTGACGATCGCGGCGAGCGCGACGGCCAGCTGTACCGGTGAGTCGGAGCGCCGGGCGTCCCCGCTCTGCTGGTAACGGCCGATCGCCTCGGCGGCATACGCCAGGTGCACGTTCATCGCGGCGCTGAACGGGGAGTCGGGGGTACCGCGGGACGCCGCGTTGATGGCGCCGTACAGGTGATAGTGCTCGTCGATGTAATGAACTGCGACGAGCGTGGCGACGTAGAGCCGTTGCAGGGCCCCGTCCACGCCGTCGACCGCGACCCGGATGCGCGCGAGCAGGCCGTCCTCCACCGTCGCGGCCAGCTGGTGGAGCAACCCGTCCTTCGACTCGAAGTACCAGAAGACCAAGCCCTTGGCCACGCCCGCCTTCCGGGCGATGTCCGCGACGCGCGTCGCCTCGTACCCCTCGGTTTCGAACAGCTCCGCCGCGGCGCGCAAGATATCGCGCCGCCGTTGCGCGTTCAGTCCCGACGCAGCCACTGCCACGCACCGATCATGCCAGGTCCCGGGGCTACCGGCGATGCTTGACCTCGGGTCAAAGTGACGGAGTGCTTTCACTGATGGGCGGCTATACGATGAGGCCGCTGACCCACGGTCAATGTTTCCCCGGAACAGGAGGCACGCATGGGACGCAAGCTGTTCGCGCTCGCGGCCGCGGCGCTGCTCGCCGCCAGCCTGCCGGCCGCCACCGCCGACGCGCGCCCGCGGCAGGACGACCGGCGACCGGTCGTGTTCGTCCACGGGTTCGCCGGGTCGGGCCAGCAGTTCCAGACCCAGGCCAAGCGCCTGGCGAGCAACGGCTACCCGGCCGAGATCATCGAAGCGCACGACTACGATTCGACATTCGCCACCGAGACCACCGAGCAGGTGTTCGCCCGGCTCGACGCGCGCATCGACCGGCTGCTGGCGCAGACGGGGGCGGACCGCGTCGATCTGCTGGCCCATTCGCTGGGGACCACGTTGAGCCACGCGTACCTGGCGAACCCGGCGCGCGCCGCCCGGGTCGCGCACTATGTCAACCTCGACGGCCGGACGGCGACCGCACCGCCGGGGGGCGTGTCCACGCTGGCGGTCTGGGGGGAGGGGAGTACGGAGCGGACGATCGTTGGCGCGACGAACGTCTACTTCAGCGGTCAGTCCCACACCCAGGTGGTCACCTCACCGGAGACCTTCGGCGAGGTCTACCGGTTCCTCACCGGCGAGTCACCGCGGACCACCGAGATCGAGCGCCAGCCGCGCGGCCACGTCCAGGTCTCCGGGCGCGCGGTGCTGTTCCCGACCAACGTCGGCGTGTCCAACGCCCGGCTCGAGGTGTACGAGGTCGGTCGGCTCACCGGCGCTCGACTGCACCGGCACCCCGTGGAGGTCTTCGCGCTGTCCGGCGACGGTTCGTGGGGACCGTTCCGGGCGAACCCGTCGACCCGCTACGAGTTCGCCATCGTGCGCGAGGGCGCGGCCACCCACCACTTCTACTTCCAGCCGCTGCTGCGTACCGATCGTCTGGTCCGGTTGCTCACGGGCATTCCCGGGCAGGGGCTTGGTGCGCTGATCGAGACGAGCGACCGGCACACGGCGCTGACCATCTCCCGCAACAAGGAGTGGTGGGGGGACCAGGGCGACGGCAGCGACGTCCTGTGGGTCAACGGCGTGAACATTCTCAACCCCGCCAACAGCCCGCGGGTCAAGCGGGTCATCGGCATCTTCGCGTACGACCGGTTCGTCGACGGCGCGACCGACCTGACCGCGCCGATTCCGGCGTTCTTCAGCCAACCGTTCATCACCGGGATGGACGTGTTCATCCCGGCGGCACCGGCCAACGTCGGTATCGCTTTCGTCGTGGCCCGTTCGCGTACCGGCGGGCTCGAGATAGCCAACGTGCCGAACTGGCCGTCGTCGGATCACCGGGTGACGATCCAGATCGACGACTTCGACTAGCTACATTTTGATGCGCTCGTTGGCCGGGTCGTAGAGCGGGCGCAACGACACGATCGCCGGGTACGTGGATCCGCCAATCTCGACGGTCCACGTACCGGCGTCGAGCCACGTCTTGTCCACAGTGGAGTCTCCACCGTCCACCATGGCCAGTCCGACCGCACCGCCGAGCGTGTGGCCGTACGACGCCGCCCGGATGTACCCGACCGGCTCGCCGTCGCGGCGGACCACCTCGGCATGGAACATGAGCGGCTCCGGGTCGCTCAGCAGTACCTGGACCAGCCGTCTCGTGAGGGGCCCGGCCGCCTTCCGCGCCGCGACCGCGTCCCGGCCGATGAAGCCGCCGGGCTTGTCCAGCGCCACCGCGAAGCCGAGCCCGGCCTCCAGTACCGAGTCGGTGTTGTCGATGTCGTGGCCGTAGTCGCGGTACCCCTTCTCCATCCGCAGGCTCGCCAGAGCCTTGAGCCCGGCGTGCCGCAGGCCGACCGTCGCGCCGGCCGCGACGAGCCGGTCGTACACGTGCACCGCCTGTTCCGCGGGGACGTAGAGCTCGTAGCCGAGTTCGCCGAGGTACGTGATGCGGACGCACAGCACCCGCGCGAAGCCGAGGTCGATCTCCCGTGCCGCGCGGAACGGGAACGCCTCGTTCGACATGTCATGGGTGGTCACCGACGATAGCAGCTCCCGCGAGCGGGGGCCCTGGATGTTGATCTGCGCGTACGCCGAAGTGACGTCGGTGACGAACGCGTGGCTTTCCTCGACATGCCCTCTCAGGCGGGCCAGCACGTGTCCGTGGGCCGAGTCGGAGGCGACCACCCAGAACCTGTCTTCGGCCAGCTTGGTGACCGTCAGGTCGGCCTCGAGCAACCCGGCCTCGTTCAGCCACTGGGTGTACGTGATGACGCCGGGGTCGCCGTCGACCCGGTTGGCGGACAGCCGTTCCAGTATCCGGCCCGCGTCCCGGCCCTGCACGAGGTACTTCGACATGAACGACATGTCCATCAGGATCACGCCGTTGCGCGTGGCGTGATGCTCCTCGGCCCAGTACGGGAACCAGTTCTGCCGACCCCACGACAGTCTGTCCACTGTGGGCTGTTGGCCGGGCGGCGCGTACCAGTCCGCGCCCTCCCACCCGCTGACGTCCTTGAAGTACGCGCGCTGCTCGACGAGCCGATGGTGGATCGGGGACAGCTTCGCGCCGCGGGCGGTGCGCATCGACCGGCCCGGGTAGTGGCACTCGTAGACCATGCCGAGGGACTCGACGGTCCGCGTCGCTCGGTACTCCGGGTTGTTCTGGTACGGCTGCAGCCGGTCGATGTGGAACCCGGTGACGTCGACGTCCGGCCGGCCGTCGAGGATCCAGCTCGCGACGACCCGGCCGATGCCACCGCCGGTGAGGATGCCGATCGAGTTCAAGCCGGCCGCCACGAAGTAGTTCCGCAACTCCGGCGCCGGGCCGACGATCGGCTGCAGGTCCGGCGTGAAGCTCTCCGGACCGCAGAAGAACGTCCGGATACCGACCTGACTGGAAACCGGAATCCGACCCATCGCCTTTTCCAGGTATGGCGCCATCCGATCCCAGTCGGGTGGTAGCTGTCCGAAGGAGAAGTTCTCGGGGATCCCGTCGACCCGCCACGGCGCGCAGACCGGCTCGAAGAGGCCGAGCATGAGGCCGCCGCCCTCCTCGCGGAAGTACCCGTACGAACCCGGGTCCTCGAGCACCGGAAGCGTTCCGTCGACGCCGTCCACCGGCTCGGTGATGAGGTAGTAGTGCTCGGCCGCCTGCAACGGGATCGTCACTCCGGCGGCCTCGCCCAGCTGGCGGGCCCACATGCCGGCGCAGTTGACGACGTACTCGGCCTCGATGTCGCCGTATTCCGTGCGGACGCCGCTGACCGCGCCGTCGCGCGTCAACACGGCCAGGGCCGGTACGCCCTCCAGGATCCGCACTCCTTGCATGCGTGCCCCGCGCGCGAGCGACATCGTGACGTCGACCGGGTTGACCCGGCCGTCATCGGGTACGTAGAAGCCGGCGAGCACATCGTCGGTACGCGCCAACGGAAACAGCTCCTTGACCTCACCGGGGGAGATCTCGTGCACGTCCACGCCGCAGCACCGGTTGAACGCGGCCACCCGGCGGTACTCCTCCAGCCGGTCCGGGTCTGCGGCCAACTCGATGAAGCCGACCTGCTTCAGCCCGGTGGCCAGGCCGGTCTCGGCCTCCAGCCGGGCATAGAGGTCGCGGGTGTACCGGCGCAGCTGGGTCGACGTCTCGGAGGTCGAACCGAACGTGACCATCAGCCCGGCCGCGTGCCACGTGGTGCCGGAGGTGAGCCGGTCCCGCTCCAGCAGCACGACATCCCGGCAACCGGCGTGAGCCAGGTGATAGGCCACCGAGGTACCGATGATGCCGCCGCCCACGACGACGACCCTGGCCCGGTCGGGGATCTCGCGCGCGCTGTCCGTCATGGACGGGCAGTGTAGGCGCGGCGGCCCGTCAGCGCGTGGTGGGGGCTGGGTTAACATGTGCGTGAGTCACACATATAATGAGGTGATGACTGTGAAGACGAAACTCGAGATCAAGTCATGGGACGAGAAGCCGCGCCATGAGTTCCCCGACGGCAGCAAGCTCTCCGCCGCGGACGTGACACTCGCCGGCACCGGGGACGGCCTGGAGTCCGGTTCGTTCCATTCCGTGCTGTACTACCGCCCGGACGGCACCAGCTCCTACGGCTGGCTGATGCACCTCACCGGGACGATCGAGGGCCGCACCGGCAGCCTCGTGCTGCAGGGCGAGGGGACGTACGACGGCACCACCGCCCGCGGCACCGCGTCCGTGGTGGAGGGTTCCGGGACCGGTGAGCTGACCGGCGTGCGCGGCACCGCGGAGAGCGTCTCCACGCACGCCGACTACCCGAACATGCCCCTGGCGCTCGACCTCGAGTTCTAGTGACCGATGTGCTCGACGGGCAGGCGAACCTGTTGGGTGCGCTGGCCCTGATCGTCACCGACCGGGTCGGCGAGGCCATGGCGACCGCCGGGCAGTCGACCACGGCGGCGGCCGCGCTGTCGGCGCTGTACCACTTCCTCGACCGGCCGACGCTCGACCGGCTCCGGCAGGTGCTGGGGCTGACGCCGTCGGGCGCGGTACGGCTCGTCGACCGCCTCGCCGACGCCGGGCTCGTCCGGCGCGGGCCGGGGGAGGACGGCCGCTCGCGGTCGGTCGTGTTGACCGCGGCCGGCCGGCGGGCGGCGGCACGGCTGTCGGCGGCGCGGGCAGCGGCGCTCCGCGAGTCGCTGACCGAGCTGTCCACAGTGGAGCGTGAGACGTTGCACGCTCTGCTGAGCAGGTTGATGGCCGGCATCGTCCGCGACAAGGAGGGCGGTGCCTGGATCTGCCGGCTGTGCGACGTCGGGGCATGCGGACGGGCCGCGGGGCGCTGCCCGGCGGCCAACGCCGCAGCCGCCCGGTTCAGCCCTACCTGATCATGGAGTTGGTGAAGCGACACGCCGTCGACATCGAAACCAAGTTCATGATCGACGCAAGGGGGGTCAGACCGAGGTGATCGGGATGCAGTTGCCTGTGTGGAAGCCGCCGTCGGTGTCCTTGACGAGGCGGTGGCGGCTGTCGGCGATGCGGGCACAGACCTTCTTCGCGTCCGGGCCGATCGCCTCTTTCCAGTCGTTGCTGTCGATCTTCCGGATCGACGGTTGCTTGTCCTCGACATACCACCCGGTCGCGTTCGAGCCGGCCTGCGCACCCGCGCGGTTCTCCGCCGGGTCCGTGCCGTCGCCGCCGTAGATGTGCAGGTGGAACCCGCCGTTCACGTTGGGCGTGCTGCCGTTCCAGTCGGCGGTGTACTCGATCGTGAGCGTCGTACCGTCGAAGGTCGCCTTCGTGATGCACACCCAGCGCGTGTTGGCCTTGATGGCGTCCGTGCACTGCTCGTCGGCTGGTACGGCGGGCGCCGTGGTGACCGGAGTCGTCGGTGACGCGGCGACGGAGCCGGTCGCGGTCGGGCCAACTTGGCCGCCGCCCCTGTTCGAGCCGACGGCGTTCACGGCCAACGCCACGCCGCCGGCCACCAGGACGACAGCGAGCGCGGCAGCCGTCGAGATCAGCGCGAGCTTCCGGCGCGACCGCGGTGCCGCCGGTCCCGGCGGTTCGGGCGGACCACCGTAGAGCCCCGGCCCGGACTGCGCCGGTATCGGACCTGCCGGCGCGCCCGCGGGGATCGGTACGGTCGCTACCCCCCGGACCGCCGCGGTCGCCCACGGATCCGCCGGCGGCGAGATCGGGGCCGAGGGGCCGACAGCCGCCGCCGGGCCCACGACTGCCGCAGCGGCCGCGACCGGCGGCGGGGGCGCGGCTGGCGCGGCTGCGCCACCGGCCGAACCGCTCGCGAGCCACGCGGCGCCCAGCGCGACGGCGTGCTTCGGGTGCGCGTCGACGGCGACGGGCCGACCAAGTTCGGCGCTGACCAGCTGGGCCACGATCGGCATCCGCGAGGAGCCGCCGACGAGC
>Ga0114129_10004684_pt1 | contig 19325 bp, 25 predicted proteins | sample RhiMetdeltSRZDD1_FD_80071 | JGI IMG/M metagenome (GOLD analysis project Ga0114129, IMG submission 80071) | Populus rhizosphere microbial communities from Tennessee, USA - Rhizosphere MetaG P. deltoides SRZDD1 (version 2) (version 2) | ecosystem: Host-associated > Plants > Roots > Rhizosphere >...
GATCTTCGCGTTCGCGATCTCCTTCGACAACTTCACCCTCTCGCTGTTTCTCACGTCATCTCGTCTAACTCCTCTCCCGATCGAGCTGTTTGCCTATCTCAAGTATTCGTTCGACCCGACAGCTGCCGCCGTCTCCGCGGTGGCGATCGGCGTCGCCCTCGTCGTGGTTCTCGGCATCGCGCGCGTCGTCGGCCTCGAAGAGTTCACGGGCTTCTGATGGCCCCGCCTCGCGACGTCACCGCCGCCGAGCTCGAGTCGCTCGCGATCGGCGCCTGGATCCTGGGGACCGGCGGCGGCGGCAGCCCGTACCTCGCCCTGCTCAACATGCGTCGCCTCTACCGCCACGGCGTGGTCGTCCAGCTCATGGACGCGATGGACCTCGCCGATGACGATCTCGTGGCGATCGTGTCCAACATGGGCGCCCCGCTCGTTGGCCAGGAGCGCCTCACCGATCCGCGCACGATCGAGCGAGCGGTGCGGATGATGGAGGACTACCTCGGGCGGCGGTTCCGCGCCGTCATGTCGCTCGAGATCGGCGGCGGCAACTCGATCCAGCCGTTCATGGCCGCCGCCATGCTCGGTTTGCCGGTGGTGGACGGCGACTGCATGGGCCGCGCGTTCCCCGAGGCGCAGATGACCTCGTTCGCGATCCACGACCTGCCGATGTACCCGCTCACGCTCGCCGACGTCCGCGACAACGCGGTGATCGTGGCTCGCGCGGAGTCGTGGAAGTGGATGGAGCGCTTGTCGCGGACGGCGTGCGTCGCCGTCGGGTCCATCGCCGGCACCTGCAAGGCGCCGCGCACCGGCAAAGAGGTCAAGGAGTGCGGCATCCTCTATACGACGACCAAGGCGATTCGGCTCGGCCAGGCCGTGCAGGCGGCGCGACGGGAGCACCGCGATCCCGTACAGGCGGTGATCGACGCCGAGCGCGGGTTGCGGCTGTTCGCGGGCAAGGTGCAGGACGTCGCCCGGCGCGCGACCGAAGGCTTCCTGCGCGGCACCGCAACGCTCGAAGGGCTCGACGCTGACCGCGGCCACACCTTCCGGCTCGCGTTCCAGAACGAGTTCGCCGTGGGATGGCTCGACGAGACCGTGCGCGTCACGACACCGGACCTCATCTGCGTCCTCGACACGGTCTCGGGCGACGCCGTCGGCACCGAGACGCTGCGCTATGGCCAGCGGGTCACGGTTGTCGCGTTGCCCGCGGCGCCTGTGCTCTTGACTCCGAAGGGACTGGAGCACGTCGGTCCCCGCGCTTTCGGCTACGACCTCGACTTCACGTCGGTGTTCTCGTGACCTCGCGTGACGTGGGCCCGACCGTCGAGCGGCAGTGTGAGCCGCAGGACGTCGCGGGGCTGGGGCCCCGCCGTCCGAGGCGAGCGGTGAAATGATCGATCGTCGCCCTGCGAAGGCCCTCCGACGGCGAATCGGAATAGACGTCGGCGGGACGAACACCGACGCCGTCCTCCTCGACGGCGAGCACGTGGTCGCGGCCGTGAAAACGCCGACCACGGCCGACGTGACGAGCGGCGTGACGCGCGCCCTCGCCGACTTGATGCGGACGCAGCCGCGGGGCGCCTCGAGGCGGCCACCCACGGAACACGCCGGGCTCGCAGACCCCGCGACAACGATCAGCGCGGTGATGATCGGCACCACGCACTTCACCAACGCCGTGGTGCAGCGCCGCGGGCTCACGCGCGTGGCCGCGGTGCGCATCGGCTTGCCCGCGAGCGCATCGCTGCCCCCGTTCGTCGACTGGCCCGACGACCTGGCCGACCTCGTGCGCGGCGACGTCGTGATGCTCGAGGGCGGCCACGAATACGACGGCCGTCCGATCGTGCCGTTCGACGCCGCTGCCATGCGCGCCGCGGCGCGGCGCTTCCGGCGGGACGGCGTGACGTCGGTCGCCGTCGCGTCGGTGTTCTCGCCGCTCGATCCGTCGTGTGAGGAGCAGGCGGCGACCATCCTGGCCGAGGAATGCCCCGACGCCTCGGTGACACTGTCGCACCGGCTCGGCCGGATCGGGCTGCTCGAACGCGAGAACGTGACGCTCCTGAACGCGTGCCTGCTGGACCTGGCGCGCAAGACCACGCGCGCCTTCACCGACGCGCTGCGCGCCAGCGGCATCGCCGCGCCGCTCTATCTCACGCAGAACGACGGCACCGTGATGCTGGCCGAGGTGGCGGAGGCGTATCCGGTGTATTCGTTCGCCTCGGGGCCGACCAACAGCATGCGCGGCGCCGCGTTTCTGTCCCGATCGACCGACGCGCTCGTCATCGACGTCGGCGGCACGACCACCGACGTCGGCGCGCTCCGCCACGGATTCCCGCGCGAGGCCAACAATGTCGTCGAGGTCGGCGGTGTGCGCACGCTGTTTCGGATGCCCGATCTGCTGTCACTCGGCCTCGGGGGCGGCAGCCTCGTCACGCTCGATCCGCTGTCGATCGGCCCTGTGAGCGTCGGATACCGGCTGACCGCGGAGAGCCGCGTGTTCGGCGGGACGACGCTGACGGCCACCGACGTCGGCGTGGCGGCCGGCCTGCTCGACCTCGGTGATCGTCGTCGTGTCGCCGACCTGCCGGCCGCACTCGTGCGCCGCGCGGTCGAGCGGATCGGCGCGATGATCGAGGAGGCGGTCGACCGCGTGAAGACCGAGGCCGGCGACGTGCCGCTGATCGTCGTGGGCGGCGGCGCGTTTCTGGTGCCGTCGCGGCTGGCCGGCGTGTCGTCGGTGGTCGGCGTCGAGCACCAGGCCGTCGCGAATGCTGTTGGCGCCGCCATCGCCCAGGTCAGCGGCGAGGTGGATCAGATCTTTCAGGCGCTGCCGCGCGAAGAGGCGATCGCGCGCGCCCGCGCGATCGCGGAGGATCGCGCCGTCACCGCCGGAGCCGAGCGCGCGACGCTGCGCACGGTGGAGGTCGAGGACCTTCCGCTCGCGTATTTGCCGGGCAACTCGCTGCGCGTGCGCGTCCGGGTGGTTGGTGAGATCGGCGACGACGTTCGCCTTGACGCGCCCGCTCGTCGGGCGTAATCGGGAGCCGTGAGCCGCTGGCGTGGCCTCCTGCTGCTGGTCCTCGCGCTGCTCTCCCCAGTGCTCACGACCTTGGCGTACGTCGATCCTCCCGATCCGCTCTGGATCAGCGGCTTGTGGGACGACGACGACTTCGACTCCGCGGTCGAGGCCGTCTTGCAGTCCTGCGCCGTCGAGCCCGAGTCGCCAGGCCCCGCCGACGTGCGCTGGACCGTCATCGCTCGAATCGTGCCGTCTCCGCCCGACGCCGCCGCGCCGCTGCTCGCGACGGCCACCTCGCCGCGCGGCCCACCGGCCGCTTCCTGACCTCGAAACGATCACCGGCAGTGCCGCGGCGCGCGGCATGATCGCGCGTCCCCGCCGACGTGCGCTGCCACACGATGTGGTGGTCTTCGAACCAGGAGGTCTGCGATGCGGCGACTCAGCATTCTGCCGTTCGCCCTCATACTCGCGACGTGTCTGCCCGCTTCCAGCCATGCGCAGGCGCCCACGCCGCTCTCACCGGGCGTGGACCCTCGTCAGCGCTGGGAGGTCTCGTTGGACGGCCACGTCGGCTTTCCGACGGGGTACATTCGCGTCAGCGAGACCGTGGTCCACGGCTCGCGGCTCCGCCTCAGCGATCTCGGCATCGACGTGTCGGAATCGATCGAACTCGGCGCGGCGTTCTGGATCACACCGCGAGACGCCGTGCGGGCGACGTATCTCTATACGTTCCTCCGCGGCGGCAGCACGCTCGACCGCGCGATCCTCTACGACGGCCGCGAGTACACGCCCGGCCATCTGGAAACCAACGCCGATTTCTGGCGCGTGAGCCTGGCGTACGACCGCGTCCTCACCACGATCCTGGACCGCGGCCGCTTGATCGGCAGTGCCGGGCTCACGTACGCGTGGCTCAATCCAGGTCTCACGCAGCACGGAAAGACGAAGGCAGAAGACTTCTACCTGCAGGAGATGCCGGTGCCGATCGTCGGCCTGCGATTCGATGCGCCCATCACCGATCGCTTCGGCATCCGCGCGTCCGTGGCCGGCGGCGTGCTTCCCAAGATCGACAGCCTGCGCAAGGAGGGTGGGACCGTCTACACGTGGCAGAGCCACGCGGACGCGAGCGTCGCGGCGACGTACGCCATCTCAGAAACGCTGTCGCTGGAGGCGGGCTACCAGTTCTCCTATTTCCACCAGCACGAGAAGAGCCACGAGGACAACAATGTCTTCGAGCTGATCGACAGCGGGCCTCGGGCCCGCCTCATGCTCCGCTTCTAGGTCACAGGGCGGCCGGCGGTGGCCGCGCTCGAGTGCGCCATCGCCGGCAACAGCACGATGAAGCACGCGCCCTGACCGACACCGCCGCTGCTCGCCTCGACGCGACCGCCGTGGAGCTCGACGAGCTGGCGGACGATCGCGAGCCCGAGCCCGAGGCCGGCGCCGGCGGCCCTGTCCTCACCCTGCCGGTACGGCTCGAACACGTGCGGCAGCAGCTCGGGCGCGATGCCGTGCCCCTCGTCGCTGACCGCGACCCTCGCAGTGGTGCCGACGGCGTCGAGCGCGACGTGAACGGTCGTGCCGCAGTCGCTGTGCTTGATCGCGTTGCCGAGCAGATTCGAGACCACCTGCTGCAGCCGCGCGGCGTCGCCGAACACGGGCGGGCACGGCGGGGCCACGTCGGTGACGACCTTGATGCCGCGGGTCGCCGCCGTCACCGCCACGCCCTCCACCGCGGCGCCGATGACCGCGCGCAGGTCGACGGTATCCAGCTGCAAGGCGAGCCGCCCGCGGCCGAGCCGGGAGAGATCGACGAGGTCGGCGATCACGCGCGCCTGCAGCGTGGCGTTGCGTCGGATCGCTTCGAGAGCTCGAGTGCCCACGGCCGGGCCGACGCGGGCGTCGCTCATGGCAGCCGTCCAGCTGAGGATGGCCGTGAGCGGCGTCCGCAGCTCGTGCGCGATGATCGTGACGAACTCGTCCTTGGCGCGGTTGGCCGTCTCCGCCTCGGCGCGTGCCGCGCGCTCGCGCTCGAGCAGCACCTCGCGCTGGCTCTCTGCCAGACGCCTCGCGTGGTCGAGCCCGCTGACGAACAACGCGACGAGCACGAACACCGCGAGCTGCGCGACCGCCTCCTCGTTGAGCGCGAGCGACGGCAACGTCGACGAGATCACCGTATCGAGGGCAATCGTGGCCAGAACGGTGGCCAGCAGGCCACCCTGCAGCCCGCCGAGCCAGGCGCTCACGGTGACCGCCGCGACGAACAGCGGCGACGCCGCCGCATGCGTCAGCGGGCGGACGAGGATGCTGACGACGCTCGCCCCGAGCACGCAGCCGATGGCGATGGCCGCGCGCCGCCGCCACGCCGGGCCGGCGGACATCACACCAGCGGCCATGCGTGATGTTGCTGGAGCGCCTCGATCAGCCACGGCGAGAACACGCTCGCCAGCGCCCAGCTCAACAGCGCGGCGAGCAGCCCGGCCGCCGGCTCGGCGATCCGCCGGAACAGGAGCGAAAGCCAGACCCAGGTGACGAACGCGACCACGACGAGCACGAGGAGACGGCTCGGAAGGTCCCCCATCGAAAATCCTCCCTCTCGCGAGCGAAACGAACGACGACGGGCGCGTCGGAGAGGACTAGACGCGAGGAGGCACGAACGGAGGGCGGAGCGCGATCGATGCGGCGGGCGGCGGCGCCACGGCCGCGAGCCGGCCGACGAACGGGAGAGGGATCACTGCGGTCAGCGTCGTGGCGATCGCCGAGGGCAGCCGCACCACCGCATGCCCGCCGGTGCGCGCGGCTTTGGTCCACGGATGCGGCGCGCCGATGTCACCACCCGCCGCAAGAACGAGACAGGCCGTCAGCGGCAGGAGTACCACAAGCAGCAGCACGACGCTGCCCTTCGGCATGGCGACAGTGTAGCACTCGACGAAATCAGCGCCGCGCGGCGAGCGCGACGAAGCCGCCGAACACGGCGAGACTCACCACCGTGCGCACCGCGTGCAGCGTGCCCCACCGCCGCAGCAGCGACGCCGCCTCCTCGGAGCCGGCGTCGAGCCGCGCGTCCAGCAAACGCGTGTTCGTCGGCATGATGATCGCGAGCGTGAACGGCACGAGCGCGCCGAGCGCGAGCCCTCCGACGAGCCAGACCGGGGAGGCGCCCATCACCCAGCGCGCGATCGCGGCCGCGGCGCCCACGAGGCTGAGCGGCGCCTGCATCGCCGCCCCGCGCCGGTAGCTCGGACCGAACTCGTGGATGGCGGCACGCGCCCCGAGACTCACTCGCGCGGGATGCTCGACGAGCGTCACATAGAGAGCGGCGCCGGCGAAGAGGCCGGCCGCGAGCGTCGCGGCCCATTCCAGGAATGCGGCGAACAACTAGACGCCGGCGACGGCGAGCACGCGGCGCATCCGCTCGGCGGCATCCTCGGGGTCGCGCAGCAGACCGGCCCGATCCATCAGCACGAACTGCTCGGCCAGATGCGGAATGGACCGCGCGGTCTCCAGCCCGCCCACCATCCTGAAGTGCTTCTGGTGCCCGTTCAGATAGGCGGCGAAGACGACACCGGTCTTGTAGAAACGCGTGGGCGCGCCGAAGACGTGGCGGGACAGCGGCAGCGTGGGCGCCAGGATCCGCTGGAATTCGGCGTGATCGTTCCGGTCGAGCGCGTGCAGCGCCGCCGACGCCGCCGGCGTGATGACGTCGAAGATGCCGAGCAGCGCGTCGCTGTAGCCCTGGGCGTCGCCGCCAATCGTCGTCGGGTAATCGAAGTCATCGCCCGTGTACATACGCACGGATGTCGGGAATCGACGCCGCATCGCGATCTCGCGCCGCTGGTCGAGGAGCGAGATCTTCACGCCGTCGATCTTGGAGGCGTAGTCGTTCACGATGGCGAGCAGCGTCTCCGTCGCCCGGTCGAGATCGTGGGAGCCCCAGTACCCGGCGAGCGCCGGATCGAACATGTCGCCGAGCCAGTGGATGATGACCGGCTCCTTCACCTGACCGAGGATGCGGCCGTACACCTTGACGTAGTCGTCGGCGCTCTTCGCGCACGCGGCGAGCGCGCGGCTGGCCATCAGGATGATGCGCCCGCCGACGGCCTCGATGAAGCCGCACGACTCTTCGTACGCGGCCGCCACGTCGGCGAGCGTCACCCGTGGGCCCGGCTGCAGCTCGTCCGTGCCCGCGCCCGACGCGATCACCGCCCCGCGCACCGTCCGCGCTTCGGCCACCGAGCGCTTGATCAGCTCCTTCGCCGACGACCACGGAAAGCCCATCCCGCGCTGCGAGGTATCCATCGCCTCCGCCACCGCGAGACCGAGCGACCAGACGTGACGGCGGAAGGCCAGCGTGGCGTCCCAGTCGACCGCGACGTCGAGCGTGGGATTGACGTTCGCCAGCGGATCGGCGACGACGTGCACGGCCGCCATGCCGATGCGGCTCTTGATCGGGCCCGGTGCGCCGGCGATCGCCGTCTGGCCGGTGAGCGTGTACGGCGCGAGCGTTCCGTCGGCGCGCGGCAGCGTGAGCGTCGGTGGCATGGGGGCAGTGTAGCATCGCGGCCACTGGCCGGATCTTCATGACGAAGACTCTGTGATAAGGTGAGCGGCCTCAGCGATCCGGCAAGGAGGTCGGCTATGGCGGCCAAAGCGAGCGACAAGAACCGGACGAAGTTCCTCCTCGACGAGAAGGACATTCCGTCGAAGTGGTACAACATCCAGGCCGACTTCAAGTCGCCCGCCCCGCCGGTCCTGCACCCGGGCACCGGCCAGCCGATTGGCCCGCAAGATCTGGCACCGCTCTTTCCGATGGAGCTGATCAAGCAGGAGGTCAGCCAGGAGCGCTGGATCGAGATCCCCGACGAAGTTCGCGACGTCCTGAAGCTGTGGCGCCCATCGCCGCTCTTTCGCGCGCGGCGGCTCGAAAAGGCGCTCGGCACGCCCGCGCGCATCTACTACAAGTACGAGGGCGTGAGTCCCGCCGGCAGCCACAAGCCGAACACCGCCGTCGCGCAGGCGTACTACAACAAGAAAGAAAAGGTCACGCGGCTGTCGACGGAGACGGGCGCCGGCCAGTGGGGCTCCGCGCTGGCGCTGGCGAGCCAGCTCTTCGGGCTGCAGTGCAAGGTCTACATGGTGAAGGTCTCCTACCAGCAGAAGCCCTATCGCCGCATCATGATGGAGACGTGGGGCGCGCAGGTCGTCGCCAGCCCCAGTCCGGACACCCAAGCGGGAAAGAAGATCCTCGAGCAGGATCCGAACTCGCCGGGCTCGCTCGGCATCGCCATCAGCGAGGCGGTGGAAGACGCGGCCACGCGCGACGACACCAAGTATTCGCTCGGCAGCGTGCTCAACCACGTGCTGATGCACCAGACGGTGATCGGGCTCGAAACCAAGAAGCAGCTCGAGAAGGCCGACGACGAGGCGGACATCGTCATCGGCTGCGCGGGTGGCGGCTCGAACTTCGCCGGCCTGTCGTTCCCGTTCGCCGCCGACAAGCTGACGAAGAAAAAGAAGACGCGGATCATCGCGGTCGAGCCCTCGGCATGCCCGAGCCTCACCAAGGGCAAGTACACCTATGACTTCGGCGATACGGTCGGCATGACGCCGTTGGTGAAAATGCACACGCTCGGTCACGGGTTCGTGCCGGCGCCGCTGCACGCGGGCGGGCTGCGCTATCACGGCATGGCGCCGCTCGTCTGCAAGCTCTACGACGAGGGCGTGATCGAGGCGATGGCCGTGCCACAGGTCGCCACGTTCCAGGCGGCGCTGCAGTTCGCGCGCAGCGAAGGCATCATCCCGGCGCCGGAGTCGGCCCACGCGATCCGCGTCGTCATCGACGAGGCCCTGCGATGCAAGAAAGAGGGCAAGCGCCAGGCGATCGTGTTCAACCTCTCCGGCCACGGCCACTTCGATCTGGGCGCCTACGAGCAGTTCCTCGCCGGCAAGCTCCAGGACTACGAATATCCGGCGGCGAAGATCGAGGAGGCGCTGCGCGGCGTGCCGAAGGTCAAGGCCTGATGCACCGTCGCGCGTTTCTCAAGGCCGGCGTGACGGCCGGCGTGGTGCTCGGCGCGCCGTCGCTGTCGCGCGCGCAGGCCTCCAAGGGCAAGGTGCGCTTCGCGTATCTGCAGCTCGGCTGGGCGGGGCCCGAGATCATCCACAAGGAAGACCTGCTCGGCAAGCACGGCTGGCAGGCGGAGTACTCGGTGGTGCCGGGCTCGCCGGTCCCGCTGCTCAACCAGCTCACCAGCAAGAACGTCGACGCCATCGACATGTCGTTCGCGCTCGCCGCCAAGGCCTTCGAGGACGGCGCCCCCGTCAAGGTCACCGGCGTCGCCACCGCCGTGCTCGGCGCGATCGTCGCGCGCAAGGACGCCGGCCTCGGCAAGGTTGAAGACCTCAAGGGCAAGAAGGTCGCGGCCGTCGTCGGTACGTCGACGTTTTTCGACGTGCGCGCGCTGACCCTCAAGGGCTACGGCTTCGACATCCAGAAGGACACGCAGATCGTCACCGCCACCGCGCCGCCCGACATGGCCACGCTCCTGGCCAAGAAGGACGTCGACGCGATCATCGCGTGGCAGCCGATCAGCGACTCCGTCGTGCTCTCCGGCCAGGGCGTGTATCTCGCCAAGCAGATCGATCTCTGGCGGAAAGCCACCGGCCGGTCGGCGGGCTTTCCGGTCCACGTCTGCTACCTGGTGCACAACGACTTCATCGCGAAAAACGCCTCGTTTCCGGCCGACCTCAACGCCGCGCAGAAGGACGCCGTCGACGTCTGGTACGGCAAGCCGGCGCGCGCCAAAGAGATCATGAGCGAGGTCACGAAGCTGCCCAAAGACGTGATCGACGTCGCATACAAGGAAACCGTCCGCATGCTGTCGGGTCTTCCGGAGGAGCAAGTCGAGACGTTGATCGCGCAGCTCAAGATCAACAAGGAATTCGGCTTCCTGAAGTCGGACATCTGGGAGCAGCCCGACCGGATCCGCCGGGAGTTCTTCCACCGCGCGTGAGCGCGCCCCGCTGGGCGAGCCGGCTGCATCTGCCCACGCTCGGCGTCGCCGCCGTCATCCTCCTCGGTTGGATCATGCTCTCGTGGCGGTACGGCGCCTACGTGCTGCCGTCACCGCTGGCCGTCGCCCGCGGCTTCGCGGACATCGTGGCCACCGGCGAGATCTGGCGGCATACCGCGGCGTCGCTCGGCCGCATCCTCGTCGGCTTCGGGGGCGCGGTGGTGGTCGCGCTGCTCGCGGGCCTCGCCGGCTTCGTCTCGCGCACGGCGCGCGGGGTCATCCACGACTTCCTCTCGGTGCTCAACTCGACGTCGGTCTTCGTGTGGATCGTGATCTCGATCATCTGGTTCGGGCTCTCCAATTGGGCGCCCATCTTCACCACCTTCATGATCACGCTGCCGGTGGTGGCCTCGAACATCGTGGAAGGCGTCGCGAACGTCGACCGCCGGCTGCTCGAGATGGGCGACGTCTACCGGCTCTCCGGCCGGCAGAAGTTCACGGCGATCGTCGTCCCGTCCACCCTGCCCTATCTGGTGGCCGGCATGAAGGTGGGTTTCGGGCTCGCGTTGAAGGTCTCCGTGGTCGCCGAGATCTTCGGCGTCACCTCCGGCATCGGGTACGTCATGAATTATTCGCGCGAGATCCTCGCCACGCAGATGGTGTTCGTCTGGGCGCTCGTCATGATCCTCGTGATGACCGCCACCGACACGCTCGTGTTCGACACGGTTTCGCGGCGGCTCGAGCGATGGCGGTAACGCTCGAGGTCAGCGGCGTCGGCAAGGACTTCCTGATCCCCGTCATCGACTCCGTGTCGTTCACGGTCGAGGCGGGCGAGTTCGTGTGTTTGCTCGGTCCCAACGGCTGCGGCAAGACGACGCTCTTACGCATCGTCGGCGGGCTCGAGCCGCCTACCCGCGGGCGCGTCCTGCTGGGTGGCGAGCCGGTCGCGGGCAGCGGCCGTCACACGAAGAAGGTCGGCGTCGTCTTCCAGGAGGATCGGCTCCTGCCGTGGATGACGCTGCGCCAGAACGTGGAGCTGGTGCTGATCCCGCTCGGCGTGGGCGCCCACGCGCGCCGCGGGACCGCGGATCGCTATCTGCGCCTGGCCGGGCTCGGCGGGTTCGAGGAGTACTACCCGGCGCGCGTCTCGGGCGGCATGCGACAGCGCGCGGCCATCGCGCGCGCGCTCGCCATCGAACCCGACCTGCTGTTGATGGACGAGCCGTTCGGCGCGCTCGACGCTCAGAACCGCCGGATCATGCAGACCGAGGTGCGCCGCATGTGGCGGGAGACGGGCCGCACGATTCTCTTCGTCACGCACGCCATCGATGAGGCGGTCGCCATCGGCACGACCCTCATCATGCTGTCCGCGCGCCCGTCGCGGATCCGCGTCCAGGTCCGCAACGACGGCGAGCGCGATCGCGCCACGCTCGTCGACGATCTCAACGCGCTGATCATGGAAGAGGTCGAGCGCCAGCAGGGCGCGTCGTCAGCCTCCTGACGCTTCGGGCGGCCTGCCCGATCACCCCGCACGCTCGGCGCCGCGACATCGCTACGGTTTTTTCTGCAACTCCGCCCGTCCCTCCCGCGTCTCAAGCTGTGAGATAGGAGGTGACGAGACATGAAGCGTACGGCAATCGCAGTCCTGCTGGCCCTCACCGCCCTGACGGGCGTGGCCGCCCGCGTGGCGTGGGCCGATTCGAGCGACAGCAACATCAGCACGACCGAGGCTCCCGATTCGAGCGACAGCAGCATCAGCACGACCGAGGCTCCTTAATGGGAGTCCCTGACCGAGCGCAGACGGGCGGGAGCCCTCTCCCGCCCGTCGCGCATTGAGAGAGGAATCAGCGATGCTCGAACCAATCGTGGCGGGCGTGTTCTTGCTGGCGGCCAGCGGGGTGGCGATGCTGGACGCGGCGCCGGTCCGCGCGGTGCTCTATGCCGTCGCACAGCGCCGCCGCCGGCGCCGTTCGCTCAGACCAGCCGCGTGCGAATCTTGATCTCCGACGTCAGCGTCCGGTGCACCGGACACTTGTCGGCGATCTCGGCCAGCCGTTTGCGCTGCTCCTCATCGAGCCGGCCCGACAGCACCAGCTCGAGCTCGATCTGATCGAGCTTGCCGTCCTTCGTCTCGCAGTCGGCGCAATCCTGCGCGTGAATCCGGGAATGCGTGAGTCGCACCGTGACGCCGTCGAGTGGCCAGCCCTTCGTTCGCGCGTACAGCGCGAGCGTCATCGACGTTCAGGCGCCGAGCGCGATCAGCAGATGATCGTAGGGTGAGGGACCGGCGTCGGTCCCGCCGCTCTCCACGGGCTCGTCGGCGACGAGCCGATGCTTGCCGACGAGGATCTCCTGAACGAACCCCGTCCCACCACCGTGAACGGTCACCCTGGCCATGGCCACCCCCTCACGCCCCCAGGATTCGGTCCCAGCGTCCGTATTCTCGCGCCGCCTCCATGAACCACCGCACGCAGTCCGGGTTGGCGCGCGGCGGCAGCTCGCAGGAGGTCGAAAGCACGAAGCGCGACCGGCTGCCGGCGGTGTCGATGCAACGACGCACCTCGGCCTCGATCTCGGCCTTCGTCGCGCGCTCGAAGATCGTCACGTCGACGTTGCCGATGGCCACGACGTTCTTCTCGTTGCCGAGCGTGATGAGCCGGTCGAGCTGGTCGACGTAGAGCTTGGGATCGGCCTGCTGGTCGAGGTCGATGGTGATGGCGACGAAGCCGACGTCGACCAGATCCTCGTGGATCTGGTGCGTGGTGCCGCAGATGTGCACGGTCGTTCCGACCTTCTTGCCCTTGAAGTAGTCCACCAGCTCCTTGTGATAGGGCTTGATGAACTCTCGATACGTGTCGGGGCCGACGAGTGAGCACGACGCCGTCGGGTCCGAATACGACAGGCCGATCTTGGTAGCCAGCACGGCATCGCCCATGCGCTTGGCGAACTCCGTGGCGAAGCGCATCAGATCGTGCACGAATTCAGGATCCTCGAGCGTGTCCAGGCACATCAGCTCGGGATTGCGCATGAGCATCGCGATGGTCCACGGTCCCACGAGCACCGCCCCCAGTGCGGACGGGAATTTCTGCGCCGACAGCGCTTCGCACTGCTCGAGGAAGGCCGGCAGCCGCCCGTGCACGCGCGGCTCGGGCACCTCCAGGCGGGCCAGCAGCCCCTTGTCGTCCTGCAGCACGTGCTGATCGATCGAGGGCACGACGTAGTCCGAGTACTTCACGTGACAGCCGACGGCCTCCGCCTCCTTGGCGAGGTCGTTGAAGGCGATCATGATGTCCGGCTGGTAGCGCTCGTAGTAATTGATCATCGCCTTGACGGCCTTCTTGGGATTCGTGCAGTACTCCTCGATCGACAGGCCGTCCAGGCAGCCGGCAAACGAGCCGGCGATCGGATACGCGGGCACGCGGTCGGCGCGCTGCCCTTTGTAGGCGGCGACGACCCGCTCGCGCGGCGTGATCGTAGGCTGCTCCATGGCTCGTCTCCTTTGCATCGAAGCGTTGCGTCCGCCTCGGCCGTGGGTGGCCCGAGAGCGACGCGCGAGGCTCCGTTCTGTATCGGAGCGTTGCGTCCGCCTCGGCCGTGGGTGGCCCGAGAGAGACGCGCGAGGCTCCGTTCTGTATCGGAGCGGTGCGTCCGCCTCGGCCGTGGGTGGCCCGAGAGAGACGCGCGGGGCTCCGTTCAGCGCAGCATGGGCGTGAAGGCCTCGAGCGTGCGGCGTGTCTGCTCCGGCGTGAGGCCGGCCCGCAGCAGTAACCCGGGCATCGCGCCACCCGCATCGTACCAGCGCTGCAGACGCCGCCGCGCCTCGGCCGGCGTCCCGAACACGATCAGCTGCTCCAGCAGCTCGTCCGCATCGGGCGGCACCGCGCCGGCGAACTTCGGCGCATTGGCGGCCACCACGGCCTCGATCTCCTTGGCGAATCCCCAGCGTACGAGCGAGTCTCGGTAGAACGTGCCCATCGCGGTCACGTAGAACGACACGAACCACGCCGCGCCTTCGCGCGCCTTGGCCGGATCGTCGTCGACGACGGTCGGCACGGAGGGGCACACGACCGGCAGCTCGCGCCGCTCGCCACGCCGGACGCCTTCGCGCAGCCGCTCGATGCCCTGCGGCAGCAGCCGTAGCGGGAAGAGGAACGGAATCCACCCATCGGCGATCTCACCGGCCAGACGAATCGACGCATCGCCGAGCGCGGCGAGATAGATCGGCACCTCGACGGCCGGGACGTTGAGGCGCAGCGCGCGTGCCGCGGTAGCCACCGCCAGCGGCACCCGCTCGCCCCGCAGGAGCGCGCGCACCTGGTGGACGGTGCGGCGCATGCGCGGCAGCGGCGGCTCGAAGGGGATGTCGTGCAGTCCCTCCACCAGCTGCGGCGTGCTCGCCCCGAGCCCGAGGATGAACCGCCCGTTCGACTGCGACGCCAGAGTGGCGGCGGCCATCGCGATGGTCGCCGCACTGCGGTTCCAGACGCCCAGGATGCCGGTGCCGAGCCGCACGCGCCGGGTCTTCACGGCAAGCTCGGCGAGCAGCACGGTGATGTCGTACGACCACGTTTCAGGGAACATGACGCCGTCGTAGCCGAGCTCGTCGGCGAGCGTCGCGAGCGTCACGAACTGCTCGCGCCGGTTCTCCAGCGGCATGACCGCGGCGGACAGGGCGCGCGCCACGTCAGATGCTCGCGAGCGCCGGGCGGATCTTCGCGGCCACCAGGTCGAGCAGCTCCAGCATCCGCTTGGGATCCTCGCGTCGGAACACCACGGCCGCGTGCTGCACGCCGGCGCGCCCGTACTCGCCGAGGCGGTCGATCACGGCCTGCGTCCCATCGGCCAGCACGGCCTCGCTCATCTCGAAGCGCATCGAGATCTCGATCGTGTTCCACGCTCGCCCGGCGGCCGCGGCAAGGCGCTTGAGCTCGGCGACCGACGCGGCGAGCTCGGCGGGCGACTTCGACGACATCGCGTGCCAGCCGTCGCCGAGGGCGATCACACGGCGCAGCGCCGCCGGCGAGATGCCGCCGATCCAGATCGGCGGATGCGGTTTCTGCAGCGGCTTGGGCTCGGCGCCGGCGCCCGCGATCCGGTAAAACTCGCCCTCGAAGCGCGGCTCGCGCTCCGTCCACATGGCCTTGAAGACGCGCAGGGCCTCGTCGGCGGCGCGGCCGCGGCGCGCGAAATCTACGCCGAGGATCTCCAGCTCCTGACGCCACCAGCCCACGCCGACGCCGACGATCAGCCGGCCGCTCGAGAGCGCGTCGATCGTGGCGAGCATCTTCGCCATGGCGACGGGATGCCGATGGCCCAGGATGAACACCGAACAGCCGATGCGCGCTTTGCTCGTCAGCACGGCGAGCGCGCTCAGCATGGCCACCGGCTCGAGGTACGGCGTCTCTGGCGCAATCGGAAAGCGTCGGCCGCCGCCCGGATAGTCGGCGTCGGTCGTGGTCGGGATCACGATGTGATCGCTGACCCACAGCGAGGCGAAGTCGCGTACCTCCGCCTCGCGGGCAAACGTCAGCAGCGCCTCGCGCGTGACGGCGGGCGCGACGGTGGTTGGAACGTGAACGCCGATCTGCATTCGACCCTCCTCGGTCAGCCGCGCGCGACCGCCTCCAGCCGCGCCCGCGTGCGCTCGCGCAGCGCGCTGACGATGTGTGGCGGCGCCGTTTCGGGCGAGCCGGCCCGGAACGGCGGCTGGGGATCGTACTCGATTCCGAGCTGGATCGTCTGCGCGAGCTCGTCCCCCGCGATGCGCGCGACCAGCGTCAATGCCATGTCGATCCCCGACGACACGCCGGCCGCGGTGACCACCTTGCCCTGCTCGACGACACGCTTGAGCGTGGGCTTGGCGCCGAGCTCGGCGAGCTGCTCGTGCGCGGCCCAGTGCGTGGTCGCCTCGAGCCCACGCAGGATGCCGGCGGCGCCGAGCAGCAGCGAGCCGGTGCACACGGACGTCGTCCACCGACTCGTCTCGTGCGCCGAGCGCAGCCAGTCCAAGAGCGGATTCGGCGCCATGAGCGCCCGCGTGCCGAAGCCGCCCGGGACCATGATGATCTCCGGATGCGGCACCGCGGAGAGCGGCTCGTCCGCGACCAGCGTCAGCTGGCGATTGTCGGTGCGGTACGCCCCCGGCGTGATGGCGACCCACCGGATCCGCGCGTCCGGCAGACGCGAGAGCACTTCGTAGGGCCCGATGGCGTCGAGCGCGGTAATCCGGTCGAAGATCGGAATGGCGATGTCCATGGCTCTCTCCTTGGCCACGCATTCTGCCATCTCCGAGGCTGTACGGGGTGCGCTGTCTGTGTTACCTCTGCTGCGGCCCGCGCACGTGGTGCGGGCGCACACTCGCAAGGAGGCGCGTGCATGATCAAGCCCTACACCGCCGTGGGTCTGATCCCGACCGTCCGCGGGATCCGACGACGCAAGGACATCAAGCTGAACCTCGAGCACCTCAAGCACCTCGTGAAGGCGGCGTCGTGGCTGTCGAGTCTCGATCTGCCGGTGCGCCTGATCGCGTTTCCCGAGGGCGCGCTGCAGGCCTTCAACGACGAGGTGCTCGATCTCGACCACGCCACCTTCGCGCGCGAGTGCGCGATCGACATTCCGGGCGAGGAGACGGACGAGCTCGGCAAGATCGCCAAGGAGTACAACACGTTCGTGATGGCGCAGGCGAAGGCGAAGCACCCGGACCTCAAGGACCGGTACTTCAACGTCGGCTTCATCATCAACCCGCGCGGCAAGGTGATCCTGAAGCACTACAAGGTCTCGCCGCTGTTCCCCGTCGAGCACTCCGTGTGTCCGCACGACGTCTACGACTGGTGGGTCGAAAAATACGGGCGCACGCTGGACGCGTTCTGGCCCGTCGCGGACACCGAGATCGGGCGTCTCGGCATCATGATGGCGAACGAGGGCAGCTACCCGGAGAACGCCCGGGCGCTGGCGCTGAACGGCGCCGAGGTGGTCTATCGCGCGTCGTATCCGCACCCCGCCACCGGCAACGAGATCTTCGAGATCCAGAGTCGCGCCCGCGCGCTCGACAACAACATGTACCTCGTGGCGCCCAACATGGGTACCTACTATCTGTTCCCGGAGGAGACCACGCCGATCGACACCTTCGGCGGGCGCTCGTTCATCATCGACTACAAGGGGCGCATCGTCGGCAAGCAGGACTACGGCGCCGGGTCGACGTACGTGGGCGGCGTCATCGACATCGAAGCGCTGCGCGATCATCGGGCGCGCGCGCAGTGGGACAACTGGATGAAGGATCTGCGCACGGAGCTCTATCAGATCCTCTACGAGAAGCCGATCTATCCCAAGAACCTCTACCTCAAGCGCGCGCCGATGAACCATGCGGAATACCGCAACGTGATCCGCCGGCAGATCCGGCTGATGCACGATCGAGGCATCTGGGCCAAGCCGGACCGGTGAGTCGATGCGGGCGATGGCCTCGTAGCCGCGCGTGATGCCGCTCTGGCTCAAGCTCGGCTACACGCTGATGGTGACGGCGATCGTGCCCGTCTACTTCGTGCACTATGGGCCGGCGAACTTTCTGTGGTTCTCCGATATCGCCCTCATCGCCACGGCCGTGGCGCTGTGGGCGGAGAGTCGGCTCCTGGCGAGCATGATGGCCGTGGCCGTGCTGCTGCCCGAGCTCCTGTGGAACATCAGCTTCTTCTCGCGGCTGCTCGTGCGCGTGCGCGTGTCGCCGCTGGCCGACTACATGTTCGACCGCGCGATCCCGCTGTGGATCCGCGCGCTGTCGCTGTTCCACATCCCCATGCCCCTCGTGCTGCTGTGGATGGTGCACACGCTCGGCTACGATGCGCGCGCACTGCCTGCCCAGACCGCGCTGGCGTGGGTGGTGTTTCCCGTCACCTACGCGGTGACCGACCCGAAGGAGAACATCAACTGGGTGTTCGGGCCGGGTGGCCAGCCACAGCGCCGGCTGCCGCCGCGTCTCTATCTGCTACTGGTGCTGCTCGTCTTCCCGCTGATCGTCTACGTCCCGACGCACGTTCTGCTGACCACGCTGTTCGGCCGCTGATACGCTACGGACGCCGGGCCAGACGGACGAGGAAGAGCAGTAACGCGGCGACGGCCACGACGACCCACACCGAGCCCTTCGGGAATCGAAACAGCTCGGCGAGCGCGATCGCGAAGCCCGCCGCGATGACGACGCCGCCGGCGGCGATCGTCGGCCACTGCCGCCTCATCGGATCACCGCCTCCAGCGCATTCCGCACGGCACGGACGTCGATCAACGTGGCGCGGTCCGTCGCGACCGTCAGGACGCGCGGTGCCGCCGCCCACGGGCGCCACGCGAGGTTCGCCGCCGTGAAGAGCACGACCGTCGGCGCCCCGACCGCCGCCGCCAGATGGCTTATCCCCGAATCGTTGCCGACGTACGCCGCACACCGCGCGAGCACGCCGGCGAGCACGGGCAATGCCGGCCCGCGCAGGACACGCGCCGACGGCACGAGTCGTGACAGCTGCGCCACCGGCTCGGCATCGGCCGGTCCCTCGTGCAGCACGATTTGGAGATTGTGCCGCGCGGCCAGGGGCACGAGCACCTCGGCGAACGCCGCCGGCGGCCAGCACTTGGCGCTCGAGCCCGCGCCCGGATGCACCACAACGACGCGGCGCGCGTCGTCCACACCGGCGGCGCTCAACGCCGCGCGGCCTTCGCCGATGAGGCCGTCGGCGAGGCGAATAACGTCACGGCGCGCGCCCATCGAGCTCTCGCCGAGCGTCGCGAGCAGGTGCTCCCAGACGTCGCGCCCCGGCGCGAACGAGAGCGCGACGGTCGAGCGCCGGCCGGTCGCGGCCAGCCGCCGGGCGAAGTCGAGATCACGCGCGCCGAACCAGGAGACGATGCGACCCACCGGCGGTAACCGCGCCTCGCCCTCACCTGCAAACAGCGCCCCGAGCCCGAGCGCGTCGAAGTCTTGGGCCGCGTCGACCTCGCCCAGCGCCGCGACCAGCGCGGCGATCCGCGGCTGCGCGGCGAGCGTGAGTCGCGCGCCGCCGGCACGCAGCGCGCGCAGGGCGGGAATCGCGAGCAGCACGTCGCCGAGCGCGCCCGGATGGATGGCGAGCGTGGCGCCCGCCACCGCGCGGCTCACCGGCCGGCGAGCAGCGCCAGGGCCGTGTCGTGCAGGCGGCCGTTGGTGGCGACCGCGTTGCCCGAGTAGATCGTCGGCGTGCCGGCAAGATCGGTGAAGCGGCCGCCCGCCTCTTCCACGACGATCTTGCAGGGGGCGAGGTCCCACGGCTTGAGGTCCACCTCGA
>Ga0114129_10004685_pt1 | contig 19321 bp, 19 predicted proteins | sample RhiMetdeltSRZDD1_FD_80071 | JGI IMG/M metagenome (GOLD analysis project Ga0114129, IMG submission 80071) | Populus rhizosphere microbial communities from Tennessee, USA - Rhizosphere MetaG P. deltoides SRZDD1 (version 2) (version 2) | ecosystem: Host-associated > Plants > Roots > Rhizosphere >...
AATCCAATATGCGGGGCCCATAAACGGCGCTGCATCGTAAACCGTTGCGAGCGTGATAGCGTCAATAAGATCCAGCGAACCCACAACGTTAAAAAGCCACACCAACAATTTCGCGCTCCGCGCCCGCGTAGCGACGGCTGGGATGGCGATCATTGCCAGGACAGCTGTAATAAGATCGCCATAGGCTGCCGGATAAGTGAACTGCGGCGGAATGCCACGATAGGTAGCTCCCGATGTGAGAAACATCAGGCCGAGGTGCCGCAAGGAGTGGAGCAGCAGAATTGGCAACAAGAGTGTTCTAGCTTCATAGTTCTGTAGCTTTGGCAGAACATAGAGTTTAGCTGCAACCCAGAAAACAAATGTGCTGAATATGAGGTTGATTGTAAGAATGTTCATGGCACATCTCTAAGCTGAGCTATTGGTTCTTGATTATTTTGCGAATATCGATGTTGTTTGGACTGGAGTGTGCCCATTGTAACTTGGGGCGAACACTGAAACGTCAGAGTCGCTGCCTGTTCAATATTTTGACGGATTACCAAGCAGGTCATCGGTAGCGCGGCTTGAGCGGAAAGCTGCCTCAGTTTCTCGCGGCGCAATGTCCGCTATTAACCCAAAGCGGACATGCCACTTGCGTTCGCAAATGTCCACTTATGGAGATAAGCGGACATCGCAATTGCGGGAAGGAAAGCTCGCTAAGGACCCGCGGCGGACATTTCCGTCAGCGCGAGCGGTTTTAGCTCACCCATCATGGTGGGCAGCAACTCGGAGACCGTCGGATGAATATGCATGGCCCGCTGCAGCACTGTGTACGGAGCTCCGGCGTACATGAGATCCAAGATGCAATGGATTACCTCGTCGCCCCCGATGCCGAGAACGGATGCTCCCAGGAGACGCCCATCGCCAGCATGGACTAGGATTTTAATGAATCCCTCGGTCTCGCCCTTTTCGACTGCTCGGCCGACCTTGGTCATCGGCCGCTTCGCGATGAGCGTAGGCTCTTTCCGTTCCCGAACTTGCCGTTCCGTCATCCCTGCGCGCCCCAACGGGGGATCGATGTAGAGTGCATAGGCGGTCACGCGGTCGGCGATACTGCGCCGATCGTTGTCAAAAAGGTTCGCGGCAACGATCTCGAAATCATTATAGGCAGTATGTGTGAAGGCGCCTTTGCCGTTGCAGTCCCCGAGTGCCCAGATACCTGGGACATTGGTGCGCAGCTGATCGTCGACCTCGATGTAGCCGCGCTCGTCAATCCGCACTCCCGCTTTGTCCAGCCCGAGGTCGTCGGTGTTCGGGCGGCGACCGACCGCCAGCAGCAAATGCGAGCCGGTGACCTGCGGCGGACCTTCCGCGCATTCGACCGTGACCGAGATCCCCGTGTCGTGCCGAGCGGCGGTTATGCACTTGGCGTTGAGGCGAATGTCGATGCCTTCCTGCTCAAGGATTTTGCCAACGGCGGCAGCCACATCTTCGTCTTCTCGTGCAATGAGCTGCGGCTGCATCTCGACGACCGTCACTGCGCTGCCGAACCGGCGGTACATCTGCGCGAACTCGAGTCCGACGTAGCTTCCGCCGATGATGACCAGATGCTCCGGCAGCAAGTCGACGTCCATCATCGAGCTGTTCGTCAAATATTCAACTTCTGCCAGACCGGGAAACGGCGGCACCGAGGCGCGGCCTCCGACATTGATGAAGATCTTTTCCGCTGTCAGTACTTCATTGCCGACTACGATCTCCCCCGGGGATAGGAACTGCGCGTGACCCTGGTAGACGGTGCAGGATTTCAGCCCCTTCATCCACTGCTCAACGCCCGTTCTCGACCGTCCGGATATCGCGTCCTTGCGCGCCTTGACCGCCTTCATGTCCACGATTGCCTCACCCTGTAGTCTGACGCCGAAATCGGCGGCGCGGCGTGCGGTCTTCGCCACATAGGCGCTTGCGATCAGGGTTTTCGTAGGGACGCAGCCGGTGTTCACGCATGTCCCGCCGAACAATTTTCGCTCAATCACGGCAATCTTCATACCTGCATCGACTAAACGAGCGGCGAGCGAGGGTCCCGCCTGCCCCGTTCCGATGATGATGGCGTCGAATTTATCCACGTCTCAGACCTCCATCGTTGCCTCTCACCCTTGAGGATACCATCAACGTAGACCGTCGCCTGCCGGAACTGATCGATGTAATCAGGACCATAGGAGATCAGCCCGCCATCGGCGACATGGAGTCGTCGGTAGTAGAGGCGGGCAGTTTGTACCGCGCGGCAAGGCTGATTATCAACTTACGATGGACTGGAGATGCGCCGCCGGCTGTCATGATCGGTCGGTTTCAATTCCAGCTCGATTCACATCGACGCGACCCGCATTGTCCTATTTCCTCGTGGTTGGGATCGTGCTCTTCGGCGGGTTGGTTTTGGTGAGCAGTCAACTTGAATCTAAGCCGCTGCCGGTGTCGCAAAGGATTGGCCTTCCGACACCTTTCAAAGCGCTGCCAGAAGATAATCAATCACTAACAAGCAATGGCGGCGAGATAATTCCTTAAACGAATTTGTTTCGTTGATCGTCGGGGCCAGGCGATGTTGTCATGCGCCCTGAGCCACTGCGCTGGTTCGGCGGTATCCAAAATGGTTTGACGTTATCGAAGCGGGAATAAGCCTTGCGCGCGCGGTCAAGCAATCCCTGAATCTGCGCCTGCTGGTCACCTATAATTAGACCCGCTGCGTACGCGCGTTGGTGATTCTGCTTTGCGGTTAAGCCACGCCGCGGATTAGCTATAATGCCGGTGAATAAGGCCTTGTGCGTTACGATATCATTGATCCTCCCGAGAGCGGTTTGCAACTGCGTGAGAGAAGAATGGGCTTTCTTGCGACGTTTTCCTGGCTTCTTACCGTTATAGAGATTGAAAAAGAATTCGACCGCATACCGCACTTTTTTGACCTGGATTCGGAGTCTATGTAGGTGATCGGGGCTCAGCTCGGCGATCTTCACACCTTTTCGTCTGACTTTCTTAAAACGGTGCAAAAGCTGTTCGGCAGCATAAATCTCGATCGGCGTTTCACGACGTGCTCGAGTCAGTGGCAGTGTGCTCCACGGCCCCGCTTCGATCCATTCTGCAGTATCGAGGACGAGCTTGCGAAAGCGAGCCGACTGAACAGCCTCCCGCACCCGCCGATAACACTGAAGGCGTTGGCGCGCGAACATTCTGCTAATGCTAACCAGCCCGGGCTCTTTTCTGTGCTGCTTTCGCAATGGCTGGATCACCTCCAAGGTGAGTGTGTCAACATTGCGAGCCGGACCAAATTCGCGTGCAAGCCATCTCAATTCTGCTTTGATCATATTAATTTTGTCGTCGTCTAAAAAATCGGAAAAAAGCGAAATGGAGGCGCGCAGTCTGCGCAGAGCGACCCGCATTTGGTGGAGCGCTTCGACATCACGATTAATTGTTGCGGTCGTGTTTGCAACCAGATGCCGTAAGCACGCCCGCCCAATCATTGTGAAAGCATGGCTGGCCTGAATGCCCGTGTCTATCGCAGGATTGTAGGACTTCTCAACAGTGGCTGGCCTATTTTTAATTAGATCATAGCCGCGTTCAGATTTACTTTTGACATAGAGTTGCGCGGGGACAATATCATTTATTGCGCGGGCGATCTCAAAAAGTCTGGAAGTGGTACCCCGCTTAAGCTCAAGTTCGATCTCAGCCACCGGACATGAGGAATCTTTTGCAACAATCAGCCCTTCATCTATCGCGACGACGACATCGGTTGCGTTTCCATTTACATGACAGGCTGTCCGCTCGATTTGGGTCTGGAAGATGGGCTTCAATGCATTGCGGACTTCATCGGTGAAGATCCGACCAAGGGCAGCATTTGTCACGTGCGTGAGATCTGGTTGGTCTCCTTCGATGGTTTGTTCCCACTCTGACCTTTCGAGCCAATCAGAACCTTGATTGACAGATTTGATGGTTTGTACGTGTTTACTGCCGATCTGTCGCACTCTTAAGGTCAGCCCGTGTTCACGTAGGAACAGATCCGGAGAATCGAAGTAAATCGAATTCAACGTCTGCTGGGTGGAGTCATGAAAAGTATTCGCAAATTGCGGATGATTCCGGAGAACAGGTATGTTCTCCGGAGCCACCTGAAGTTTCAATTCAATTTCCTTATCCACAGCTGCGTCGTGCATATGAAGTGTTTTTTGGCTTGACCAACCAGTACCAGCGAGGTCTCGCAGAGGCCCTCGCGAACCTGGCGGCCTTTAGCGCAATCGGGCCCACATGAGCGAGGAACGCCTTTTCGTGTGCACGCGTGAGCGTTTCAATGGCCTGCCTTACCGATAGCCACTTCACAGCCTTGATGTCGTACATTGGCTCGCGCACCGGCCCACCGACCGCGCGCATGAGCCAGAACTGCACGATCTTGATCTTCTTATCGTCGACCGGATACGACATCAAACCGAGGAACTCGTGAACTGAGACGTTGAATCCAGTCTCTTCCACCACCTCTCGCCTGGCGGCCGCAAGCGCATTCTCCCCCGGATAAAGCTTGCCTTTCGGCAGGACCCATGACTTGTCCCTTCGCAATCGCACGATCGCGATGCGCGGCCTGGAACCTTCTCGTAGGACGATGCCACCCGCAGCCAGAATCGGCGCACGGGCTTTCGCCGAATCAGTCATGTCAAAGCTTTGCCTGACACGCGCGCGGAGGGCAAGTTTTCGAGCGCCTTCTGTCTTTACCGGCCGTCAAAGCCGTGACCAGGGGGTTCGGCGGACCTGACTTGAGGAGTGCTGTTCCAAATGCGGCATTCCGACCTCTTTTTCATTTTTAAGTACCACCTTGATCAGACGCGTTCGCGTCTCGCTACTCGTCTCGCTGAGGCGCAGAATCGGAAGCCAAGGTCGGTTAAGGCGTGAACTCGTAAATTCGTACGTAAAACTGTTTGACCAATGTCCGCTTTGGGTCATAAGCGGACATTTGCACTGCAATAGGCCATGTCCGCTTTACCCCCCGAAAGCGACATCAGATACGTTTTTTCGATTGTCTGCTTTGGGCCAATAGCGGATCATATGTCGTTTCAACCGGCCGCCAATCGAACCAAAGCATCCGTGAGCTTACCGTTCGGATCGGCCATCTCCTCAAGAATCGAAAAGTGATCATGGTCGTCGAGTGGTAGCAGCTCGGAGGGTAAATGTGCGCCGCGACGCGCATCGTGATAGTCGCGTGACTGACGCTGCAGTTCAGGCAATTCTGCCGTTCCATATGCGATCACAAGCGGTGGCGAACTCGAAGGCAGTTGGCGAATGGGGCTCAACAAAAGCTGTTCGTTCACCGTCATTTTAAGTGCGTCATTGAGATAATTGAGCCGACACGGTTCGATATCGAAGATCCCACTAATGGCCAATCCGGCATCGGCCTCAGCCAGCGTCATGGCCGTTAGGTGCCCGCCAGCCGACCAGCCGGAAACAATTAGCTTTGCGCCGGCTATGCCGTACCGAGATCCGTTTGCGCGCAACCAACGGATAGCCATGCGCACTTCGTCAACGATTTCGGTTAGAGTCGCTTCCGGCGCAAGCGTATAACCGACCAACGCCGCGTCGAATCCTCGCGCCACTGGCCCTTCGGCCAGACAGGCAAAAAAATCCTTGGCATTGCGCTGCCAATAACCGCCATGGATATAAACGAGGAGCGCAGCGTGTGCCTTGCCGCAACGAAAAATATCGATGCGGTTCCGAGGCCGGCTGCCATATACCAGATCGAGCAGCTCGCTTCGCTCGGCGCGAACCCTTTTGCTGCGTTCAATCCAATCCGCCAGCTTATCGGCGCTGTTCCGGACAGCAGCAGTGTTGTTGTACGCTGCATCAAGCTGTGTTCGTGTCATCCCCCGCAAAATTATCTCATCCATAGCGGCCCTACTCGCGCCGTCTTACCGCCCATGTTCGCTTTCTGTGGGCGATCGCGCCTTATTGGCGTTGCATTGCCATTGAATCTGCGCGCCATTGGTTCAAATCGACTGGGGGGATGACATGTTACAGCAAATCGCTTTCGGCGGCGCTGTAAGCGTTTAAGAAGGTAGCGACAAATATGCTCGCATACGGCACCATATTCGCCCGACGCGTCCGCTCGCTTGGCATTCGCGATCATCCGGGATGAATGGAAAGATAAAGAAACCAGACAGCCGCTAGTGTCGTGCACAATGGTAATTACCATCCGGTCACGGATCTTCTTGGCAAGGTAATTAGCGTTGGTTTAGAAAGATTGGCAGACCGCGCTTGTGCGAATAAATAGGTCGGTAGCGTTCCGTGTTGTACATGCTGGAGACGTCCACTCTGCGTGGGCCAAGCTTGGGGTCGGGAATCGGCATGAGGTCATAACAACCATCCACCAGCGCAGACATCAGACCGCTTTTGCCATCGAGAATTGCATCGTAAGCCATGTTACCAAACGTCAGTGCCACCAGCTTATCGGTAAAGTCTGGATCGCCCGACCGCAGATCATAGGTGAGATCGGAGGTGATCGTCTCCTCGCCAGTTCGCCTTCTGATCTCATCGGCGAGCACCTCGGCCACGCTCGCCTTCTTGCGGTGTCCGTATGGGTCCGGCTCGCCGCGTTCCTGTACCGCATAGCCGTCCCAGCTGGCGCCCTCGCTGAGCACAACCAGGGCGTAGTTGCTCGGGTTGGTGCGCTTGTCGTCAAGGAGTAGCTGGATCAGTTTTTCAAGATCCACCTTGTACTCGGGGATAGCGCAGCGAATCGAGGTGGCGTAGGCGGCGTAGAGTGCCGTAAACCCTGCATCACGCCCGAAAATGCGAAATACGCCGATCCGCTCATGTGAGCCAACAGTGGTCCGCTGCCGTTGGATGGCATCACTGGCGCGCGTGATTGCAGTCGAGAACCCGATGCAGTACTCGGTGTTGCGCACGTCATTGTCCATGGTCTTCGGAATGGCAATGATCTTGATGCCGAGTTGGTGGAGCTTGGAAGCATAGCTCAGCGTGTCATCCCCGCCGATCGCGATCAGGTGCTCGATGCCGAGAGCGGAGAGGTTGGTAACCACTTGGGTGGAGAGATCCCAGGTCTTGGTCGCGACGCCGTCTTTGCTCGCTGAGGCTGGAAAGTTCTTGCCGGCCAGATGGGTGGGTAGATTTCGCATTTTGGCAGGGTTGGTGCGACTCGTGTGGAGCACAGTACCGCCGTGCCTGTCGATTGTACGCGTGTTCTCACGAGTAAGCTGAATGACGTAATGCGCGCGGCTGGCCGGGTCATCGACGTTGAGATGCGTAAGCGCTTCCCAGCCGCGACGGAGGCCAAAGATTTCGATGTTGTTCTCGCTGCTGCGATACACGGCACTCTTGATGACGGCATTGAGCCCAGGGACATCACCGCCACCAGTAAGGATACCGATACGCTTTACACCCATGACCTGCCCCTCAAGGGCGTCACTCTCGATCCTCGTCGGGGCGCCAGACGAGCCGCACTTGACCAATAGCTTTGTCTGGTGGGAATAATTCCCTGTCGCACAAGACGCACATTGAAGGTCGCTGGTCCTTAGAGTAACCGCTGGCTTCGATCACGTCGTAGATCGCGCCGCAGACGCAATTCACTCTGAAGTTAGCTACCATGGGGTGCGCCCTTTCGGCATGCACCGCTAGCAAATCGAATTTAACGCCACGCCGCCTGTTTGGCTAGGAGAGTCCGCGTGATTCTGGCCGATAAGATTGCCGCTGTGCTCGCTTTCAAAACAAGCGCGTGCGACAGTTGCCGGCACGGTGATTGACCCTGACCTCTGTCCCTGTCGTTTCCCGGCGTGCTCGCTGATGTGTCCGGCTTGGCCACGGGCGCTTGGATGCTTTTCAAGCATTTACGCACCACCGAAACTTAAACGAATGGTCACGACTCGCCGCGTACAGACTCACTCGAGCCTGTAGCAGACCGAGTAGGTGGGTGGCCTGCGGGTCACGTCGTAGCCGACCCGGCACTGAACTAGATAGGCTTGGTCGGGGTGGCGGAAGAGGATGAAGGTGGAACGATTGTCGAAGGCTTGGCTGTAACCGGCAATTTGCCATCCTTCCTTGAGCATGGTGCTGATCGAAGGCGCGTCTTCGGCCGCGGCCGGGGTGTGAGCTGGCAATGCGAATAGAAGCCCGGCAAGGAGACACCAGCATGCGCGGCGTGTTCGGCTGTCTCTATTCATGGCGGCAATTATGCTGCGGACTCTGGGGCTCCGTTTGAGATTGTCGAGGTACCTCTGCCGCGCCGATCAGCGTGATGAACTCGCGCGCCTCATTTGCTGCCCCGAGGCTCAACACACGGCATCGTACCAAGACGTACCTGTAGTCTGGAAGGGATCAGTCAATGTCCGCTTTGAACCAAAAGCGAACATGATCCCCGAACTACCCGATGTCTCCAATCTGTTCCTGAAAGCGGGCCCTGAGGGCTCGCATCGGCTCCGCGTGCGGCGTGGAATATCGATCCCCTAATAATGGGCACTAGTTTTAAGGACGTGTGACCGCGCCAGGCTAGATCGTCGAGCTCCATGGCACTGGCACCAGTCGATAGCCGTTGCCATTCTTTTCTACGTACACCATGGATGGGAACGCGATGTGAAAGGCTTGCACCATCATTTTCTCGGCTGCGGCCATTTCATAGAGTTTCTTACGCGTCTCAACCGCCTGTGGCCTGTCGGTGTCGAACACAAATTGCCAATCCGGATTGCGCGCAAATAGTGGTGCTGCGCCCGCAGTGATGTCAGCTGTAGCGATACCAGCCAGCGTTCTGCTTACCCGCGACAGGTGCGGCAGCTTTTGCCGGTGGCATAACAGTCTTTGTTCCGACAAGAGCGGCGCCCGCCGCTGTGCCGACAAGTAGTGAACGGCGAGAGATTTCCGTCATGAACTCCTCCCATGGCTTTTTCGCGAGAAGTGTTTGATTATTGTCCGTTGAGATTTTAGAAACGGCGAATTTTTGCCGTTGTGCCAATAACCCCTCCTCTCGGATTTTATTCCGACCATCGTCTCCCCCCGAGGCTCAGGATCGTATCGCTTTACATTAGCGGGAACGCATAAAATCGCCGTTAAGTGGCCACGCTGCCCAAATCAAATGTTTGCTACGCCAAAAGCGGACATTTCCCATTCAGCATAAGCATCGTACCGACCTGTCGCCTTCACCAACGGCAGCAGCAACGCGCTTCACCCACCCGACACGCTTATTTGCCGTATGCCTGCGCCACCTGCCCCACGAGTTTCGCCCAGGGCATGTCGATGGCGCCATAGACGGCCCCCGCCTCGGGGCGCGCATTGTCCTTGAGGATTTCCACCATCAACGTGGCGTAATCGGAGAGGATCACGCCGGCTTGCAGCATGCGCAGAAGCCCAGCTTGTCGTTTGGTCTCGCTGAAAGTACCGCAGGCGTCGACAGCCACGTAGGCGTCGAGGCCCTTGCTAACAGCGGTGAAAGCAGGGAACGCCGCGCAGACTTCAAGGGAGATGCCCGCGAAGATCAGTTTCTTTCGCCCGGTCGCGGTGATGGCTTGGGCCACCTTGGGATCGTCGAAAACATTCACCGACGAGCGATCGATGATTGGAGCACCAGGGAGCGCCTCGACGAGTTCTGGAAAGGTCGGGCCCCACATGCTGTCCCGCGCGGTCGTTGTGACAATGATCGGTAATTTTAGCGCCTTGGCCGCTTTGGCCAGGCCAACCACGTTGTGCTTCAGTTCTCCCGTCGAATAATCGCGGACCCCCGTCATCAGGCCCACTTGGTGGTCGACGAGGATGAGCGCCGCGTTTTCAGATGTGAGCGGCTCGTAGGGGCGGGGTTCGGGCATGACATTCTCCTTCTAGAAAAGAAAGGTGCGCCACGCGGTAGCAATGCTGCGTGAGGCTGAACGGGCCGAGACTGCGATATAGCTCGATCCCCGGCCAACGGTGAAACAGCGGGACCGAGTAAGCATTTTCCAGAGCGACAATGGCGGAGCTGACCGCTTGCTGCGTCAAGTTCAGGGCTTCGGCGGCACGCGTCATGTGTTGGCGTTCAGCGACAGCGACGAAGATGCGCAGCTGCTCGAGGGTCATGCAGTCCTCATTATCGTACGAATATCGACGGCGCTAGGTAATGTCCGCTTTTGGCCCATTGCGGACATTGTCCCACATGTCGTCTTCGGCACTTTACGCGGCGGTTATTTCCCCTTGGGGCAATACCAATGTCCCCGACATTCTCTCAGAATTCCCTGTAGTTGGATTCGTCCTGGCGTCATTTAAGGACTTGAAGGAAACACATGGGGGAGGTCGCGATGAGCTTTCCATTTGGTCGCTTTGCTCCGATCGCGGTCGTCGCGCTCGCAATCGCTTTAGCCGCTACAACCGCATTGCTGGCGTCAGCGCATAACGGATCGCAGTCCGGGCCGGGGATCTGCGCAACTTCCGCAGCTGACGCCCTCGGGGAGGCTCCATTCCTTGCCGAGAACGACGCGGCGATGAAGAAAATGATGAGCGATATGGCTGTGACGCCAACCGGCGACGTCGATGCCGATTTTGTGGCGATGATGGTGCCGCACCATCAAGGCGCGATCGATATGGCCGTCGCAGTGCTTCGTCACGGCCGCAACCCGCAAATCAGGCGGCTGGCCCAGGAGATCATCGTCACCCAACAGCAGGAAATTGCCGCGATGCGGCTCGCGGTCGGCCAACCGTTGCCGCCGTCTTTGCCGGCGCCAACACAACCTTCGTGGGGGCCGAGTGTTGACACGCCCACCAATGAATGACTGGCAGATGGAGAGTAACGGAACTTGACAGTGATCGGCGAGGCGTCTGCGCCCAGGGAGGTGACAATGCGACGTATTGCTCACACGATGACGGTAGTAGCGAGCGCATGGCTTTCCGTTTCCACGCCAGCATCGGCCGGACAGGTCCCACGTGCTGCCTCCGATCCCGACATACCGATCAGCCATCGCGACCGCGTCTACTCTGCGGAGCAGTTCTCAAACACCGTTTCGGTCACCGACCCCGTCGACAACAGATTGCTTGGCGTCATTCGGCTCGGCGATCCGCTGCCGGCCAGCCTCAGTCCGCTCTACCGCGGCCAACTGCTGGTGCACGGCCTGGGATTCTCGCCCGATCATCGGACCATTGCGGTGGTCGCGATCGGCTCGAATGCCGTGAACTTCATCAACACCGCGACCAACTCGGTCAAACACGTCACTTACGTCGGGCGTTCGCCACATGAGGCGTTCTTTACGCCTGACGGCAAGGAAGTATGGGTCGTCGTCCGCGGCGAAAATTACGTCGCCGTGCTCGACGGTTCGACCTACCAAGAAAAGACGCGGATCATCGTTGCAAACGGTCCGGGCATGACCATCTTCTCGCCGGATGGGAAATACGGCTATGTCTGCTCGTCCTTCACTCCTGAGACTACCGTCATCGCCGTCGCCGATCACAAGATCGTCGGGAAGGTTCGGCAGGCGAGCCCCTTCTGCCCCAACATTGCCGCAACACCCGACGGATCTCAGGTTTGGTTTACCTTGAAAGACATCGGCAAGGTCCAGGTCTTCGATGCGCAGCCACCATTCTCGATATTGAAGACGCTCGACAGTGGGCCCATCACCAATCACGTCAACATCGTGCGTAATGCGAACGGCATGTTCGCCTATGTCACAGTGGGCGGCCTCAACGAGGTTCAGGTGTATCGTACGGACGATTTTTCCAAAGTCGCGACGATCCCGGTGGGAAGGCTACCGCACGGCATCTGGCCGTCCGGCGACGGCACACGGGTTTATGTCGGCCTCGAGAACGAGGACCGCATTGCCGCGATCGATACACTGACGAATAAAGTGATTGCAACGAGCCCGATCGGCCAAGCTGCACAGGCAGTCGTTTACGTGCCCAACGCCATTCCCGCCACGACGGAACACGGCAATTCGGCAATGACGATGATGTCGGTTGCCCCAGAACAAGCAGGAGTAGAGAACCTGCAGCCGCTCGGCATTGCCGGGCTGTCGACGCAACTGTGGCTGGCGCCGCCGGGGCAGAAAGCGGAGAAGGCACCTACCAGCGTTTCGTTGTCCGATCAGGGCTTGGTGCAAGTGCTGGAGGCCTCGGTCACGGGATTAGAACCGGGGAAAGCTTACGTGTTGGCGCTGTCGACAGAGCCTTCGGGCGCCGGAGTCCTTGAACCGCTGCAGGGTTTCATGGCTAACCCGGCAGGCTCGGCGGTCGTCAACGCGATTGGGCCAATCCGTCAGTTCGTGCGTGACCGGGACAAGTCACAGCGGCGCTATCTGGTGATCGCGCCTGGCAAGGTCGGAAATCTGGGCACCCCGGTGCAGGTGCAAGTCGAATCATCGCCATGATTCCAGCGGCTGGCTTCCCTGACGACTGGCATTGATTGCGCAAACGGTGTTCCTATGGGGAGTGCAAGCAAGGGCTGATGGTGTGATGAATCAAACAGAGGACTCCCATAAAGCGATAACGTGGATGATTGGTTGGGCGTTGCTCGGCTATATCTTTACGCCTTACGAAATGTGGAAACACCACCGCACCAGATCGCGAGCTTAAGACAGCCAGACTCTAAATAATCGCGCTGCACGTCTGCGGAGCTTTATGATTTTGCATGAGCGCCCTCGAACTCAGAGCTCTGAGTATCACCGGAAACAAATTTCGCTTATCGTCAGCTGGCAACCATGAAGCTTCTCTATGCTCCCCAGTCTCCGTTTGCGCGCAAAGTGCGGGCCGCAGCCATCGAGCTGAACCTCGAGGAACGCATTGAGTTGGAATACGCCGAAGTCATTCCCGGGCGCCCGAATGTGGATTATGCTCAAAGCGCCAATCCGTTGCAAAAGATCCCTGCCCTCATCACCGATGAGCGTGAAATTATTTTCGATTCGACGGTGATTTGTGAGTATCTCGATTCTTTGGCCGGTGGGGGCATATTGATTCCGCGTGACGGTCCACGACGCTGGCGTGTGTTGACGAGCCACTCACTTGCCCAAGGGCTATGCGAGTCTGTCATTTTGATCCGATACGAGACTTGGCTGCGACCCGAAGGAAATCGCTGGCCAGTCTGGATTGATGATCACTGGGACAAAATTCACTCTGGTTTGAATTGGTTTGATCGCGGGGGCGCTGAGCTGCAGAACCCGATCGATCTTGCCCAAATCGCGTTGGGATGTGTGCTCGGCTACATTGATTTTCGCTGGCCTGACCTCGGCTGGAGGGGTCGTTATCAGCGTGTGGCCAAATGGTTTGCCCGTCTTGAAGAACGTCCCTCCTTTTCCAAGACAAGGCCGCGACCACCACCTCACTCGTAACGGCGCTCGTGCCTCAGCGCGCTATGTCCGCTTTACCCCGGCCGTTTGACAAAAATTTTGTTTTGAAACTATTTTTGACGCGCCCGGTATCGTGATGAAGAAGAGAAACTCATTGCACTACAAACTCTATGGCTCATCGGCTAGAGGTGAGAAAAAGGGATATTGGCGCTGCAAAAACCCGCTGTTAGTTGGCGCCTTCTACGACAATCTCGAGGAGGCAAAAGCACAGCGGAGGCGGCAATAACACGTCTGAAAGAACGTGGTCAGAAACGCAAAGCGTCTCTTTCAAAATGTCGAACATTAATTTCCGGTGGCATAAACGCCTACAAAATAGGCAGCCCTGTCGTCGTACGCGCATCGGAAGTTTGACTGACGTCCGGTTTTACCGCCGAAAACTGACATCAATTTCAAAAACGACACCTGGCGCTTGCCGGTTATTTTTTCATCTACGTGGGCTGCCTCACACCGTCCTAGTGCGTGCGTGGCATAGAGTTTGCATTCATCAATAGTGGAGATGCGGCACAGGAGGACTGTGTCATGCTGCTCAGGCCTGAATTCAATCACTACTGTGAGGTCATTGGCCGGGCTTCAGCTATCGTCGCATTCGTCAGCGTGGCATTGCTCATCTTGGCAGCCACTGCGATCGACATTCTGCGCTAACCGGCTGGCGTCGCGGACCATTGCCCATGTCCGTTTGGGTCAAAAACGGACATGGGCGTTGCAACTAGGGATGTCCGCTAAGGGCCCAAAGCGGACATCAGTAACTACTTTGGTTGGCTGCTCTCGTAAAGCTCCATGACGCGCCGTTTGAAATTGTCTGCTTGTCGGCACGCCGCTCTATACTTTCTGACGGTTTCTTCGAACACGTTAATTTCGAGAACAGGGTCGCGCTTCTGCCCATGATAAAATCCGCTGAGCCAGATCGCGACCGAATCCTGTTTTTCTAGGACATTGAACTGTTCGCAGGTAATTTTTGAAATGTCGACGGTGATCTGCGCTTGCGCAGACTGGGCCGCGAAAACAATAAGCAACGAGCCAACGAAGAATTTAAGCATGATATGGTCTCGCTTGATACACGGGTTGACGGGATTTCTATTCTCTTTCGCGTCGTATAAGTCCAGTTGGATCACCGTCCAACTGGGATGAATTGTGTTGGACATCGGCAAGCTGGTTGCCACCTGGACAAGCGAGACGACAAAGGCATCTTCGTCATACAGCACTGCCGGGTGGGGCCAGGCACCTTTTGACGTTGCAGGCGTTAAGCGGCTCTGTCCCTGTCGAGCAACCGCGGCTGAGGCCAACCGGGGGGTCGGTCCACGGCATCTGCGACAGCATGCCAAAGCGTATGGCCTTCAAGATCGCCCTCATTTTGGAGCGTGTTAGCTGTGTTTCGAGCGAATTTGCTCGCTGCGGTTCCGTGGCGCGCCTTTAAGAACCGGGCGTACATCAAAACCGCTTCGTCCTGCGTTGGAATCCACATCAAACCGCTCCCACCAGTTACGGTATGTGAGTGTGACAGTAATATGAAAGGCAAAGTGCGGAGATGACAATCGCACTTTTGTACCATCTCCACTTGCTAAACGGCTCGGCACAATCATTCAAAACGCGCCGGATCGTTGATAGTCGGCTTCTCCCAGGCATTAAGCCTCTCCCGGACATTCTTCAAGCGCTCGATCATCCATCGTCCGGCTGGTCCCGGAGGCTCCGCATCCCGGTAGATCGCGAACATCGGTAGAGCCAGCCCCCCAGGCGGGACGTCTTCGATGGAAAGTTCGACGAGCCGCCCTTCAGCGATGTCCTTTGCCACCGCATGAAGGGGCATGCCTCCCCATCCCAGGCCACTGACAAGGAAAACATGCTTCGCAAATAGATCAGCCAGACGCCAAGTGGATGGCGACATCACACCGAACTCGCGCCCTTCCGAAAGATTGGAGCGATCCGTCAGGACAAGTTGCACATGTCGCGCCAACTCCTCCCTCGGGATATTACCCGGATAGGATGCAAGAGGGTGGCTCGCCGCGGCCACCATCATGAATTTGACGTCAGTCACGCGTTCCTTGACCAGACCAAATGGAAGTGTCGGCAGGGAACCCACTATCCCAAGGCTCACTCGCCCATCGATTACAGGCTGCACAGCGCCGCCCAGAGCCTCGGCATAGAGTCGCAACGGCGTGACCGGGAACTGAATACGAAACTCTCGCGCAAATTCGGCGACCGCCTCAATGGGGAGAAACACGTCAACGACAGCCGTCAACTCAGCCTCGAGTCCGCCGGCAATGCCCTTTGCTCGTGCTTTCATGGCGTCGACACCGGTGATGACCGCGCGTGCGTCCGCCAGAAGGATCACACCTTCCTTCGTCAGCCTTGGATAGCGACCCGCACGATCGAAAAGGACGACGCCAAGCTGGGCCTCCAAATTCAAAATTGTTTCGCTGACGGCCGATTGGGTTCTTTGCACACGTCGCGCGGCGGCTGAAAAGCTGCCTTCATCGGCAGCGGCCAGGAACATCCGTAACTGATCGAACGATACGCCTTGGAGCATCACGTTCTCTCCTATCGGCTGACCCGATGGATAACATCAACATATACGGGCTACCGCCGATAGGGGGCGTTCCTATTGTAAACCCGCCTCAACAATCTTGACGACAACGCCACCCGAGACAGGAGAACGGCCATAAACGCCACCCGTTATATACCCTTCGCTGGAAGACTGATGATCGGCTTGCCTTTCGCCATGAGCGGCCTCGGCAAACTCGCAGCTATTGGCCCGACCACCGAAATGATCCGTACCGCGGGTCTGCCCCTGCCACCGTTGGCCCTCGCTGTTGCTATTGCTCTGGAGTTGAGTGGCGGCCTTTTGCTGATCGTGGGTTTCCGGACTCGTTTGGCCGCCACCGCGCTCGCGCTTTTTTCGCTGGCCACTGCGGTCGCCTTCCACAGCAATTTTGCTGACCCGAACCAGATGATCCACTTCTTCAAGAACGTGATGATTGCTGGCGGACTGCTCCAGATCGTAGCGTTTGGCGCGGGGGCCCTCAGCATCGACAACCGAAGCGCAAACGGTGATGCAGTCACCGCGAACTTGTCGCTGGCCGGCTGATCGCTACAGCGACTAGCGCCAATATCCGATCGAAAGGGATTGCGCCGGGTACTAAGCTCGGCCACCAAAAGACAGGACCCAAGATGACCAGCGAAATGATGCAGATCCTCTTCGATCAAATGGCGAGCGGACAATTGAGCAGGCGTCGCCTGCTTGCCGCCGCCAGCGCTGCTGGTCTCATCTCCGGACTTTCGGGTGAAACGATGGATCAAGCGCTCGCCGCCGGCGAAAACCAGGCGGCCAACCAAGCAAAACTCGAGGGCGCTTACGACTACATTGTTGTCGGTGCCGGCTCCTCCGGCTCGATTATTGCCGGTGAGCTGTCGAAGACTGGCGCAAAAGTATTGCTCGTCGAATCGGGCGGCGCTGACTCGGCTCCCACAATAAGCAATCCGAGCATCTGGTTTTACAATGTCGGTGGCCCGTTGGACTGGAAGCTGCCAATCGCACCCGTTCCCCAACTGAACAACCGAAAGTTCAACATGGCGCTCGGCCACGTTTTGGGTGGCGGCAGCTCCATCAATGCAATGGTGTGGTCTCGCGGGCTGGAGCGCGACTACGACGCCTGGGAGCGCAGCGGCGCGAAGGGATGGGGTTTCAAGGACGTGTTGCCGACGTACAAGGCCCAGGAGGATTGGGAAGGCGGCGCGAACCAATGGCGCGCTGTCGGCGGACCGGTCCACATTCGCAAGCCGGGCGATCCCCACCCGACGGCCCCGGCCTTCATAGAGGCTGCGCGTGAGATGGGCTTTCCCATCGTCGACGACGCGAACGGCCCGATGCGCCCCGGCGCCGGTTATATCAATATGAATATCGCTGCTGATGGCTCCCGCGTGAGTTCGTCGCGCGCTTTCCTGCGGCCGAATCTCGACCGTCCCAACCTCACTCTTTTGCTGAACACCAACGTCACCAAAGTCGTCTTTAACGGGGATCGTGCGACGGGCGTGGAGCTTGTCACCGGCGACGGCGCCAAAAATGTCACGGCGACTCGCGAAGTGATCCTCGCGGCTGGTACGATCCATAGCGCGAAGCTTCTCATGTTGTCCGGCGTCGGTGACGCCACGCAACTGCAGAAGCTGGCAATCAAGCCGGTCGCCAATTTGCGGGGAGTCGGCCAGAACCTACAGGATCATGTCCTGGTTTCTGGTGTCGTCTACCAATACAAAGGGAAGATGCCGGACCGTCCCGCGGACAGCAACGCGGTTGAGGCCGAAGTCTATTTGTCGAGCGGCGTCGACAATCATTCGACCGATGTCAATCTTGTGCTGGAGCAGCTTCCGATCGCGACGCCGGAAGCCGCCGCTCGTTTCGGAGCTCCCCCAAAAGAAGGTTTCACGATCGCACCAGCGCTTATTCAGCCGACCAGCCGCGGCCATGTGCGGCTTGCCAGCGCGGATTGGCGCGATGCCCCCATCATTCAAGGCAATCATCTGAACACCGATCGCGATCTTGCTGCCACTGCGCGGGCGATCGAAGCGGCACGCGAGCTCGGCGGCAAGGCTGCACTCAACAGCGTGCGTGACGCTGAGGTTTTACCAGGCCCCAAAGCCACCAACCGACAGGACCTGATCGACCTCGCGCGGACTGCGGCCGCCAGTTTCGGTCACGCAGTGGGCACCGCGAAGATCGGTTCTGGCGCCGATGCCGTGGTGGACAGCGAGCTTCGCGTTCACGGCGTTCGCGGTCTGCGCGTGGCGGACGCATCTATCATGCCATCGATTGTTTCGGGGCCGACCAATGCTCCGGCCTTCATGATCGGCGGCCGCGCCGCCGAACTGATCAAGGCCGCCAAATGATGACGGTAACACCAGTGTGCCTTGTGCGTGCGGTTGGTCATCTATCTATTCTCGTAACAAGATGATCCGCACTGCTGTGAGAGGACCAACTCATGAACAATGACAATGTGGCCGCTGTTCGTAACGCCTACGCAGTTGCCGAACGGAAAGATCTGGAGGGCTGGATCAACCTGTTTACGTCCGATGGGGTGTTCGTCGACAATTCGGTGGGTGCGACCTACCGTGGTCGCGCCCTCGCCGACCCGGTCCGCAACTACGGCACGGCGTTTTCCAACATGCACCGCGAGCTATATCGCGTCTATGCCGATGGAAATGTCGTCGTGGTGCAACTGGCCCTGCAGGGCACCCACGATGGCCCGCTGCAGCTTCCCTTCGGCGAGCTGCCTGCCACGGGTAAGAAAATGGACGCACCGTGCTGCGACGTGTTCGAACTCGAAGATGGCAAGATCAAACGCTTCGACTGCTACCCAGAGGGGTCAATCATCTTTGCTCAGCTCGGGGTCTTGAACAACCTCGACGCCGCTTTGAGTCATTGAGAATCGTGCGCTTCCCAGCCAGATAATCGGTTGAACGTCTGAGATTGGCAATAGAACTATGGATGATCGAATTATTGAGCTTCTGTACCGCAACCTTCAGGAAGTCTTTGGCGAAGGTGACGCAGCCCGCCGCCGCGCCGCCATTCAGGACTTCTATACTGAAGACTGCGTGCTGTACGCCCCGCCCGGTGTGTTTGTCGGACACGACGCTCTGGACAAGTTCGCCGGAGACCTCCGCGCGACACATCCCCACTTCGTCTATACGCCTCACGGAGAGCCACAAGCCCTGCACAACGGTGGAATTCTGGCATGGGCCTCAGGCCCGAAAGGCGAAGCCCCAGACTACACCGGACTGGATGTCGTCATTGTTCGGGATGGCAAGATCGCTGCGCTCTACGTCTTTCTCAATCCCAAATTTGCATAGCGGGCGCGGCACCTTGTGGGCTTACCCTCGTCCAAAGGGGGTTGTCCTGTTGCATGTCGCGGCTGCCCTGTTCCACGATGGCGTGTTTGAAACGATGCCCTCCGGGGATGAGGTCGCGCCGTGCGGCGTGGTATCGTTATCAATCTGCCAAACGGCCCCTTCCTGCCTGAACTGCCGGGGCA
>Ga0114129_10004687_pt1 | contig 19316 bp, 18 predicted proteins | sample RhiMetdeltSRZDD1_FD_80071 | JGI IMG/M metagenome (GOLD analysis project Ga0114129, IMG submission 80071) | Populus rhizosphere microbial communities from Tennessee, USA - Rhizosphere MetaG P. deltoides SRZDD1 (version 2) (version 2) | ecosystem: Host-associated > Plants > Roots > Rhizosphere >...
GGGAGGGAATATTTTGCTTCGCCCACCGTAGCTTTAGCGAAGGTGGGTGCCTTTATGCCTTGCTTTAAAGGGAGCCACCCCTTATCCAGGCGGCTCCTGCGTAATTAATAAACCTTTTCTTTGGTTAAGGCCTGATACTACCATTCCGTGAGCGGAGCGGTGTATATGTAGCGAGTTGGCAATACAATGGTTATTGCCAATATAATATCAATAATTGTTGTGTTTTCAGAGGTAAGAAAAATGCGCTGATGAGTTACAGCCTTTGACATCCCATTTAGTTTGCAACTATCCATCTCTGTAGCTTCGTTTGGGCTTTTACTTTGTTCTTCTTTCTAACTTTGTTGCTTTGTTGAATCAAAGATACAGCGCGTAATAGGGGATGGTGTACGAAATCGGGAGAAAAAATTAGCCAAACCGGTTAATTTTTAAAAAAAGCCGGGAAAAGAATAAAAAATATTTCGCGCAAAGGCGCAGAGGCGCAAAGTATTTCCTTTATCCAGTGTATACATATAATATAGGTGTCACACATTTTAAACGTACCACACCTATAAATACAAAATAAAAAGCAGCGATGATGAGCCTCCGCCGACTAACGGATGACCCACCCCGCTGCTTGATAGTATCATTACCCCCTTATGTTATTACTTTATGCCTCAATGCCTTTATGCCTAAAATAAGGGAGCCAACCTCGTATCCATGGCGGCTCCCTTCCTGGTTAAACCTCGTAATGCAGCATCTTTATCATGGTATTGAAACATATAGCCCAACCACATCATCACAGCAATTATGTTTCGCATCTCTTCACCTACCATACACAACACAATCACTTAATTCTCTATAATACAATGCCCGTACATCGGCGCGCGATTGGCTGCGATGGATGATGCCCGCTTACGCAGGTAACCAGGGTATATATGAAATAATTAAGTAAGCGTAGTGAAAGGTTCCAATTCAAAGGTACACTACGCCCTGTCGCCCGATGTTATGAAATCGGGAGGAAAAATTAGTCAAACCGGTTAATTTTTAGAAGGCTACCCCTTCTTCCTCTTCATCTGCTCCCGCCACTCAGCCGGCGGCGCCCCCACTACTCTTTTAAACAAAGTAATAAAGTGGTTGTGCTGGCTGTACCCAACATAAAACGATATGTCGGTTACCGTTTTATTGGTGGTGGTCAACAGGTGCTTGGCCTTGTCAATTCGCAATTGCTGCAAACAATCATGAATGCTTTGACCATACAGATCTTTGAAGCCTTTTTTTAACTTGGCTTCATTGATACCCGCTTTTTTGGCCAGCTGTGGAATGGTGATCGGCCGGTCGAAATTTTCTGTAAGGATCGCTTTTGCCTGGCGGATATATTGTATATCCTCTCGTTTAATAGGCATAGACTAAGGTTTAATGGTGCACGATATTTTGAACAGGGCCCACGGCCCTTTGCTATCATATGGTATTGGTAGTGCTTTTGACCCGGTACGGTACAGGGGCATTATAATTACAGAAGATGGTTTTTGAACAGTGGGAATTAATGAAGCATTCCATCCGTGGCAACCGGATGATAACACTACAAATTGTATCGTTTTCAACACGAACATGCTCAGTGCCTTTATTGTATGCTGCCTGCTATAGTGAGCTGCATAATAAGGGAGTAATGCTCACTACACGGCTGTTTTATATCATAGGAACGGTGACTTACAACCGAAGTTAATAAAAAAGAATTACAATGGTGATTGCCTTTTTGTCACATAATACGCTTGAAGGTTTTAGCATCGCTTTCAGCGATTGTAAAGCTTTGGGGCTATAAAGTTTACATGTGGTACCGTATCGGCATAGAAGAATGTACGGTTCAGTTCCCGTTAGTTATCGGGAGGTTTGTAATTAGTGCTTATACGTATGCAAAAAGCGGAAGAAATTTTCCCTGCTGTACAAATAAAGGTGTACGCCGGGCCAGTCGTGCAAACGATGTTCTTCAAACCTTAACCGGTTGGCCAGATTAATGTAGTGCTTGTCTTTGTCGGTCAATTCCCAAACGATCCGCTTTACCTGAAGATACGAAAAAAAATGATCCATACTACTCAGTAATGTATAGTCGGCAAAAAGTCGCATACTGATCATGGGCGGCGATAACAATAATCGTATCATGTGATCGCCCGGCTCGTATGCATGCGGACCGTCATCCGGTCCATCGTAATGCTTGTCGCCTTCGCAGATCTCTATCATAAAACCGGCATTTCCGTTCAGCGTACCCATGAACGGTTGTGCAAAAGTGCATTGCAGCATAGCCGAAAACGTTTCTTCTAACTCGTTTACCGGCAAACGGTTAACCGGCACAATGCCCATGGCGAACTCGTCGAACAACCAGTTGTTAATTTCGGGCAGGTCGTGCGGCACCCACAGCGGACGAAGTTGCACCGTTAGTTGGTCGTTTGTAAACGTTCGTTCGTACACTACGGCATGCTGTTTATTGGGCGCAAGGGCGCTGTATAAGGGCATAGTAGTATTCATGGCAGCAAAATCATTCATTGATTAATAATTTAATAATGCGCGCTTTGTAAAAAAGTGAACGGTAGTTTTCGCTAATGCAAAAAGAAGGAACGGATATACGATTTTCGTTTGGTGAACAGGGTGCTGAAGTAGTTTTTGCCTTTGGGTTGCCATCGCCATTGCAGCGACTCATTACGCTAAATATAACGAACTGGTTTCTTTTTTAGCTACGAAATCGGGAGAATTATTTTTCAATTTGGTTAAAAAAATATTTTATACAGTTATAATGAAATTTAATTAAGTATAAATATCACACGATTATTTGTATCGATTAGCTTAATGGAGTGCCCTTGTTCCGATCCGGGTATAACGGGCTGTTAATTTTATAAAACCGGTTAGGTTTGTATGTTTCATCTTTTGTAACTTTAAGATGATATTTAAACCTTAACCTTTTTATTATGGAATCGAACAAACTTCCGCGCCGCCAGCCGTTAGTTCCCCACCAGCATGATATTCCATCCAGCCAATTCGCCGAAACACACAGTAAGGTTTTATCAGGATCATTTGGAACTATTCTATATCGCCAGATCGCCGGATCGGGATTCACATTTCGTCACTACGTTTGCTTCATCAACCATGCATGCGAAGTTCCTTGTGTGGTGAATGAACCCAATCCTTTTTTGGTTGTGAACTTAAAGCATACCATTGTGCTCGACTATAACCGCAGGTTGTATGCTTTTTACGAGTGGGCCTGTAACTTGTTGTATCAGCCCGCCGAACAGGGAACAGCAGTATTTCATAAACCGGGCAACTATTCTTTCTTTACCATTCATTTTTCAATGGATGACCTGGCCGGTTATTGGCCCCGGCATCCCAACAGCGAATCGTTTGTACAAATGGTACAGGAGAATAAAACGGCTATGCTGAATTGTAAACATTTACCCATGATCGCAGCAATGCGTATGGCTGTTTCTGATATGTTGTACTGCGATTTTACCGACAACTATTACGCTGCCTGGCTTGAACTGAAATCGAAAGAATTGCTGTTGCCGTTTTTTAACCGGTCGGGATTGGAAGCAACAAAATGTCGCAACCGGGTTAGTGAAGATGATGCAGAAGCTATTTATAAAATAAAAGAGAAGTTGCTGGCCGAACCCTGGCATGATCATTTGCTCCACGACCTGTCGCATTATGTGAACCTTAGCTCTACTAAATTGAAAGTATGCTTTAAGGAAATTTATGGCCTGGCCTGGTTCGACTTCCGGAAAGAAGTTCGCATGAAAAAAGCCTATCAGCTGGTGGCCTATACCTCACTACCGTTCGAAGATATTGCCATTCGAGTAGGCTACTCACATTCTTCTTCATTTTGGAAAACGTTCAAAAAAGAAATCGGCATTTCGCCCAAACGTCTTCGCGATAGCATACAGGCTCGGGAAGAAGAATAAATATCGAATAATGAATGTCCAATGATAAATGTCGAAGTTGTTTTTACTTCAACATTCTACATTTAATATTCAACATTCGATATTTATTGAGGGCAGATAACAAAAAAATTACATTTGATTTAATTATTCTTATCTACCTTGTAAAGGTTATGTTCGAAAACACGGGGATACGCATTATTATAAGCAGGTATTATTTCTTCTTTCTATTGACCGGTTTGTTGTTGTCGTGCAAGCAGGAGAGCAGCGGCGGCAGCCAGAATGGCTTTGTAACCACACCGCAGGAGTTTACGGTAAGTTCGTCCGAGCTGGTTGAGGCCTCGGGTATTGCCGACAGCAAAACCAACCTCGGTTATTTATGGGTTGAACAGGATAGCGGCAACCCGCCCGAACTGTTCTTAATGAAACACGATGGCGCCGTAGGGAAAAGGGTCCATCTGGCTAATGTTGATAACCGCGACTGGGAAGACATGGTATTGTCATCGGGCCCTGAACCGGGTAAGCCCTACCTGTATATTGCCGAAACGGGTGATAACCTGCTGGTGCATCCCGACTATGCTATTTATCGCCTCGAAGAACCTGCCTCTGCCACTGATACCGTAAAGCAAATAGATAAGATCGCTTTTTTTTATCCCGATGGCAGTCATAATGCCGAAGCGATGCTGGTAGATGCGGCTACCGGCGACATCTACATCATTACCAAGAATGATTTGAAATCGAAGATATTTAAGCTCGCCTATCCCTATAGCACAACCGGTATGAACAAGGCAGAAGAAATTGGCAGTCTGCCGTATGATTATGTGGTAAGCGCAGCCATGCTGCCCAATGGTAAGGAGATCGTGGTAAAAACCTACGACGCTATTTATTATTATCCTTATAAATCAGGTGAAACAATACTGCAGTCGTTAAGCAGCCAGTTAACCAAATTGCCTTATCAACAAGAGCCTCAGGGCGAGGCCATCGCCTTTGCCGCTGACAACAGCGGGTATTTTACCATCAGCGAAAAAGCGCTGGCCTCGTCGGTGAAGCTGTATTTTTATAAAAGGAAATAACCCCCTATAGCCCGGACCTTCAGGTCCGGATTGACCGGGTTGGGTTGACCGGGTTGACCGGGTTGTCCGGGTTGGTTGACCGGGTTATCTCGTTAAGATCATTTGTTTGGTATCCACTCTTTTGCCATCTGCAACCAACGTATAAAAATAGCTGCCGGCAGCCAGTTCCCCGCTATGAATAATAGCTTGTCCTTCGCCATTACTGTTAAGGGAAATGGTTTTTAATAATTGTCCATTTACAGCACTTACTATCAGCTGTGCATGTTTGGTAGTAGACGGAAGAAAATAACCGATGATGGTATTGCTGTTAAACGGGTTAGGATTGTTTTGTTTTAAAACAGGCAATGCACTGTTTAAAGTAGTAGTGTTGTTTTTCAGATTGTTTATTAGCAGCATCATGTCATTGATCTGCGATTGCAGGTTGTTTATTTGTGTTTTCAAACTATCGTTGGTGTTACTCAATTCCTGCACTGCCTGTACCAATGGTGTTACAAATTCTGCATACCGAAGTCCATAAAGATCTTTATCGTTCTTTGGCTTATCTACTCCATGAAAATCATATCCTGCTTTTTCAGCAGCCTCTGCAACATGCTGGGCAATAAAACCGGTATATACAATCTTTTCACCGGCGGTTATATCGGTATTTGGTTCAGGAATGTCAATCTTTTTCCCATCCAGGTCTGTTATGCCATTAGGATGGAGGTAATTATTCAATTCCGAAACTTTCAGTGTATAGGTAACCGGTTTCAATTGTTTGATAAATGCCAGTCCGGGTACATTGGATTGTATATTCGATTTAAATCTTCCATCCGATAGGGTAGTCCAGTCTACTATACCCCCTATGCTGGTAACGCTGGTGCTGCCAATGCGTACCTGGTTACTGGCTGTGGCTTTTGCATTGGAACCTAGCATTGTTGAATTTGAATAATTAGCCAGGGTATTAAAATCAGCCCCAACTCCGAGGCTGGTGTTATAATTGGCGCCGTTAGCACAATTCAGGAGTGAAAAACTGCCAAGCGACGAATTAAAGCTGGTTTCAACACTATTACTTTGGGATACGGAACCAACTGCCGTATTACCATGACCTGTTTCGTTATTTACCAATGCTCCATAGCCAACAGATGTGTTATCGCTCCCGGTTGTATTGTCACGCAGGGCCCAACTGCCGATGCCTGTATTCTGCACTCCATTAGCATTGAACGCCAAAGCCTGGTATCCTACAGCTGTAATGTGACTGCCATATCCATATATAGCATACAGGAATGACTCGGGACCAAACGAGGTGTTATATAGTTTTTTATCAAGGATGCCCGCCCAGGTATTATGCGTTCTGAATACGAGGGGCTGGTCATCTGTAGTGCCAATGAAATTGAAATTAGGATCTGTGCCTGCATTACCGGTAAGGCTCCATTGTGCCTGGCCTGCGACTACACATAAAAGAATAGCAAAGAGTGTTGTAAACTTTCTTTTCATAAAATAAGTTGTTTAATAGTTTTAGTAAATGTATCGAAATACGTATACACAACAAGGTTGTATCAGGTTGTGTATGTATACTATATAACTATTAAATCGTATGTTTTTTTATGAAAGAATTTTACAACCGGATTGTTATTTACTTATAAATAAATATTGCGCACATGCTGCAGGGTACGTGTCAAAAAAATATGAATTCCCTCTCCTTCAGGAGAGGGTTAGGGTAAGGTTTAATCGTATTTCCTTCCCTTGCTATATAATACTTCTCTATATGAAAGCGCAATCGTAAACTGCACATAATTTTCACGAATAAGCCCATTGGCAATGGTGCCCCGGCGGCCACCTTCGAGCGAAAGGCCATACGATAATCCACGGCTTAAATAACCGCCATAACCTGCAGTCGCCCCAAATTCCTTTATCTGCTGTCCTTTTACCTGCAGGTAGTTTTGTCCGGTGAATACCCCTGCCTGAAAATAATTTTTCTCTGCCACCAGGCCAAAGCGTTGCACCTGTTTGCTGAACTGCACACCGGCGCTCAGGCGCTGGCTGTTCACCATCGTCCAGGTAGTGCCGCCGGGATTAATGCCATCCCATTTGGCATAGCTGTAATCGACCGAAAAGGTCGACTTTCCTTTATTGGTCACTGAAAAACCGGCATCAAATTGCCAGGGCAATGTAAAGGTGCCGGTGCCCAGGTCTTTATTGGTTACTACCGCACTGCTTCCTTCGGTAACGGTTAATGTTTTATCGGTGCGCAGATCGGTTTTGGTAGTTACTTTTCCACCTAACGAAAAGCCCACGTTTTTATCGATCTTCCCTTTGTAAATGGCGCCATATTCAAAGCGGAAATTGTTGTAGTAATTGCTTACCTGCGAAACGACCGGTATGCCTGATGATGCTTCTTCGATGGTTTCGGTTTGATTAATGGAACCGAATATGAATGAACTGCGCAATCCCATGGCCACGTGTTTGCCAAGGGCAAAAGCATTGTTCCAGAAAATATTGTACAAGCCGCCGTTGCCTTCGTAAGTGCCGGTATAGGTGCCGGTACTTCCTTCAATGCTTTTTTGGCCGGTGAAAGAATAGTTCACATAACTGAAAGGCATAAAGCCTACACTGCTTGCCCAGTGGTTATTGAGCCTGGCCGACAGCGACACACGTTTGATGGTCATGTCTTTACCGCTGCTGTTGCTGCTGGTGATGGGGGTGCCGGAAAAATTAACGGTTTTGGCTACCAGCGCCAGGTCAACCTGTCCCAAACTTCTTTCGAGACCGATCAACGATGCCGGATTTTTATTGAGTATGAAACCGGGTGTTGATATCAGTGAAACCGATGTATTGGCCATACCGCTGCTGCGGTCGGGGTACGAGTTTTGAATTTCGCCTATACCATACACTGAGTAAGGCGAACTTAAATTCTGTGCATTTGCGGGAATCATCAGCACTACAAAAACACCTGCCAGTACTATTTTTCTCATTATATAGTGATTATTCAATTGTCAATAGAGTTAATACCAGTTTTACCTGGTAGTCGTTGTTTTGCAGGCTGCCAATCACGCCGCGATCAATTTGTTTGGCAGTGGTGGGGTCGCTCTGCAGTATGAACATACCGCTTTCGGTAGTGCCCGATGTATTCATCAGGTAATTCACATACGAGGTAATGGAAAAGGTGTAGGAAGAATTAAAACCATACACATAATCGATCACAGGCGACTGGTATTGAATACCCGAACCGGTGGGGTCGGTCAGTGCCGAGCCGAAGTTATTGGTGTTGTCGGTAGTGATCATGAACAACGGATCGGGTAGTTTATTCACGTACTGACTGTAGGTGCCCTTCACCGGTTCCAATATCAGTTTCGCACTCATCAGTTTTACTACGTCATCTATCTTAAGCACATCGCGCAGCGAAGGGAACTTTGCTTTCAGCAATACACCGGTTCCGCTTTGTGTAATGGAAAACGGGTTGGTGGTATTGGCAAAAAATTCATACTGACCGGTTACCGTAGGAGCCAGTGCTGTGTTGTTGCGGTCGGTAATTATGCGATTGAACTGATAGCTGGTGCGGGTAAGAATAAAATCAATGTATTTATCGGTACGGTAAGGAATAGTAAGATGATAATGCAGGCGTATGCGCACGCTGCTGTCGGCCAGGTTAAAACCATACACGGCGGCGTTGCCTGCTGAAGGTACTATTGAAAGTCCTTTGAAATAATCGAGAAAATTAGTTTCGCTCGTAAACTGCGTTGCCTTTTGCTGGATCCTGGTGAAGAAGTCAGTGCTCATGCCGGCGGGCAGTTTGATCTTTATTGAATCGCGCCGCGTAGGACTGATCACTTGCGACCAGGCGGTTAATGGCGAAGCATTTACCGGAACGTTCGAGGTGTTGTATAATTTTTGGGCATTGGTATTGGTATAATCGGGTTGTGCGGCCAGTTCATATACCGAAATATCGAAAGATTTGGTAGTGTCGCCGTAATAATAGCCGCTCGGTTTCATGTACAACATCAGCGAATCGGGTACGGCATTTTTAGGCAACAGGGTAGAGGCGTCTTCTGATAAAGTTGGCAGGCCAGGTTGTAAAAAAGTGCTGGCTACTGTAGTGCCTGTATACGCATCGATGTATTTACCAATGAGTGCAAAGCTGTTGCCCGAGGTAGCGAATGAGTCGAGCACATAGCTCGATAAAACCACCCCCACAGTATCTACGGTTATAAGGCGGGTATGGCTTTCGGCCAGATCGGCCCCTACCTGAACATCTTTTTTATAGCACGACGATAACAGGGTGATTAAAAATAAGCAGTATGTGAAAAAAGGTGCTCTTTTGAATATGTACATATATGTTAGGTGAGTGATTGTTTATTGGTTACAGGTTCAGGTTTCAGGCTACAGATTGAAAACTTCAGTCAACAGTTTCAACATTCAGGTTCTTCTGACTTCCGATTTCCGACCTCCGACTTCCTGCATAGCGGCGCAATTTATCCGGCAGGCTGCACGAAAATTTGTTATTATATATAATTGTTGACGAATAATCGACGAACTGCGTGTTTTTATCGGCCAGTCAATATGCGAACGAAAGATCGCAGGAGACAATGTTAATTGCACGTTAAGCTGTGTTGTTAAGCACAGGTTAATGGGGATGACACGCTTTTTTCATTCCCTAATTTGCGCAACGGCTGGTTTTAACCACATTTTTAACAGCGGTTGCAGATGAAATAAGTTGATTAGTCGATTCAATATGCTTATCCATCTATTTTATAAAGTTGTTTGCAATACACGGAAATACATTTACGCTCCCGAAACCAATTTGATTTTTGGATTACCGGTTTTTAAAACAAAAAAATTTCAAATGAAGAATGTTGTAGTTTACACCCTGGCCCTTGTGATTGCGACCGCGCCTTTGTTAATTATTCCTGCCTGTAGCAAAAGTTCATCAAGTTCCAGCGATCTCATTGGTAACTGGAAGATCAGTGATTATTTCGATGGCCCCGCCCGTAGCGAGGCTGTTAGTTTTTCTGTAAACGATGAGGTATTTGTTGGAACCGGTTTGAATGAAAATAAACGCTATGATGATTTCTGGAAATATTCTTTAACCACCAGATACTGGACGCAGGTGGCGTCTTTTGGAGGTGGTGTTCGCAGTTCTGCCATTGCCTTTTCTATTAACGGCCTGGGATATGTGGGAACCGGTACCGACGCAAATAATTACCATAATGATATGTGGCAATACAACCCCGGCACCAACGCATGGGTTCAGAAAAATAATTTCGGCGGAACAGCCCGTATCGAAGCCGTAGCATTTGTGTTGAACAGTAAAGGATATGTGGCTACCGGTTATGATGACAACTTCCTGAAAGATCTGTGGCAATATGATCCCGGTACCGACACATGGACACAAAAAGCCGGTGTGGGCGGTTCAAAAAGAAGCCAGGCTACTGCTTTTGTTGTAAACAACCAGGCTTATATATGCAGTGGTAACAACAATAGCTCGGCCCTGAACGACCTGCAGGTATACGATCCCGGTACCGATACCTGGACAGGTAAAAACAAACTGACCAATGTTAGCGACGAAAGCTTCGACGATAAGTATACTTCTATTGTTCGTTACAATGCAGTATCATTTATCATGGGTTCAAAAGTGTATCTGGCTACCGGCGAAAACGGCAGCATGAACACACATACCTGGGAATACGATCCTTCTACCGACCTGTGGACAGAAAAAACTGCTTTCAGCGGTACTGCCCGTACAGGCGCCCTGGCCTTTACATTAAGTGATCGTGGTTTTGTAATGGCCGGTCGTAGTGGTACAGCTGCTTTTGATAACATGTACGAGTTTCAGCCAAATGCCGATGATGATGATGACGACAATAACTAAAAAACATAAATTGATACTGCTGGCAGCATTGTTATTTGCTGCCGGCAGTACTGTTTTTATGCTGGCCTTCCGCAACACCGCGCCCAAAATTCCATTATCATACAAATGTTTTAAAGGAGAGCAGGGCTGGGGTTACGATGTGCTGGCAAACGACACCATAATAATTCATCAGCCTTTTATTCCCGGCGAAACCGGCGGCGCCGGCTTCGGCAATGAACAACAAGCCGCCGTTGCGGCCCGATTTGTTATAGAAAAGATAAAATCCGGCGAAATCCCCGCAATTAACCACCAGCATTTGCAGCGACCTGGCGTCTTACGGAATCAATTAAAGTGATGACCAAAGAAAAGATCCGGGATGCCCTTGCCTCCGTGCTGGGGTTTAAACCGGTAAAAACGGTACGGCAAAAACTGCTGGTAATAATAGTGCATGTATTGCTATGGGGACTTTTTTTAATATTACCCCTGTACATTTACCGTGTTCGTATTCCCGATGTACGTTTCTTTTACCGCGAGATCATCAATAAGGCTTTCTTAATAGCGCTTTTCTATTTTAATTTCTATTATTTATTACTCCGCTTTTTTAAAAAACGCCAGTTACTCAGTTACTTTTTATCGCTGGTGGCCGCGCTTATATTCATATGCGCCCAGCAAATGATACTCGAAGTTTATTTTTTAAAAACCCACAAACGACGGTTCGACCGGTTTTACCTCGCAGCCACGCGTCCGTATATGGTGCCGCGCAGCGGGAGCGAAAAAGAAAATAAACCCGGTGCTGCAACGAATGACCCCGCCCCCGGCGAGCGCAGAAGTGTGTTTATAACAGAACAGGGGTATGGCGGCTCTGTAGCTATTTCAGAACCCGTTGAGGGGTCGACCGACAACAAACAGGTGCAGGGCAAATCTTTTTTCATAGCCGGTAACGATTCTGCTATGGCCCTTGGCATTACCGAACCCGGCATGCCGCCGCCGCCATTTCCTTTTTTTAAAGAACGGTTTCCCCGCATGATCTATATTATAACGCTGAAAGATGCGTTATCATCGGGCATTGTGATTTTGCTGTTAAGCGGATTTATAAAACTGGCGCATTCGTTGTTCGTTAGTGAAAAACAAAAGAAGATATTAGAGACCGAACGGTTAAATGCCGAGCTCAACTTTCTGAAGCTCCAGATCAATCCGCATTTTTTGTTCAATACGCTCAACAGTATTTATTCACAGGCACACTTTAAATCGGAACAAACCGAGCACAGCATATTAAAGTTTTCGCGCATCATGCGATATGTGCTGTACGATTCAACCGCCGATAAAATTCAGCTGGCCAACGACCTTGAATACATCAGCAATTATATCGATTTACAAAAGCTGCGGCTTTCTAAAAATATAACCATTCATTATAACGTATCAGGACGCACGAACGGTTTGGTGATTGCACCGTTGCTGCTGATCACGTTTATCGAAAACGCTTTTAAACACGGCATCAGCTATTCAGCACCATCCGAAATAAACATTTCGATTGCTGTTATAGAAAATGAATTAACGCTAACAGTTGGAAACGCCATAACCCAATCAAGCAGGGAGTCATCCGGCGGTGTAGGGCTTATCAATGCCCGAAGAAGGCTGGATGTTATTTATCCCGGCCGTCACCTGCTGGATGTGGTTGAAAATGATCACCTGTATATTGTTAATCTGAAAATCGAACTGGACTATGAAAGTTAATTGCATTATCATCGATGACGAACCCTGGGCGCTCGACCTGTTAGCCGACTTTATTCAGAAAGTTCCTTATCTGAATCTGGTTGCCCGTTGCGAAGGACCTGTTTCGGCATTTCCGTATTTTGAAAAAGAAGAGATCGACCTCGTGCTGCTCGATATACGCATGCCCGATCTCAGCGGTATACAGTTCTTAAAAACGCTCAACAAAAAACCGGCAGTGATTTTTGTAACCGCGCACCATGAATTTGCTATCGAAGGCTTTGCCATGGATGCCATCGATTACCTGTTAAAACCGGTGTCGTTCGACCGCTTTATGACTGCCGTGAACAAGGCCTATGAATACATTGGTTTCAGAAAGGCCAAAACGGCGTTGCGTAAAGACGATTTTCTATTCATCAAAACTTCGCACAAGATCCAGAAAATATTTTACAGCGACATCCTGTACCTCGAAGGTTTGAAAGACTATACTAAAATTCACCTGGTCGACAGCAAGAAACCTTTTGTTACGCTGCAAAGCTTAAAATACTTCGAAAGCCGGTTACCGCACGATGAGTTCATTCGCATTCACCGTTCGTATATCATTTCCCTGCGCAAAGTAGATACCGTTTCGCGCAAAGCCGTATTACTGGGCGATACCGAGCTGCCCTGCAGTGAGCATTACCGTAATTTGTTGTACTCTATCATAGGGGAGAAGCTGTGAGTGGTGAGTGGTGAGTGGTCAGTGGTGAGTGTCAGAGGTGAAAGCCAATGGAGCGGGTTCCTACTCACCATTCACCACTCACCATTCACGAGGTCAGTGGTGAGTGTCAGAGGTGAAAGCCAATGGAGCGGGTTCCTACTCACCACTCACCATTCACGAATATTGCTTATATTTGATGTAAGTAAAAGGTAACCTTATGGCCTATCCTGCATCTCATATAGCCTACGCCTTTGTAAAAAAAGGGATCGATGAAGGCAAGTTCGTAACACAAATGAAGCTGCAAAAGCTTGTTTATTTTGCGCAGGGGTATCACCTTGCCAAATACGGCGTGCCGCTCATCAGGGAAAATTTTCAGGCCTGGAAGTTCGGTCCGGTTGTGCCTGAAATTTACGATAACTTCAAGCTATACGGCAGTAAGCTCATCACCGATACGGCCTCTGTTACTCCCACCGACACCGAAAAAAAACGGTACCTGCTCGATAACGAATCCATCGACTCCATCAATTATACCTGGGAAGTGTTAAGAGATTTTTCAGCCATGGCTTTATCGAACTGGACTCACCAGCCGCAAACACCCTGGTCGAGAGTGTATGATCCCGGCGAAAAATCAACTCCCATCAGCAACGACGAAATCAGAAATTACTTCCAGGGCTTGTTAATCAGGCAATAAATGATGAAAACACCGCCGCAAACTACAGTTGCCTCTGTTAATGAGGTAAAGGACTTATTGCACCCGCTGCTCGACCAGCCGGCCGACACCCGTGTAAATGTAAAAGAGGCGAATGTTGAAGAAATTAATGTGCTCGATATCGATGCCGAATTCTCCAAAGCCCAGCTGAAGCGCCTGCTCGACGATAACAAAGCACGTAAAACCTACAGCTACTGGATATTCGCTGTTACCGTATTATGGATGTTTTTTGTGCTCATGATCGTAATACAATGCGGCCGCGGCGTGGTCCATCTTTCCGACGGCGTACTTATTGCTTTAATTACCACCACCACCGCCAACGTATTCGGCTTCTTTTATGTAGTGGTGAATTATTTATTTAATAGGGAAAAATCTACTTAGCAGTGGGCCGTTTGCTGCCAGGAAGTGGGCAAAAGGCAATGGGCAGTAGGGGATAGGCAATAAACAGTGGGCCGTGGGCAAGTGGCAGTTCGCACTGCGGGTTCTTCCGACTTCCGACTTCTGACCTCCGACCCGCCGGCAGGCGGGCAGGCTTTCCGACCTCGTTTTTTATCCCCATTTTTATACATATCCATCTATTGACAAGTTAAAAACAAAGTATTATTTTACATAATGTGTTTTAATCCCAAAGCCGGATTGATTATTGATGTATAAAACTCCCTGGTTTAAAAAGGGGCCTTTTGGCGTTTTCAGGGTTGCCACAAGGACAATAAAAACCTTTTTACCGGGTTATTTCTGTACCGATAGGTTGCGATTTGCTTCCAATCTATCTTTAAAATGGGAACGGATTCATGCAAAAAACATTAACGGCAAGGCCGGGAAAGCTGTTTTGGCTATTCCTGTTGTTGGGTATTGTAGCGCTGCAATCGTCTTTTGCACCAGTTAATAATGGTAAAAGACGGTTTGCCCGTACTTTTTCCGATACCACCGCTATTCCCAATAGCGCCTCCACTTACTTTTCTATTTCAAAAAAACTCAATGTGTACGACAGTCTGCATTTAAAAGCTGCAGGGTTGTCGAAAAAGGTATTTGCCATGGCCCTGAAAGGAATGGCCAGGCTGGTAAAGACCCGTCGTATTAAAGATAATCTGCTGGCGATCGTTGATTTCAGTCAGCCCAGCACCTGCAAACGGTTATATGTTATCGACCTCAATACTTACCAGTTGCTATACTGCACCTGGGTGGCCCATGGCATGAAAACCGGAAAAGTAGTCGCCAAATCTTTCTCCAATAAACCATCTTCCTGCAAAAGCAGCTTAGGTTTTTATGTAACCGGCAATGCCTATAATGGCTGCAATGGCTATTCGTTAAAGCTCGAGGGAATGGAAAAGGGCATTAACGACTTCGCTATGCGCCGCGGCATCGTAATACACGGGGCCGATTATGTAAGTGAAGGCTTTATTTACAACACAGGCTATATCGGCCGCAGCTGGGGATGCCCTGCTGTTTCGCCCGATATATCGAACGAGCTCATCGATCTGCTAAAAGACGGCAGCTGTTTGTTCATTTATGGCCCTTCGCCCGCCTACGCCAGCCGCTCGGTTATGGTGAAATAGGCAGTAATACATCCGGCCACACCTTTCCCTTTCCTAACTTATTCACATCCAATACAATTACTGGTAATAAAAAAGCGTTTGGTAACGGGTAGTACCCGTTATCTTTGCGCTTTTAACTATACGTATGCTAAAGATTGGTGTATTTGGCGTAGGACATCTTGGAAAATTTCATCTGAATAACTGGAAGGAAATTAACGATACAGAGGTAGTAGGCTTTTACGACCCCTCGGATGTGGCGTCACAGGATGTAACCGAAAAATATCAGGTCCCCCGGTTCCTCGATCCCGAACGGCTGATGGATGCAGTGGATGTAGTGGATATCATTGCGCCCACCACCTACCATTTCAACCTGGCAAAAATGGCCATCCGCAAAGGCAAACACGTGTTTGTTGAAAAGCCAATGGCCAATACCATGGATGAAGCCCGCGAACTGGTAAAACTGGTAAAGGAATCGGCCATTAAACTGCAGGTAGGCCATGTTGAGCGATTTAACCCCGCTTTTCTGGCTGTGAGGCAGCTGGAGCTGAACCCGATGTTCATCGAGGTACACCGCCTGGCGCAATTCAATGTTCGGGGTACCGAAGTAAGCGTGATCCTCGACCTCATGATCCATGATATCGACATCATACTGAGCCTGGTAAAAAGCGAAGTGAAACAAATATCGGCCAGCGGCGTAGCCGTTATGACCGATACCCCCGATATCGCCAACGTACGCATCGAGTTCAACAACGGCTGTGTGGCCAACCTTACCTCGAGCCGCATTTCGATGAAGAAAATGCGTAAAATGCGTTTATTTCAGAAAGATGCTTACATTGGCATCGACTTTCTGAACAAAAAATCAGAAATAATAAAATTAAAATCCCCACAGGATATAGACGCCTTTTCCTTTGATCTTGATACGTTGCACGGTAAAAAAACGATTGCGGTGGTAAATCCGCAGGTGCCGGAAGTAAATGCCATAAAAAAAGAACTGGAATCTTTTCGCGATGCCATCTTATCAGATAAACCTACCATGGTATCGGAAGTAGATGGTTACCGGGCAATGGACGTAGCACATCAGATATTGCAGAAAATCAAAAACAATAATATTACTGTGTAACTCCATACATGCCGTCTGTAAAACGAATCCATAGTACCTGGTACCTGCTCAGCGACTATATCGCGGCTATATTGGCGTGGATCGTTTTGTACTATTCGCGGCGCTACCTGCTGCACGAAGATATTCATCATCCCTTTTTTCTGAACAACCGCTTCTGGCTGGGCGTGAGCATTATTCCCATTACCTGGCTTATATTTTATACCCTCGTAGGCGCTTATTATTCTTTATACAACAAGTCGCGGTTAAATGAATTTGCAATTACCCTGCTTTGCTGCCTCATCGGCTGCACCATCATCTTTTTTGCCATTGTGATCAATGACCATCAAAACGGGTATACCTATTATTATAAAGCATTACTGAGTTATATTTCGGCACAGTTGTTATTTACCTGGACCGGTCGCAACCTGTTGCTGGGCAAGGTAAAAAAGCAATTGACCGAAGGGCATGTTCGTTTCAATACCCTGCTTATCGGCGGTAATCCGGTGGCCGAAAAAATTTATTTCGATACACGCGACGGACTGCGCACAGCCGGTTATCATTATACCGGTTTTATTTGTGCCGGATCGCAACCCAATGGCATCAGTCACCATTTGCCCTGGCATGGCTGGCTGCAGGATATGGAAAAAGTGATCGGTGAGCAACATATAAAGCTGGTGGTGATTGCCATGGAAAAACAGGAAAAGGTGCAGGTTGAAAAGATCGTGAACCGCCTGAGTGAAATGGATGTTGAAGTAAAGATAGTGCCCGATGTGCTGGATATTCTATCCGGTTCGGTAAAGACCAGCAGTTTGTTCGGGGCCATGTTAACCGATATCAAATCGGGCCTGATGCCGCAATGGCAACAGAATATCAAGCGCGTGCTGGATGTAGCCATTGCCATGCTTGGCTTTGTTTTTTTATCGCCGCTGATATTGTATGTGATGATCAGGGTGAAATTATCTTCACCCGGACCAATTATGTACTCGCAGGAACGGATAGGATACAAAGGCCGGAAGTTTCATATTTACAAATTCCGTTCAATGTATCACCCCGCCGAAAAGAACGGTCCGCAGTTGTCGAGTGCCAACGACCCGCGTATTACAGCCTGGGGGCGCATTATGCGTAAATGGCGCCTCGATGAATTGCCCCAGTTATGGAATATTATTAAAGGCGAAATGAGCCTGGTAGGGCCACGACCCGAACGGGCTTATTATATTAATCAGATACATGAGCAGGTCCCTTATTTTTCATACCTGCTGAAGGTAAAACCCGGACTAACATCGTGGGGCATGGTACAATTTGGTTATGCCGAAAATGTACACCAGATGATAGAACGGATGAAATACGATTTGATTTATATTGAGAATATTTCCCTGGCCCTTGATTTTAAGATAATGGTGTACACCCTTAGGATTATCTTTTTAGGAAAAGGGCAGTAAAACTTACAACTTATAACTATGAAAACAATTGGTGCGTTGATACTGATTGCGGCATTACCACAAATTGCATTGTCACAAACCAGTTACTGGCAGCAGGAGGTGAACTATACCATTCAGGTGGCGCTGAACGAAAAACAGCATAGCTTAAAGGGCGATCTGTCGCTTGAATATATCAATCATTCGCCCGATACCCTTACATATGTGTGGTTTCATTTGTGGCCCAATGCCTACAAAAACAAAAACACGGCGCTGGCTAAACAACTGGCCAATGATAAGGAAGCCCAGAAAAAAAATACAACTACCGAACCCGGTTATATCGACAGTCTGCTGTTTAAAGTAAACTCACAGCCGGCGCAAACCGTGGCCGATACCGCCAATATTGATATGGTAAAGCTGGCATTGCCGCAACCTTTGTTGCCCGGCGCACACATTACCATTACCACACCATTCTATGTAAAACTGCCCAATTATTATTCCCGGTCGGGGTACGATGGTCAGCAGTTCATGATCTGCCAGTGGTATCCCAAACCCGCTGTGTACGACCAAACCGGCTGGCATGCTTTTCCCTATCTTGACCAGGGCGAGTTTTACAGCGAGTATGGCAGTTTTCGGGTGAATATTACCGTGCCATCAGAATATGTGGTAGGAGCAACGGGCACCCTGCAAACACAGAATGAACTGAAGAAATACAAACAAATAGGCGCCGAAAATAACCTGGAGCAGAAGGTAGTAAAATACAAAACCACTACGCCCGGTAAATCGAAAACATTGCAATACTATGGCGATCATATTCACGATTTTGCCTGGTTTGCCGCCAAAGATTTTATTATCCGTTACGATACCCTGCAACTGGAAGGCGATACTATTAATGTGTTCTCGTACGGCCAGCCCAATGGCAACAAGCAATGGAAAGGAAGCGTTGGCTTTATAAAAGATGCGGTACGCCACTATTCAGGCTGGATCGGCAAATATCCTTATCCGGTGGTGCAGGCGGTTGAAGGGCCGGGTAATTTGTCGTCGGGCGGTATGGAATACCCCATGATCACGCTGATCACTTCACCCAAAGCCGGCCAGGAAGAAATGGATGCCGTGATCACGCATGAGGTAGGGCACAACTGGTTCTATGGCATTTTAGGCAGTAACGAGCGCGATCATCCGTGGATGGATGAAGGCGTTAATACCTATTTTCAGTTCAGGTACGAAGCCGAAAAATACCGCACGAACAGCATTTTCGGCAGCATGATACCGAAAGATGTAAAGGAACTGCCCGAAACCGATTTTCAGGCAAGAATATATAATGTATTGAACTCGATACCTGCCAAAGAACC
>Ga0114129_10004689_pt1 | contig 19309 bp, 14 predicted proteins | sample RhiMetdeltSRZDD1_FD_80071 | JGI IMG/M metagenome (GOLD analysis project Ga0114129, IMG submission 80071) | Populus rhizosphere microbial communities from Tennessee, USA - Rhizosphere MetaG P. deltoides SRZDD1 (version 2) (version 2) | ecosystem: Host-associated > Plants > Roots > Rhizosphere >...
AACGTCGATACATACTGCTGCGTGTTGAGCTCCCGCTCGTACGCGGGGCTGATCGACAGCTGCCACTGCGGAGTCGGCTGCATCGTCAGCTCACTGTCGGCCACGAACGTGAGGCCGCCGTCCTCCGTGCGGCCGTACTCGAAGGCCACTTCACCCTGTGTTTCCGCCGCTTCGCTGCTCGACAGCTCGGTGTTGACCCGCCAGCTGCCTGGCTTCTCCATCGAGGGGCCGCCACGGGTCAGGCGCTCATCCTGGATTGCCGGGGCGAAGGCGCCGCCTGCCTCGACCTCCCAGAAATTCGGCAAGGTCATGAAGAGGTTTGGTGTGATTTGGTTGACATGCATCTCACCGCCAAAATTCCATTCATGCCGTGTGTTCACGACGAGTGAATAATCGCGGTACCACTTCCCTGGCACGGTCTCGCGATACTGCAGCCGACCGTTGACGACTGTGCCGTCGCCCGTGTTGAAACGGCCGAGATCGTTGATATCGAGCTCGGGCGACTCGGTTTCAAACCCGACCTGCCACAGCCAGTGACGCGCGTTGCGCCGCCGGTAGGTGGCACCGAGCTTGGCGCCGGACAGCGATGTGCGGAGCGGGTCGTACGGCTGCAGATAATCGGCGTCCGGCCGGTGCAGGTACCGCGCCGCGGCGCGCTGCAGGCGATCGATGGCGGGCGCCTCTCCGTCAACCCGCGACAGGCCGCCGTGCGCCTCGAACTCGTAGTCGCCGTCCCGCATGCGGACATTGGTCTCGCCGTTGATGGTCAGCGCCGTTCGTGGAAGCAGGGATGCGAGCGCACCCAGCGCGTCGAGATCGCGATGCGCGGCCGTTCCCATGACGGCGAAATGCGACCCCGGCAGGCCGAACTCCTGCTGCATCCGTGCAACGCCGTAGGTCGTGCGCGGCGCCACCTGAACGCGCGCCAGTGGAAGGCCGGCGGTGAACGTCCGCGCGAATTCGTTGCCGGTGACCGCCCCCAGCATGCCGATCGACGTGCCGGACGGAAGCCGGCCAGTCAGCTTCGCGGCGCCGACGATAGTGGACGTCGCGGGAAAATCCACGAAATCGCCGGGCGCGCGGCCGACTGGCGCAGCGCCAATACGGCGGCTATAGAACCAGTTCGTGTCCTGGTTATTCAGCAGGTTACTGCCCTCGAGAAAGAAGGGACGGCGTTCGTCGAAGAAGGTCTCGAACGCTGAGAGATTCACTTCGGCAGGATCAGCTTCCACCTGGCCGAAGTCCGGATTGACCGTCGCTTCGAGCGTCAAGTTGGAACCGATGCCCATCTTCGCGTCGAGACCGACCCGTCCGTCAATATCCGCGTTATCGGTGAACGGATTCCCCGGCTCCGGGTCGCCGAACACGTGCGACGAGCTCGCCACATACGGCAGCAGCTCGATTCGCCGGGTCGGCCTGATGCCGCTGATGCCGTGCAGGTCGCCGAACCGCGACGCCCAGCCTTCCTCGGTACGTCCCACCAGCGCCCAGTACACGTCCTCGTTCCGCGACGGCACCCAGCGCTTGACGTTGAGCCCCCACACCTGCTGATCCTGATCGGTGAACCGCAGCTGGGAGAACGGGATCCGTAGTTCCGCAGTCCAGCCCTGGGGATCGACGCTCGTCCGCGCCAGCCATACCGGATCGAAATCAGACTCACCGTCGTCGTTGTCGCTGCCAAAGTACTCGTCGAGCCTGACGCCCGCCGCGGTCACGCCGAAGGCCGATGCGGTACGCCGATCGAGGTAGGTGTCCAGATAAACGCCAAAATGTTCCGCCTGATCGCCCTCGTCCCGCCGGCCCATCGGCGCCTGAATCGGTGCGCCGGCCGACAGGCGGGCACCGACGTACAACGCGTTCTCGTCGTAGGCGAAGCGGACTTCCATGCGGTCGCTCGACGGCGCGCCCTCGTTCGGCTCGCGCTGTGCGAAATCGGTCAGCGGCGGCGCGTCCTGCCAGGCGGCGTCGTCGAGCCGTCCGTCGACGCGAATCGTGCCATCCGCCACGCGCACGGCGTCGGCGCGCTGCCGCCCGTTCTGGCCCGCTTGCGCGAAGCCGGACGAAGGGTGCAGCAGCAGAACGAGAAGAACGGGAATCAGGAAACGCAAGGAGAGGGAACCCGGGGCTACCGCGGGGAGAACCAGAAGCTGGTCTTGATGGCGAAGAAATGATCGCCGGGACGTCCAAACGAGCTGAACATGTCGGCCACCGATGTGCGCTCCCGCAACGTCTCCTCCGCCGACCGATCCTGTTGCCACACGAGGTACAACGTGCTGCCGGGACGCCATTCCCAGCGCAGCACCAGGTTGCTGCGGAAGGATTGTACGTTGAAGTCGCGGCTGCGCAGCGTGAAGGTGGTCGCGCCGTCGGTGACCCGCTGACTGCCGTCGGCCACGGTCGTGAGCGTCGTTCCCTCGGTGCCGTACACACGGCGCAGCCGCGTGCGCGCGGCGGCAAGCTCGCCGATGCGATCGTAGCGTCCGCTGGCCGAAAACGGCTCCCCGTAGAAATCGAGCGTCAGGTCCGGCTTGAACGTGTAGGTGAGCCGGAACTGCGTCGCGTAGGTCGAGCGGTCGACGTCCGCGAAGACGTAGCGGCCGCCGAAGGTGGCCGGCCCACCGCCGGCGAGCGTGGTGACGTACTGCTGTGTGTCGACGAGGCGTTCGTATTCGGGACTGATCGACAGCTGCCACTGCGGAGCCGGCTGCATGGTGATTTCGCCATCGAGCTGGAACGTCAGGCCGCCATCCTCGTTCCTGCCGTAGGTGAACGACGTTTCCCCGCGCGTTTCCGACGCGTCGCTGCTCTCGACACCCACCTCTGCCTGCCAGCTCGCCGGCTGCTCCATCGACGGACCACCACGCGTCAGGCGCATGTTCTGCGATCGAGGCCTGATCGATCCGCTCAGACTGGTGCCCCAGAAGTTCCGCCAGGTCAGTCTGGCCCTCGGCTCGAGCCGTAGCTGCTGAAGGTCGCCGCCATAATTCCACGCGCCGCGCGGTGAGAGGCTGACCGAATAATTTCGCAGCCAGCGGCCAGGCCTGGTTTCGCGATACTCGATTTGCGTGTTGATGCCGAGGTTGTCGCCGGAACTCAGGCGGCCGATGTCATTGGTCTCGAATTCAGGGGTCTCGGTCTCGGTGCCGATCTGCCAGAGCCAGTGCCGCGCGTTGCGGCGCTCGAGGTTCGCCACCACCTTCATTCCAGTCATCGAGGTGCGGAGCGGGTCGTAGGAGACATAATCCGCATCCGGACGGTGCAGGTAGCGCGCGCTCGATCGCTGCAGGCGATCGATGGCCCCGGCCTCGCCGGCGACGTGCGAGACGCCGGCGTTGAGCTGCAGCTCGTAGGCGCCGTCCGCCATACGTAACAGCGAATCGCTGCTGAAGGTGAATGCGTTGCGCGTCAGCAGCGACGCCAGCGGATCGCTGTTATTCAGCTCCCGGTGCACCGCCGTCCCCATCACCGCGGTTGACGAGCCTGATCCAAATTCCTGCTGCAGCCGGGTGACACCATAGGTCGTCCGCGGCGCCACGCGCACGGCGCCGAACTGGTCCGGAAAGCGGAATGTGCGGGCGGATTCATCGTCGGTCACCGCCCCGAGCATGCCCACAGACATTCCCGAGGCCAGACGACCGGTGAATTTCGCGGCGCCAAGAATGGTGGACGTCGCCGGGTACTCGACGAAATCGCCCGACGCGCGGCCGGCCGGCGCGGCGCCGATGCGGCGTGAATAGAAGTAGTTGTTGACACTCCCCTCGATCAGGTCGCTGCCCTCGATGAAAAACGGGCGCCGCTCATCGAAGAAGGTTTCGAACGCTGAGAGATTGACTTCCGCCGGATCGGCCTCCACCTGTCCGAAGTCCGGGTTCACCGTCGCATTGATCGTCAGGTTCGAGCCAAGCCCAATCTTGGCGTCAAGACCGACACGCCCACCGAGATTGGCGCCACCTGTGAACGGATCGTTGCGATCGCGATCCCCAATCAGTTGCGATGAGCTTGCGACGTAGGGCAGGACCTCGAGACGGCGGCTGGGTCGAATGCCGCTGATACCGTGTAAATCGCCAAAGAGCGATGTCCGTCGCTCCTCCGTTCGCGGGATCAACACCCAGGCGACTTCCTCGTTGCGCGTCGGTACCCAACGCTCGATGTTCAATCCCCAGACCTGCTGATCTCGATCCGTGAACCGCAGCTGCGAAAACGGGATCCATAACTCCGCGTTCCATCCCTGCTCGTCCACAGACGTTCGCGCCTGCCAGACCGGATCGAATCCCGGATCGCTCGGCCAGTCGGCGTCCCTGGCGTAGTAGCGATCGAGCCGGACGCCGGCCGCCGTCACGCCGAACGTATACGACGTCCGGCGATCGAGATACGTATCCAGCGACACGATCAGGTGTTCCGCCTGTTCGCCCTCGTCGCGGCGTCCCATCGGGGACTGGATTGGCGTGCCTGAGTACATACGCGCGCCGATATAGAGCGCCGAGTCGTCGTACGCGAACCGCACGTCCATGCGGTCGGTCGGCTCTGCCCCTTCGACTGGCTCCTTCTGGACGAACCCGACCAGCGAGGGCACATCGCGCCACTCGGCCTCGTCCAGGCGCCCGTCCAGCCGAATCGACTCGGCTGGAACCCGAGCGGCGCGGGCTTCCTTCCGGCTGTTGCCGTTGCCCGCCTGGGCCGACGCCACGCAGGGAGCGAGGATGAGAAGCAGGATCAGGAATAAGGGCATCAGTGCAATCTACGACGCTCGAGACGGTCAGGCTTACCTGCGTTCGCGAAACGCGGGCAGCGTAGTCCACGGTAGATGAAGAGATCATGAAGAAACCTGTGCGCGGCACCCACCGGAACGTCGGCTACAATCGACCGACCGTGAGCGCGCTCCGCACTTGGTTGACGATCGTCGCGTTCTTCGCGCTGCTCCTGAGCACGCTCAGCGCGCAGGTCGTCCTCCGTACGTTTGATGAGGACGCAGTCGGCGCGCCGCCACCAGGGTTTGCCTTCGCCATCGCGCGACAGCAGGCGCCGGCGCGGTGGCTGGTGCGAAGCGATGCCGCAAATCGTTACGTCATCCATCTCGCCGATCCGTCGGCCGCCGGGGGATTCTCTCTCGCCGTTCTCGAGGCACCGCACCCGGCGCAGATGCGCGCGTCAGTGCGTCTGAAGCTGATCGACGGCGAACAACTCGGCGGCATCGTCTGGCGCTACCAGGACCCGGAAAACTTCTATCTCGCCGCGCTCGATCTGCGCATTCAAGAGATCGCGCTCTATCGCGTCTCTCGCGGGAACCGGATTCGTCTGGACGATGAAGACGAACTCGAGCTCGATGCCGCCGCGTGGCACAGCCTGCGGGTCGTTCAGGATGACGATGACATCCGGGTATCGCTGGGCGGCATCGGCGTGATTCGAGCGCGCGACCGGACGTTCAGCGAGGCGGGTCGTGCCGGCATCTGGTCGGGCGGCGGTGCGACCGCCTGGTTCGACGACCTGCGGACCGAGCCGGAATTGAGCCGGGGCCGCGACCGGTGAGACTGCTCGTCGTCGAAGACGAGCGCGACCTGGCGCAGACGCTTCGACGGGCGCTCGAGGAGGAACAGTTCGCCGTCGATCTCGCCGAAGATGGCGAAGAGGGCCTCTTCAAGATGCGCGAACTGCCGTACGACGCCGTCGTGCTCGACCTGATGCTGCCCCGGATGGATGGCTGGACGGTGCTGCAGACCGCCCGCGGCGACGGCATCCGGACGCCTGTGCTCGTGCTCACTGCCCGCGACATGATTGAGGAGCGGGTCCGCGGCCTCAACCTTGGCGCCGACGACTACCTCACCAAGCCGTTCGCGCTGGCGGAGCTGATCGCGCGCGTGCGCGCCATGATTCGCCGCGCCTACGGCAACCCGGCGGCGACGCTCCAGCTCGGCGACCTGACGATCGACACGGCCGCGCGCCAGGTGTGCCGCGGCGGCGCACCGATTGAGCTCACCGCGCGGGAATTTGCCATCCTCGAGCTGCTGACACGATCGCGCGGCACTGTCGTCGCACGCGCGCGAATCTGCGAACACATCTACAACGAGGACACCGACGTCCTCTCGAACGTCGTCGACGTGCACGTGGCCGCGCTTCGCCGGAAGCTCGGATCTGATCTGATTCGGACGCGACGCGGCGAGGGGTACATCATCGATGCTTAGCTCGCTGCGGGCGCGGCTCCTGATCTGGTACACCCTCATCCTCGCGGTCGTAATCGCGACGTTTGCGGCCACCCTCTGCTACCTGTTCTGGCGGTCGCTCGTGGCCGACATCGACCAGCGCCTCCAGGCGAGCGCCGCCGGACTCGTGCAGGGGCTGCGGCCCACGGCGTCCGGCGACTTCGACCTCGTCCTTCCCGGCGAATATCGACAGGTGGACGGCATCACTGCCGCGGCGGCGACCTACTACGCTGTCTGGAACCGCGAGGGCGAGCTCATCGATCGATCGCCGGGTGACTTTCCACCCACGGCGCCTCCGGCGCCCGGCATCGCGACACGGCAGGGCCGCCGTGAGCTGACGTCCGGCGGAGCAAACGGCGCGGTGGTACTGGTGGGACGCGACCTGGCGGATACGCGGCGCGACGTCCTGGCGTTTGCCGGCACCGCTGCGGCGGGCGGCCTCATCGCACTCGTCGTGTCGCTCCTGGGGGGATGGTTCCTCGCAGGCCGGGCGCTGGCGCCGGTCGCACGCATCAGCCACGCAGCCGCAGCGATGACCGCGGGAGATCTCACCGCCCGCATCGCCGTCGAGCGGACGGAAAACGAGCTCGAACAGGTCGCGCGGGCGCTGAACCAGGCGTTCGATCGCCTCCACCAGGCCGTCGAGAGCGAACGCAGGTTCACCGCCGATGCCTCTCACGAGCTGCGCACGCCGCTGGCCACGATCTCAGCCGAGATCGAATGGGCGCTGGCCCGCCCGCGGACCGCCGACGAGTACCGCCGCTGTCTCGATACTGCTCAGCGCGCGGCGGACCGCATGCGGCGCGTCGTCGAGCGGCTGCTGACCCTCGCCCACGCCGACGCCGGCGCCGCCGCGCTGCAGCGCGCGCCGGTGGGCCTGGCGCCGGTTGTCAACGACGCGGTCGGGATCGTGAAGCCGCTCGCGGAACAGAAACGCGTGACGATCGAGACTCGCCTCGCCGCAGCCATGGTGGTCGGCGACCGCGATCGCCTGACAGACCTCGCGACCAACCTCGTATCCAACGCCATTCGCTACAACCGGGACGGCGGCCGGGTGAGCGTGGAAGTGTGGCCGGATGGCGATGATGCCTGCCTCCGGGTAGCCGACACGGGGACGGGCATCAGCGCAGACGACCTGCCCCGCGTCTTCGAGCGCTTCTTCCGCGCGGACAAGGCACGAACCGCCGATTCGGGCGGTGCCGGGCTCGGGCTGGCGATCGCCAAATGGATCGTCGAAGCGCACGGCGGCCGAATCGCCTGCACGAGCACGGCCGGCCAGGGCACCGAAGTGCTCGTCCGGCTTCCTCGCCTTACGTGATCGGCGGACCCAGTTCCCGCTCGAGACGCGTCACCAGCACCTCCAGCTCGACGGCCACCGCCCGGACGGTCTCCGGCTGGCTCAAATCGACCCCGGCCTGCGCCAGGAGGTTCATCGGATAATCGCTGCCGCCCGCGCGCAGCAGGGAGAGATATCGCGAGACCGCCTGCGCCCGTGTGGCCGGGGCGCGGAGGTCCTGCATCAGGCGCGCGGTTGACGCGAAGCAGGTGGCGTACTGGTAGACGTAGTAGGGCGAGTTGAAGAAGTGCGGGATGCGCGCCCAGGTGACGCGCGAGAGCTCTTCCTCGTCGATGACGTCGCCGTAGTATTCCCGCAGCAGCCGCGCGTACATCTCGTTCAAAATGTCGGCGGTCACGGGGTGGTCCTGCTCGACCAGCCGGTGCGCCTGCAGCTCGAAATCGGCAAACAACACCTGCGTGTAGAAGGTTCCGGCGATGCTGTCGATGGCATGCTGCAGCAGCACCGCGCGCTCCTCGCGCGACCGCGCGCGCTCGAGCATCAGGTCGAGGAACAGCGCTTCATTCAGCGTCGACGGCACCTCCGCGACAAAGATCGTGTAGCCCGCGTAGACGAACGGCTGCGACTCGTGCGAGAGCAGGGTGTGCATCGAGTGGCCCATTTCGTGCGCCAGCGTGAACACCGCATCGAGCGTCTCGTTGTAGTTGAGCAGCATGTACGGATGGGCGCCGTACACCGGCGCGGAGTACGCGCCGCTCCGCTTGCCGGCGTTTTCGAAGACGTCGATCCAGTTCTCCTGGAACGCGCGGCGGACCTGGCGCTGGTAGTCGTCGCCCAGCGTCGACACCGAATCCACGATCCAGTCCCCGACCTCGTCATACGGATACCGCGCGTCGTGCTGCACCAGCGGCAGCGAGAAATCGAACAGCCGGTAGGTGTCGACGCCGAGCATGCGGCGCCGCAGGCGGTGATACCGCTGCAGGGGACCGACGCCCTCCTTGGTGGCGGTGATGAGATTCTCGACCACCGACGTCGGAATGTTGTTGCCGTGCAGCGCGGCGTCGAGCGTCGTCGGGTAGCCGCGCGCCCGGGCATGGAACCAGTCGCGCTGCAGCACGCCGTTGTAGAGCGCGGCGTAGGTGTTCTGGTTGTCGGCAAACGACTTGTGGAACGCGCGATACGCGGCCGCGCGGTCCTGCTGGAGGCGATTGGTTTCGAGCAGCGCCCGGTACTGACCGTAGCTGAGCATTACCTTTTCGCCGCCAGTCAGCGTGATTTCCGGGAACTTCATGTCGGCGGTCGTGAGAGCCGCATAGCTGTCGTGCGGGACGCTGTTGAAACGGCCGGCGAATGACATCAGCCGCTCGCCCTGTTCGTCGAGCACGTGCTCCTGCTCGTGGAAGAGGCTCTCGATCGCAAACCGGTAGCGCCCGAGGTCTTGATCCGCATCGAGCCACGCCCGGATGGTGTCGATCGGGATGGCCAGCAGCTCGGGATTGAACCAGGCGCCGGCCTGCTGTTCGCGAGCGAACAGGATCTGGACCTGCTGCCGGCGCGCGTTGATCTCGTTGTTCCGCTGGTCCTGGTCGTACTGCAGCGACGCAAAGTACCAGACGCGGTAGCTCAGCGCGCCCATCTCGTCCATCGCGTGGAATGCCGCCAGCAGATCTGCCGGGCCGCGCGATAGCGTGCCCTGCCGCGACTTGAACGCTTCGATCGCGGTGTCGAGCTGGTCGTAATAGCGTTTCCACTCGTCCCAGTCGCGGCAAATCGGCGTCAGGTCCCAGATATATCTGGCAGGGATGGCGTCACGATCGGGCAGCGCGCCCGGTTCCGGTCTGAAGGTCTCGACTGGCGGTGTCATCACACGGTCTGCAAAACCAGATCGACGAGCTCGGGATAACTGGCCCGCAGCGGAATGCTGTGGCGCGGGCGGGCGAGCGCCGCGGCGAGCGTGGCGGGCAGCTCCACCGGCTGGCCGATCGCCGGTTCAACCACTTCGCGGAACTTCGCCGGGTGCGCCGTGGCGAGAAAGACGCCCGCCGCGTTCGGATCCGCGTCGAGCGCCTCCTGGAGACCGAGCCAGGCGATCGCCCCATGCGGGTCCAGGAGGTACCCCCGCTCGCGGTAGACCCGGCCAATTTCCTCGACCACGCGGGCATCCTCGAATGCGGCCCCTTTGACGTCCAGCCGCATCCGGTCGATATCGTCGTCGTAGAGCGCCCGCATGCGCTCGAAATTGCTGGGCGCGCCGACGTCCATGGCATTGGCCACCGTGCGCACCGACGGCCGAGTCTGGTAAATCCCGGATCTGAGATATTCAGGCACGACGTCGTTGACGTTGGTCGCGGCGACGAAATGCCGCACCGGCAGGCCAATCCGTTTGGCGATCAACCCCGCCGTCAGGTTGCCGAAGTTCCCACTGGGCACGGAAACGATCGGGCCGGCGGCCTCTCCCCTCTTTTCGTAGGGGCCGGCTTTATCCGCCCCGAGCTGCGTCAGGATGAAATAGTAGAAAACCTGGGGCAGCAGCCGTCCCAGGTTGATCGAGTTCGCCGGCGTCAGCCACACCCGCTTCCGCAGCTCGTCGTCGCCAAACGCCTGCTTCACCAGGCGCTGGCAGTCGTCGAAGGTTCCCCGGACCGACACCGCCGTGATGTTGTCGCCAAGCGACGCCATCTGGGCTTCCTGGACGTCGGTGACCTGTCCTTCCGGGTAGAGGACCACGACCCGGGTGTCAGGAACGCCGTGGAACGCTTGAGCGACGGCGCTGCCGGTGTCCCCCGAGGTGGCGACGAGGATCGTGAGCGGGGTGCCGTCGGTGAAGTGGTGCAGCAGCCGCGCCTGCACCCGGGCGCCGACGTCCTTGAAAGCGCGCGTCGGCCCGTGAAACAGCTCCAGGACCCACGCCCGTTCCGTCACTTGGACCAGCGGAATCGGGAAGTCAAGCGCTTCGCGCACCAGCGGCGTCAGCGCCGCCTGCGTAATCTCGCCTCGAAGGAGGTGCTCGCCAACGGTCGAGGCGATGTCCACCAGATCGGCTGTACGAAGCGCGTCCATCGTTGCGGGCGGCAACGGCTCGAACCGCTCCGGGAAATACAGCCCCCCATCGGGGGCGGTGCCGGCAAAGAGCGCGTCAATAAAGGGGACGGCCGGCGACGAGCGGCGCGTGCTGATCCACTTCATCCGGCTACGCCTGGAGCGGCGCCGGCCGGATCGGCACGGCTACGCCCTGATCGTTGACGGCCACGAGCACCACCTCTGCCTCTGTCACCTTGACACGCTCGCCGTGGCCCGCCCGCGGCTCCAGGATCGAGCCCCACCGTTCCGCCTCGACCGACACGCGGACGGTGATCGACGTCCGGCCCACTTTCACGGTTTCCGTGTAGAAGCTGACGATGTCGCCAAGGTAGACAGGCTCGTGGAACTCGACTTCGTGCATCGCGCGGGTGACATAGCGATGCGGCGCCGTCTTCCGCGCCTCTACCGCCGAGGCCAGGTCAATGTTCGAGAGGATCACGCCGCCGAAGATGGTGCCGAAGGCGTTGGTGTCCTTCGGGAGGAGCAGGAGCTTGATGGCGGGGATGCGCTCGGACATCGGAAGGTCCCATTCTATCCGGACGCCTGACCACCTCCGCCGAGGCTACGGTGTCCGCCGAAGCTTCACGCGAAGGCGGAAGGCCTCCGCCGACCAACGCCGCACTCGGGCCGGCTACCGACACGATTATGACGAACCGATAGAGCACTTTGAGGTGATCCAGTACCGGCAAATGCGTTTATCATGAATCGCACATGAGCACGCTGACCAACGGGCGCCAGGCGCCGGCTGCGGCCGCGGCGGCAAGCACGTCATCCACCCGTGCCTGGAGCGTCCACGACGCCAGCGAGCTCTACGAGGTCGCGCGCTGGGGGCACGGCTACTTCTCGGTGAACCAGGCCGGTCACGTCCAGGTCCACCCGACCAAGGAGGCCGCCCGGGCCATCGATCTGAAAGAGCTCATCGATCGTCTCCAGCTGCGCGGCATCAGCCTGCCGGTCCTGGTGCGGTTCACCGACATCCTTCGCCATCGTCTCGGCGAGATTCACGCCGCTTTTCAGGGCGCCATAGCCCAGAACCAGTACCAGGGCGGCTACTGCTGCGTCTATCCGATCAAGGTCAACCAGCAGCGGCAGGTCGTGGAGGAGGTCCTCGACTTCGGTAAGCCGTACAAGTTTGGCCTCGAGGCCGGCTCGAAACCGGAGCTGCTCGCGGTCGTGGCGCTGGCCGACAACGACACGCCGATCATCTGCAACGGGTTCAAGGACGCCGAATTCATCGAAACCGCGATGCTCGGGCTCAAAATCGGCCGCAACATCATCCCGGTCGTCGAGAAGTACACCGAGCTGGGCCTCATCCTGGAAGCCGCTGAAAAGCTCGGGGTCCGCCCGCAGATCGGCGTCCGGGTCAAGCTCGCCGCCCGCGGCAGCGGCCGCTGGCAGTCGTCGGGCGGCTTCCGCTCCAAGTTCGGGCTGACGGTCACCGAGATCATGCGTGTGCTCGAGGAGCTCAAGTCGCGCGGGATGCAGGACTGCCTGAAGCTCCTGCACTTCCACCTCGGCAGCCAGATTACGAACATCCGCATCGTCAAGGGCGCGCTCAACGAAGCGGCCCGGGTCTACACCGAGCTGGCGCGGCTCGGCGCCGGGCTGCAGTACCTGGACGTGGGCGGCGGGCTCGGCGTCGATTACGACGGGTCCCAGACCAACTTCGAATCGAGCATGAATTACACGCTCGAGGAATACGCCAACGACGTCGTCTATCACATCCAGACGGTGTGCGACGAAGCCGGCGTGCCGCATCCCACGATCGTGTCTGAAAGCGGCCGCGCCGTGGTCGCCTACCACAGCGTGCTCGTGTTCAACGTGCTCGGCGTCTCAGGCTTCGGCGACGAGAAAGTCCCGACAAGCGCGAACCCGGAATGGGAGCAGCCGCTCGTCGACCTGGTGGAGACCTACAACAACGTGACGGCGCGCAACGCGCTGGAGGCGTACCACGACGCACAGCAGGCGCTCGACATGGCGCTCAGCCTGTTTACGGGCGGCTACCTGCCACTCGAACAGCGCAGCACAGCCGAGAACCTGTTCTGGGCGATCTGCACAAAGCTCCAGAAGATCACCCAGGCGATGACCGATATCCCGGAGGATTTGCAGCACCTCGACGAGATGCTGTCGGACACCTACTTCTGTAACTTCTCTCTGTTTCAATCCATTCCCGATAGCTGGGCCATCAAGCAGCTCTTCCCGGTCATCCCGATCCACCGCCTCGACGAGAAACCGGGCAATCATGCGGTCCTCGGCGACATCACCTGCGACTCCGACGGCAAGCTGGACAGGTTCGTGGACCGGCGCGACGTCAAGAAGACGCTGCCGCTGCATACCAAGAACGGCGAGCCATATTACCTGGGCGTCTTCCTGATCGGGGCCTACCAGGAGATCCTGGGCGACCTGCACAACCTGTTCGGCGATACCCACGCCGTCCACGTCAGCCTCGACCAGAACGGCGAGGCGCGCCTCGACACGCTGATCAAGGGCGACACCGTCCGCGAGGTGCTCGACTACGTGGAGTTCGACCCCGAGATGCTGCTTGGCAAGCTACGCACCGACGTGGAGACCGCAGTGCGCGCTGGGCGCGTGGACTACGAAGGCGCCGGACGGCTTCTCCGCTTCTACGAAGACGGCCTGCACGGCTATACCTACCTGGAAGGCTGAACGTTCGGATCGTTCGGATCGTTCGGCACGTTCGGATCGTTCGGCACGTTCGGATCGTTCAATTTGTTCGGATCGTTCGGAATCCGTCTTCTTCGTGGGGGCGGGAACGCCTCATCCAGTGGAATCGGCCCCTGCGCGATGCGATCGGCCAGGGTCGGGCCTTCGACGAGCTCCATCACGAGCGCGCGGCTGCCACCTGATTCCTCGAGCCCGTGAATGATCGCGATGTGGGGATGATTCAGCGAGGCCAGCAGCTGCGCTTCGGCTGGAAACGCGCGAGGCGTTCGGCGTCGTTGGCGAAGGCTTCAGGGAGCACCTTGATGGCGACATCGCGCCCAAGCCGTGTGTCGCGGGCGCGATACACCTCGCCCATCCCGCCCGCGCCCAGCGGGGACAGGATTTCGTACGGACCGAGTCGGGCGCCGGCCGTCAGCGCCACGTATTTTTTCCTGAAACCCGGAGATTATAGCCGTGGGCCGAGGCCGGCGAGAACGACACGAACGAACCTAACGATCCGAACGGTCCGAACGATCCGAACGGTCCGAACGGTCCGAACGGTCCGAACGATCCGAACGATCCGAACGATCCGAATGATCCGAACGTCTACTTCGACGGAGTTCCTGGACGCAGCTCGTAGGGCGCGCCGGTGCCGGACGATCCGAGAAATAGCTTCCGCCCGTCGGCGAACATCAGATCGCGGCCGTTCGCGCGCCGCGTGCCGTCTTTCGCGCGGTAGCCGTCAATCACGATTTCAGTGCCCGCGGTGAGCGACTGCTGGGTAAAGCCCCGCCGGAACAGCACGTTGGGCGTGCCGCCCTCGATCGCCCACGGCTCGAGAGTGCCGTCCGGCTTCTTCACATCGATGTGAATCCAGACGTGCGGATTGACCCATTCGACCTTCTTGACCGTCCCCTTGAAGTTGACCGGCTTGGTCGAATCGAATTCCGCGGCAAACGCGTGGTGCGCCCATACGGGTCCGGCGGCCCCCGCCAGAAACAGACCCAGCACTCCGAGTAGGACGGCCAGTGTGCGCATCGGATTTACCTCTCTATTTACGGAACGATTCATAGAACCGATCGCCCGGCGGCACCTTGCGCGTGATGTCAACGATCATCGTTTCGCCTTCCCACCGCTTGACCAGCTGCTCCTTTCGGACGTGCCCGTACAGGAACTCCTCGGCGAATTCCGTGCACCGATATTCGAGCAGCTGGATATTGGGCTCCATCCGGCGATAGAGCGGCATGGCAATGCGCCAGGGACGCGTAAACACCTTGGGATCTTCGATCGTCACTTCGTACTGGATGACGTCGGGCGTCATCAGCGTGAACCGCTCGGTCAGGTGGAGCGCTTCGCTGTGGAAGTTGCCCGCCCGGTCGAACCAGGTCTTGTCGTTGAAGGCGGAAACGTCCACCACGAGCGTATCGTCCTCCCACCGGCCTACGGAGTGGCCCATCCACGTGTCGGCGGGTGGACGATCCACGTCGTCCAGATGAATCGTCCGGGCCGTGGTGGCGAACGCGTACGCCAGGTGAATCTTGTTCGTGCTCTGCGTGATTTCGAACGGATACGGCATGTACATCGCGCGCGGGACGCCCGGCAGGTAGCACTTGAGCTCAGGATCCCGGTCGATCCATTGTTCGGCGTTCGCCTTCTTGATGGCCAACGCCTCGGGCGTGTACGGGATCTCGCCGTCGCCCTGCACGACGCCGAGCGACGCCGGCACCCCGCCGGCAGCGCCGAGCGCGACGACCGGTGCTGCCGCCACCCGGGCGTATTCGAACGGATAGACGCCGGGCTGCGTCACCGCGCCGGCGCGGGCGGCGTGCGCCTGCAGATCCCAGTGCGCTTCATTGTTGGCCTGCCAGATGCCGCTGAAATTCGGCCGTCCGTCAATCCGGGCGGGCCGCGGCGTCTGGCCCGCGGTCTGGGACATGGAGACGGACACCACCGCGCCGACGACGGCGGCGACGATCGCCACGGAAATCATCGAGCCATTAAGTCGGATGCTCATGACAGTTACCGTCCGAAGGGGTTCTCTTCGACTCCGACAAAGTCAGTGGCGTTGTCGCTCAGAGCCGGATCCGGTCCCCGACCTTCGGCGAACGCCTGCTCCGCGAGACGGGCCGAAAGCAGGAGCGAGGGGAACGCGTAGTTTCCTTCGTGGCACCGCGGCTCGTAATAGATCCGGTTTTCCTTGTCGCTCTGCTTCGTGAATTCTTCCTTCACAGTCCACGGGCGGATCCACACCGTCGGATCCTCGATCGTGACGGCGTACTCGAGCGTCTCGGGCCCGGTCCGAGTCCATCGCTCGACCAGATGCAGGTTCTCGCGCGATCCCATGAAATCGGTCTTCGCGCTGAAATTGGTCACGTCGACCACCAGCGTGTCGCCCTCCCATCGGCCGCGCGAGTCGCCGTGCCATTGCCGAACCTGCGAGGGCAGGTGCGGGCTGCCGTTCATGACGATGTTGCGCTGGAATCCCTGGCCCTGACCGACGTCGTAGAAGATCGAGATGCCGCGCTCGGTCTGGACGATGCGGCGGAAACTGCCGCCGTACGCGGTGCCGAACTCGGGGATGCCACCGGCCAGACACCGATCGGACAGGCTGCCGTCCTCCGGACCGTAATGACGATTCATCCGAGCGGTGTTGTAACGCGTGAGCGCTTCGGCACGACGGGGCGAGGGCCGCGGATCGTACTTGCCGCCGGCGCAGGCGGTCGAGTTGCTTTTGCACGTTTCTGTCGATTGCAGCAGTGCGAGGCGGAAGTCGCGGTCGGCGGCGGCTGTCTTCTGCGCCTCAGGTGTCGTCGGCGGTACACGCCCATCCGGCGGATCGACGATGAGCGACGTGCGCCGCCCGGTGCGCTTCATCGACATGAAGACCGAGTTGTAGGCGCCCGCCACGTCGAGCTCGGTCCCGCGTTCGACCCGGCGGTCGCGGCCGAGCAGCGCGAGCCGGGCCTTGTCCAGTTCGGCCCGTTCGTCCTCGGTGAAGAACTCCCGGGTACCGTAGCGGGCGGCGCGCTGCAGAGGAGTGTCGAATTCGTTGGTCCAGATGCCCTGCAGGTCAGGCTCGCCCCACGGCGTGCGCGGCGCCCCGCCCGGGGTCGCGGCGGATGTTCCGCTCCTGACCAGGATGGCCACCACGGCAATGACGACCAGGATCGCGCCGACGGCGAGAAGTCGCGTGCGCATCGCACCCTCCAGCAGGCCAAGAATACTCCTCGCGGCGCACCGAATGAAGGTCCCAAAGAACCCGAAGATCATCGATCATCGATTCGCAAATGTTTCGTTTCGAATCGGTGGCTGCGGGGTATTTCCTGCTGCTCGCCATCGCCGCAGCCCGTGCGCCGGTCCCGCCGCATCGCGCCGCGCGCGGCGCCGCGACGGCGATCGCGGCGGCCATCCTGGTCGTGGCGGCGTCGCAAACGCTGTCAGGCGACGCGAGGCTCTGGTTGGGCCTCCTGTATCTCGTGCTTGGTTACTGGATCCCGTCTATGCTCACTGCATTTACAGGTGAAACGCGGTTCGAACGCTGGCTTCGGCAGCACGACATGGTATGGCGCTCGTACATGCGCCCGCCGTCGCCGATCGCTGCGGTCATTCTCGAACTTGCCTACCTCGGGTGTTACGTCGTCGTGCCGGCCGCGTTCGTGACCGTGTGGACCTACGCCGCCCGCGACCAGGTCGATCGATTCTGGGTGGCCGTGCTCCTCGCGGGATTCGCCTGCTACGTGACGCTACCGTGGCTCGTCAGCCGGCCTCCGAGGATGTTCGACGACCACCGGAGTCCGCAGCGCGGTGTCGCCTCATTCAACACGTCGGTTCTCCGCACTGTGAGCCACCAGTTCAATACCTTCCCCAGCGGCCATGTCGCGGTCGCGACCGCTGTCGCGCTCACGGTGCTGCCGGTTTCGATCGGGGCCGGTGTCTTGTTCGGGATTATCGCGGTCGGGATCGCCCTGGGCGCCGCCGCAGGCCGCTACCATTACGGTATCGACGTGCTCGCCGGCGCGCTCGTCGGCGTCGCGGCTGCAATCGTGGCCTGACAGGTATGGTGCTGCTCATCGCCGCAATCGGCGCGGGAGTGCTCGTCCTCACCCATACCGCGCCGTTCCCGTTTGCCCTTGAAGGGATCCGGCGCGGTGATTCGCTATGGCACGCACCGGCAGATCCATCGACGCCGACTGTGTACCTGACCTTTGACGACGGGCCGAACCCCGCGGCGACGCCGATGCTGCTCGACGTCCTGCGGGCAGAGGGCGCGTCGGCCACCTTCTTTCTCATCGACGCTCACCTTACGCCCGAGACGGCACCCATCGTCCGGCGCATGTTCGAGGAGGGACATGCAGTAGGCCTGCATTCCAATGAGCGGTGGCTGATGCTTGGCGGGGCCGAGCGGATCGCCGACCGATTACGCGAGGCGGCCGACCGCATCGAGCACCTTGCCGGGTCGCGGCCATGCCCGCTGTTCCGGCCGCACGCCGGCTGGCGCAGCGCCGAGATGTACCGCGCGCTCGACCTTCTCGGTTATCGGCTGGCCGGATGGAGCTGGGGGCTGTGGGACTGGAACTGGTGGCGGCCGCGCGAGGGAGCGTCGCTCGCGGACCGGCTGGCGCGCCGCGTCAGCGACGGCGACATCGTCGTCATCCACGACGGCCACCACATCGACGCGCAGCCCGATCGGCGATACGCGATCGAGGCGACGGCGCAGCTGGTGCCGGCCCTGCGCGCTCGCGGCCTTCGAGTGACCCGTCTACCCTGTTGAACGATTCGAACGGTCCAAACGATCCGAACGATCTAGGACGCGCGTTTCCGCTGATCGTAGAAGCGGCGGCACGCGCGCTGGAAGCGCTCGTTCAGCGGCCCGGCGACGTCGGCGGGCACGGGGCCGAGCCGCATCCACTGGGCCTGAGCGCTGCGAACGTCCTGCTCGGCGGCGCGCCAGCGCGCCTCCTCGTTTTCCGCGCTGCGGCCGCCCGTGATCGTGTTGGTGGCCAGCCGCTCGCGCAATTGCTGTGCGAGCCGCTCGGTCGGCGACATCTCACGCTCGGCCCCTGCCGTGCTGCCGGCCCCGTTCAGACATCCCTCGACCTTCGCAACCAGCTTTTCCATCCGCTTCCGGGTCATCTCGGGATCGAGGTCTGTGCCGCTGAAGGCCGCGGGCCACATGCTCACCAGCCGTCCAAGCGCCTGGTGATAGCGCGCCGCGAGGTCCATCTGCATATGGCGCGGCAGCTCCGGCGCCTGCGCCCACTTTGCACGTGCGTCGCGGATGACTTCGTACAATCCGTCTGGCGGCTCGGCGGCGTCAGGCCCACCGTTCGCTGCAAGCGCTTCGAGCTCGCGGACGACGCCGTCACGCGGTGCCGCCTTGGCGGCGAGCTCTACCTGGTCGCGGTGCTTGTAGCGGTCGAAGAACCGATCGCAGGCAGTGCGGAAGCGCTGCCAGACCGCTTCTGATTTCGACTTGCGGACCGGACCCACCGTCTTCCATTCCGCCTGGAGCTGGCGCATCAGGGTGGCGGTCGCTTCCCAGTCGGTGGAATCGGCGACCGCTTCGGCCTTTTCGCACAGCGCTTCCTTGCGCGCGAGGTTGGCGGCCCAGAGCTCCTTGCGCTGCTTCAGATCTTCCTGCCGCCGCGTGAAGAACCGGTCGCAGGCGCCCCGGAACTGTTCCCAGATCGACTTCTCGTGTCCGCGGGTTACCGGACCAATCGTCTTCCACTCGGCCTGCAGCGCCTGAATCTCGATTGCGGTGCGGACCCAGTCGCTCGACGTCGAGAGTCCGCCAGCACGCTCGCAGAGCGCCTGCTTTCGCGCCAGGTTCGCCGCACGCTCTTCGTTCTGGGCCGCGAAGTGGGCGGCCGTCCGGCCGAAGACCTCGTCCTGCGCCGCCTTGAACCGGCGCCACATCACCTCGCCCTGCGCCCGCGGCGCGAGCGCGACCTGTTTCCAGCGCGCCTGCAGCTCCCGCATCCGGCGTGAAGCCGCTTCGAGGTCGTCCACCGCCCTGAGCGCATCCATCTCGCGGCACAGCTCTTCCTGGACCTGCAGGTTCGCCCAC
>Ga0114129_10004691_pt1 | contig 19306 bp, 19 predicted proteins | sample RhiMetdeltSRZDD1_FD_80071 | JGI IMG/M metagenome (GOLD analysis project Ga0114129, IMG submission 80071) | Populus rhizosphere microbial communities from Tennessee, USA - Rhizosphere MetaG P. deltoides SRZDD1 (version 2) (version 2) | ecosystem: Host-associated > Plants > Roots > Rhizosphere >...
GGTCGCCGAGCGAATCAGTCGGTACGCCGGCATTGTCGGGCGCGAACGGATGGTGGCCGGCACCGACTGCGGGTTCGCGACGTTCGCCTCCTTCCTGTCCGTCCAACCGGCGATCGCCTGGGCGAAGCTCGGTTCGCTGGTGGAAGGGGCTCGGCGGGCCGCCGCCCGCTCCTAGCCAGGCCCGCCCCGGCGCGACCGGGCCGGCGGCCCCAGGTGGGTCGGGCGGTGAGCACGCGCACCGCGCAGTCCACGTAGTGTGATGACCGAGGATGGCCGATCGCGACGAGCACCTACCGCGCCGCGATCACCCGTGACCCGTCGGAACGGGCGCGACGCGACGACTGCCTCTCGCGGCGCAGATCGCCCGGAGACGCCGCCGTCGCCGACGCTGGACCTGCACGACTCGGTCGACCTCGACGGCGGCTTTCACGGCCATGTCCGTCGAGGGAGTCGTCGTCAACCAGCCCAGCGGTACCATCGAGCGCGCCGTTGGCGACGCACTCGTCTACGTCGAGGGCGCGTGGCGCAGTGGCCACCGGGACTGACGGAGAATCAGCCTCTCCTTTCGCATAGATAAATAGACAACTCTACGTCTCGTGTGAGGCCGTCCAGGTTCCTAGACTCCGTCGCATGGAGCATCACCTATATGAGCGGGTCCACGGAGAGTTCCGCGCATTGTGCCGGGAGTTCCTGGCCCGCGAGGCGATGCCGTACTACGACGACTGGGAAAGGGACGGCATCGTCGACCGGGAGGTCTGGCGGAAGGCGGGCAAGGCCGGGTTGCTCGGCGTGGACGTCGCGGAGGAGTACGGCGGCGCCGAGCACCGCGACTTCCGGTTCAACGCGGTGCTGGTCGAGGAGATTGTGGCCGCGGGCGCGCAGGGGCTCGGCTTCTGGCTGCACAACGATGTCGTCGCGCCCTACCTGATCGAGCTGACCACCGAGGACCAGCGTCAACGGTGGCTACCGAGTTTCTGCTCCGGCGACATGATCACCACGATCGCGATCAGCGAACCCTGGGCCGGATCCGATCTGGCCGGCGTACGTACCACGGCCGTGCGGGACGGTGACGATTACGTCCTCAATGGACAGAAGACGTTTATCACCAACGGGGAGCTGGCCGACCTCGTCATCGTGATCGCGAAGACGGCGCCGGAGCAGGCCGCGCACGGGGTGAGCCTGATCGCCGTGGAGCGCGGTACGCCCGGCTTCGCCCGTGGCCGCCGGCTGAAGACGGTCGGTCTCAGGGCCAACGACACCGCCGAGCTGTTCTTCACCGAGTGCCGGGTGCGGGCGGAGAATCTCATCGGGGTCGAGAACCACGGTTTCTATCACATGATGGGAAACCTGCCACGGGCTCGGCTGAGCATCGCGGTCGCCGCGGTCGCCGGGGCCGAACGGATTCTCGCGCTCGGGCTCGACTACGCCCGCAGCCGGCAGGCGTTCGGCCGGCCGATCGGGCAGTTCCAGCACAACCGGTTCCTGCTCGCCGAGCTGGACACCGAGGTGACGATCGCCCGGACGTTCCTCAACCGGTGCGTCGCGGAGTTCAACGCCGGTCGGTTGACCGCCATGGACGCGGCCAAGGCAAAGTGGTGGACCACCGAGCTGCAGACCAAGGTCGCCGATCGGTGCGTCCAGCTGCACGGCGGGTACGGGTACCTGCTGGAGCACCCGGTGGCCCAGGCTTGGCTGAACACCCGGGTTCAGACGATCTACGGCGGCACGACCGAGATCATGAAGGAAGTCATCGGGCGCGGCCTCGATTTGTAAGACCGCCCGGCGGGGGCAGCGGGGATCGATGATTGCAAGTAAAGTTAGCGATCGATGTAATGATCGCCGGTGACCTGACGGGTGCGCGACGGGGGGAGGCCAGCTTTGGGGTCGCGGAGCGGCACGGGTGACCCGCGTGAGGCGCTCGGTGCGACCGCTACACCGGAACAGGTATGCGGTTGGGTCCGCGCCAACCTGGCCGACCACCTCGCCGGGTCGGTCAACCCGGGAGCCGCCGGCCGGGACCGGGACGAGCAACCCTTGCCCGCCGCGGCCTTCCAGCGCGCTGCGGAGCTGGGCCTGTTCGGATACCTGCTGCCCCACGAACTCGGCGGGTCGGGCGGCGACCGGCGGACGTTCGGCCTGCTGCTCGAACAGCTCGGGTACTTCTGTGACGAGATCGAGTACGGGTCGTTGCTGTCCCTGTACGCCGACATCCCCACTGTCGTCGCGGAGGCCGGTCGGCCCGAACTGATCGAGCGCTACGTCCTGCCGATGAGTCAGGGTCGCTGCTTCGGCACGTTCGCCTACACCGAGCGGACCGATCCCTTCGATCTCCATTGCCGCGTGACGCGCACGACCGGCGGGTACGTGCTGGACGGCGAGAAGTGCCTGCAGACCGGAGGGCACCTGGCGCATGTGTTCCTCACCTACGTCCGCAACGAGCAAGACGACCTCCAGGTGTTCCTGGTCGAGCGGACCGATCCGGGCGTGCTCGTCGAACCGGTCGCCACCACGGGATTCCGGGCTGCCGGACTCACCCGGCTGACCCTGCGGCAGGTGACCCTGCCATCCGACCGGCTGCTGGTCCGGGTCGACGGACTGAGCCACGCACAGCGCTTCCTCAACCACCGGCGCCTGTTCGTAGTGTGCCCGATGGTCGGCCGGATGAAGGCACTCATCGAGTCCTGCGCCGCACACCTGTCCGGGGTCGTCCGGTACGGGCGTCCGTTGACCCAGCAGCAGGCCGTACAGGCGAAGCTGGGCCGCATGCTCATCCGCTACGAGGGAGCCCGGGCCCTGCTGCACGACGCGCTGGCGCGCTGGGCCGGCGTCCACAACCCGCTGCACGAGCCGGTCGTGTCGGCGGCCAAGTACACCATCGTGGAGAACGCGATCGCCGTCGCCATGGACGCAGTAGGGCTCGCGGGTTGGCTGGGATACAGCCGCGAGCTGCCGTACGAACGGTACCTGCGCGGTTTCATGGCCGGCATCGCCGGCCAGACAGCCCAGGACGTTCTCGAGCTGCTGCTCGGCGACGAGGTGGTCGCCCGCGCTGAGTTCGCTCAACACATGGAAGGAGCCGTTCGATGAAGGTCGTGCTGTCTGGTGCCTTGCTGCGGTTCGCGGACTATTCGAAGGAGGTGGACATCACCGCACCGACCTTCGCGGACTGCATCGCGCAGCTCACGACGAAATTCCCGCAGTTGAAGCCGGTTCTTCTCGACAGCGATGGCGGCGTGCGGCAGACACACCAACTATTCCTCAACGGTGAGCAGATGACCCGCGACCAGCGTGCCCTCGGTGCGGCACCGGTCTTGGTCGCCGACGGTGACACACTGTTCATCCTCACCGCGGTCGCGGGAGGCTGAGGTGGCGCGCCGTTCCACGTTCGCCGTCCCGACGGATCCGTGCCTGTTCTCCGCGCTGCAGGTGCAGCCGGCCGCCGTCCTGCGCATCGGCATGACGGCCATCGCCTCTTGCCTGAGCGAGCAGCTCGTCGACTGGCGACTCCTCCAGAGTGAGCACCACACCGCCATCGTCATGGTCGGCGCGCGTCTGGAGTACCTGCGGGATTTCGACTTCTTCTCCGCGTCCCGGATCGAGGTCGACGCGGGGCTGGTCGCCCGTCGTGGCGGACGCTTCCTCGAACTGGACTGCAGGCTCAGCGGGCCCGACGGCGTGTTCGCCCGACTGGGCGTCCTGAACCGGCCGGTCCGGATCAGCAGCACCGAGACGCTCGACGCCACTCCGGCCGACCTCGACGAGACGCTGCTGGCCCGCCTGCATCCCGATGAACACGACCCCGCGAAGGTGGCCCGACCGCTGGTGGACCGGCTGGCCGCCCTGGAGAGCACCGGCCAGCTGCTCGACGAGGGCCAGCTCAGCTTCACCGTCTCCCGTGCCGACTGCGAGCATGCCGACCAGTGGATGTTCGTCCGGCTGCCCGAGTGGCTCGCCCTCGGCCGGGAGCGACTGGTGTTCGCCGCCGCCGATCCGCGGGTCAAGGCCGGGTTGCGCGATCCCATGACGCGGATGCTCGCGGAGTACCAGCGACCGATGTTCCTGGGGGACGAGGGATCACTACACACCAAAGCGTACGCCGACGGGACGTCGTTGACCTTCGTCCACGAGGTGCGCGCGATGACACCGGGCGCCGGTGCACAGGGGCTGCCCTGCACGGTCGCGATCGAGGAATTCACCGATGGAGGTTGGGTCTGATGGGTTCTGCCGATCGGCCGGCGCCGGACCAGGCGCGGCTCGAGGCCTTGGCTGCGCGGTTGACAGAGGAGGCGAGCGCCGCGATGAGCGGCGCCGGCGTGGTGATCGGCGACCGGCTCGGACTGTACCGAGCGCTCGCCGCCGACGGGCCGTCCCGGCCGGAGGACCTGGCCAGCAAACTCGACCTGTCCGCTCGCATGGTCCGCGAGTGGTTGCTCAACCAGGCGGCGGGCGGCTACATCTCGTACGAGCCGGCGGACGAACGCTACTTCCTGTCCCCGGAGCAGGAGGCGGTGCTGGCCGACGACGCCAGCCCGTTGTTCCTGGTCGGCGCGTTCCAGTTCGCGGCCGCGCTGGTCAAGTCCGAGGAGCGGATCGGTGAGGCCTACCGGACCGGCCGCGGCATGCGCTGGAGCGAGCACCATCCGGACCTGTTCATCGGGCTCGCGCGGTTCTCCCGACCGATTTGGACGCACCAGCTCTGCGACAAGTTCGTCCCCGCGGTAGCCGGGCTGACCGAACGGCTCGAGGCTGGGGCCGTTGTCGCGGACATCGGCTGCGGTCATGGTCACTCGACCATGCTGCTGGCCGAACGGTTCCCGAATTCGCAGTTCTTCGGGTTCGACAACCACCCCGACTCCATCGAGACGGCGCGGCGCCTTTCCGACGACCGCGGGCTCAGCCAGCGCGTCCGGTTCGAGGTCGCGGAGGCCACCGGCTTCCCGGCCCGGGAGTACGACGTCATCGCGTTCTTCAACTGCATGCACGACGTCGCCTTCCCGGACGAGTGCGCCCGGCACTGCCGCGACACGCTGCGCCCGGACGGGTACGTCTTCATGGTCGAGCCGATCGGCGGTGATCACGTCGAGGAAAACTTCCACCCGGCCGGGCGCTGGATGTCCGGCGCGTCGGCGCTGTGCTGTGTGCCGCATGGCATGGTCGACGGCGGTGCCGCGCTGGGCACGGTGGTCACCGATGCACGCCTCGAGGAGATCATGCTCGGGGCCGGCTTCCGGACCTTCCGCCGCGTCATGACCACCCGCTTCAACCGGGTCATGGAGGCGCGTCTGTGACCACCCGCGCCTGACCGCCTCGGTCAGTACCGGCACCTGTACGACAGCTACCTTCCGGCGCCTTACCAAGAGCAGAACGGCGCGATGAAGGTAAGCCCCTTCCTGCCCCTACGGGCCCGCTACCGGATTTTCGCGTACCGGCTACGGAGGCGCCAGCCGCGCCGGGCGCCGCACGCTGATGGCGCGACCTGTTCGGTCCCTCCATCACCCAGGCCACCCGCTACGCTGCCGTGCTCGACCCGCCTGCTGTGGCCGAGTTCGATCGCACCCGCCGCAGCCGTCTCACCCAGGTCCTCGTCGCCAAGCGTGAAGAGTTTCCGGACGTTGTGCAAACAAGGTGGTGACAAAGGCGGTCGGCACGCGGGAGGGTGATGGTGACGGCATTGGCAGCCGGGCGGATCGAATCTACGGGACGGGTCGAAAAGGCCACGGACGCGGAGATCATCCGCCAGTCCCGGCAGAGTCCGCAGCGGTTCGGCGAGATCTACGACCGGTACGCGTCGGTGCTGTACGGCTACGCGTGCCTGCGGGTCGGGCGAGGGCCCGCAGAGGACGTGGTAGCGGACACGTTCCTGGCCGCGTTCGCGCAGCGGCACAACTACGATCTCGCGCGGACCAGCGCCCGGCCGTGGCTGTTCGGCATCCTCACCAACAAGATCGCCGAACGGAGCCGATCCGAGAAGATCCATTACCGGGCCTACGCACGGGCATGGCAGAACCCGGTCCTGGACGGGATCGCCGACCAGGTCGCTGACCAGGTCACCGCGCAGGCACAGCGGGCACGGCTGGCGGCGGCGCTGAGCCGGCTCAACGCCGCCGACCGGCACGTGCTGCTGCTCGTTGCCTGGGCACAGCTGAGCTACGACGAGGTCGCCCAGGCACTGCGCATACCACCCGGCACCGTCGCCTCCCGCCTGAACCGCTCCCGCCGAAAAGTACGCGCGGCGCTCGACAACGAGGACTGAGTACCGATGAGAGGACGCATGACGATGAATGAGATGGACAGGCTCGCCGATCTGAAGAATGCGCTCTACCCCACCGACGGACCCAGCGACGGGATGCGCACCCGGACGCTGGCCGTCATGGCCGACGGCGCCGCGGCACCGCCGTCGGCGCGGTACCGCTGGGCCCCTCCCGTGCTCGTGGCGGCTGCGCTCGCCGTAGTGGCGGCCAGCGCCATCCTCCTCGGCGGCCGAGGTGCCGCGCCGGACGCCGACGGCGACACGGAGCCGGTAGACGGGTCGGTGGCGGTCCAGCCGGCCGCGTTCACGGTGCGCGTCAACGCCGACGGCAGCGTCACCTTCACCGCGAACGACGTGGTCGACACCGCAGCCGCTACACAGGCGCTCAACGACGCCGGCATCGCGGGCCGGGTCATCAACGACATCACCCCGGGCTGCCCGACCAAGGCCGACGATATCGCGCCCGGCGACCTCTACCCCGACAACACCATCTCCCGCGGGCTCGGCTCCAGCGACACCGTCACCCTGCGCACCTCGGACTATCCCGCGAACGGTGGCCTGCTGGTCGTGCTCACCTCCCGCGGCGAAAGCACGGGCCGGGCGGAAGTGCCGCCAGACCCGGTCTCGGTGGCCATCTTCGCCTTCGACGACGCCAGCAAGATCCCCACCTGTGTCGACTTCGCCGACGCCTGATTCCCCATCGGGGATCGGTTGTCTAGGCGTCTGGTTGCTCGACGGTCCGTGACGGGGACGGCGACAGGCCCTACCCGCGGTCCGCCGATATCGAACCGCGACCGGCAATGGCCGGCGAACGGTACCCATGCACGCGATCCCGTGGTGCCGATGTGACTGCGGACCGGGCACCTCGCTCGTCGGTCATGGACGGTGAGGCTCAGGCGTAGTAGCGGTACAGCGCCTGGGCCACGGCGGCCGGCTTGTCACCGTCGCGTATCTCCACGGTGAGATCGACGGTGAGCTGCACGCCGTCGCGGATCTCCTCGACAGCGGCGACCCGGGCGTGCAGCCGGACTTGGGAGCCGACGTGCACCGGGGCCGGGAAACGTACCCGGTTCAGGCCGTAGTTGACCGCCATTCCGATCCCGCCTATCTGCAGGATCTGCGTCCACAGCGGAATGGCCAGTGCCAGGGTGAGGTAGCCGTGGGCGATGGTGCCGCCGAACGGTCCGCTCCTGGCCCGCTCTACGTCGACATGGATCCATTGGCGGTCATCGGTGGCGTCGGCGAACGTGTTCACCCGGTCTTGGGTGATCGGCAGCCAGTCGCTCGCGCCGAGGTCGGTGGCGGCGAGTTGGCGCAGCTCGTCGAGTCCGTTGGCGACGGTCGGCATGTCGGCTCGCTTCCTGGTTCAGGTGAACTGCGATCGCAGTTGCTTCTTGATGATCTTGCCGGTGGCAGTGCGTGGCATGGAGTCGGTGAAGACGACCGACTTCGGGATCTTGAACTTGGCGATCCGGCCGGTGAGGAACGTGAGCAGCTCGTCGGGCTGCACGGTGAGGTCGTGGCGGAGTACGACGACTGCGCGGCCGACCTCGCCCCACGTCTCGTCCGGTACGCCGATCACGCCGCATTCGGCCACGGCCGGATGCTGGTAGAGGGCCTCCTCCACCTCGGCCGGGTAGATGTTCTCCCCGCCCGAGATGATCAGGTCTTTGGTGCGGTCCCGGATGGAGACGAAGCCGTCGTCGTCGGCGACGCCGATGTCGCCGGTGCGCAGCCAGCCGTCGGCCGACAGCACCGCGGTGGTGTCCTCGGGCCGGTGCCAGTAGCCGGCCATGACGTTGGGGCCCCGCACCAGGATCTCGCCCGGCTCGCCCGGCGCGGAGTCTGTCCCGTCTGGCCGCACGAGGCGCACGTCGGTGAAGAACGCCGCGGTGCCTGCCGAGCCGGCCTTGCGTACGCTGTCGTCGCGGCGGAGGAACAGCACGCCGGGCGCGGCCTCGGTCAGCCCGTACCCTTGCATGAACGCGACGCCGCGTTCCTGGTACGGGATGATGACTGCCTCGGGCACGGGCGCGCCGCCGCAGATGGCCGAGCGCACGGAGGAAAGGTCGGCGGTGGCCCAACCGGGCACCCGGGTCATGGCCAGGAACATCGTGGGTACCCCGAACAGGAACGTGACACGGTGCCGGGCGATGACCTCGAGGGCCCGCTGGGGGTCGAAAGCCGAGACGAGTACCAATCGGCCGCCCTTGAGCAGCGTTGGGAGCACGGTTTGGCCCAGCGCCGCCACGTGGAACATCGGGGCGGCGACGAGCGTCACTTCGTCGCTGGTGAGGTCGAGGTCCAGGAGCAGGTTGACGCAGTTCCAGGTGAGGTTGGCGTGGGTGAGCATGGCGCCCTTGGGCCGCCCTGTGGTCCCCGAGGTGTAGAGGATCATGCAGGTCTCGTCGGGGTCGACCGGCTCGTCCAGCGGGCCGGGCGGGGCACCGTCGAGCAGCGCCTCGTACTCTTCGCCCACCGTGACCGCAGTACGCACGACCGTTGCGTCCAGGGTGAACTCGTGCTCTGCGGCGCGGATGAGCACCTCGGCACCGCTGTCGGCGAGGATGTAGGCCAGTTCCGGCGCCGCCAGCCGCCAGTTGAGCGGGAGGAACACCGCGCCGAGCTGGCCAGTGGCGAACATCGTCTCCAGGAAGGCGGGATGGTTGGGTCCCAGGTAGGCGACCCGGTCGCCGTGGCGTACGCCGAGACCGGCCAGCACGTGGGCCAGTCGGGTGGCCCGGTCGTGTAGCTGCCGGTAGGTCCATTCGCGATCGTCGTGGACAACGGCGATCCGGTCCGGCGACATGCGCGCCCGTCTGGCGGTCCACGACCCCACGCCCTGGTTACGCATCACCGGGCTCCCGCAGGCCGAGCAGTCGCGCCGCGTTCTCCTTCAGGATCAGCGGTCGCACCTCCGGCTTGATGTGGAGGGTGTCGGAGTCGGCCAGCCACCGATCGGGCAGCGCCGGGTGCCCGTCGGCGGAGATCTCGGCGTGCACGTGCACGTCGATGGCGACCAGGTCGTCGACGTTCACGGCGCCGGTGCCCGAGGCGGCGGGATGCCGACGGGTTGGCTGTGCGCGGACAACGCCGGCCACGCCTCAGCGACCTGGTCGGCGTCCCAGCCGCCGTCCCGGTACGCCATGGCCACCTCCTCGGGGTGCGACCAGAGGGACAGCCTGTCCCCGCCGACGCCGATGGCCTGCCCGGTCACCCCGTCCGAGTCGGCCGAGGCGAGGAACACCACCAGCCCGGCCGCGTCCTCGGGTACACCGAAACCTTCCCCGGCGCGTAGCCACCGGGGCAACGGCCGGCCTTCAGCCTGCCAGTCGGCGACGTGCGGCGCGAACGCTGGGATCGTCGCGGTCATCGCGGTGGCGGCCACGGGAATGACCGCGTTGACGGTGATGCCGTCGCGGGCGCACTCCATCGACCAGGTCCGCACCATGCCCACGATCGCCGCCTTGGCCGCGGAGTAGTTGGTCTGGCCCACGTTGCCCCGCTGCCCGGCTGGCGACCCGACCGCGACGATCCGCCCGCCGTCGCCCCGCTTCCGCATGCGCTGCACGGCCGCCCGCACGCAGGTGAAGGTACCCCGCAGGTGGACCGAAAGCACGGCGTCGAACTCCTCGTCGGACATCTTCCACAGCATGCGATCGCGGAGGATTCCGGCGTTGGTCACCATGACATCCAGCCGGCCGAACGTGGTCACCGCGCGGTCGACGAGCCGTTCGGCGAACTCCGTCGGGCCGACCGCGCCGGGTTCGGCGACGCCTGCTCCGCCGGCTGCGATGATCTTGTCGATCACCTCGTGCGCGGCGTCGGCGTCCGCGTCGTTGACCACAACCGCGGCACCGGCGGCGGCCAGCGCCTCGGCGTAGGCGCGGCCGAGGCCGCGGCCCGCGCCGGTGACGATGGCCACTCGATCGGTCAGGTTCACGCCTTTCACCGGCCGAGGTTGAACGGACGGGGGTACGGTGCGGGCCGGTAGTCCACGTATGCCGGGGTGGTGGTCGGGTCCAGATGGGCGGCGAGCTGGTTGAGCGCGGCCGGGTCGGTGCCCGACCACCGTCCACTGGAGACTCTGCGCTCCAGCGTGCGCAGCGCGGCGAGCATCTCGCCGGTGGTGAACGTGCAGTGCCCGCCCCGGTGGACGTACGCCTGCCGCAGCAACGGTGAGCGGTGCGCGCCGTCGACCGCGTCTTCGTACGCGTGCTGCACCTGCACCGGTACGAGCGGGTCGCCGGTGGTGTGGATGGTCAGCATCGGGCGGGTCAGCCGTCCGCCGAAGGAGATGTTGCGGATCAGGTAGCCGACGGCGGCCGGGTCGGCGCTGATCCTGGACGCGGCGGCGAGGGTGGTGAGGTCGTCGGCGAGGGAGAGGCCGGCGCGGGCGTACAGCGCCTCGACCTCGGCGCGGATGGACGAGCGGGCCAGCATGCGGCCGTAGTCGACCCGGGTGTTCCAGGACATGTTGCCGCCGGCGTGCTCCTCGGCCTCCTGCCGCCACGACAGGCCGACGAAGATGGTCAGATGCAGCACGCCGAACTGGTTGAGCTGTGCGGTGTCGTGGTCGCCGGGTGCCGGCTCGGGCTGGTTGGCGTCGGTCCACGCGGGAATGTTGTGCAGCGCGGCGGCCAGGGCGATCCGGGCCCGGCCCTGCGGGGTAGCCTGGGCCCCGTCCAGGGCGGCGGTCAGCGCCCCGATGGAGGCGAAGGCGGCGGGCTGGTCCGGCAGGCGTACCAGTGGTGTGGTGGAGCCGGGCGCCAGCAGCGTACGGATGGCGAACAGCGGGTCGAGGGTGTTGTTCCAGTTGGCCACGCCGCCCTGCTGCAGACCGCACATGGACAGCGTGCCGGAGAACCGGTGGCCATGCCGTTCGGCCAGCCCGGTGGTGATCATGCCGCCCAGCGAGGTCCCCCACGCGATGGTGCGGCGGGGTTTGCCGAAGCGATCCCGGAACAGGTCGAGGGTGGCGATCTGGGCGGGTAACGCGCGTTCGAGTACCCAGCCGGTCTCCGGGTACGACGAGCCGATCTGCGCGTAGCCGGCATCGAGCAGCGCGGTGCGGACCGCGTCGCTGGGTGCGTTGCGGGCCGGGTTGGGCACGCCGTCGGGGACGTACCCGTGGCTGTACAGCAACACGGTGCCGTTCCAGTCGGCCGGCACGTCCATGACGTAGGTCGACCCGTCCGGCAGTACTCCCTCCACATGAGACGGTGCGGAGGTGGCCGCGGTGGCCGGGCCGACCAGACCCGTGACCACCGCCAGTGGCACGAGGGCGGCGAGGATGCGGAAGGCTTTCATGACGGGTCCCCCTCTCATGGCTGGTAGGTCTTAGCCGACTCGGCCTCCACCGGACCGCCGACCGGTGTCAGTCCACCGGGGACACCCGCGTCGACCCGGGAGATGTAGACAGTGCGGGACGGCGGCTGGCCGGCCTTGGTGTAGTCCAGCGTGCCGGCAACCAGCCCGCCGGTGTCCAGCCCGGAGATCTGGTGCAGCGCAGTCAGCACGCCTTGCCGGGTGAGGTCCTTGTTGTCGCAGGCTTTCTGCAGGATGTCCTTGGTAACCCGGGCCTGAACGTAGCCGAACACCGAACCGACCTGGGTGGGCACCGCGTCGGGGTACTCCTTGGCGAACGCCTCCTGTAGTTGCTTGGCCGCCGGTGTGTCCAGGGCGGGCGGCGCGATGCTCGACACGACGTGCAGGTTCTCCTTCAACGCGGTCCCGGCCGGGCTGTTCAGCAGCTGCGGGGTGAAGCCGGGGCCGTTGGCCACGATCGGCACGTTCAGCCCTACCGACTTGGCCACCCCGGCCACCGACGCGGTCTGCGTCGGCCCAGCGGAAACCAGGATCGCCTTCACGCCCGCGGCACGGAAGACGGCCACCTGGGCAGACAGGTCGGTGTCCGGTGGTCGGATCTTCTGCCCGACGATGGTCAGTCCCTTCTGCGTGGCCAGGTACTGGCTGCCCTTCAGCGCGTTCTCCCCGAAGTCGCCCTCGAAGTACACATGCCCGACCTTGTTCCCCGAGGTGATCCCCTTGGTACGCATGAGGAAGTCCAGGCCGGTGATGGCCTCGATGTCGTATGTCGTGCCGAGGAGCTGGAGGCGCTGGTCGTTCAGCACGGACGCCGGCCAGCCGGCTACGCCGACGTACATGTTGTCCTGGTCGATCGTGGGCCGCAATGCGGTCACCACGGGCGAGCCGAGCACCGTCTGCATGCCCAGCACCTCGCTGGACAGCTCGCGATAGACGGAGACTGCCTTCTGCGGGTCGTAGCCATGGTCCTTGACGGTCACCTCCACAGTGCGGCCGCACACGCCGCCGGCAGCGTTCTGCTGCTTCCAGAACAGCTGGGTGCCCTGCACCACGCTCTTGCTCAGCGACGCGAACACGGCGGTCAGGTCGACCAGGCTGCCAAGCTTGATCGCGGTGTCGGTCACGCCGACACCGGTCCTGGTGCCGCCGGCGGTCTGGTCGCCGGAGGTTGCCTTGCTACAGCCGGTCAGCGCCAGGCACAGCGCGGCCGCCAGGGCCACGAGTCGTCGGTTCATGGAAACGCTCCTTGTTAGGAGGGGACGGGCGGAGGAGCTGGGCGAGGCCGCCTGGCGCGAACAGGAGCACCGCGATGACCGCGGCGCCGTAGAGCAGCCGGGCCGCCTCGGCGGCACCGACGCCGGACTCGCCGGGTTGGGCCAGGAACGGCAGCGCGTCGCTGTAGTGGCTCAGGACCAGAGGCAACGCGGTGACGATCACCGCGCCCGCCGCGCTGCCTGCGATCGATCCCAAACCCCCAATGATGATCATGGCGAGGAAGTCGATGGACATGACGAACCCGAAGCTGTCCGGCACGATCCGGCCGAACGCCAGCGCGAGCAGCATTCCGGCCAGTCCCGCGTAGGCGGAGGACACGGTGAAGGCGGCGGCCTTGTACCGGCGGACGTCGACACCCATGACGGCGGCGGCGACCTCGCTGTCGCGCACACCCACGAGGGCCCGACCCGGCCGCCCCCGCAGGAGGTTGTGTGCATACCAGTACGCGAGCACCACCAGCAGCAGGCCGAGATACCACAACCGTTCCAGCGCCCCGTACGGGACGTGGAACACGATCAGCTCCGGATCGCTCGCGGTGAACGAGAAGCCGAAGAGCTCGAACGGCACGATGTCACGGCCGTTGAAGCCACCGGTCACGGCGGCGGCGTTGTGCAGGATGTGCTGGCCGAGAAAGACGAGCCCGAGCGAGGCCAGGCCGAGGTAGATGCCGCGGAGCCGCCCGGCGATCGGGCTGAACAGCGCGCCCGCCGCACCGGCGAGCGCCACGGCCCCGACCGCGGCCAGCGGTGCGGGCAATCCGGCCCCGGCGATATCACCGTCGCGCGGCCCGGCCAGGAACGCGTAGCCGTACGCCCCCACCGCCACGAAGAACGCGTGTCCGAGGGACAGCTGCCCGGTCACCCCGACCAGCAGGGTCAAGCCGATCGCCGCGATGGCGGCGGCCATCGCGAACAACCCGGTCTGCAGCCAGAAGCCCGCCAAGGACAGCGGGGCGGCCAATGCCAGGACCGCAACGGGTATCCACACCGCGAGCCGGGTCCGGTCAGACACGAGTCACCTCCCGGCTGCCGAAGAGCCCAGCCGGACGGGCAAGCAAGACCAGCAGCATCACCACGTACGGGGCTACGCCGCCCAACCCGCGGCCGAGAAACGCCAGCTGGTCCTGATAGCCGGCGGCGAACGTCGCGGTCAGCCCGACCGCCAGCCCGCCGACCAGTGCGCCGGTGGTCGAGTCCAGCCCGCCGATGACCGCGGCGGGTACCGCGGCGCCGAGCGCGGCCTGGCCGACCGTGCCGCTGACACCCGCCGACGGGAACGCGGTGAAGAACAGTCCCGCCAACGCGGCCAACACGCCGGCCAGCAGCCAGGCACTCGCGGCAACCCAGCCCAGCCGGATCCCCATCAGCGACGCGGTCGCCGGGCGCTCCGCCGCCGCCCGCAGCGCCACACCCCAGTCGGTGACCTTCAGCGCGACCAGGAACGCGGCGACTACCGCCACTGCCACGACCGCCGCCACGAGGCGCGTCTGTGCAATATGGACGCCGCTGACGGTCACCACCTCGGCCCCCCACGGGTCGCCCGTGGTCAGCAGGTCGGTGCCGATGCGGCGGGTCAAGTCGGTGGCCAGCACGATGTCCACACCGAGGGTCAGGATCGCCAGCGTGCCCGGGTCCGCCAAGCGCACCCGCCGCAGCAGCACCACGCCGGCAAGAGCGGCCACCGCGGCCGTGACGGCGACCGACAACAATACGGCGCCAGCGAAGCCGAGCGGCTCGTGGTAGCGGCCCACCACGTACGCGCCGAGCAGCAGCAGTGAACCGTACGCGAAGTTCACCACCCTGGTCGCCTTGAACACCACGACGAACCCGAGCGCTATCAGCGCGTCGATGCAGCCCAACGAGAGGCCATTGACGACAAGTTCGACGAACTGGCTCATGGCGCGGCCCCCTCGGCCATGCCGCCGAGGTAGGCGCGGATCACCTCGGGGTCGCGCTGCACCTCGGCCGGGCCGCCGCCAGCGATTCGCCGGCCGAAGTCCAGCACCGTGACCTCGTCCGCAATGCCCATGACGAACGCCATGTCGTGCTCGACCAGCAGGATCGAGATCCCCAGCTCGGTGCGCACCCGGGCCACGGTCGCGGCCAGCCGGGCCGACTCGCCGGCGGTCATCCCCGCCACCGGCTCGTCCAGCAGCAGCAACGTCGGCTCCGCACACAGCGCCCGCGCCAGCTCCACCCGCTTGCGGACGCCGTACGACAGCACGGACACCGGACGGTACAGCAATTCCCCCAGGTCGAGCAGCTCGGCGATCTCGGCCACCCGCCGTTCCTGATCGGCCTGTTCGCGCCGGGCGGCCGGGGTACGCAGCCCGGCCGCGACGAAGCCGGCCCGGCCGAGCCGGTGCCGGCCGAGAAGCAGGTTCTCCGCCACCGTGGCCGACGCCGACAGCGCCAGGTTCTGGAACGTCCGGCCGACCCCCAGCCGGGCTATCCGATGTGGACGAAGCGACGTCAGCTCCACCCCGCCGTACCGAGCACTGCCCGCGGCGGCGCGGTACACGCCGGTCAACAGGTTCAGACACGTGGACTTGCCCGCCCCGTTCGGCCCGATCAGGGCGTGCACCGAACCGGGAGCGACGGTCAGCGACACCTCCGACAGTGCGGCCACGCCGCCGAAGCGCACGCCCAGGCCCTCCACCACCAGTTCCGGCACAGCGGCACCGCGGCCCTGCCACGGTGGCCGGGCGGTGACGGACCGCCCGCTCACCCCGAGGTAGCGGTCGCGCACCTCGTCCGTGGCGGCCAACCGGGCAGCCGGCCCGTGCAGCGCCACCCGGCCGACCTCCAGCACGTATGCCGAGTCGGCCAGGTCCAGCGCCAGCGCCGCGTTCTGCTCCACCAGCACCACCGCTGTGCCTCCCCGGTGGATCTCGGCGATCAGCTCGCCGATGCGCTCCACCATGCGGGGGGCCAGCCCCAACGACGGTTCGTCCAGCAGCAGCATGCGGGGGGTGGCCATCAGCGCCCGGCCAATCGCCAACATCTGCTGCTCCCCACCGGAGAGCAGCCCGGCGGGCTGGCTCGCACGCTCGCCCAGTACCGGGAACAGCTCGAGCACCCGGTCCCGCGCCGGGCCACGTTGCCGCCGCGGGGTGGCCAGGGCACCAGCGCGCAGGTTTTCTTCCACGGTGAGGTGCGCGAAGACCTGCCGGCCCTCCGGCACCTGGACCACCCCGGCCCGTACCACCGCCGCTGGATCCAAGTGGTCCAGCCGGCGGCCGTCGAATTCCACGGACCCGGAGTCCACCCGGCCGCCGGCCAGCCGTAGCGTGCCGGAAATCGCGCGCAACAGCGTGCTCTTCCCCGCTCCGTTCGCCCCCAGCACCGCCACCGCACCGCCGCGCGGCACCTCGACCGACACGCCGTGCAGCGCTCGCAACGCGCCCCCGTAGGAGACATGCAAGTCCCGCACCCGCAGGAGTGACTCGCCGCTGTCATCGGTCGCCGGCCGGTATTGGGCGGCGCGCGTTGCCGAGACAGGTAACACGGGCCTCACCTCCCCGGCGCCGACGCGACATGCACATCATGCGACACAGCTATAGTCGTACGTCAAGCTAGAGGGGAAAGTTGTCTGCGATGGCAGGATAATGAAATGGTCAAATCAGCCCTCGACCTCGGCGAGGACCTGACCGACGACGCCGAGCCTGCGCACCGGCGTCCCGGCCCGGCCCGCGGGCCCAGCGCACGCGCGTACCTGCTGATCCTGTTGGGCGACTACGCCCTCGACCAGGAAAAGGCGGCGTGGACCCACACCGTCGTCGACGCGCTCGGCCTCGTCGGCTTCGAGGAGAAGGCCGCCCGGAAGGCACTGACCCGCAGCGCCAACGCGGGCCTGCTCGCCCCGCAACGCATCGGACGCCGCACCCGCTGGCACCTCACACCAGAGGGCCACGACGCGCTGACCGCCGCCAAGCACCGGCTCTTCGCCGCCGGGCCCGAACACGACTGGAACGGCGACTGGCTCATCCTGCTCACCACCGTCCCGGAGAAGAACCGCAATCTCCGACACCGGCTACGCACCTCGCTGAGCTGGGCCGGCTTCGGCTCCCTCGGCCCCGGCGTGTGGCTCAGCCCGCACCCGTCCCACGCCACCGAAGCCCGCCAAGTGCTCGCCTCGCTGGGCGAGCCCGTCCAGGGCACCCTGCTGCACGCCCGCCTGGACAACCCCGAGGAACGCCAACGCCTCGTCACCCAAGCCTGGGACGTCACCGAACTCGACCAGCAGTACCGGGCCTTCATCGACCACTTCACCGCCGTGCGGCCCACCTCACCCGAACGAGCCCTGGTAGAACTCGGCCACCTCCTCTACCAGTGGCGCCGCCTCCTGCTCGCCGACCCCGGCCTGCCCCCCAACCTGCTCCCTCCACAGTGGAGCGGTGATCAGGCCAGACGCCTGCTCCTCAACCGCCACCCACGCTGGCAACGCATGGCCCGCACCTGGTGGCGAACCCGAGAAGCCAACCAGTGAGCCGAAGGGCAATCGCCACCACAGGCAGCGGCGCACGCGTACCAACCCGGGGTCAGCTACCTGATCTCCAACCAGCCCCTCCCCCGGCTCTCTGGCACGGCTGCGGCCCCAAAGCGACGGCGGCCTCGGCGCGGATCAGCTGACCCTCGCGCGCGACGGGCTGTCCGAGCGCGAGCAATGGATAATTGCTCGTGGATGCGAGGCGTTTGAAGCCGCGACCAATGACGCCAGAATCATTGATCACGCCGAGCTTGTCCTCCAAGCACAAGTCAACCGTGTCGAAGACCGCCGCCAGTACAAGGCGACAGTCGAAACACCGCACGGGCCAAGGACCTGCTTCGAGGTCCGCGTCGAACGCAGCGGCAGGCAGCCACAGGTCGCACGGTTCGGCGGGATACCCCTGGCACGACGCAAGGACGCGGCGCTCGTCGACGGCGTCCCCAAACCGGTCATCTACCCGGTCAAGGGGCTGACCGTCCGGCTCCGCACCGGCAGACGCGAGCTATGCGAACAACCCGGCCCGGTGCACGTCCACCAGGTCCCTAACCTCGCCCAGCTTGGCCAACCCGGACCAGGCCAGCCGGCGTGGGCCGCCCCGCATGGCCAGGATGCGGCACAAGACCCTCGTGGTCTGGCGACCCGGCCACCGGGCCATCCACGACCAGCAGCCCACCACGAACGCGGCATAAATCACCGGAGAGCCTCGTACATCGAAAGGTGTCCGCGGGGTTCGGCGGGGGGCCACACGGAAGGGGCCTGCACAGCAGGCACCTCGCCGTGTGGCCTGCCCATTAGAGCCGACACCGATCTGTGGCCAGTCAACGCTTTTCAACTCGCCCCTCGACCCCGGGAGTAGGCAGGACAGCAGGCGGTTCCGGTCGCCGATCGTTCGGTACCGCCGATACCATCTCCGCATGGGCACCCTGACGGTGAACGGCTACCGGATCGAACCCCTGACCATGCGGACGTGGGACGCGTTCGCGGATCTGGCCGAGCGGCACAACGGTGTGTGGGGCGGTTGCTGGTGCACGTACTTCCACCTCCACCCGGATCCCAAGGAGGAGCGCAGGGCGCTCGGCCATCGCGAGTTCAAGCGGCGTCTCGTCGAGGCCGGCCGCGCGCACGCCGCCCTGGTATTCGACGATGACGTCGCGGTCGCCTGGGCCCAGTTCGGGACGGTCCCAGAGCTACCGAACATCCACCACCGCAAGGAGTGGGAGCAGGGCATCGCCCGGATGCCGGACTACCGGATCACGTGCCTGTTCGTCGACCGCAGATATCGGCGCGCGGGAATGGCCGCGGTCGCCGTGCGGGGTGCGCTGGCGCTGATCGCCGCAGCGGGAGGCGGCCTCGTCGAGGCGTACCCGCACGACCTGCCCGAGGGCAAGAAAACGTCGGCATCGTTCCTCTACAACGCCACCCGGACCATGTACGAGCGGCTCGGGTTCAGCTACGAGCGCTCCAAGGGCAAGGGCAACTGCGTGATGAGCACAGTCGTCCCGGCCGCCACGTCGTGACAGGCCGCACGTCCCTTCTGCAGGGAGGCCACGGTGGTCGCCATCTGACGGCTTGACCTGCTACGACCCGCCGGCACGACTCCTCGTACCTCGATGGCCGCTCACCGACGACCGTTTCCTGTATGTGACACCTTCACCATGATCACATGTGCCGCCATCGGCATGGGTGGAGGTCCAAAACCACGACCCTGGCGCCCGATTGGCGGCAGCAGGGGTGTGCGGCGCGGTCGCGCCCGGATCAATGCATGTGTCCGCCGCCTCGGATCGCTACAAGTTGGGGGCGACAGCAGACTGTCAACGCCGGTCGCCAGTTGGGAGGGTCAGCGAGCGTCTGTGCCCCCCGGCGGAACCCGGAGTCCTTCGCAGTCCGACAGTAACGACGGGACAGGCTCCTGCTCTCCTCCTGGCCGATCCCTCCGGCCACAACGGGCGCCGCGTACCACGGCAC
>Ga0114129_10004695_pt1 | contig 19293 bp, 24 predicted proteins | sample RhiMetdeltSRZDD1_FD_80071 | JGI IMG/M metagenome (GOLD analysis project Ga0114129, IMG submission 80071) | Populus rhizosphere microbial communities from Tennessee, USA - Rhizosphere MetaG P. deltoides SRZDD1 (version 2) (version 2) | ecosystem: Host-associated > Plants > Roots > Rhizosphere >...
CGCCATCCGCGAGTCCGTGCACGACGTGCAGTTCACGCTCTTGCTGACGATCGCGCTCGTGGTCATGGTCATCTTCCTCTTCCTGCGCAACCTGTCGGCGACGATCATCCCGAGCCTCGCGGTGCCGCTCTCGATCGTCGGAACGTTCGCGATCATGTACGCGCTCGGCTACACGATCGACATCATCTCGCTCATGGCGCTCACGCTCTGCGTGGGCTTCGTCGTGGACGACGCGGTCGTCATGCTCGAGAACATCGTGCGCCACATGGAGCACGGCGAGGACCGCATGACCGCCGCCCTGCGGGGCGCGCGGGAGATCGGCTTCACGATCCTGTCGATGACGCTGTCGCTGGCCGCCGTGTTCATCCCCGTGCTGTTCATGGGCGGCGTGGTGGGACGGCTGCTGCACGAGTTCGCGATCACGATCGGCGCCGCCGTCATTGTCTCGGGCGTGGTCTCGCTCACCCTCACGCCGATGCTCTGCAGCCGCTTCCTGAAGCCGCCGGGCGAGAACCAGAACCGCCTCTATCGCGCATCCGAGCGGTTCTTCGACGGGATGCTGCACCTGTACGACATCACGCTGCAATGGGTGCTGCGCCATCCACGCCTGACGATGGTCACGCTGCTCCTGACGTTCGTCGTCACGGGATGGCTCTTCTATCGGATTCCCAAGGGCTTCATTCCGACCGAGGACAACGGATCGATCTTCGCGTTCACGGAGACGGCGCAGGACATCTCGTTCGACGCGATGGTGGAGAAGCAGCGGGCCGTGGCCGACATCATCCGCCAGGATCCGGCCGTGCAGCAGAGCATGTCGTTCATCGGCGCCTCCGGCTCCAGCGTGGTGCTGAACAACGGCCGCGTCTTCTCGCTGCTCAAGTCGCGCGACGAGCGCCCGCACGCCGACAAGATCATCGAGCGGCTGCGCCCCAAGCTCGCCACCGTGCCGGGCATCCGCGTGTACCCGCAGATCCTGCCCACGATCCGTATCGGCGGTCAGCTCACGAAGGCGGTGTATCAGTACACGCTGCAGGACACGGACACGCAGGAGCTCTACCACTGGGCGCCGCAGATCTACGATCGCCTGCGCCAGCTGCCGGGCCTGCAGGACGTCAACACGGATCTGCAGATCACGAGCCCGCAGATCATGGTGGAGATCGATCGCAACAAGGCCTCGGCCATGGAGGTCAGCGCGGATCAGGTCGAGAGCGCGCTCGGCGCCGCCTATGGCGCCAAGCAGGTCTCCACGATCTACACGCCGTCGAACCAGTACTGGGTCATCCTCGAGGTCGACCCGCAGTTCCAGCGCGACCCGACCGCGCTGGGCCTGCTGTACATCCGCAACACGAAGGGCACGCTCGTGCCGCTGGCCTCGGTGGCGACGATGACGCCCGGCATCGGGCCGCTGACGGTGAATCACCTCGGGCAGCTGCCGGCCGTCACGATCTCGTTCAACACGCGCCCGGGCGTCGCGCTCTCACAGGCCGTGACGGAGGTCGAGCGCGTGCAGCGAGAGCTGCGCGTGCCGGCGACGGTCACCGGCACCTTCCAGGGCACGGCGCAGGCGTTTCAGGCCTCGCTGCAAGGGCAGGGGATGCTGCTGCTGATCACGATCCTCGTGATCTATCTCGTGCTGGGCGTGCTCTACGAGAGCTTCATCCACCCGCTGACCATCCTGTCCGGGCTGCCGTCGGCAGGCGCCGGCGCGCTGCTGACGCTCTGGCTGTTCGGCATGGAGCTGAACGTCTACGGGTTCGTCGGGATGATCATGCTGATCGGCATCGTGAAGAAGAACGCGATCATGATGATCGACTTCGCGATCGACGCCGAGCGGGGCGGCATGGCGCCATCCGAGGCGATCTACCAGGGCTGTCTGCTGCGATTCCGCCCGATCATGATGACCACGATGGCCGCGCTGCTCGGCACGCTGCCCATCGCGCTCGGCATCGGCGCCGGCGCGGACGCGCGGCGTCCGCTCGGCCTCGCCGTGGTGGGCGGACTTGTCGTCTCGCAGCTGCTGACGCTCTACATCACGCCGGTCCTCTACCTCTACATGGAGTCGGCGCAGAAGTATCTCGCCAGCCACGCGATCTCGCGGATCTTCTTCTGGCGCCGGCCGGCGCCCCAGCCGTCCTGACCGCTAGCGCGGCGCCGTGACGCGATAGCCGCGCGCTTGCATGCAACGGTCGACGGCGTCGCGGTCGACGGCGAGGTAGGCGGAGCCGCGTGGGGCTTCGGCGGCATCGACGGCCGTCTTCGCGCACTGCCCCTCGTCGGCCTTCTTCTGCTCGGCCGTGACGCCGGTCTTTTCGTAGACGGTCTTGCCGCGCGCGGAGACGCAGCCGCCGACGAGCAACGCCGCTACCGCCGCCGCGACGAGGCTGCGCATGCTCAGCTGGCCGCCGGGTGCAGCTCGATGGCGGTCGTCGTCGCGCGGCCCGTCGGCAGCTCTTCCATCGCGACGCCGTAGAGCACGTCGCCGCGCCGTCGCAGAGTCATGCGCGGGCGCATCGGCTCGCTCGACGTCATGATGATCAGATCACCCTGCTCGCGCCACGTCCCCGAGCTCGTCAGCTCCTTGTCACCTTGCTTCCACGACTCGGTGAACGTGCCGTCGGCGTTCAACTGCACCGTGAGCTTGGCCACGGCCGGGCCCGAGTAGATCCCCGGGGTCTCGGTCGCCGTGCCGCGCCAGGTGCGGGCGAGCGGCGCCGCATTCCTCTCCGATGGGATGCTCGCAGAGGGATCCTCCGCCCGAGCGGACACCGGTCCGACGAGCGCGAGGCCGATCATGAGCATGCCGGCATAACGCTTCATCGGTATCGATGAAGCGCAAGCAGCGTGCCAACGACTGAATCAGCGGATCGAGCCGATGTAGTCTGCGAGCGGCTCGATGTCGGCGTCCGCCACGGGCTGCGCGGCTTGCGTCATGGCGCCATCGAGGTCGCCGCGCGTGCGCGCCTTGAAGCCCCGCATCTGGGCGACGACGTAGTCGCGCGACAGGCCACGCAGGCTCGGCGCGTACTCGCGGCCACGGAAATCGCGACCGTGACAGTCGTTGCAGTGATAGGCCTCGGCGAGGCGCTTGCCCGCCTCTGCGCGCGCGGCGTCGGCCGGCGCCGCGGGCGAGGCCGTCTGGCGCTGCGCCGCGAAGAACGCGGCGAGGTCGCCCATGTCGGTCTCGCTCAGCGCCGCGGCGATCGGCGCCATCTGCGGATCTGCCCGCCGCTTGTCGCGATAGAGCAGCATCTGCCAATGCAGGTACGTTGCGACCTGGCCGGCGAGGCTCGGCACGGTGGGAATGGTGGAGTTGCCGTCGGGGCCGTGGCACGCGACGCACGATGCCGCTTTGCGGCGGCCTGCTTCGGGGTCGGCGGCGCGCCCGAGCGACGGAGCGGCCAGGCCCGCGATCAACACGAGAAGCAGAATCCGAGAGGGTCGTGGGGGGGCTGGACGGCCCCCCCTTCGTATTACCCTTCCGAACCTATCTGCCGTAGCTGACTCGATAGATCGCGCCGGCGTAGTCGTCGGCGATCAGCAGCGAGCCGTCCTTCATCTGCTTCGTGTACACCGGCCGGCCCCACGGTTGGTTGTTCTCCAGCCAGCCCTCGGCGAAGACTTCGTACTTCGGTACGTCGCCCTGGCGTAGCGTGACCATCATTACCTTGTAGCCGGTCTTTTCGGTGCGGTTCCACGCGCCGCGCTGGGCGAGGAACATCCGGTTCTTGTACTCGGCCGGGAACATCGAGCCGGTGTAGAACTCGACGCCGTTGCCGCCCACGTGCGGGCCCGTCTTCAAGAGGGGCGCCGCGAACTCGCCGCACGACCGCCCCCGGCCGAACTCCGGATCCAGAATGTCGCCCTGGTGGCAGTACGGATAGCCGAAGTGCAGGCCCTTCTTCGGCGCGATGTCGAGGCGGTCGCTCGGCACGTCCTCGCCCAGCCAGTCGCGCGCGTGCGTCGTGAAGTAGAGCTCCTTGGTCACCGGATGCCAGTCGAAGCCGACGCTGTTGCGCACGCCGTGCGCCCAGTACTCGAACCCGCTGCCATCGGGATTGATCCGCGAGATGTTGGCGTGGGTATCGGGCGGGATACAAATGTTGCACGGCGCGCCGATGTTGAAGTAGAGCTTGCCGTCGGGTCCGAAGGCCAGGTACTTCCAGCCGTGCGGCGCGTCCTTCGGCAGTGTGTCGTACACGACCTTCATCTCCGGCGGGCTGTCGAGCTTGCCCTCGATGCCTTCCATCTTGGTGATGCGATGGATCTCGGCGATGTACAGCGTGCCGTCCTTGAACGCGACCCCGTTCGGGAGGTTGAGACCCTTGGCGATCGTCTTCAGCTCACGCGAGCCGCCCTTGTCGACGACGGCGTAGACGTTGCCCGCAACGCGGCTCGAGACGAACAAGGTGCCCTTGTCGCCCCACGTCATGACGCGCGCGTTGTTGATGCCGCTGGCCCACAGCTCGACCTTGAAGCCCTGCGGCACCTTGATCTTGCCGAGGGGGATCTCGCTGGCGGCCTTCGGCGCCGGCGGCTGGGCGACGGGCGACAGCGTCGAGTTCTCGAGCTCCTTCGGCTGCCCCTGCTTCCAGGGGGGTGGCGCTTGTGTCTGCTGGGCGCCGACCAGGGCGGTCACCAGCAGGACGGCGAGGATACAGGTGAGCGCCAGCGTGTACCGCAATGGGCGAAGTTTCATGGCAGGTCCTCCGGCACGGCGGACGATAATGGGCTTGGTTGGCGCCAGACCGTAGCGCGCCGACCCCGCCTTGTCAACGCGACCGGCAGGCCTTGACGAGGCCTGCCCCCTCGACTAGCATCTAGTCCGCGTTCGGGGCGTGGGGTGACTCGAGCCGCTGGGAGGTGCGTATATGGTGTGGGAAGCGCCCGAGGTGACGGAAGTACGGATGGACGCCGAGATCAACTCCTACCAGGATGATTTCGGCAGCGAGCCGGACGACCGCTTCTAAGGTCTGAACTGACTCACCACGAGTCAGCCGCAGCCCCTCGCGTCCCTTTCGAGGTTGACGCGAGGGGCTGTCGCATCTGTGGGGGACAACGCGTGCTGATCCGTGTGTTGGGCTCTGCGGCTGGCGGCGGCTTCCCGCAGTGGAACTGCGGGTGCCCGAACTGCCGCGGCGTGCGGGACGGCAAGCTCCGAGCCGCCGCGCGTTCCCAGGAATGTGTCGCGGTCGCCGCCGATGGGGCCGCGTCATACGTCTTGCTGAACTGCTCTCCCGAGATCCGCGCGCAGGTCGAGAGCTTTCCCGGCCTGCACCCACGCGGACCGCGCCACTCGCCGATCGCCGCCATCTTGCTGACCAACGGCGATCTCGATCACTGCCTGGGCCTCTTGTCCCTACGTGAGTCGCATCCGCTCGTCGTCTATGCCACCGAAACCGTGCGACGCGGCTTCACGGAGGACAACGTCCTTTACCGCACGCTCGAGCGATTCCCCGGGCAGGTGACGTGGCGGGTGATGAAGGCCGGGCGAGACGAGGACATCGTCGATGTCGACGGACGGCCGAGCGGGCTCACCGCCGAGGCGGTGATCGTCCCCGGCAAGGCCCCTGTGCATCTCGAGCGGTCGCGGCCCGCGGATCCCGAGGACAGCGTGGGATTCCGCATCCGGGAGACGGCAAGCGGCCGCGTGCTGGCGTACTTCAGCGGCGTCGGCGCCGTGAGCAGTCAGGTGCGCCAGGCGCTCACCGACGCGGATGCGGTGTTCTTCGACGGGACGTTCTGGTCGGCCGACGAGCTGCCGGCGCTCGGGCTCGGGACGAAGCGGGCGGAGGACATGGCGCACGTTCCGGTGAGCGGCGCGGGCGGCAGCCTGGCGCAGCTCGCCGACGTGCGCGCGGGCCGCCGCATCTACATCCATCTCAACAACACCAACCCGTTGCTGCGCGACGATTCGCCGGAGCGGCAGACCGCGGCGGCCGCCGGCTGGGAAGTCGCGTGGGACGGCATGGAGGTGCGGCTGTGAGCGAGCAGGCCGTGCGGCCACCGCTGTCGCGGGAGGAGTTCATCGAGTGGGTGCGGCGCGAGGGCGAGTATCGCTACCACGACCATCACCGCTATCACCACCTGATGCACGACGGCAAGCTCACGCGGCAGCAGCTGCAGCAGTGGGTGCTCAATCGCTACTACTACCAGACGCGCGTGCCGATCAAGGACGCCATCATCCTGTCCAAGTCGGACGACCCCGCGTTCCGGCGAATGTGGATCCGCCGCATTCGCGATCACGACGGCGACGCGGCGGGCGAGGGCGGGCTCGAGCTGTGGCTGCGGCTTGCCGATGGCGTCGGTCTCGACCGCGCGGAGGTCGCGTCGTGCCGCTCGGTGCTCCCCGGCGTGCGCTTCGCGTGCGATGGCTACGTCCAGCTCGTCAGCGAGCGCAGTCTGCTTGAGGCGGTCGCGTCGTCGCTGACCGAGTTCTTCTCGCCCGACCTCATGACCAGGCGGGTCCTGGCCTGGGAGAAGCACTACCCGTGGATCGCGAAGGACATGCTCGATTACTTCCGCACGCGGCCGCCCCGCGCGCGGAAGGACTCGCAGGAGGCGATCGAGTTCGTGGTGGCTCACGCGACGACGTACGAGATGCAGGAGAAGTGCATCGCCGCGCTCATCCGCAAGACCGAGATCCTCTGGCACCTGCTCGATTGCCTGTATATCGCGTATGTCGAGCCCGGCTGGGGGCCCGGCGGCGGGCGCGCGTGAGCGAGCCCCGCGCGATCACATCGGAGAGCCGGCCGATCGTGGCGCCCAAGGCGCGGCTCCGCTGGGACGCTCGGACGTCGCGCCATCTGCTCCTGTACCCGGAGCGCGGCCTGATCCTCAATCCCACCGCTGCCGACGTGATCCAGTTGTGCACCGGCGAGCACACGGTCGGGGAGATCGTCGAGCGTCTCGCGGCCAAGTACGCGCAGGAGCCGCGCGAGACCGTGGAGCGCGAGGTGCTCACGTTCCTCGCGAACATGGCGGACCGCGGGCTGATCCACGAGCGCCATGACTGAGGAGCCGCGGCCCTACACGCTCGTCGCCGAGCTGACGTATCGCTGCCCCCTGCGCTGCGTCTACTGCTCCAACCCGCTCGACTGGGCACGGCACGGCGACGCGCTCGGCACGGACGATTGGCTGCGCGTGTTCCGCGAGGCCGAGGAGCTGGGCGTCGTTCAGCTCAATTTGACCGGCGGTGAGCCCCTGCTGCGTGACGATCTCGAGCGGCTCGTCGAGGGCGCGCGCGCGCTCGACCTCTATACCAACCTGATCACGAGCGGCGTCCCGCTCACGCGCGACCGCCTCGCGCGGCTCAAGGCGCTCGGCCTGGACAACGTGCAGGTCTCCATCCAGGACGTGACGGCGGCCGGCTCCGAGCGCATCTCGGGCCACCGCTCGTTCGAGCGCAAGCTCGAGGTGGCCCGGTGGGTGAAGGGGCTCGGCATGCCGCTCACCGTGAACGTCGTGCTGCACAGGGAGAACCTCGACCATGTCGCCGACGTGATCGCGCTCGCCGAGTCGCTCGCCGCCGATCGGCTCGAGCTCGCCAACACGCAGTACCTCGGCTGGGCGCTGACGAACCGCCGCATGCTGCTGCCCACGCGGGAGCAGCTGGACGCGGCGCGCGAGGTGGCGCGGCAGGCGCGGCGGCGGCTGCGCGGGCGCATGGAAGTGCTGTTCGTCACACCCGACTACTACGCGGACGTGCCGAAGGCGTGCATGGACGGCTGGGGCCGTCGCTTCCTCGTCGTCACCCCCGACGGCCTCGTGCTGCCGTGTCACGCGGCACACACGCTGCCCGGTCTCACCTTCGACAATGCTCGCGAACGCTCGCTCGGCGATATCTGGCGCGAGTCGGCGGGATTTCGCGCATTCCGCGGCGAAGCGTGGATGCCCGAGCCGTGCCGGAGCTGCGAGCGCCGCACGCTGGACTTCGGCGGCTGCCGCTGTCAGGCCTACCACCTCACGGGCGACGCCTCGGCCACCGACCCCGCATGCTCGCTCGCGCCCACGCACGCGCTCATCGAGGCGGCGCGCGGCGAGGCGCAGGCGCCGCGCACCGAGGTCGTCTATCGCGCGGCGCACGCCGCCGACGGCGTGTGAAGCGCAAGCGCGTGGACGCGAGCCTCTGGATTCTGCTCGGGCTCGTCGTCATCGCGACGGTGGTCGCCTTCGCCCGCGACGCCGCGCTGCCGTGGCGCGGCCTGGCCGCCGGCGCGCAGCTGCTGCGCGGCGTCTGGATCGAGCTGGCGCTCGGCTTCGTCCTGGCCGGGCTCCTGGAGGTGTTGATTCCCCGCCCGATGCTGTCGCGGTGGCTCGGCGGCGAGCACCTGGGGCAGAGCATCGTCATCGGCTGGATCGCGGGACTGCTGATGCCGGGCGGGCCCTACGTGTTCTTTCCGATCGCCGCCAATCTCCTGCGCCAGGGCGCCGCACCGGCGCCGCTCATCACGCTGCTGACGGCGAAGACGCTCGTCAGCCCGGTGCGCATGCTGACGTACGAGGCGCCGCTGCTCGGCTGGCCGCTGACGCTCGCGCGCTTCATCCCGGGCGTGTTGCTGCCGCCGGTGATGGGATTGCTTGGGCAGTGGTTGTACGGGCTCTTCAGACGCTGAGCGCCGGGATGTCGACCCACGTGCGCCGAGCCGCCGCCTCACGCGCGGCCTCGAGCACCAGCTGAGCGCGCAGCCCGTCGCCGAGCGACGGCTCCGCGGACGCCTCGCCGCGCATCGCGGCCAGTAGCCGCGCGGCCAGGGGCGCGATCGTGGCGCGCCCGATCACGTCCATCGGATCGCTGCCCTCGACCCGCGGGGCCTCGACGGCGATCGGCGCGAATGCGCCGCCGCCGGCGGCCATCGACAACGTCCCCGTGTACCAGTGCGGGCCCTCGCGCGTGAGCCGATACTGCAGCGCTCCGCGCGTGCCCGAGATCTCCAGCGTGTGGTCGTTCCGGCCGTGCGCGGCGCGGCTCGCCAGAAACGACACCTGCGCGCCGGACGTCAGCTCGCCGATGAGGGCCACGAAGTCCTCGGCGTCGGTCGGCTTCGTCGTGCCGGCCACCGGCTTCGCGGGGTAGGCGATGCCGGCATGCGCGGTGACGCGAGCGAACTCGCCGCACGTCCAGCGCACCAGGTCGACCACGTGCACGCCCATGTCACCCATCGCGCCGTGTCCGGCCTGTTCGCGATCCATGCGCCACGTGGTGGGGCTCGCCTCGTCGGCCCATCGCGCGCCGAGCCAGTGCGCGCGGACGTGCATCACGCGGCCGACCGCGCCCTCCGCCATGAGCGCGCGCATCTTCTGCATCGCGGCCGTGAATCGCCAGTTGAAGCCGGTCATGCCCACGCGACCGGTCCGCGCGACGTCGGCCACGATGCCTTCCGCGTCCGCGCGCGACGTCGCGAGCGGCTTCTCACACACGACGTGCGCGCCGCCGGTGACGGCGGCCCGGACGATGGCGCGGTGCAGGTGCGGCGGCGTGGCCACCACGACCACGTCGGGATGCTCCTCGGCCAGCATGTCCTGCCAGCGCGCGTAAGCGGCCGGCACGCCGTACGCCGCGGCGACCTTGCGCGCGGCCGCCTCGTCGCGCTGACAGACGGCGACGACCCGCGCGCCGGCGGCCTGAAAGGCCGGCACGTGCGCACGGCCAAAGCCGAGCCCGACGACGGCGACGGAGGGCGTCGGGGTCGGGCTCACAGCAGGAGCCATCCGGCCACGCCGCCGAGCGCGACGACGAGGATCGCGGAGATGCGCCCGTGATAGAGCAGCAGCCCAGCACCGAGGGCCACCGCGATCGTGACGACGTCGTGCAGCGCCGTGCGCGCGAGCGTGTAGACGCCGGCCGCCGAGAGCCCGATGCCGATCGGCAGCAGCGCGCGCTCGGCCGCCGCGGCCCAGCGATGCGCGCGCAGGCGCTGCCACTGCGCGGTGACGAGGACGACGATGAGCGAAGTCGGAAGGAACATCGCCACGGTGGCGAGGATAGCGCCGAGCAGGCCGTGGGCGCGATAGCCGACGAAGGCGACCACCAGCATCGTCGGGCCCGGCGTCAGCTGCGCCAGCGTGTAGCCGTCGACGAACTCGCGCGCGCTCACCCACGCGTGCCGCGTCACCACCTGACGCTGCATCTCGGGAATCACGCCGAGCCCGCCGCCCACGCAGAGCAGGCTCAGCCAGAGGAACGTCCACGTCATCAGGAGCAGATCGCTCACGGCCGCGCCGCCTGGGAGGGCGGCGCAGACGCCGGACGATGCAGCCAGAGGCCGATCGCCGTCATGACCACGATCACGGCCGGCGTGTTGAGCCGAAGCGGGCCCACGGCCACGAACGTCACCACCGCAATCGCGAAGGCGCGCACGCTGACCAACGCTGGCCGCGCCATCCGCACCGTCGTCACGCCGACGAGCCCCACGACGGCCGCGCTCATTCCGTGCATCGAGGTGACCACGTCCGGGGTCAGCCCGCGCGCCAGGTAGAACGCCGCGAGCAGCACGAGGATGACCCCCCCGGGCACGATCACCGCGAGCAGCCCGCCGAAGGCGCCGCCGAGCCCCGCCAGCCGATGGCCGAGGGTGATCGACAGGTTCGAGAACGTCGCGCCGGGCAGCAGCTGCGCGAGCGTGAAGTCTTGCAGAAACTCGTCGACGCGCATCCAGCGGCGGCGCGTCACCAGCGCGTCGTAGAAGAACGCGGCGCGACCGCCGCCGACGGACAGAATGCCGGTCAGCGCGAACGAGCGCACGACGCGTGCGACGGAGATGGGCTCGGCCACGTGCTCGGTCAGGCGCTCACGCGAGAAAGCGAAGCAGCGCCGTCGCGAGGCCGAGGAAGATCGTGACGCCGAGCACGTCCTGCAGGGCGGTCTCGAACGGTCCCGCCGTCAGGGCCGGATCGAAGCCCAGGCTCTTGGAGACCATCGGAATCGCCGTGCCGGCCGCGCCCGAGAGATTGACCGAGATGAACATCGACACCGCGACGACGAAACCGAAGGAGTACGTGCCGTGCCAGAAGGCGCCGAGCAGACCGACCACGAATCCGCACACGGCGCCGATGATCGAGGTCGTCTGGATCTGGCGCAGCAGGGGTTCCCACCAGCGCGTGAGCTGCACGTGGCCCGTCGCCAGACCGCGGACCACCATCGTGACCGACTGCAGTCCGGTGTTGCCGGAGATCGCCTGGATGACCGGCATGAACGAGGCGAGCAGGATGACGCGGCTCAGCGTGGCGTCGTAATAATGGATGACGACCCCGGCGCACAGCTCGATGAGCAGCGTCGTGAGGATCCACGGCAGCCGCATCAGCGCGATCTCGCGCGGCGAGCGCCGATCGAGCTCGGAGGCGTCCGAGCCGGCGAGCCGGAAGATGTCTTCCGACGCCTCCTCGCCGAGCACGTCGATCACGTCCTCGACGCTGATGGTGCCCAACAACCGCCGCTCGCGGTCGGTCACCGGGACCGAGACGAGATCGTACTTGGCCACGAGCCGCGCGACTTCTTCCTGGTCGGTCTCGGGCGACACGCTGACGACGCTCGGATCGCGGATCGCCCACATCGGCGTCGTCGGTGCCGCCGTCAAGAGCCGCCGCAACGGCACCACGCCGACGAGGTGACGGTGGTCGTCGACCACGTACAGCTCGAAGCCCCGCCCCTCGGGCGCGGACTTGCGGATCTGCTCGATGGCGCCGGCGACCGTGGCCGACTCGTTCACGGCGACGGCGTTGGGTGACATGAGGCGTCCGGCGGTGTCGTCGGGATATTCGAGCAGCTCCTGAACGTCCTCGGAGTGCTCCTCCTTCATCATCTCGAGGAGGCTCTCGGCCTGTTCCGCCGGCAGCTCCTCGACGACCTCCGCCGCGTGGTCGGGCGGCATCTCGTCGAGGATGCGCGAGACTTCGACCTGGTCGAGCGCCTGCACGAGCTGGAGCAGCGTCTGGTCGTCGAGCTCGGAGAGCACTTCGCCGGCGCGCTGCGCAGACAAGAGCCGGAAGACCGTCACCTGCGACGCGAGCGGGAGCTCGCGCAGCAGACCCGCGATGTCGGCGGGATGCGCGGCCGTGAGCAGGTCGACGAGCCGGCGGCGGTCGCCGCGCTCGAGCAGCGCCTGCACGGTCTCCGCGCTTCGGGCGGTCTCCTCCATGCGACCTATTGTCCTCGATTGCTTCGACGGGATCGAGCGCGAATCAGCGCGCGGCGACGATCAGGGCGAGCACCCGACGCCAGTAACGGCCTTCGGCCGACTGCGCGTTGTAGAACTGCAGCGCGGCGCGCGCGCGAGACTCCGCCGCGTCGCGGCCGTACGTCGAGAGCATCCATGCGGCGGTCGCTTCCTCCGTCGCCGCCGGCCCGGGACTGGGGCGCGTCGCGGACCCCGCGCGCGCCGGCGCAGACGCGGTCGGCGTGCGCGCCGCAGATTCGCGACGCTCGGGGCTCGACGTGATACCGGAGGGCGGCGGAAGCTGCTCCGCGGGCGGCGCCTCGGCGCGTGCGCTCGGCTCGGCGGGCGTGCTCGACGGTGATTCGGCGGGCGCGCTCGAGCCGCGCGAGTCGGCCGGTGCGCTTTCGGTCGTCTTCGGCAGCGTCACCGCCGGCGGTGCTGCTTCCGGCCGTGCCGGCGCCTCGCGTCGTGCCGGCGCGGCCGGCCGCGAGGGGACCGATGCCGACGGCGGTGCTTCCGCAGACTGCGCCGCACGCGGCGGCGTCTCCTTGCCGCTTCGCGTGGCAGACTCCGCGGGCGGTCGTGCGCGACCCGACGTGATCCAGAGCGCGAGGACGACATTGGAAACGGCCAGCGCGATGCACGTCACTGCGAGCACGCCGATGAGGAGACGCTGGGTCCGCTCCGCACGCTCCCGTCGTTCACGGAGGTACTCCTCGAACCCCTCTGTCATCGCGGTGGGGGGCATGCAATAATCCCACCACCGAAACGTCGAATCCGCCAGTCCGAAGTTCGCGCTCGTGCTCGCGCAGGATGAGGAGGTTCCCCATGCAGGGCGTCAAGGATTCGAGCGGGCTCTACGAGGTCGAGCGACGCGCGCGACACGCGGAGCGACCAGGCTTCCGCATCAGCGAGCTGCAGATCTCACCCACGCAGCAAGTGCCGTGGCACTTTCACACGAACGTCCAGGACACCTTCTACGTGCTCGAGGGAGAGCTGCGCGTGTTCCTGCGTGATCCCAAGGAAGACGTGCGGCTGCGGCCCGGGCAAACGTACGCCGTGCGTCCCGGCCGTCCGCACCTGGTCACCAACGCCGGCCAGACGTCCGCCACGTTTCTGGTGTTGCAGGGGATCGGCGAGTACGACTACGTCCCGCTGACCTGAGCGCTCAGCGGAATTCGCGGAAGAACGCACGCACGTCCTCCGCCAGGGCGGCCGGCGCCTCGAGCGCGGCGAAGTGGCCGCCGCGCTTCATCTCGGTCCACCGCCGCAGATTCGTGTACACGCGCGACACCCACGCGCGCGGCGGATGCAGGATCTCCTTGGGAAAGCTCGCATAGGCGGTCGGCGCGGTGACGGGCCGCTCGGCCGTGATCGGCCACGCCGAGTGATTGCGCGCGTAGTAGGGCCAGAACGATGAGTTGATCGCGCCCGTGACCCAGTAGAGCATCACGTTGGTCAGCAGCGTGTCGCGGCCGAACCAGCGGTCGACGTTCCCGTCGCAATCGCTCCACGTCCGGAACTTTTCCACGATCCACGCCGCGAGCCCGACCGGCGAGTCGGTGAGCCCGTAGGCGAGCGTCTGCGGCTTGGTGCCCTGGATTGCCTGATACCCCGTCTCCTCGCGCAGCCAGTGCTCCAGCTCGTCGACGTACGCGCGCTCGTCGGGCGCGAGCGTCGCCGAGGCGGCGCCGCGGTCGCGCGGCACCGCGAGGAGGTTGACGTGAATGCCGATGAGCTTGTCGACGTGCGCCGCGCCCAGATACGACGTGACGAAGGCGCCCCAGTCTCCGCCCTGCGCCGCGAAGCGCGAGTAGCCGAGCACGTCGCTCATCAGCGAGGCAAACAGCTCGGCGATCTCCGGCACGCCGAAGCGCGGCTGGCCGGGGCGAAACGAAAATGTATAGCCCGGCAACGATGGCGCCACGACCGTGAAGGCGTCCGCGGGATCGCCACCGAACTGAGCCGGATCGGTCAACATCGGAATCAGCTGCCGGAACTCGACGATCGAGCCTGGCCATCCGTGCGACAGCAGCAGCGGCATCGGGCGCGGCCCGACGCCGGGCTCGTGGATGAAGTGCAGGTCGATTCCGCCGAGCGGAACCGTGAACTGCTTCGACCGGTTGAGCTCGGCCTCCTGCGCGCGCCAGTCGTACCCCTCGCGCCAGTAGGCGACGAGCGATTTCATGTAGCCGACGTCGGTGCCGTACCGCCACGGCTGGCCGGCAACCTCGTCGGGCCAGCGCACGCGATCCAGCCGGGCGCGCAGGTCGTCGAGGACGGGATCGGGGATACGGATCGTGAACGGACGCGGTGAGCTCACGAGCGGATTATAGACGTGGGGGACCGGGAACGGTCCCCCACGTCCGCACCGCTATTTTGCAGGCGTGCAGTTGCCGAAATTGGTTCCCGCCGACCCGGCGTACGCGCCTTCGCACCACGGCGTCAGGATCGCCGCGGGGAGCGCGGCCGGCACGCCAACCACCGTCGTCGGACCGAGCACCACGTCGGAGTTGATCTGGCGCGCCAGGGCCAGATGATCACGGAGCATCGGAAGCGACCGGGCGGCAAAGGCCTTCACGTCCGCGTCGCTGGCGGTCTCGGCCGCGCGCTCGAAGAGCGCGACGTCTTCCGTATGATCGCGGACCATCTCCGACATGTACGCGCGGTCGAAGTCCGCGCCGCTGAGACCGCTCAGACGATCACGCATGGCCTGGTGCGTCGTGTCGAGCGTGGTCGACACGTCCATGCCCTTGCTGCGCGCGAGCGCGGCGAGCTCGGTGTTGCCGCGGCCATGATCCGCGACCATGCGCTCGCCGAACGATCGCACGGCGGGACGCGCGGCGCGCTGCATCGCGACGCGGCCGAGCTCGACCTCTGCCATGCCCCCGATCGCCGCCTTCTTCACGAATTCTTGGTCTGCATTGTTCAGTACCTGAGCTGCCGCGGGACCCGTCACGACGAGCAGGCCTGCGGCGAAGAGCGTAATGACAGTCAGCGCTTTCATGAAAGTTCCTCCTGAGGGGACCACCCCGTTCGCGGTCTTGCCGCAAGACGAGTGCCACCGAGGTGCGGTACAGTGGCGCCGGGCCCGCGGGCCCGAAGGAGAGCCTCGTGCGAGAGAACCGACTGAAGACGATATGGAAGCGCGGCGAGACGGCCGTCAACGGCTGGCTCTCCATTCCCACGGCCTTTACGGCCGAGGTCATGGCGCATCAGGGCTTCGACTCGCTGACCGTCGACATGCAGCACGGCGTGGTGGATTACCAGGTGGCCGTCTCGATGTTCCAGGGCATCTCGACGACCGGCGTGGTCCCGCTCGCGCGCGTGCCGTGGAACGACCCCGCGTACCTGATGAAGATCCTCGATGCGGGCGCCTACGGAGTCATCTGCCCGATGATCAACACGCGGGCGCAGGCGGAGGCGCTGGTGGCCGCGTGCAAGTATCCGCCGCGTGGCTATCGCTCCTTCGGACCCGTGCGCGCGTCGATCTATGCCGGCACCGACTACGTCGAGCACGCCAACGACGACATCGTGATCATGCCGATGATCGAGACGGCGGAAGCGCTCAAGAATCTCGACGCGATCCTCTCGACGCCGGGCGTGGACGCCGTCTACGTCGGCCCGTCGGATCTGAGCCTGGCGCTCGGATGCAAGCCGCGGCTCGACCAGACCGACGCGCCGGTGGTCGAGGCGCAGCAGACGATCGTCGACGCGTGCAAGCGCCATGGTGTCGTGGCCGGCATCCACAACGCCACCGCCGCCTACTCGCTGAAGATGATGGCGGCCGGCTATCGTTTCGTCACGCTGGCGAGCGACTCGCGTCATCTCGCGATGAAGGCTGCGGAAGAGGTCTCGGTCGTGCGCAAGGGCGCGGGCGGCGGCGTCGTGCCTACATATTGAGGGGACCCGACATGGCCCCTCAAACTCCCCCGCGCTCGGAGCGCCCCGGCGGAGCCGGGTCGCTCCTCGAGAACGGGCTCGTTGCGCGCGCGCGGGCGCATCTCGAGGCGTTCGAGCGGCGCGCGCTGCCGGTCGACGGCCGCCGGCCCGCGGCCGTCGCCGTCGTGCTCCTCGAGGACGACGCGGGACGCGCGTGCTTTCTGCTCACGCGTCGCGCGGCCGGGTTGCGGCAGCACGCGCGGCAGTGGGCGCTGCCCGGTGGCCGGCTCGAGCCGGGCGAATCTGCGGTGGACGGCGCGCGGCGAGAGCTGTCCGAGGAGGTCGGACTCGATCTCGATGCGGCGGCCGCGCTCGGCCTGCTGGACGACTATCCGACGCGCTCCGGGTTTCTGATCACGCCCGTCGTGTTCTGGGGCGGTCTCGATCCCGTGCTCGCGCCGAATCCCGACGAGGTCGCGTCGGTGCACCGCGTGCCGCTCGCGGATCTCGAGCATCCGGACGTACCGCGTCTCGTGACGATTCCCGAGAGTGACCGTCCCGTCATCCAGGTCCCGCTGCTGTCGACGCTCGTGCATGCGCCGACGGCGGCCGTCGTGTATCAGCTCCGCGAGGTCGTGATCCATGGACGGCCCACGCGCGTCGATCACTTCGAGCAGCCCGTATGGGCATGGGGGTAACGCGATGTTCACGCTGATCGAGCCGGATCGGACGCGCGACGTCGCGGCGCGGGTGGAGGCCGGCCGTGTGCTGCTGTCGGCGGATGCGCTGCGCGAGGACCTCGGCTGGGAGCTGCACGAGGGCACGCTGTGCAACGAGTCGATGTGCGTGCCGTTGCCCGCGGGATCGCGGCTCGGTGAGGGCGGCGTCTTCGACCTCGGCGAGGTTGCGGCGACGCTCGATCGCCCCCTGGCCGTCGACGTCGACGCGGGCGCGGCCTTCCTTGGCACGTCGGCGGGCGAGCGCGCGCAAGCGCTCGGCAGCCTCGTGGCGCCGGACTTCACGCTGCCCGACCTTGCCGGCCAGCCCCACACGCTGTCGTCCTACCGCGGCACGAAGGTGTTCCTGGTCGCATGGGCGTCGTGGTGAGGGTGCCGGCTCGACCTGCCCGTGTGGCAGGCGCTCTACGAGGAGCTGCGCGGTCGGAACTTCGTCGTGATCGCGGTCGCGCTCGACAAGAGCCCCGACGACGCGCGGCCGTGGATCGAAAAGGCAGCGCCGACATATCCGGCGCTGATCGATACCCAGCACGTGGTCGCCGACCTCTACAACATCGTGAACGTGCCGACCGCGCTGTGGATCGACGAGCGCGGGCGGATCGTCCGACCCAACGACGTCGTGTTCGGCACCGACACGTTCAAGCACATCACCCAGCTCGAGTCGGCGCGGCCGCTGGCCGCCGTTCGCGCGTGGGCGCGCGGCGAAGCCACGGGCTTCGCGGCGAGCGAGGCGCGCGCCCTGCAGACGCTGCCGACGGCGCTCGATCAGCAGGCCCGCGCCGAGTTCGGGCTCGCGGAGTGGCTGGCGCGCCAGGGTCGCGCCGATGCGGCCGAGCGTCACTTCGTCCGCGCGGGTGAGCTCGCGCCGCACGACTTCACCATTCGGCGCGGCTCCATGCCGATCCGCGGCATCGATCCGATGGGCCCGCAATTCCGCGAGATGATCCAGGCCTGGGGAGCCGCCGGCCGGCCGTACTACCGCCCGCTGCCCGACACGCGTGGCTAGGACCGTCCTCCTCGTCTGTCAGGCGAACACGTGTCGCAGCGTGATGGCGCACGCGCTGCTCGAGAAGATGCTGGCCGAGCGCGGCGTCGACGGCCGGATTCGCGTCCGCTCCGGCGGCATCGGGCCGCACGCGCGCGACGGCATGATTGCCTCGCTCGACGCGCGCATCGTGCTGCGCGAGGACGGCATCCATCTGGCAGAGGACACGATTGTCTCGACCGATCTCAAGGCGCACGCTGATGTGCTCGACGGCGCCGATCTCATCCTCACCATGACGGAGGAGCAAAAGCGCCTGGTGCGCGAGCGTATCGACGGCTCCGGGGCGGTCGTGTACACGCTCGGCGAGTTTGCGGGCGACGACGGCGACATCCGCGATCCGGTCGGCCAGGACGAGGCGCGCTATCGCGCCACGCGCGACGTGATCAAGCGCCGGCTCGAGGGCTCGCTGGACCGGCTGCTGCGGCTGCTCGCCTGATCGACCGGCGCGCCTTCGTCGCCGGGATCGGGGCGAGCCTGGTGACGCGTCCCCGCGCCGTCAGCGCCGGCGCGCCGCGCGTCGGCGTGCTGACCGAGTCGTTCGCGCTCGCCGCAATCCTCGAGCAGGCCCTCAGCGAGGCGGGCTGGCAGCCCGGGCAGAGCGTCACCGTGCTGCGTCTCGGCTCCGGCAGCGACCAGTGGCGCACCGCGGCCCGCGGGCTCGCCGCCTCCGGCGTCAGCGTGATCGTCGCGGGTGATCACGCGGCCGCGGTGGCGGCGCGCGAGGCCACGACCGTGATCCCCATCGTCGCGATCGACTTCGAGCGCGATCCCATCGCCGAGGGCTTCGTGCAAAACCGCACGCGGCCGGGCGGCAACGTCACCGGCCTGTTCTGCGATTTTGGCGACGCCATGACGCAGCTGACGCGCGCGCTGCTGGATGCGGCGCCGCGGACTCGCCACATGGTGGCGCTCACGGACGGCGACCACACCCAGGCGCAGATCCGCGCGTTACGCGCGGCACGCGAGACGCTCGGCGCCGATATCGACATGCTCGACGTCGCAGCCGTCTCGGGCGACGCGGTCGTCGATCGCGTGGCGGCGTGGCACGCGAGCCTCGTGGTCTTGGCGTCGCCACGGTTGCGGAGCGAGGCAGCGCGGCTCGCCAAGCACGCGATGAGCCGCAAGCTCGCCTCGGCCGGCGCGTTCGTGCGTTACGCGCAGGCGGGCGGCCTGCTCGCACGCGGCCCGAGCGTGGCCGACGCGTTCCGCCGCGCGGGAGCGACGGTGGACCGTCTGCTGCGCGGCGGGCATCCTAAAGACATTCCGGTCGAGCCGCCGCCGCGCTTCGAGCTCGTGCTGAATGCGAAGACGGCGGCGGCGCTCGACATCACGTTGCCGTCGAGCCTGCTGTCGAGCGCGGACCACGTGATTCGTTGACCGCTTCCCCCAGACCCCGTCTATTGAATTGGGGGACCCCTGCGGCTTCCCCCAAACCCCCTCATTCGCTCGAGGGCAGTCAGCCCTAACGGCTTCCCCC
>Ga0114129_10004696_pt1 | contig 19292 bp, 14 predicted proteins | sample RhiMetdeltSRZDD1_FD_80071 | JGI IMG/M metagenome (GOLD analysis project Ga0114129, IMG submission 80071) | Populus rhizosphere microbial communities from Tennessee, USA - Rhizosphere MetaG P. deltoides SRZDD1 (version 2) (version 2) | ecosystem: Host-associated > Plants > Roots > Rhizosphere >...
AGCTGCATGTATGCGTTCACGCCGAGGCCGGCCACGTGCCGCTCCGGATGCTGTTTCGCCAGGTATGAGTCGCTGGACTCTGTGCCGACGACGTGGCTGCCGGGCGCGGCGAGATCGGGCTTGATGATCAGGTCGTACCGCGTCGGACCGCGGGAGCTGTACGCCGCCAGCGTGTCGTCGCTCCGCTCCGGCGTGCCGTGTGTGTCGAGCGCGGCGACGGTGATCGCGTGCGGGCTGTTGCCCGGCGACGTGATGCTGCCCAGCACCGTCCGCCCTTGCGTGTCGCGGCCGTGGTTCCCCGCGGCGACGACCACGACGATGCCCGCGCTGGCGGCGCGCTCGACCGCCTCGCAGAGCGGATCGTCGCGATACGGCTGCAGCACCGGCGTGCCGAGCGACAGGTTGATCGCGCGGATGTCGAACTCGTGGCGATGGTCCACCGCCCAGTCGATCGCCTCCACCACGTCGCTGACCGTGCCGGACCCATCGTCGCCCAGCGCGCGCAGGTTGATCAGCCGCGCCCCGTACGCGATGCCGCGGAAGTCGCGCGTCTCCGGCGTCTGGCCGATCGCGCCCGCGATGATGCCGGCGACGTGCGTGCCGTGGCCGAAGCGATCCATCCCGTCGCCGCCGGTGAAATCCTTCGTGTAGACGACGCGGTCCCTGAGCGCCGCGTGCCGCGTATCGATCCCCGAGTCGATCACGGCGATCGTCACGCCGCGGCCCGACAGCGGCTTGATGTCGCCGTCGCCCGCCCAGACCTGATCCGCGCCGATCGATTCGGCCGTGACGTCCGCCGACGATCGGATGATCGTGTCCCCCGACAGATGGTCGACGGTGTCGTCCTGCTCGAGGGCGGAGAGCTGGCCGGCGTTGACGCGCAGCACCCCGCCCTCTTTCATGTACCGTTTGACGACCAGGTTGTAACGGGCCGCGAGCGCATCGACTTCGGCGCGCGTGCCGTGCACGATGACGTCGATGCGAGGCGACTGGGCCGCCAGATGATCGGACAGATCCGCGCTGAGGCGCGCATGGTGACGCTGCGCCTCTGCAGGCGCAGCCGTCAGCAAGGCGATCGCGCCGATGAAGGTCAGCGTGGCGGCTCTGGCAATCAGGGTGGAAAGCTGACGGCGTTCCATGATGCGGCCCTCTGAAAAAGGCGGTGTGCTGTGCCGTTTCAGATTGAAGGTTTCAGATCCCGTGTCGCGTCCTGCACCGAGTCGAGAAGCACGCGCTGCGATCCGCCGATGGTCCGGATCGTCTGCAGCCGGCCCTCGCGGATCCGGTTGTAGATGGTCCGGCGCGACACGCCGAGCATCTGCGCGGCGTGGTCGAGCGACACGCTCCGTCCGATACGAGGTTCGAAGCCCGGGTCAGAGACCCCGGCTTCGACGCTTGGACCGCTGTCCGTCACGATCATCTGAAAGCCTCCGTACCGGAGGTAAAGGCACGGCCGGTGCCGGAGGCGGTGTGTGACCCGGCCGACGCGCGTAAGTTCTTGGCTGGGCTTGGGTTCGCCGATCGAGCGGCGATATCGTCTCAAGGGTGTTCTCGTCACCGGGTCGGCCAAGAAACTGACCGGCCGGGCTGGCCCCCAAAACCAGCGCCCCGGTTTGCACGAAATCGTGAACCGGAGGCGCCAATTGCACAACCTTTTTGCCGGCCAGCTTCTTGGCCGGTGAGCCAGCTTTTGACCAGACTCTCACGGCGCATAACGTGTTGTTTGGCCGTCGTCGCCGGGGCAGCGATCGCGGCGGGCTGCCAGTCACGTGCCGATCGTTCGCATGATGCGGCCGCGGGCTCCAACCGAACCACTGTGTCGCATGGTGGCGCAGCAATCGCGTCCATTCGTTCCGAGCCGCGTGCGTTCAGTCGCCTCGCCGCCCCCGACTCATCAACGGAACTTGTCTCCGTACTGACGCAATCGAGGCTCGTTCGCATCAACAGAGTGACGCTGGACGTCGAGCCCTGGCTTGCCGAGTCGTGGAGCGCCGACGCCGACGGCCGGCGGTTCACGATCAAGCTTCGCCAGGGCGTCACGTTTTCCGACGGTCACCCGTTCACGGCTGACGATGTCGTGTTTACGTTCCGCGCGGCGTACGACGAGCGGACAGCCAGCGCGTTACATGATTCGATGCTCGTCGCGGGGAAGCCGCTCGACGTCGCCGCCGTCGATCCCCATACGCTCACGCTCACATTTCCGTCGGCGTTCGCGCCCGGCGTGCGCATCCTGGACAACCTCCCGATCTTTCCGAAGCACAAGCTCGAGCCGATGCTGCAGGCCGGCACGCTGGCGAAGGCGTGGGGGCTCTCGACGCCGCCGGCGGAGATCGTGGGGCTCGGCCCGTTCGTCCTGAAAGAGTACGCGCCCGGCCAGCGGATCGTTCTCGACCGCAATCCGCGGTACTGGCGGAAAGCGGCCGACGGCGGCGCGCTGCCGTACCTCGATCGCCTGACGCTCGAAGTGATCCGCGACCAGAATGCCGAACTGCTGCGGCTGACCTCGGGTCAGATCGACTTCACTTATACCGAAGTCCCGCCGGAATCGTACGCGTCCGTGAAGCGCGCGGCGGCGGACGGGATCGTTCGGTTGTTCGACCTGGGCGTCTCGATGGATCCCGACAGCTTCTGGTTCAACCTGAAGCCGGGCGCGTTCGACGGGGATCCGCGCGCCGCGTGGCTGCAGAAAGACGAGCTGCGGCGCGCCATCTCGATGGCGGTCGACCGGCGGCGATTCTCCGACACGGTGTTCTTCGGCGCGGGCGAACCGGTGTATCTTCCTGTCACGCCTGCCAACAAGAAGTGGTACCCGTCCGATCTGGCGCCGATCGCACACGATCCCGCCGGCGCGAAGGCGCTGCTCGCGAGCATCGGGCTGACGGATCGCAACGGCGACGGCACGCTTGAAGACGCGCACGGCCAGCCGGTGCGATTCACGCTGATCACGCAGGCCGGCCGGCCGCGCCTCGAACGGGGCGCAGCCGTCGTCAAGGATGAGCTCGCGAAGATCGGCATCGCCATGGACGTCGCGACGCTGGACCCGGCCGCAGTCATCGACGCGTTCTTCGTAAAGAAGAAGTACGAAGCGGTGTACTTTCACGCGGCGTTTTCGGATACCGATCCGGCGACGACGCCCGACTTCTGGTTCAGCTCTGGCGGCCAGCACTTCTGGAACATGTCGCAGCCGAAGCCGGCGACCGACTGGGAGAAGCAGATCGACGAGCTGATGGCGCGGCAGATCGCGACGCCCGACGAGCGCGAGCGGAAGCGCCTGTTCGCGGAGGTTCTTCGCGTCTTCTCGGCGCATCAGCCGGTCATTTACTTCGCGGCTCCGCGCGTGTACGTGGCCGTCGCCTCGCGCGTGACCAACGTCACGCCAGCCGTGTACGTGACGCCGGTACTCTGGGATCCGGACACGATCGCGATCCGCCACTGATGTCCGGTCTGACTCGCTACATCGCGAGACGCGTCGCCTTCGCGCTGCTCCTGGTCATCATCGTCTCCTCGGCGGCGCTGGTGCTCGCGCGGCTGGCGCCCGGCGACTTCGCGGCCTCCTCGGTCGGCCTCGAGGCACGCCCGGAAACGATCGAGCAGACACGCGCGCGTCTGGGCCTGAACAAGTCGATCGGCGCGCAGTATCGCGACTGGCTTGCGTCGGCCATCCGTCTCGATTTCGGCCGCTCGCTGCAGTACGACCGGCCCGTGACCGAGCTCATTCCGGAGCGCGCGGCGAACACCGCCATCCTGTCCGTGACCGCGCTGCTCCTCGCCACCGTCGTCGGCGTTCCGCTCGGCACCATTGCCGGAAGCCGCGGCCGCGGGATCCTGCCGGATGCCATCCGCGCGGTTTCGCTGGTGCTGCTGTCGATGCCGCCGCTGCTGACGTCGCTGTTCCTCGTGTTCGTCGCGGCGAGGACCGGATGGTTTCCGATCGCGGGGATGCGATCCGCCGCGCCGGTGGACGGCGGCGCGACGCTCGACCTCCTGCACCACCTCGTCGTGCCGTCGCTGGCGATCGGGCTGCCGCTGGCGGCCATGCTCGAGCGGCTTCAGGCGCAGGCGGTCAGCGAGACGATCGGTCAGCCGTTCATCGTCGCGGCCATCGCGCGCGGCGTTCCGCGGTCGCGCGTGCTGTGGCGCGATGCATTCAAGGCCTCGCTGCGATCGGTTGCCGCCGTCTACGGATTGGTTATCGGTACGCTGCTGAGCGGCTCGTTCGCTGTCGAGATCATCACGGCGTGGCCGGGCCTCGGGAGCCTGATGCTCGACGCGCTCCGCGCGCGCGACGTCTTCCTCGTGGCCGGCTGCGCGGGCACGGGTGCCGTCTTCCTCGGCATCGGCACGCTGGCATCGGACCTGGCGCTCGCCGCGCTCGATCCCCGCGCGAGGGAAGCATGAAGCTCGGCGTCGCCATCGTCGTCATCGCGGCATTTGCCGCCATCGCGGCGCCGGTCCTCGCGCCGTACGCGCCGGATCGAAAGTTCGGCGGCCTGCTCAACGCGCCGCCGACCGTTCCGCATCTGCGCGATGACGACGGCGGCTGGCACCGGCCGTTCATTTATCGCTGGCGGCTCGTCGATCAGCTCGAGCAGCTGTACGTCGAAGATCGGTCGGCGCGTTTCCAGCTCGTGTGGTTCACGCAGGGACACTTCGTTTTGTCCTCGAACGAGGGCGCGGCGCCGCTGCTGCTTGCCGGAACCGACAGCTTCGGCCGCGACGTCTTCAGCCGCCTGCTGTTCGGCGCTCGAACGTCACTGGGGATCGCGATCGTTGCGGCGCTTGGCGCACTGCTGCTGGGAGCGTCCGTCGGAGGGATCGCTGGGTACTCGGGCGGCGGCGTCGACGAGACGCTGATGCGCGTCACCGACTTCGTGATGGTGCTGCCGGCGATGTACGTCGCGCTGGCGCTGCGCTCCGTCCTGCCGCTCGTGCTGTCCCCGTCGACCGTGTTTGCGCTGCTGACGATCATTTTCGCGATCCTCGGCGCGCCGTTCGTGGCTCGCGGTGTCCGCGCGATCGTCCGTACCGAACGGCGCCTCGATTACGCCGCCGCGGCGGAAGCGCTCGGCGCCAGCGGGCCGCGGCTCCTGTTCGTGCACCTGCTGCCGGCCGCGCGCGGATTCCTCGCCGTCGAGATGACCATGCTCATCCCGGCGTTCGTCGTCGCGGAGGCGACGCTGTCGTACATCGGCCTCGGCTTCTCCGATCCGATTGCGAGCTGGGGCACGATGCTGCGCGACGCGGCGAGCGTGCGCGTGTTCGCCGACTTTCCGTGGCTGCTCAGTCCGGCCATCGCGATGTTCATGGTCGTGCTCGGTCTGAACCTGGCGCTGCAGCGCGCACCGGAAGCGATGCGCTATGGACGCCCGAACCGCGGCGTAGAATCGATTCGATGACCTGGCGGCGCGCGCTCGCGGCCATTCCCGCCGTTGTCCTCGCGCTGCTTGTTTACTCGTGGGTCACGCTTCCCGACGTTCGTCCGTTGAGGACGGCGAATCCGTCGACGACCGCATTCTGGGATCTCCGCGCCGAGCAGGCGCGTGAGCGCGGACAGAAGCCGCGCCGCGTCCAGCGGTGGGTGAGCTACAGCCGCATCTCGCCGGATCTGAAGCGCGCGGTCCTCGTCGCCGAGGACGCCGCGTTCTGGCAGCACGAAGGCGTGGACTTCGAGCAGCTTCAGGAATCGTTCGAAGTGGACTGGGCGCGCGGACGATTCGTCCGCGGCGGCAGCACGATCACGCAGCAGCTGGCCAAGAATCTGTACTTGTCGCCGTCGAAGAATCCATTGCGCAAGGCGCGCGAGCTCGTGATCGCCCGGCGGCTCGAAGTGGAACTCAAGAAATCGAGAATCTTCGAGCTGTATCTCAATGTGATCGAGTGGGGCGATGGGATCTACGGCGCCGAAGCCGCCGCGCGAACGTATTTCGGCCTGTCGGCCGCGGAGCTGGGAGCCGATGAAGCCGCGTTGCTGGCCGCGGCCATCATCAATCCGCGCGTGTTGAATCCCGCAAAACCGTCAGCGCGCCTGCTGCGGCGGCAACAACTCATTCTCAAACGCATGGGCGCGATGCTCCCGCCCGCCGCCGACTCCGGCGGGCCTCCGTAAGCTCGCACGATTTCGCAGCCGTGCACGCGAGTGCAGCAGAACCGTGAGCTCAACTTCTGCGCTGACAACAATTTGCGAACAGATCAGCTTGACACTCGTGATCGCCGACGCGTATAGTCACGCCCGGCTTCCCCAATAGTCACAATTGATTAACTACACCGAGCACCTCTCTGTGCTGATGCAGGACGTCGTCACTCGTGTCCCGACGCTGTCCTTCATCGATGTCTCCGACGTGCTGGTTTTCGCGCGGTCGGGGCGATCTCATGCGGAAGGTGCGTTCGCGACGTGTCACTGCCTGACGCTACCGGCGAGCGAGCCGGGTTATTACTTCTGGCGCGACCGTACCACTCATCGAATTACGCGGCGGTCCGAGTGGTTCACGACGAAATCACCCGTCGTGACGATCGGCACGCGAACGATCAAGTACATGATCTCGTTCGCGCTGCCGCGCTATTGCGACCAGTCACTCGATCGATCGCGCAAGGAACGCTTCTATCCCGGCGCCGAGCCGTGGATCGCGAAGCTCGACACGGTCGTGCACGAGCTCTATCACATCGATCCGCAGTTCGCCGGCATTCGGCGAATCGAGCGGGAGGACGGCACCTATTCGGCGAACTGCCACGGTCAGCAGTTCTTCGAGCAGGTCGCCGACATGGTCCACACGTACCTGAACAGTCAGCCGCCGCCGACCGCGTATCAGTTTCTCAGCGATGATTTCGGCGCGCTCGAAGCGAAGTACGGCGGCGTCGTCGGGACGACGTTCCGGAACTTTCCGTCGTTTCCGCAGCGCTATATCGAGCGCCTGCCCGAGCAGCTGCCCTGCGAGGCCGATGCGGACGGCATTGACATCGAGCCGCTCCATACGCAGGCCGCTCCGATCCGCTACACGCAGGACGATCTCCACCTCCGCCAGTTCACCAACAGCGCGTCTCGAAGAGTGATCAGGAAGGGCGCGTTCCGCGCCGCATAGACGTCCCCTGTCGCTCGGCGAAAGCCTCGCGCTCCAGGAAAGCGGTCACCTGCAGCGCAGAAACCGCAGAACGCGCCGAACAGTAACCCACAGCTCTGCGGATTCTGCGTGTTCTGCTCTTACAGATGTTACTGGCTTGTTGTGGTCGCCGCGGTCACGCGGCGTGCGCCGATGAAGCGCTCGGACCAGTAGCGCGCGCCGAGACGCTCGACGCGGACGACGCCGGTCGTGCTCGGGGCATGTACGAACTCGTCGCCGCCGACCACGATGGCGACGTGCGAGGCGCCTGGATCCGTCGTGGAGAAAAACACCAGATCACCCGGCGCCAGGTCGCGTGGATCCACGACGACGCCCTGGTGGTACTGCTCGCGGACTTCGCGCGCGAGCGGCAAACCGTGCTGCCCGAACACGTACTGCGTGAAACCGCTGCAGTCGAACCCCGACGGGTCGCTGCCGCCGTTGCGGTAAGGCGTTCCGCGCAGCGACAGGGCCGTGCCGACGAGCGCGTACATGTCGCCCGGACCGGCGGCGGGCGCGTGCGGCGTGGACTCAATGGCCGGTCGATTCGGCAGCGGAAACGGCCGCGGGACATAGCCCGTCGACGCGCACGCGGAGGTCACGACGAGGATGGGCACGCAGGCCCACTTCATATCCAGATCCATATCGGCGCGACGGCTACCCTACCACAGTGGCGCTAACCGTTGTCGTTTCAATGTGTTTGCGCGTCGGGCGTCCTTGACACCTCGGCGGGCGTCGGGCAGAATTTTATTGCGCAGATTTCATGACCCAGACGCTCCTGCTCAACGCGTCGTACGAGCCGCTGAAGGTCGTCCACTGGCAGAAAGCGATCACGCTGCTGTGCCAGGGGAAGGTGGAAGTCGTCCGCGAGTACGACCGCGAGATTCGGGCGGTCTCGTTCAGCATCAAGCTGCCTTCGGTCATTCGACTGCTGCGTTATATCAAGATCAAGCGTCGATTCGATTACGTCCCGTTCTCGCGGGCGAACATCTATGCGCGGGACAACCACACGTGCCAGTATTGCGACGAGGCGTTCCCCACCGCCGAATTGACGTTCGACCATGTGCTGCCGGTCGCGCAGGGCGGCCGCAAGGACTGGGAAAACATCGTCACCTGCTGTGTGACGTGCAATCGCAAGAAAGGTGGGCGGACGCCGGCTGAAGCCGGCATGCACCTGCGGCGGATGCCGAAGCGTCCCGAATCGGCACCCGCGATTCGCATTACGATTGGATTTCGGAACGCACCTGAAAGCTGGCGCGACTATCTCTATTGGAACGTTGAGCTAGACGATACGTAGCGCCGCTCCGGTGGAGGTTCATCGGTCTTCGTGATGAGCGTTCACCGTCCGTCGAACCCTGGCCGTCGCATGTCCCTCCTCCGGCTGACCGGCACTCATCCGCCCGCGGCGATCGAAGGCGGCCGTGTGACCATCGACGGCACCGGCTTCGTCATCAACGGCTCTCAGCTGCCCGCCGTCACGATTGGCGGCGTGGGCGCCCGCGTCGTGTTTGCATCGTCCACCCAGCTGGCGGTCATCGTGCCTGCCGGGCTCGAAGGCGGGCATCATCCCGTTCGCGTCGCGAGCGGTGCATCGACCGGTGAGGCCGGCTTCGTCTCCATCGCGGCGTCGTTCGCGACCGGCCTCCACCAGGTCGACAATCCGGTCTTCGATCGCGACGGCAACCTATACGTGACTTACAGCGGTACGCGCGGCCAGCAGGTGCCGGTGTCGATCTTCCGCGTTCGTCCGAACGGCACGCGCGAAACGTTCTCGTCGGGCATCGTCAATCCGACGTCGATGGCCGTCGGGCCCGGCGGCGGCTTGTACGTGTCCAGCCGGTTCGAGGGCGTCGTCTATCGCGTCGCGCCGGACGGGTCGGTCGAGCCGTTCGCGTCCGACCTCGGCGTCGCGTGCGGCCTGGCGTTCGCGCCCGAAGCCGAGGGCGGCACGCTGTTCGTCGGCGATCGCTCGGGAACGATCTTCAAGGTCGATCGCAGCGGGCGCGCGACGATGTTCACGTCGCTGCCGGCGAGCGTAGCGGCCTTTCATCTCGCGTACGGCCCGGACGGCGCTCTGTATGTCACCGGTCCGACGCTGTCGCCATATGACGCGCTGTATCGCATCGCGACCGACGGGACGGTCACGAAACAGTACGAAGGCTTCGGGCGGCCGCAGGGTCTCGCCTTCGATGCCCAGGGCACGCTTCACGTCGTCGAGGCGCTCGCAGGAACGAGCGGTCTGTACCGGATGCGTCCGGAAAACGAGAGCGGCGAGCCGGACCTCGTGCTCGCCGGCGCGGGTCTCGTCGGCGTGGCCTTCGATCGCGCGGGCGGCCTCGTGGTCGCATCGAACGACACGGCATATCGGCTTCCACGCGCGACGTAGTGTCGCCTTCAGGCGGACCGTGATCGCACGTAGTGTCCGCCTGTAGGCGGACACTGTCGCAGTACAATCCTGCCGCCACATGTCGCAACTCTTCCAATGCAAACCGATCGCGGAGCTCATTCACGAGACCGAAGGCGCGCAGAGCCTGAAGCGGACGCTTGGCGCCGGGGACCTGATCATGCTGGCGATCGGCGCGGTGATCGGCGCCGGGATTTTCGGCGCCATCGGTACCGCGGCGGCAGGGCAGGTCGGACCCAACGGCGAGGTGATCCGCGTCGGCGCCGGACCGGCGCTCGTGTTCTCCTTCATCCTCCTCGGCGCCGCCTGCGCGCTCGCCGGCCTCTGCTACGCCGAGCTCGCGTCGATGATCCCGCAGGCGGGGAGCGCGTATGCGTACTCGTACGCCACGCTCGGCGAGCTCGTCGCGTGGATCATCGGATGGGATCTGATTCTCGAGTACGCGGTCGGCAACGTCGCCGTCGCGATCTCGTGGGGCGACTACTTCAACACGCTGATTCGCGGGTTCGGCGTTCAACTGCCGGCGTGGCTGACGACCGGCTATCGAACGGCGCTGCTCAGCTCCGATCCGCAGATTCACGGACTGCTCGAGACCGCGCCGCGCGTCGCCGGCATTCCGATCCTCGTTCACGTGCCGGCGTTCGGCATCGTGATGGTCATCACGTGGCTGCTGCTGCGCGGCGCGCGCGAGAGCGCGACCGCCAACAACATCATGGTTGCGATCAAGCTGGTCGCGATCACTATCTTCATCGCTGTCGGCGCCGCGCACATCAATCCGGCCAACTACCATCCGTTTGCGCCGAACGGGTTCAAGGGGATTCATCAGGGCGCGGCTATCGTGTTCTTCGCGTACATCGGGTTCGATGCGATCTCGACCGCGGCGGAAGAAACGCGCAACCCGCAGCGCAATCTGCCGATTGGGATCCTCGGCGGCCTCGCGATCTGCACGGTGATCTACGTCATTGTCGGCGCCGTCCTCACCGGGATGGTGCCGTACACGCAACTCGCCGTCGCCGATCCGCTCGCGCGGGCGCTGGAGCTGGCGGGGCTGCGGACCGTCAGCTGGTTCGTGGCGCTTGGCGCGGCGGTGTCGATGTCCGCCGTGCTCCTCGTGTTCCAGTACGGCCAGCCGCGGATCTTCTTTTCGATGGCGCGCGACGGTCTCCTGCCGCAATGGGCCGCGCGCGTGCATCCCGTCACGAGGATTCCCGCGGTGACCACGACGCTGACCGGCGTGTTCGTCGCGGCATGGGCGCTCATCGGCGACGCCGCCGAGACCTACGACCTCACGAACATCGGCACGCTCTTCGCCTTCATGCTGGTCAGCATCGGCGTGCTCGTGTTGCGGCACACCGATCCGGAGCGGCCGCGCCCGTTCCGGGTCCCGCTCGTGTGGCCGGTGTCCCTGTTGTCCGCGGCGGGCTGCGTCTACATCATGCTCGGCCTGCCGCGGAGTGCGTGGGAGCGCTTCGCGATCTGGCTCGTGGTGGGCCTCGCGCTGTACTTCGTTTACGGATTCCGGCACAGCCGTCTTCGTCGTGCTTCCGCTTGACGGCGTACGCGTTCTCGACCTGACGCGGCTCCTGCCCGGGGCGTACGCCACATTCCTGCTCGCCAGCCTCGGTGCCGAGGTCGTCAAAATCGAAGATCCGCGCGGCGGCGATCCGATGCGGAACATGACTCGCGCGCGCGCCGCCTTCGAACGGCTCAACGCCGGCAAGCGCAGCGCGACGCTGAACCTTCGATCGCCGGATGCGGCGCACGTGCTCGATGCGCTCGCGTCCCGCGCCGACGCGCTCGTCGAAAGCTTCCGGCCGTCCACCGCGAAGCGGCTCGGCGTCGACGCGGCTACGCTCGTCGCGCGGCATCCGCGCCTCGTCTGCGCGTCGATCAGCGGATTTGGCCAGGACGGCCCGTACGCCGACGTCGCCGCGCACGACATCAACTACCAGGCGCTCGCCGGCCTGGTGATGCCGCCCCGGGTTCCGGGACCGCTCGTCGGCGACATCGGCGCCGCGATGGAGGCCGCTCTGAAGATCGTCTCGGCGTTGTTCGCGCGGTCGCGAACGGGACGCGGCGCTCACGTCGACGTTTCGATCCACGAGGCCGCGCTCGCGTGGTCGATGTTTCCGACGACCGGCGGCCTCGAAGGTCCGCGCTACAACCTGTACGAGTCGGCTGATGGCAAATGGCTGGCCCTGGGTGCGCTCGAAGACAAGTTCTGGGTCGCGTTCTGCGAACGGCTAGGGCTTCCGATCGCCGCGACGGTAGACGACGTACGGCGCATGATGAAGTCGCGCACACGAGACGAGTGGATGGCGGTCTTCGCCGGCGTCGATGCGTGTCTGACGACGGTCCACGACGCCAACGATGTGGAGGCTGATCCGCATCTGGCTGCGCGTGGAGCGGTGACGCAGCCGCGGCGACCGGTGCCCGAGCTTGGCGCCGACACAGACGCGCTGCTGGAAGAAGCCGGCATCGACGTCGATCGCCGCGCGTCGCTGCGCCGAGCCGGCGTGATCTAGTGCCATTTTCCGAGTGAAGCGGCAAACGTGACGCAGCCGGCTACCTGGTGTTTTTGAGCTCCTGAAACCAGTTCATGACGACGGTAACGGGCAGGGCTGTCGCCGACTCGGTGACGGTTGACGGAGGACGCGGAATCAGGAACCGCTGTCCGTCGCGTGTCACCGCGAACGCGTTATAAGACGTTCCGTGTGGATGAAAGACGTAGCCGGTATCGAAGAGCGTACGCACCGTTCCGCGCTCGAACGTGGAACCGATGCTATTGACGTCGACGGCCATCAGCGTTTCGAACGATTGGCCCGACAAATAGAACAGCTCGCCACTGTCGTGCCGCCATCGCGGATAGCGGCCGCCACCCGACGAAACTTGCCATTTTCCAGACCCTTGCGGAAAAGCCTGAACGTATACCTCGATCGTGCCGCTTTCGGCGGAGTCGTAGGTCATCCATTTGCCGTTCGGCGAAGGCTGTCCGTGCAGATCGGTGCCCCGTGACGCGACCAGGGCGACTGGCTTCGAGTTCGCCGCCAGAGGCAACAGAAAAAGGTCTGCGCCTGTGCGCGCGTTTACCGGACTGTACACGAGCGATCCGCCATCGGCCGACCACCCCGTGGGTGAAACATCGCCGGCATGCTCGACGAGCATTTCCTCGGTGCTGGTGCCGTTCGCTGCCTTCCGGTATACGCCGCCCTTGCCGCTGCGTCTCGACGCGAACGCGATCGTGGCACCGTCGGGGGACCAGACCGGCGAACTGTTGTCCTGGGTCGCATCGAATGTGAATCGGGCTGTCGTTGCGCGGGACAGATCGCTCAGCCAGATGTCGCCTCCCTGCCGTACATGCACATGGGTGGCGAGCTGTGTGTCGTCCGGCGACAGATCGATGCCTCGAATGTCCTGAACCCCACCGAACGTGCCAATCACCTTGCCCTGGCGATTCATCCACGTCAACTGGAGCGCGGCGCCGGCGTCGCTGGCCGCGCCGCCGAATGCGAGCACTCCGGTGTCGGAGACTGAAAAAGAGATGTGACCTGGCGGCGTGCCCGTCTGCACGTTTTCCGCAACCGGAAACGGATCGCCCGTGAACGACAGACTTCTCGGATCGAACGATTGCGCCATCAAGGTCCCTTGACGGACGAACAACAGATGGCCACTCGGGGAATACACGGCGCCCGAGTCGGCGTCGAGCAGCCGCCGACTGGTGCCGTCATCGATCGACGCGACCTCGACGAACGAACCGTTACGATAGTGAAGAAAATGGCGCCCGTCGGGCAGGAACGACGGGAAGCTCGCGGAATCTTTCGTGACCGGTGTCGGCTCGCCCCCGCCGGACGCCACGCGAAGCAGCGGCCCGGGCCCGCCGTTGAACACGATGATCCCGTCACGACTCCACGTGGCGCCGCGTCCCGTCGCACTACAGAGCGTTTGCGGTGGACCGCCTGTCGCCGAGATCTTCATCAGCTTTCCGCCGGCGAAGTATCCGATGAAGCGGCTGTCGGGCGACCAGAACGGGTACGAGGCGCCTTCCGTGCCGGGAAGTGGCTGCATGGCAATCGAATTGATCGGCCGCAGCGACAACGACACCGTGCCGCCCGCGTCGCGAACGGCAAATGCTATGGTGGCGCCATCAGGCGAAATGACCGCATGCGGTGCGACCGGCGTCGAGCCCGCCGTCGTCACGACGAATGCACCCTTGGCCGGAGGCAGGATCTGGAACCGCACGACCGCCGAGGAGACAGGACGCGCAACATACCAGGCGCCAAATCCGACTGCGGTCATCAGAAGGACCAGTGCGGTGGCGACCGTCCACGCAAGTCCCGATTTGACCGGCGCGACGCTCGCGACGTTCGGCAGCGGAGAAGCGTGCGCCGCATCGTCCAACAGAAACCGCACGACCGCCATGTCGGGAATCCGCGACTTGCGGTCTTTGGCCAGTGCGCGCTTGACGATGTTGCGCACGGGCTCGGAAACACCAGGTGGGAACGCGGTCCAGTCCGGCTCGCTCTTGAGTACTGTGGCGAGAACGTCCGACACATCCTCACCATCGAAGGCGCGCTTGCCGGTCAGCATCTCATAGAGCACGCATCCGAACGCCCAGACGTCGCTGCGCTTGTCAGCGATACGGCCCTTCGCCTGTTCGGGGCTCATGTATGCCGCAGTCCCGAGGATCACGCCCGCGTGTGTGGCCGCGAACGTCAATGTGGGCGAATGGGTTAACTGGCTCGCACCGGCCGGTGCAACCGGATCGAGCCTGGCGAGACCGAAATCGAGAATCTTCACCCGGCCATCGTGCGTGAGCATGATGTTTCCAGGCTTCAAGTCGCGGTGAACGATCCCTTTGTCGTGAGCGGCTTCGAGGCCATCGCCGATCTGCCGTGCGATCGCGAGCGCCTCTGCGACCGGCAAGCCCGTCTTGACTTCGTCGAGCTTGACAGCGAGCGACTGGCCGTCGACCAGCTCCATTGCGATCGCGACGACGCCGTCGGATTCTTCGAGACCGTGAACGATCGCGATGTTGGGGTGGTTCAGCGTCGCGAGGAGCTCGGCTTCCCGGCGAAACCGTGCGACGCGCTCGCCATCGGCCGCGAATGCAGCGGGCAGCACTTTGATCGCGACCTCGCGCTTCAGGCGGATGTCGCGCGCACGGTAGACCTCCACCCATGCCGCCGGCCCCCAGTGGCGCCACGATTTCATAAGGGCCAACACGAAGGCCCGGGCTGAGTAACATCGAATCGCCGCGATTATAGTGGCGCTTATCGCTCCATGCCGGAGCGCGAAGGCTTCAGCCGGGCGGCGCAGATGTCGGGGCGACCGCTCAGCTCGATCTGGCGAACTTGCCGGTCCGAAAGGACCCGGCCTACACCTGGCGCGTGCTACGATCGAGAGTTACCAACTCAGCGATGACCCACGACTGGATCGCCGTCCGCGGCGCACGCGTCCACAACCTGAAGAACATCGACGTCGACCTGCCCCGCAACAAGCTGGTCGTCATCACCGGCCTGTCAGGCTCCGGAAAGTCGTCGCTCGCCTTCGACACGATTTACGCGGAAGGGCAGCGGCGGTACGTCGAGTCTCTGTCGGCATACGCGCGCCAGTTCCTCGAGCAGATGGAGAAGCCCGACGTCGATCTCATCGACGGGCTGTCGCCGGCGATCTCGATCGAGCAGAAAACCACCGGCTCGAATCCGCGTTCGACCGTCGGCACCGTGACGGAGATCTACGACTACCTGCGGCTCCTCTTCGCGAACATCGGCGTGCCGCACTGCCCGAACTGCGGCAAGGAGATTTCGAGCCAGTCGCTGGAGCGCATCTGCGACATGGTGATGCTCTACCCGCAGGACGAGCGCATCAACGTCCTCGCCCCGATCGTCCGCGGCCGGAAAGGGGAGTTCAAGAAGGAGCTCGTCGCGCTGCGCACGCGCGGCTACACGAAGGCGCGTATCGACGGCCAGTTCCGCTCGCTCGAGGAAGACCTCAAGCTCGATCGCCGGCGCAATCACACGATCGAGGTCGTCGTCGATCGGCTGATCATCCGTGGGGGCATCGAGCGTCGACTCATGGAATCGGTCGAGACCGCCCTGACGCTCGCCGAGGACATCGTCGTCATCAACTCGTACGAAGGCGGCGACCGGCTCTTCTCGCGCCGCCTCGCCTGCGTGGATTGCGGCCTCAGCATGCCGGAGATGACGCCGCGCGCCTTCTCGTTCAATTCGCCGCACGGCGCCTGTCCCGACTGTCAGGGACTGGGGGCCACGATCGACTTCGATCCCGCGCGGATCATCCCCGACGAATCGAAGTCGCTCGCCGACGGCGCGATTGCCCCGTGGTCGCGCGGCGATCGCAAGCTGGTGCGCGAGCAGCTGCAGGCGCTGTCGACCGAGTTCGGGATCGATCTCACGGTGCCGTTCGGACGTCTGCCTCGTAAAGCGCGGGAAGTGCTCCTGTTCGGCGGCGGCCGCTTCGAGGGTCTGGTCCCGAATCTGCGCCGGCGGTTCGAGGAAGGCAGCTGGTCGGAGCAGGCGGACCTCGAGCCGTACCGATCCCTGCGTCCGTGTCCGACGTGCCGTGGCGAGCGGTTGAAGCAGCAGAGCCTGTCGGTCAAGGTGAAGGGCCGGACGATTGCCGACTACGTGAACCTGCCGATCGCCGAAGCGCTCGACGTGTTCGACGAGCTGACGCTGACGGATCGCGAAGCGATCATCGCCGAGCGGATCCTCCGCGAGATTCAGGAGCGGCTGCGCTTTCTCAACGACGTCGGCGTCGGCTACCTGACGGTCGGCAGAAGCGCGGCGACGTTGTCGGGCGGCGAGGGCCAGCGCATTCGTCTCGCCACGCAGATCGGCGCGAACCTGACGGGGGTGCTGTACGTCCTCGACGAGCCGTCGATCGGCCTCCATCAGCGCGACAACCGCAAGCTGCTGTCGACGCTCGCGCGCCTTCGCGATCTCGGCAACACCGTGATCGTCGTCGAGCACGACGAGGAAACGATTCGCGTCGCCGATTACGTCGTCGACCTTGGACCCGGTGCGGGAGATCTTGGCGGGCACGTGATCTTCCAGGGGACGCCCAAGGAGTTGATGTCGTCGTTGCCGGGTCCAAAAGGACCCGGCCTACAGACGACCGGACCCGGCCTACAGACGACCGGACCCGGCCCGCAGTCGGCTGCAGGAACGGACGTACAACCGGTGCACGAATCGCTCACCGCGGCGTACCTGACCGGCGCGAAGTCGATTCCGACGCCGAAAGCTCGCCGGCCGCAGCTGAAAGGCGAGATCACGATTCGCGGCGCGCGGGAGAACAACCTGAAGAACATCGACGTGGCGATTCCGCTTGGCGTGTTCACGGCGGTGACGGGAGTCAGCGGCTCGGGGAAGTCGACGCTCGTCAACGACATTCTGTACAAGTCGCTGGCGCGGACGCTGTACAAGGCCAGCGACGACCCGGGCGCACACGACAAGATCGAAGGCATCGAGCTGATCGACAAGGTCATCGAGATCGACCAGTCGCCGATCGGCCGGACGCCGCGATCGAACCCGGCGACCTACACCGGCCTCTTCACCTTCATCCGCGATCTCTTCGCGATGATGCCCGAGGCCAAGCAGCGCGGCTTCAAGGCGGGACGCTTCTCGTTCAACGTCAAAGGTGGCCGGTGCGAGGCGTGTCAGGGCGATGGTGTGATCGCCATCGAGATGCACTTCCTGCCGGACGTCTACGTCACGTGCGAGCAGTGCAAGGGACGCCGGTACAACCGCGAGACGCTGGAGATCAAGTACCGCGGAAAATCGATTGCCGACGTGCTGGATCTGACGGTCGACCAGGCACTGCCGCTGCTCGAGAACTTTCCGGCCATCGCCAACAAGCTCCGGACGCTGCAGGACGTCGGCCTCGGCTACATCGAGCTCGGACAATCGGCGACGACGTTGTCGGGTGGCGAGGCGCAGCGGGTAAAACTCGCGAAGGAGCTGTCTAAACGGGGGACGGGCCGCACGCTGTATATTCTCGACGAGCCGACGACGGGCTTGCACTTCGAGGACACGCGCAAGCTGCTGGACGTGCTCACGAAGCTCGTCGATCAGGGGAATACGATTGTCGTGATCGAGCACAATCTCGACGTGATCAAGTCGGCGGACTACGTGATCGATCTGGGTCCTGAAGGCGGTGTCGGCGGCGGCCGCGTGGTGGCGGCCGGCACGCCGGAGGACGTGGCCGCGTCGCCGCCGTCGGCGACGGGTCGTTTCCTTGCAGATTTGTCATCCGGCGGGCATCAGCGCTCGATTGCGGGGTAGATTGGTGTGGTAGGATAGCCACAATTTTGCCCGACCCTGCTGTGGCCCCCGTACCACAAATTTGTATTCGGCGGCGTCGGCGGCGATAGGTAAACGACAGTCAAACTCTTTTGACTCAACGCGTTAAAGACGGCGACTCGACGCGCGTTCGGCGGGCACTTGGTTTGCTCGGCTCGCTGTGCACGTCCCCCAGACGCCTGGGAGGCTAATGGACGCACAGCGTACACTTCGCCGTCAGATTTCCTGCGTCGGAATCGGGCTCCACTCCGGCAACAAGGTCCACCTTTCACTCAAACCCGCGCACGCGGATTTCGGCATTCGTTTCCGGCGCACGGATCTCGGCGGCCACGACGTTCCGGCGACCGTTCAGCATCTGGCCGGCATCCAGCTCGCGACCGGCCTCGCGTGCAACGACGTGTCGGTCGAGACGGTGGAGCACCTGCTCGCCGCGCTCACGTCGTTCGGCATCGACAACCTGCTCGTCGAGTTGAGCTCGCCGGAAGTGCCGATCATGGACGGCAGCGCCGCGCCGTTCATTTATCTGATCCAGGAAGCGGGCGTGAAGCGGCTCGCCGCACCGCGCAAGTACCTGAAGATCGTGCGGCCGATCGCGATCTCGCGCGGCGACAAGCGCATCGCGCTCTATCCGTCGGATCACTTCAAGGTCACCTACAGCATCAGCTACGATCATCCGCTCCTGCGGCATCAGTCGCGGACGCTGCGCATCACCGAGGAGAGCTTCGCCGAGCAGGTCGCGCCCGCGCGCACGTTCACGTTCCTGAAGGACGTCGAAATGCTGCGGCAAAACGGGTTGGCGCTCGGCGGATCGCTCGACAACGCGATCGTGCTCGGGGAGACGGGCGTGTTGAACAACGCGCTCCGCTACGAAGACGAGTTCGTCCGCCACAAGATCCTCGACGCGGTCGGCGATCTTGCCCTGGTCGGCTACCCGGTGATCGGCCACCTGGTCGCGCACCGCGCCGGTCACGCGCTGCATACCGAGTTCGCGGCGAAGATTCTGGAAGAGTCGCACGCGTGGCGGCTCGTCGAATCGCCGTTCGAACCGGTGACTGCGCCGATGGGCTTGCCGGTCAAGGGCATCGCCCACCGTTTGGCAAACTAGCCTGGCAAACTAGAGCCTCGCGAAACTAACCACCTCAACCAGCCGTCGTTTTGTCACATCTCAGGTGGACTCCGCCTGCTAGCGTGGAGCGTTCATCGCGTCGGCGGTGAAGGAGGAACCTGATGAGACGTGTGCTCCTGACAGCGATCGTCGCAGCGGTAATCATTCCATTCACGGCTCGCGCGCAGAGCAAACCCGATTTCTCCGGCACCTGGACGCTCGACACGGCCAAGAGCGATCCGGCGCCGCAGGGGCGCGGCGGTGGCGGCATGGGCGCGGGGTCGGTGACGATCAAGCAGACCGGGACCGAGCTCGCCGTCACGAGCGAAGGGCGCCAGGGTCCACAGACGATGACCTACAAGCTCGAT
>Ga0114129_10004697_pt1 | contig 19291 bp, 15 predicted proteins | sample RhiMetdeltSRZDD1_FD_80071 | JGI IMG/M metagenome (GOLD analysis project Ga0114129, IMG submission 80071) | Populus rhizosphere microbial communities from Tennessee, USA - Rhizosphere MetaG P. deltoides SRZDD1 (version 2) (version 2) | ecosystem: Host-associated > Plants > Roots > Rhizosphere >...
CATCATGGGGGACCTGAACTCACGGCGCGGACGGGTCCAGGGGATGGACACCGAGGGCACTCATCAGGTGATCAAGGCGCAGGTGCCGATGTCCGAGATGCTCACCTACGCGTCGACGCTCAAGTCGATCACCGGTGGGCGCGGCTCCTACCACATGGCGATGTCGCACTACGAAGAGGTCCCCGCCCACCAGCAGACCAAGATCATCGCGGCGCACAAGGCGGCCAAGGAAGGCAGCGGCGCCGCCGCGCCCCACCATTGAACCGGGGCGGCGCCGGTCGCGCGGACCGGGCGGCCTTCACTCCTTCCATTGGGTCCGCGGATCCGGCATCCCCATCAGGACCTGCATGTGGATCGGGCCGGGGCGGACGAGGAACGTGCGGGGCAGCCCGCGGATCTCGAGCGTCGACTCCCGCCGCGCCCCCAGGGCCGTGAGCTGGAGGGCGACCTTCGCGAGGAAGGCCGCGTCGCAGGACACCGGGTCGACGTAAAGCATCAGCGACTCCCCTTCCCAGACGACGAGTCCCGACGGGCCGGAGCCGCCGCGCCCGTCGCCGGGACGGGCGCCGGCCCGCTCCGCGTCCCGGGTCTTCGCCAGGAGCACCACGCGGAAGCCCGCGAATCGCCGCGGAAGGAACCGCCCGGGGCGCAGACGCGGGAAGAGCCGGAACCAGAGGCTCCCCATGGCCCGCGCGTAGAGGCCGAAGACGACGGAGGAGTCGCCGAAACCCGCCGGCTCGAGGCGCAAAGCCGGGGTCGCCGGCCCGATGGTCGTCAGGACGGAGAGCGGGGCGCTCCCCTGAAGCGTCCGCCCGGCTTCGAAGCCGCAGCGCTCGTGCGCTGCGATGGACGGCTCGTTCCCCGCATCGACGTACGAGTAGAGACGGGTCCCGGCCGGAAGACACGCGCTCCCCTCGCGCAGGAGCCGGCGGCCGATCCCTTCGCGTCGTCGGCCCGCGGCGATCCGCCAGTGGCCGAACATCCAGGTGGCCCGATCGCGGCGGGAGCGCAGGAACTGGACGCTCCCCAGGACCGATCGGGTCCCACCGTCGATCGCGAGCGCCGACCGGGAGAGCGTCCCTCTCAGCCGCCAGGCGATTCGCCTGCCCAGGGGGGGACAGAGGATATCGACCACGCCGGGCGGGTGCCCGAGCCTCTGGAGCCCCTCCCGGTCGGGGGACCCGCACAGCCTGATCTCGACCTGCGGCCCGCCGGCCGGACGGCTCGCTTGCTCCACGAGCATGGCTCCCCCCCTCCTGGTGCCGCCCTTTATATCATTAGAAAATGCCCTACTTTCGTGGAGGTGGCGTCGAACACCGTCGCTCTAACCTATTGACTTGCAATTACATGCCCCACCGACGCGTGCGCTTTCTAGCTGGGAGACCCACCGATCCACCCAATATGGTGGATTCCACTGGGGCGGAAACAGAACTACCTCCACGGTTGTAGGGCACTTTCTACACGCTTCGCGCGGGGCCCGGGGATTCCGCGGCGGGCCGGGCCTGAACTGCTATAATTCCCGCCTCTTACGGGAGATCGAGTGACCACGACCACGATCGCGCGGATCGGCGCCCATGAAGGCCAGAGCGTCCGGATCCGGGGCTGGCTGTACAACAAGCGCGAGAAAGGGAAACTCGCCTTCCTGATCCTGCGGGACGGCACCGGCTACGTCCAGGCGGTCGCCTTCCAGCCGGAGGTCCCACCGGGGGTCTTCGAGGCCTGTCAAAAATTAACGCAGGAGTCCTCCCTCGAGGTGGAGGGGAAGGTCCGCAAGGACGACCGCGCTCCGGGCGGCTACGAGATGCAGCTGACCTCGGTCACCGTGCACCAGCTGGCCCAGGACTATCCGATCAGCCCCAAGGAGCACGGTCCCGATTTCCTTCTGGACCACCGGCACCTGTGGTTGCGCTCGTCGAAGCAGCACGCCCTGCTCCGCATCCGCAGCGAGATCAGCCAGGGGATCCGGGATTTCTTCCAGGAGCGGGAATTCGTCCTGATCGATTCCCCCATCCTGACGCCGGCCGCCTGCGAGGGGACCTCGACGCTCTTCGAGACCGATTACTTCGGCCAGAAGGCCTTCCTCAGCCAGTCGGGCCAGCTCTACCTCGAGCCGGCCTGCATGGCCTTCGGCAGGGTGTACTGCTTCGGGCCGACCTTCCGGGCAGAGAAATCGAAGACCCGCCGGCACCTGACCGAGTTCTGGATGGTCGAGCCCGAGATCGCCTACGCCGGGCTGGCGGAGATCCTCGACCTGGCCGAGGACTTCATCACCGCGCTGGTCGCCCGCGCGCTCGATCGCTGCCGCGCCGAGCTGAAGACGCTCGAGCGGGACACGGCCAGGCTGGAGCGCGTCCAGAAGCCGTTTCCGCGAATGACCTACGAGGAGGCGTCGGCCATCCTGTCGCGCCCCGAGATCCAGAACCGCGCGCGCCAGCAGGACGCCCCGCCCTTCGTTCCCGGCGACGACTTCGGCGGCTTCGACGAGACGGTCCTCACCGAATCGTTCGAGAAACCGGTGATGGTCACGCACTACCCGGCCCGTATCAAGGCCTTCTACATGCAGCCCGACCCCGCCGCCCCGGACCGCGCCCTGTGCATGGACGTCCTGGCCCCCGAGGGATACGGCGAGATCATCGGCGGCAGCCAGAGGATCCACGACTACGATCTCCTGCTGCAGCGCATCCAGGAGCACAAGCTGCCGGTCGAGGCGTTCCAGTGGTACCTGGACATCCGCAGGTACGGCTCGGTGCCGCACGCCGGGTTCGGCATGGGGATCGAAAGGCTGGTCTCCTGGATCGGCGGCGTCCACCATCTGCGCGAGACCATCCCCTATCCCCGCACGCTCAACCGGCTCTACCCGTGACGGCGGTCGCCCGATGATCAAGGTCGGCATGGTCAGCCTCGGCTGCCCCAAGAACCTGGTGGACAGCGAGGTGATGCTGGGCACGCTCCAGCAGGGGGGCTACGAGCTGACCGCGGACCCGGCGGACGCCGACGTCATCGTGGTGAACACCTGCACGTTCATAGAGCCGGCGCGCCGCGAGTCGATCGACACGATCCTGGAGATGGCCGGGCACAAGAAGACCGGACGGTGCCGGAAGCTCGTGGTCGCGGGCTGCATGGTGCAGCGTAACCACGACGAGCTGCGCCAGGCGCTTCCCGAGATCGACGCCCTGGTCGGGCTCAACGACATCGAGCGCATCGCCGAGGCCTGCGCCCTCGAGGCCGGGGCCCGCTTCGAGACCGGCCGGGAGCGCGCCACGTATCTTTACACCCACGCCTCACCGCGCCTCCTGGCGACATCCCGGCACACCGCGTACGTCAAGATCTCCGAGGGCTGCGACCACACCTGCTCGTTCTGCGCCATCCCCTCGTTCCGGGGCCTGCAGCGATCCCGCTCCATCGAGTCGATCGTGGAGGAGGCCCGGGCCCTGGCGGGATCGGGGGTGGTGGAGATCAACCTGATCGCCCAGGACACGACCGACTACGGGCGCGATCGATCCGACGGGGCGAGCCCCGCGTCCCTCCTGAAGGCGCTCGACGCGGTCGACGGGGTCCGCTGGATCCGCGTCCTGTATGCCTACCCGAACCGCATCACGCCCGAATTCGTCGAGGCCCTGGGGTCCTGCCGCCGGACCGCGCGCTATCTCGACGTGCCTCTGCAGCATGCCGACGCGGCCATGCTCAAGGCGATGCGCCGAGGCGGCAGCACGGACACGCACATGAAGCTGATCGAGACGCTGCGCCGCGGAGTCCCCGGGATCGCCCTCCGGACGACGCTCATCGTCGGCTTCCCGGGCGAGACCGAGGAGCAGTTCCGGACGCTCTGCGCCTTCGTGCGCGACGCCGAGTTCGACCACCTGGGCGCGTTCACCTACTCGGAGGAGAAGGGGACCGAGGCGGCCGGGCGCCCCGACGACGTGCCCCAGGAGGTCAAGGAGGAGAGGCGGCAGGCGCTCATGGCGATCCAGGAAGGGATCGCGGCGCGCCGCAGCCGCTCCCTCGTCGGCCGCGAGCTCCTCGTCCTGATCGACGGAACGCCCGAGGACAGCGACCTGGTCCTGTGCGGCCGTACGGAAAGCCAGGCCCCCGAGATCGACGGCCGCGTGATCCTCACGGACGCGCCCGGCCCGCTGGCCGCCGGGACCTTCGTCCGGGCGCGCATCGACGAGGCGCACCCGTTCGACCTCGTCGGGTCGGCGCTCGGCGTCGTTCCCGCCGGCGGGCCTGCGTGACGCGCCGGTCCTTCGGAACCTCCGCCGCCGTCCTCGCGGCAACCCTGTTCGGCGCCGGCCGCTCGCCGTACGTCCCGGGGACGGTCGGCACGCTCGTGGCGATGCCGGTGGCGATCCTGGCGCAGCGCCTCCTGCAGCCCGGGTGGTTTCTGGCGGCGGCCGTCGTCCTGGCGCTCCTCGCCGTGTGGGCCGCCCACGTGGCGGCCATTGAAATGGCCCGGCACGACCCCGGGCCGGTGGTCATCGACGAGGCCGCGGGACTGTTCGTCACGCTGCTTTTCCAGCCGCCCGGCTCGTGGACGCCGCTGTTCTATGTCCTGGCGTTCGTCCTGTTCCGGGTGATGGACATCGTCAAGCCCCCCCCGGCCCGGAGCGCCGAGCGGCTTCCGGGGGGTTGGGGGATCGTCACGGACGACCTGGTCGCGGGCGTGTACGCCAACCTCGTCCTCCGGCTCCTGGGCTGGCTCGTCTTGCGTCCGGCCTGACAGAATCGGGGGCTCCGATCGCACCATGAAAGTCTTCGACGACATCGCGACCCTGCGGGCCCACCTCAAGTCCCCGGTGGCCACCGTCGGGAATTTCGACGGCCTGCACCGCGGGCACCGGGCCATCGCGCAGACCGTCCTCGAGCGCAGCCGCGCCACGGGCGGCAGCAGCCTGCTGGTGACCTTCGACCCTCACCCGCTCAAGGTCCTCGCGCCCGAGCGCGCGCCGCTCATGCTCACCACCCGGAAGCAGAAGCTGGCCCTCATCGAGGCGGCGGGGATCGAGTTCCTGCTGGTCCTGCCGTTCACCGTGGAGCTGGCGGAGGTCTCCGCGGAGGCGTTCGTCAGGGAGCACCTGGCCGCGGGACTCGGCGTGCGGGAGGTCTACGTCGGTGCGAATTTCAATTTCGGGCGGGGCCGCGAAGGCAACGCGGACCTGCTCGTCCGCCTGTGCGGCGAGCTGGGGATCCGGGCGGCCCAGGTCGGCGAGGTCCGCTGCCTCGGCAGCCCGGTCAGCAGCAGCCGCATCCGCCGCGCCCTGCAGGCGGGAGAGGTGGAGCTGGCGTGCGAGCTGCTCGGCCGACCGTACGCCCTGGAGGGGACCGTCGTCCACGGCGAATCGCGCGGCGCCTCCCTGGGGTTTCCGACGGCCAACCTGGACACCGAGAACGAGATGGTCCCGCAGGACGGGGTCTACGTGACGGAAGCGGTGATCGAGGGGACGGTGCTGTCCGCGGTGACCAACATCGGCGGACGGCCGACGTTCGAAGGGGCCGCCTTCGCGGTCGAGACCCACGTGCTGGACCGCCCGAGCGACCTGTACGGGCACCCGCTCGAGGTGCGCTTCCTGGCGCGCCTCCGGCCGGAGCTGCGGTTTCCGTCGCCCCAGGCGCTCGTCGAGCAGATTCGCAAGGACATCCAGCGGGCGCGCGATTTCTTCGCCGGCCGCTGGGAACCGCCGGCTGCCGCGGGACACTGAAATCGGACCGGGCCCAGCTTCCGCTCTCGACTCCGCCTCGCCCTCCAGAGCGGATTCACGGATTCCAGCTCGATCCGAACTCGTCGTCGCCTACGTGCTCCGCGACACCTTCCTTGAATTTCTCGATGATCCGTGTGGCGATCAGCCGCTCGGTAATTTCGCTGCCGCCTGCAGACGATCAGATAACTCTCCTCTTCTCAGGAAGGCAGGGTGAGGTAAACTCCGGAGGAATCTGGCACTGTCCAGTAGAAAGGCAAAAGGGGAATCTTGGAATCATTGCGCGCAGGCCGGGCCTCCGACGCATCGGGCGGCCGCCGCCCGGGAGGACGCACGATGCTGGCATTTCATGTCGGTCTCTCTTTGATCTGTGCCGGCACCCTGATGTACGAGGTGGTGCTGACGCGGATGTTGAGCGTGCTCACCTGGTACTACCTCGCCTTCGTCTCAATTTCCATGGCGATGTTTGGGATGACGGCCGGCGCGTTGGCTGTTCAGTTGCTTCCGACCTGGTTCAAGGCCGGCGATATTTCAGGCCGACTCGCCCAGGCTGCGTATGCCATGGCTGTATCGATGCCCCTCGCGCTCGTCGTCATGCTGGCCGTGCCCCTCGACGTCTCGCTTGCTGTGGAGACCCTGTTCAGCTTTCTCCTGTTCTCTGCGGTCATCGCAGTGCCTTTCTTCTTCTCGGGAATCGTTGTCTGCCTCTCACTCACCCGCACACCCTTTCCCATTGGCCGACTCTATTTTGCAGACCTCGCGGGAGCGGGAGCAGGATGCCTTGCCTCGGTCCTGTTGCTTAACCTGATCGACGCTCCCAGCGGCATCTTCGTGATCTCCGCCTTGCTTTTTCTCGGCGCTGCCTGCTATGCAACCTATGCCGGCGACCGGCCGCGACTGCGCAAGTCGTACATCTGTGCTTTGGCAATGCTGATCATCGCCGGCCTGAACGCCTCGACGCTCCACGGCATTCAGCCCATCTGGTCGAAGGGCAGCATCGATCGGCGCGACAGCCTGGCCGCCGAGGTATGGAACCCCATCTCCAAGGTTCGTGCCTGGAAGCCGTTGATGCGCCAAGCGCAATTGTGGGGACCCAGCCCTCTCGCCCCCCAGGTCACCATCGAGTCGATTGGACTCGACATTGACAACGATGCCTACACTCCCATCACGCGTTTTGACGGCGACCTCGAGCCCTTTTCTTTCCTTCGTTACGACGTGACTTCGCTCGCGGCCGGGCTGCGGGCCGGTGGCACAGCCGCGATCATCGGCGTAGGCGGAGGGCGCGACGTAATCAACTGCGCGGTCAATCGCTTCAGCCGAATCGACGGCATCGAGATCAACAGCGCCATCGTCGATCTTGTCACCCGTCGGTTTGGCCGGTTCTCGGGATTCAGCAAGATCCCTCATTTTGAGCTCCACAATGATGAGGGCCGCAGCTATCTCACTCGCAGCAGTCAGAAGTTCGACATGATCCAGGCATCCTTGGTGGATACCTGGGCCGCGACATCAGCCGGTGCCCTCACTCTCAGCGAGAATTCGCTGTACACGGTTGACGCATGGCGGATTTTCAATCGTCATCTGGAGCCGGGCGGGCTGATCACTTTTAGCAGATGGTATTTCGGCCCGGAGGTGTGCCAGACATACCGGCTGTTTTCAGTGGCCTGGGCCATGCTGCTCAGCGAGGGCGTGACCGACCCCTCGCGCAATATCGCCCTGGTGGCGTCGGACCACGTTGCGACAATTCTCGTGAGCAACCAGCCGCTCTCGGAGAGGGACCTTGGTAGGATTCGGGCCGTCGCGGACGAGATGAAGTTCAGGGTTCTGTTTCTCCCCGGCGAGGAGACGCCCGTTCCTGAATTGCAAACCATCACGTCCGCCCACACCCTCGGTGATATGGCGCATCTGCGCGACGCCTCTGAATTCGATTATTCTCCGGTTTTTGATGCCTCTCCGTACTTTTTCAACGCGGTGCGGCTCCGCAACGTTCCTCGACTCCTGATCGCAGGCGGCCACGGCGCTAACCTTCGGGCCCTGATGTTCCTTTTCGCTTTCATGCTGGCGGCCTTGATTCTTGTGATCTTGACCATCGTATTGCCGCTCAAGCGCTGGGCCAGCCGGCAGGGTCGAGTTGCGCCCCCGAGTGCCGGCGGCCTCTCCTATTTTGTCAGCATCGGGATAGGTTTCATGCTGGTGGAACTGGCGATGATGCAGCAACTGTCGATTTTTCTTGGGCATCCCATCTATTCACTGGTCGTGGTCCTGGCCGGGCTCATTCTTTCGACTGGAGTGGGCAGTCTGGTTTCCGATCGCCTTCGTCTGGTTTCGAACACTGTCAGCCGAGCACCGGCCCTGGCCGTGACTGTGATTCTCATTCTCTATTCGGTCGCAGTCATTCCCGTCACTCACCGCTTCATCGCGGAAACGCTCTGGCAGCGGGCGCTGCTCTCCCTGGCGCTGGTGGCACCCTGCGGGTTCCTGATGGGCTTCTGCTTTCCGATTGGACTTCGCTGGATGACCGCGCTGAAGCAGGAGGACAACCTGCCCTGGATGTGGGCCCTCAACGGCGCTGCCGCGACTCTCGGAAGCTTTATAGCGCTCCTGCTCTCCATGGAAACCAGCATCGTCACCTGCGGGCGGATCGGCGCAGCTTGTTACCTTCTGGCGGCCATAGTGCTGCCTTCGGAGCGGCCGGAAACGGTGGCGCGGGCGCCTTCCAAACTGGCGATCTAGAAGTTCAAGCCGAGATCTCAGGTCCGTCATGGGCAATGTCGGCAATCTCAGGTTCGACATTGGACATATTGTATTGGAATGACGACTCCAGCAGGGGTTGGTAACCCACGAATGCCGACCCGGCAAACAAGCCAATCCTCTATCCGGTCGGACCTTCTCCTCTGTGGCGCCATCGTTCTATTGGCTTTTGCCTTGGTCTACTATCGGTCCCTGTCGTTCGTCTACGTCGAAGGCGATGACGCATCGATCGTGGCGTACCACACGCTGGGGCGTGACCCGCAACTCCAGAGACTGTACAGCCCCTATGAGTCCATGCTGGACGCCTTGCTCGCGTCGCTTCCTCCCCGGGAGGATATCGTGCGCATCACGGCGATGACTCTGACCGCCGTCAGTGCGCCCGTCCTCTTCTTTCTGATGATGTTGCTGGCTTTTGATTGGTGCGGCCAGGTTGGACAGCCCTCCAAATCGTCTTTGGTGGCTGCCATGCTGTTGGCCATTCCCGAATTTTATTACCTGGGCTTGGTCCTCACGCCCAGCATGATTGCCATGGCACTTCTTGTCGGTGCGCACTTGCTCGTCCGCCGCTCGACCGCCCGCGCGGGGTCCACTGGCTGGGGCAGTTTCATCATTTCCTTGTTGCTGTTCGGGATCGGCGCTGCCTTTCGCTGGGACACGGTTGCCTATGGTGCGACCATCGCCGCCGATCTATTTTTCCGCGCGGGCGATCGCAGCGAGCACGGTCGGCCGGCAGTCAGAGATCGCCTGCGACTCTCTTTCGGATGGGCTGCGCTGGCCGGCACCACCTGGCTGGTCGCCCTGAAATTTAACGGCTGGAGTTTACCAAGCATCCTTCACATCATTCGTTCGGCTGGCCCTATGGAAAGTCTGGACTGGAAGATGGGGCTATCCAGAGCTCAGACCTTTTTCACTCCCGCCTTCGCACTTCTGAGCACCATGGGATACTGCACATTGCTGCGGCGGAAGCACCCACTGGCGATCATCGTCCCGCTGGCAATCCTGCCGGTCGCAAGACTTGTCTTGTTGGGTGTACCCAAATGGTTCATCACGGCCACCCCCGTCCTCGTCGCCTGTGCCGTTGCTGGGCTTGGCCTCGTCTGGCAGCGTCCTGCCCGGCGCTATGCCATGCTGGGCATGCTCGTGTTGCCTTGGGTGATTGGAATCCGGTGGTCATACGGTGGAATCGCCTGGGGGCCGGCGTTCGAGCTACAGGCTTACGATCGCATCGAAAGGAATACGTCGATTCCTTCTCCGACGGTCGGGCCCGGCATGGCGGTTCCCACACCGGAAGGGCCGCGACCGCTGTGTGGCCACGCCTGGGTGCTGCTGGGCGAATGGAAGCGGTTCGTGAACGAGTGGTCGTCCGAGCAGGATGCCGCCGTAATCCACGCCATTGAGGCTCGCGTCCCATTGCTGCTGCATCCTGATGGGCAGGCTTGGCCTGTGAACATTTACGCTCCTCACGGCTATTCCACCAAGGACTTTGAGCTGCGACGCGCAATCGGCGACAACTCCATCTTCGAGCGGCGCTGGACTGGACCGAAGGGTGATCAGGCGCGGATGCTCCTTCTCGCCGAACCGAACCAGCTATTCGAGGCCGCCGCCGTGGACCGACTTCGACGCATCGCCTCGGACACCGTGGTCATCTCTGGTGCTTCATCGACGCTCATACGTCTGCAAGAGATTGCCCCGGAATCCCTCGAGGCGCTGGGGAAGAGGACGGCTTTGCTGCACCTTGACCGGCTCTCCGCCAAACTGCCTCGTCGCTGAATGGCAGGCAAGCCCGAAAGCCCCGCGGCGAAGCGACGGCGGGTGATCGTCGGCGGGGACACATGGGGAAACGCGAGGGCGGCCGGGTTCGATTGGCGGAAGGATGTCGAGGTCGTCGACAATCTGTGCGAATTCTTCGGCACGCCAATTCAGGGACGCGCCCTCACGGACAGCTAGCCCGGAATTCTCGCGGCCAGTATCGCGCAGGCTGTGCTAGCATGCGCAGCCTGCCTTCTGCCTCGGCCCGCGGCAGTGTTCACGAGACCGAGCGACCCCGGAGACCATGAGCGACACGCCCCGGAACAGCCGATTCGTCACCTTCGAGGGAGTCGAGGGATCGGGCAAGACGACCCAGATCCAGATGTTGTCCAACCACCTTGAAGAACGCGGCATCGATCATCTCCTGACGCGCGAGCCGGGCGGCACGCCGATCGGCGATCAGATCAGGAGCCTGGTGCTCGACCCGCGGAACGCGGCCATGACGCCGATCTGCGAGCTGCTCCTGTACGCGGCCGCCCGCGCCCAGCACATCGAGCAGGTCATCCGGCCGGCCCTCCTGTCCGGGAGGCTCGTCCTCTGCGATCGGTTCAAGGACGCGACCATGGCCTACCAGGGCTCGGGACGGGGCATCCGCCTCGATCTCATCGACGCCCTGCACGGGCTCGAGACCCTGACGCTCCAGCCGGACATGACCGTCCTGTTCGACATCGAGGAGGACACCGCCTTGAACCGGGCCCGCGCCCGCGACCATTCCCGGTCGAAGGACGAGACCCGCTTCGAGCAGGAGTCCTTGGCGTTTCACAAGCGCGTCCGCCTCGGGTACCTCGAGATGGCCCGCCAGGAGCCGGGGCGCTTCGTGGTGGTGGATGCCCGCGGCACCGTCGAGCAGGTGCATCGCCGCGTGATCGAGGCGATGGACCGCTTCCTGACGACGCGGGGTGCCCCGGAATGAGCCCGCGACGGATCCTGCCGATCGAGGATTTCGTCGTCGGCCAGGCGCGCGCCACGTCGGCCCTGCAGCGGGCCCTCGAGACCGGTCCGCTCTTCCCCTCCCTGGTGTTCCACGGCCCGGGAGGCGTCGGCAAGCTCACGGCGGCGCTCCACCTTGCGCGCGCGCTGCTCTGCGAGGCTCCGGGCGAGAGGCCGTGCGGCGCCTGCCGCTCGTGCCGGCATCTCGGCGAGCATGCGCTGCTCCACCCCGACGTGCGCCTGGCGCTTCCCGAGAAGAAATCGGACTTCGACCGCGAGGCCGGCGGCGCGGACGATTCGTCCCGCGTCGGTCCCCAGGAGATGCAGGCCGAGGCGGTCGGGAACCCGGTGTGGTCGATCCTGATCGACCGGGTGCGCCAGGGGATCGCGTTCCTCCAGCGCCGCCCATCCGAGTCCCGGCACCGCATCCTGATCATCGACCAGGCCCACCGGATGGAGGCGGCGTCCGCCAACGCCCTGCTGAAGACCCTCGAGGAGCCGCCGGCGCACGCCGTGATCATCCTGATCACCTCGTCCTGGCACGCCCTCCTCCCGACCATCCGCTCGCGCTGTCACGCGGTGCCCTTCCAGCTCGTGCCGAGGACCGAGATCGTCAACTATCTCGTCGAGCGCCGCGAGATGCAGGCGGAAGAGGCGGTCCTGCGCGCGGGGCTGTCGGGCGGGCGGATCGGCGCGGCGCTCGAGCTGGATCTCGAGGAGTTTCGCGGGAGGCGGGGCGCGCTCCTGTTGGTCCTCGACGAGCTGGCGAGCCGGGGCGATGCCGGGCTGGCGGTGGCGAGGGCGGAGGCCCTCGTCCAGGCTGGAGAGTCGATGGAGGGGGACCTCGACATCCTCATGTCCCTGCTTCGGGACCTCCTGATCCTGGGCGCCTCTCCCGGCGACGAGGCGCGCCTCATCCACGTCGACATCGCGACCGGCCTCCGCCCGCTGGCCGCCCGGCTCGCGGGCCGTGCCGGCGCCGTCCTCGGGGACCTCGAGACGACCATGGAGTCGATCCAGAGGAAGGGCAATCGCCAGCTCCTGGTCGAGAATTTCCTGATGGGCCTCCTTCCGGAGGGCGCCGCGCCGGCGCGCGATCCCGCCCGAACCTGAACGCGTGTCCCTGATTCTCCGCCACCTGCGCGCCAATCGTCGGGCCTTCGTGCTGGGGTTCGTCTGCCTGGCGGCCACCAGCGCCCTCACGCTGTACGTCCCCTGGCTCCTGAAGGAGGCCATCGAAGCGCTCCGCCGCGGCGCCCCGATGCGGCAGGTCACCCTCTACGCCGGCCTCATCGCGGCGGTGGCGGCCGTCCTGTGCGTCATCCGCACCTGGTCGAGGCTCCACATCCTGGGGGCGTCGCGGCGCATCGTCTGCGACATCCGGAACGAGGTCCACGCCCACCTGATCGGGCTCCCCGCCTCGTTCTACGCGCGCCGGCGGACGGGAGAGATCATGTCGGTCATGGTCAACGACCTCATGCTCGTCCGCTCGTTGTTCGGTCCCGGCATCCTGAACGTTCTCAGCGTAGCCCTCCTCTACTCCTCGGGGCTGACGCTCATGGTTTTGCTCGATCCGGTCCTGACCCTGGTGGCCGTCCTCCCCTATCCGCTCCTCCTGGCGGGCGTGTTCAGGGTCAGCCGCACCATCCACCGGCGCAGCAACGAGACGCAGGAGCAGCTCGCCCAGATCAGCAACAAGGCCCAGGAGACTCTGAGCGGCATCAACATGGTGAAATCGTTCGCGCGCGAGCCCGGAGAGGCGGACGCGTTCGATCGACTCAGCCTCGAGTACCGCCGGCGCTCGCTCGGGCTGGCCCGGAGCCGCGCCCTGATCGTCACGATCATGGGCGGCCTGGGCGGAGCGAGCACGATCGTGGTCCTCTGGCTGGGAGGACGGCACGTCATCGACGGATCGCTGAGTCTCGGCGGCCTGGTCGCCTTCATGTCGTACCTGGCCCTCCTGGCCGGGCCGACCGTCATGATGGGATGGGTCCTCGGGGTGTTCCAGCGCGGCCTGGGAGCGATCGCGCGCATCGAGCAGATTCGATCCATCCGCAGCGACCTGCCCGGCGATCGCGCCGAAGGCCCCGGCCCCGAGGTGCGCGGGACCGTGACGTTCCACGGGCTGGACTTTTCCTATCCGGACGGAGGCGACCCGCCTCGTCCCGTCCTGCGGGGGATCGACCTCGAGATCCCGGCCGGGACCACCCTGGGAATCGTCGGGCGGGTCGGGTCCGGAAAGTCGACCCTGGTGCAGCTGGTGGCGGCGGTCCACGCCGTGAGGGACGGGACGATCCGGATCGACGGACGCGACCTGAACGGCATCCCGACCGATCACCTGCGCTCGCACATCGCGGTCGTTCCCCAGGAGACCTTTCTCTTCTCGCAGACGATCGCCGCGAACATCGCCCTGGGGGAGCCCGGTGCGGGTCGCGATCGGATCGAGGCGGTCGCCGGCGTGGCCCAGATCACGCGCGATCTGCCGGACCTGCCGCACGGGCTCGACACGCTGGTCGGCGAGCGCGGCGTGACGCTCTCCGGCGGGCAGCGCCAGAGGGTCGCCCTGGCGCGCGCCCTCCTGCTCGATCCGCGCATCCTCATCCTGGACGACGCCCTGAGCAGCGTGGACGCCGACACCGAGGAGGCGATCCTGACGGGCCTCAGGGCCTTCATGCGCGGCCGGACCACCCTCCTGGTGTCGCACCGCGTGTCGTCCGTGCTGGGCGCGGACCGCATCGTCGTGCTGGAGGACGGCCGGATCGCCGAGCATGGGACGGCCGAGGCGCTCCTGTCCCGGGGCGGACTGTTCGCCCGCATGCACCGCCAGCAGCAGATCGAACGGGAGCTCGAGGCCCTGTGACCGCCGCCGGCCATCACGACGAGGAGGTCCTGGGGAAGGCGTACGACGCCCGGCTGGTGAGGCGGATGGCGGAGCACGTCCGGCCCCAGGCGCGGCTCATCGCCGCCTCGGTCCTCCTCCTGTTCGTGGTGATGGGGGCGCAGCTCCTGCAGCCCTACCTCATCAAGCTGCTGATCGACGACCACATCCTCGCGGGGGAGGCCCGGGGCGTGACGGCGCTGGCGCTCCTGTACCTGCTGGCGCTCGCGGTCGAGCTGCTGGCGCGCTACGCGCAGATCTATTCGATGGAGCTCACCGGCCAGAACGTCATCCACCGCCTGCGCGGCCGGCTGTTCCGCCACCTCCTGTCGCTCGACTCGGCGTTCTTCGACCGGTATCCCGTCGGCCGCCTGATGACCCGCGTGACGACGGACATCGAGTCGCTCGCCGATCTCTTCTCCTCGGGGGTGGTGTCGCTCCTGGGCGACAGCGTCAAGCTCCTCGCCATCGTGGGCATCCTCTGGTGGCTCGACTGGCGCCTGGCCTGCGTCACGTTCGCGATCAGCCCGGTCCTCTTCCTGCTCTCGTACGCGTTCCGAGGGCGCATCCGGCAGGCTTACAGGGACGTGCGGCGCCGCATCGCCCGGATGAACGCCTACCTGCAGGAGACGATCTCGGGGATGCTCCTGGTGCAGCTGTTCCGCCGCCAGGAAACGAGCCGCCGCGAGTTCGGCGCCATCAACGAGGACCACCGGGACGCGGACCTGCGCTCGGTGGTGTATGAGTCGGCGTTCTCGGCCATCATCGAGCTGGTCGGAACCGTCGCCGCCGCCCTGATCCTCTGGTACGGCGGCGGGCAGATCCTGCGCGGCGCCCTGACCTTCGGGACGCTGGTCGCCTTTCTCGAGTACACCGCCCGGTTCTTCGGGCCGATCCGGGACTTGTCCGGCTTCTACGCCGTCCTGCAGGCGGCGATGGCTTCTCTCGAACGGATCGTCGCCCTCCTGGACGAGCGCCCGGCCATCGTCGCGCCCTCGGCCGGGGCGCCGCCGGGTCGGGCCCGCGGGCGGATCGAATTCGAGGGGGTGCGGTTCGCCTACCGGCAGGGGAAGGAGATCCTGCACGGCATCGGCCTGCGCGCCGAGCCCGGCGAGCGGGTGGCGATCGTCGGCGCCACCGGCTCGGGGAAGACCACCCTCGTCAAGCTGCTCATCCGGCTCTACGACCCGGCCGCGGGCGTCATCCGGATCGACGGGCGCGACATCCGGTCCCTGCCGCTTCCTTTCCTGCGGCGCCAGGTCGGGGTCGTCCTGCAGGATCATTTTCTCTTCGCGGGAAGCATCGCCTCCAACCTCGCCTTCTCCGACGTCTCTCTCTCCCGCGAGTCGCTGCAGTCCGCGGCCCGGGCGGTGCACGCCGATCGCTTCATCGAAAGGCTGCCGGGCGGGTACGACGCCGAGGTGCGCGAGCGGGGCGGCAACCTGTCGACCGGGCAGAAGCAGCTGCTCTCGTTCGCGCGCATCCTGGCCGCCGATCCGGCGGTCCTGGTCCTCGACGAGGCGACCTCGAGCGTGGACACCGAGACCGAGCTGCAGATTCAGGACGCCCTGCAGAGGCTGCTGAAGGGGCGCACCTCCCTGGTCATTGCGCACCGGTTGTCCACGATCGTCGGTGCGGACCGGATCCTGGTGATGCACCACGGACGCATCGTCGAGGAGGGAACGCACCGGGCCCTGATCGAGCGGCGGGGCATCTACCACAGGCTGTACCAGCTGCAGTTCGATACGGACGGGACGCCGTCAGGGCCGGCGGCGCATCCCCCTCCAGAGGTAGCGCCCTAGATCGATCCGCCCGCCGGGCGACACCGCCACCCCCTCGCGCCGCAGGGCCGCGGCCTGGCGCCGGATCGACTCGTCCAGGAAGGCGCCCCTCGGGCTGATGGTTCCCAGGGCGTTGATGACCCGGTGCCACGGAACCCGCCGCCCGCCGATGCGGACATCGTCCGGCAGGGCGCGCAGGGCCCAGCCGACCGTGCGCGCGCCGCGCGCCATCCCGGCCACGCGCGCGATCTGCCCGTACGTGGCAACGCGGCCACGCGGAACCAGGGCCACCACGCGCCACACGCGCAGGAACGTTGTGTCCCGTCCCGCGAGGCCACGTCCTGTCATGGTTGAGCCGTTCCCGTCCCGGCCTAGTAGTCCCGCAGCTGCTCCAGATAGCCGCGGTGATTGCGGGTCATCTCCTTCATCGAGTCCCCGCCGAATTTCTCCAGGAAGGCCTCCGCCAGGATGAAGGACACCATCGCCTCCCCCACGACGCCCGCGGCGGCGATCGCCGAGACGTCGGTGCGCTCGACCTGGGCCTGGAATTCCTCCTTCGACTTCAGGTCGACGCTGTGGAGCGCCTTGGGAAGGGTCGAAAGGGGCTTCACGTAGACCCGCATGCGGATCTCCTCGCCGTTCGTGATCCCCCCCTCGATGCCGCCGGCGTGGTTGGTCCTGCGGTAGAAGCGGCGCGCCTCCCTGTCGTAATGGATCTCGTCGTGAAACTCCGAGCCCATCCGGGCCGCCGCCTCGACGCCGTCCCCCACGGAGACCGCCTTGATCGACTGGATGGAGCAGAGGGCCGCCGCCAGGCGCGCATTGAGCCTCAGGTCCCAGTGCCTGTGGCTCCCGAGACCCGCCGGCACGCCGCGGGCGACGACCTGGAATGCGCCGCCGACGGAGTCCCGGGAGGACTTCGCCCGGTCGATCTCCTCGATCATCTTCTGCTCGACCTCGCGATCGGCACAGCGGAGGGCGCTTCCCTCCGCCGCGACGATCTCCTCCCAGGTCATCTCCCGCCCCGGTGCGAGCGCGGCCGATCCGAGCATCACGGTGTGGCTGGCGACCCCCACGTCGAAGGCCGCGAGGAGCTTGCGGCAGACCGCCCCCACCGCCACGCGGGCCGTCGTCTCGCGCGCCGAGGCGCGCTCGAGGATATCGCGCGCATCGTCCGCGTCGTGCTTCAACGCGCCGGCCAGATCGGCGTGCCCCGGGCGCGGCCGGGTCACCCGCTTGCGCTCCTGGTCAGGGGCTTCGACCGGCTCGATCGCCATCGGCGTCCGCCAGTTGGCCCAGTCCCGGTTGTCGATCTTCAGGGCGATGGGGCTGCCGAGGGTCCGACCGTGCCGGACCCCCGAGAGGATCTCCACCCGGTCCTGCTCGATCTGCATCCGGCCGCCGCGCCCGTAGCCGTGCTGGCGCCGCTTCAGCTCGGAGTCGATGTCCGCGGCCAGAAGGCCCATTCCGGCCGGGATCCCGTCCAGGATGGCGACCAGCGCGGGCCCGTGCGATTCTCCGGCGGTCAGGAAACGCAGCATCGATCTCTCCGGAAGCCCCTGACCGCAGCCGATCGCGGTGAATCGAGGCGATTCGCGATTATCGTTGACCGGTCGCGCAGGTGTCAACGTGGGACCACCGGGGCCTCGCCGCAATGCTTGATTCCGCCCCCCTACCTGTGTAAAGTGAGCCCCTTCCAGAGGGACGGCGACCGTGGAAATCCTGACATCGCAACAGATGCGCCAGGTCGATCGGCGCGCTATCCGGAAGTTCGGACTGCCGGAGGCCGTCCTCATGGAGAACGCGGGCCGGTGCGTCCTGGAGGTCCTGAATCTCCTCGATGACGACCTGCAGGCCCGCCGGATCCTTCTGCTGTGCGGGAAGGGGAACAACGGAGGGGATGCCTTCGTCCTGGCGCGCCATCTCCGAAAGGACGGCCTTCCCTTCACCGTCCTGCTGTTCGGGCGGAGGGACGAGGTGCGGGGTGCCGCCGCGGTCCATCTCCGGGCCCTGCAGAGCCTCGGCGTCGTGCCGACCGAGGTTCGCGGCGAGGCCTCCTGGAAAGCGGCCCGGGGGCTCCTGGGCTCGGCCGATCTGATCGTGGACGGAATCCTCGGAACCGGGCTGACGCGCCCCGTCGCCGGGCTCCTGGCCCGGGTGTTCCGGGAGGTCAATGAGGCGCGCGCGCTGGTCGTGTCCATCGACGTCCCGTCCGGGCTGTCCGGCGACACGGGCGAGATTCCCGGTCCCTGCATCAAGGCGGATCACACGGTGACCTTCGTCCGCCCGAAGCGGCCGCATGTCTTCCCTCCCGCCGAGGCCCTGTGCGGCACGCTCCATGTCAGGGACATCGGCATTCCGGACGAGGCGGTGGCCGCGGAGAAGGTCGACCTCGACCTCCTGGACGCGGCCGGGCTGTCCCCCCTCCTCCCGAAGCGCCGCCCGGACAGCCACAAGGGAGACTATGGCCACGCCCTGGTCGTTGCCGGATCGCGGGGCAAGGGGGGCGCGGCGCGCCTGGCGGCGCTCGGAGCCCTGCGGGCCGGGTGCGGCCTCGTGACCGCCGCCGTGCCGGCCGGCCTTCAGTCGGGCTTCGTGTCCCGCGCGATGGAGGTCATGACCGAGGGGCTTCCCGAGACCGCCGGCGGGGCCCTGGCGGCTGCGGGGATCGAAAGGCTGCTCGGCCTGCTCGAAGGGAAGCAGGTCGTGGCGCTCGGCCCGGGACTCGGCACCGACCCCGAGACGCGCCAGCTGGTCCACGCGGTCGCGACGCGGGCCCGCGTGCCGGTCATCCTGGACGCCGATGCCGTGAACGCCTTCGCCGGTCGCGCAGAGCCGCTCTCCGGGCGGCAACGACCCCTCGTCCTGACACCGCACCCCGGAGAGATGGGGCGGCTCGTAGGGATGCCGGCGTCCGCCGTCCAGTCGCGCAGGCTCGAGGTGGCGCGCGCCTTTGCCCGCCGCCATGCCTGCCACCTCGTCCTGAAGGGGCACCGGACCCTCGTCGCCAGCCCTTCGGGACGGGTCTCCGTCAACCCGACCGGGAATCCGGGGATGGCGACGGGCGGATCGGGGGACGTCCTGACGGGGCTCCTGGCCGGTCTCATCGCGCAGGGAATCGAGACGGGCGCAGCGGTCCGGCTGGGCGTCTACCTGCACGGCCTCGCCGGGGACCTGGCGGCCGCCGAGGTGGGAGAGGCGCCCCTCATCGCCCGGGACATCCTGCAACACTTCCCCGCGGCCCTGCAGCGGCTGAGGCCTTCAAGGCCACACGACAGGAACGCCGCGATCCCTGACGCCGGGAGGATCGGATGAAAAACGGCCAGGACACGACGGTCGGCGGCCGGCGCTCGTCGGCCCGCCAGGAGGACTTGGCGCGCGACATGGTCCGCCCGGCCCCGAGGCGATCGCCGGTCCCCCAGGTGGCGGCCAGGCCGGCGATCCTGCGG
>Ga0114129_10004698_pt1 | contig 19284 bp, 17 predicted proteins | sample RhiMetdeltSRZDD1_FD_80071 | JGI IMG/M metagenome (GOLD analysis project Ga0114129, IMG submission 80071) | Populus rhizosphere microbial communities from Tennessee, USA - Rhizosphere MetaG P. deltoides SRZDD1 (version 2) (version 2) | ecosystem: Host-associated > Plants > Roots > Rhizosphere >...
ATTATTATCATTATAAATGAATTATGCTTTTCTCTACTCCGTATTAGCAGAATCTCAAATGACATAGGCTTTAGGATAACTGAAACCCTAGTAAGAAAATGGACAATTCATGCAAGGGTTGGTCTGTTTGATGAGGAAGGGAAAAGAATTTAGATAAATAGATGAATTCTTGATACTCTTATGGTACGAGGTATCATAGATTTCTCGGAAACCTTGAGCTGATGTGGTTATTGAACCCTCCTAGATCCAAAGCTCAGACACACTTAGGCCCGCACCTAAATTATTGACAGGATTATTGCTGATTTTAAGTAAACTTTAAAGCTCAAAGAGTCGGACCCCTTCACATGCAGGAACCTAATCCCACCGAACCCGCGTTCCAATTTCTTTATGTCTAATCCTCGTAAGTTTTTCTCCTGAATTTCTATGGGATCTTTTTTTTTACGATCATATTCTATAGATTACAGCAAATAAGCTACCTCGTTAAGAGGATGTAGAATTAACCATGGATAGAGTGATATATCTTCGATCGATGCAATTTCTTTTTTGCTCCATTAGGTCTATAATCTCCGTGAATCCGCTGCCCGAACTACCTAATCATCAAAGAACTTCAAATTCTCGTAGCGGGCCAACGGACAATGTTTAGCACATATACTTTAAAGTTATGAGATTGTTGAATCCACCTATATGCATTTTGAACACTAACATTAGTGTATACAAAAATCAACTAAAACCTAAGAGGCGGGTTACTACCTGAATGTATCCATAGAATTTTTCTAAAAGACCTGATGGTAGAGCGGGCCGAGGACCAGTACGGTCTATTCTTAAGGCTTAGCTGTCAATATTTATGGATGTAATTAACACGTTTGTGGCGTCAGACACCTTAGCCACAATTTTCTTTTGAACTCATCTGTTAACGTCATCTTGCTTGCGAATATCAAAATAGACTTTGTCGCCCACTTTAATATTCATATCCTCATATTCTCGCATTGAAAGCTTGACAGTAGGAGAATCCGATTGGCCTCCTCCTAGGCCAGGCATGTTTGCCATTATTTTAGGCATGTTCTTCATGAGATCTTCCATAGAATTGAATGCTCCTACGCCTGGGCCAAATTGACTCTGCGTTCTCTTTGCTTGATCCCTATACTCCTTCTCATCACTGAATGTAACATAAACATAGTGCTGAGAACCTTCTTGGGGAGATTGAATCTTTGAGACAATGAATTCTTTCCTCATTTTCAAGTCACCCATAGAGCGACTCTATTATTTATCTAAATATCAGATGTGGGAAAGATATTCTTTTTATGTATATACGAATCCAAATACTAAGGCCTAAAAAGCGCATTGGCGATAAAAGAATTATACTAGTGGATTGAAAGGAACAACAAAGAGCAAAAGTAATCTCAGATGTTAGAGTATATGGGACACCGAGAATTCACGTCATCTGTTTAGATAGCTTCTCTATCCATTTTGCAATTGATACTTTTATCGTCAACTACTAGCAATGTCAAGATCAGAATCTCTGTGATAGAGCTGATGAGCCTCATATTCTGTTAGCATTAAGCTCAACTTCATGCCCGTTAGAATCAATTATAGTATCTGGTCCGTTTGCTTCTATCATTATGTGACGATTTCAATGTGCTGAATGCAGAAGATAGGATAAGAATTGGCAGTCATCATATGAAAAGTTTGATTGTGTCATTGCAATAGGAATAAACCATGTCGAGTTAGATGCATGGTCCTTGTCTGGATTTTTATCATACTAGATATCCTGAACGTCATTATGCGTCAATTTCTAATCCTGATTTTGAAAAAAAGTCTTCATGAGCGATCAACTATGTCTTTTGATCTCTCCTATGACAAATATTATTATTATGTCTTTGACAATTGTCACTGCATATAGTAGAGCTGTGGGGTAAATGAAGTACAGGATGATCCGGAGACTTGGTTCGGGTGGCTTTGGCAACGTTTATCAAGTCCAAGCGAGCGACGGCAATACTTACGCCATGAAATTGCTACGAGACCTCAGCACAATTAACAAGCAAAGATTCGAAACCGAGATCAAGATACTTGCTCAACTAGATCACCTTAATATCGTAAAGATTTTTGAATGGAACCTTGGCGGTGATCCTCCCGACTTCAGTCCGTGGTATACAATGGAATACCTGCATGGAGGGTCCTTAATGGATCATATGGATGATAAATTCGAGGGGGCGTACGTATTCCAAAGAAATCGGACCATCAACTCGGTGATTTTACCTGCTTGTCATGCACTTGCGCAGGCTCATAGTGCTGGAATATACCACCGCGACCTAAAGCCAGACAATATCATGTATACAAGCAAAGATAGAGCTCAAATAAAAATAACGGACTGGGGTCTAGGCAGAGATATAGGAAGAAAATCAATTGCTCTTACAGCCTCAGCAGGACACATAGGTGGCACGCCAGGGTACTGCGCGCCTGAGCAGTGGTTCACCTTTGACAACATAGATGGGAGGGTGGACATCTACTCTTTAGGAGTTATTTTCTATGAAATGATGACAGGCCGAAGGCCGCCTATTTATGATCAGAATGACAGTAGTTTGAAAAGATCAAAAGTCGTAGACGTTCCTTCAAAATACCACCCAACCATTACAAAAGAACTAGATAGGTGCATATTGAAGATGCTTGAGCTTAATGCTGAAAAAAGATATCAATCGGTATGGCAGCTAATTACGGAAATCGAGTCCTTACCCGATTCCAAATATTATTATTGATAACTTTCATAAGCTTAAATTGTTAAATCTTTTTTGACGCGCAAATGTGTTTACATAGGCCCAATGTTTACCAATTGCGCAAGCACTCGATTCGTCGCAAGTAATCTCGCCATGGTGTCGAACTATACATCCTCCTTCCATATTTTTATTGTCAGATTAAATTTTCATATTGGGCCAACTACATAGTCGCTTTCACCATATGATGTTTATCATTGCGATAAGTTCATGCACATAGTTTTGCCCAACTTTAACTCACAATCTTCTCTTGTCTTCATTCTTAATATTGCCTTCGTTAGATTGGATTTTATTTCCTCTCGAGTTAACAGCTCTTCCACTTGTCGATTAAATTATTTGCCGCTATCAGATTGGCCTTGATTGCTATCTCTGGAGAGAGAGTGAATAGCGTATTCTGTCTCCAACATTTTGCTGCAGATTTTTCTTCAGGATACATTGAGCGGTAAGTATTTTAGCTTGCACGTTTCATGCCCTGCTCTCCTTCCTATCCTAGGACTCATGCATACATGCATATACATGCATGCATTCAGGGCTCCCCAAATGACACAAAGATTTATGACCTATGGGAGGCACTGTCTTAAATGCAAATGATAGGCCGCTGTGATAAATGCGGAATGACAAATGTTGAAGTAAAGAGTACAAAAATCGAAAATAACAAGATAAGAACTCTGTGTAATCAATGCAGGCCCGCAGATGAGGCGTATGCCTATTGAATACCTCGCAAAACCTTCCTACTTTTAGTTGACAATCATTTAGTCTCTATATCCATTTGTTCTTTAAGATCAAAAACCAGCCTTTTTCAATTTAGAACCGCAATTGGGACATGCTGCTTGATTATGCTTAGTTCCACAGTTCATGCAATAATAGTTGATTCCTTGCCTCCCTGAAGCCTGAGAGGAACCAAAAAAGCTCCATGAGCTGAGGCCCATTTTTCTCATCTGTCTCTGCCGTATGAAATAGTTAATACCGAGGAAGACCGCAATTATGGCAATAATATCAAACGGAAAGGGAAGAAGAAAGGCAAGTGCAAGGCTGATACCTATGGAAATCGCAATCCACATAAGTTGAACTTTTAGGAATCTTTTTGTATTAGGATCCAACAGCTATTGTTGGCTGTGCATCCCTAAAATGTTTTTGCAGGTTTAGTATCATAACTGTCGTCTGTATGTAATACAGTGATTGGCTCCTTTTTTCATTTACTGAAGTTGTATTGACGGCATATGGCCGTATTGGTCCAGATGGCAAATTTAATGGTGGCAAAACCCTTGACCAACCCGATAGGTGACATATACTTACGCGGGTATAGCTACAACTGCGCTAATTTTCTTCATCTTAAACATGGATGTGACAATATTTTTTGCTCACCATGTGAGCTCATGGTTAAATTTGAAACGTATTAGAACGATCAATCTCTGTGGCATAGAACCAAATCCATGTCTCCTATTAAGTAGCGCTCTGCTTCTAGCTTCATAAAATCGAGGTCCGTCCTTTTAGGATTCTAAATAACTAAGCAAAATTAGACTCAGCCTTTGTCAGTCTCAGATGCTACATCTACTTCAAGTTTTTGTAGCCCTTATTTGAAACTCTCCTAGGCTCAGAGGTGCACCGCAACTGATGCAGCGATTGCTTGACTGACTCAGGATCTCCTTTACAGAGCGTAGCGCTTTCATCTTGTATACTATGGAACTACATTTGTCGCATACAACGCTTACAAACATGCACAAGATATTCATTTCTAAGTTAATACGGGTATTCTGAAGTAATCTTTACAAAACGTACAGTTACTATTGGCTGCCTTGATCAGCATCTTTGCAATCAAGTTTAATAGTTTTGACTATCTTCCTTTTAGTAGCTGAGACCCCCTCTTTGGGTAATACATCTCCCACAAACTATGAAATTGCCGCGACGATTGTTGGAAATTATAAGCTTATTTTTATGCCTTAGGTCATGATAACATATTGGGATTTCTTTCATGCTCTTATCAAAGCCTTCTGAAAAATTAGTAAAAAACTTGATCCTAAGAGTAACACTATCCACTTGACAACTATGATGGGAGGAATTTCTGCAGGTATGCCAGCACCCTGAACGATTGTCCTAATGAATTGCGAAGATTAGGATTGCGTTTGCTACCCTTTGAGGCAGCCCAAGATGAAACCTGCAGCAAAACTCCCAGTAAGCGGTACCCCAAAGTTCATCATTGTGGGCACTACTTGGCTGTCCATTACTGAAGAAGCATAGTTTGCAGTGCCCAAAGAAAATTCCGAAATGGCTTTATTAGATACAGATGCGATCATCTCCCAATCGACAGTCACCAATCCCTTGTAGTTCAAATATGCCAGGGCTCCTAGAAAAAGCCCTGCTATGCCCAGTATTATCTTTATCCCTTTTTTGATAGCATAGCCAATCAAGAACCCTGATACGCCGCCGGATGAAACAGTAGTCAACATGAAACCAAGATCGTATGCCAATTCACCTTCTTGTGCTTTCAAACCCAGAAAAGTACGAGTGGCAAATAGCCAAGACAACTGTGTCTATCATAAATGACATAAGGTTATAGGAAATATTGATAAATCGAGCTAGACAAAGAAAATGTTATAAAAATTATGGACTCTTGTTCGCCCAAGTTATAACAGCGAATGTACTAACTGCTGAGCCGACTATACCTGCCAAAATAGCGCTAAGTACTGCTTGGTTGACTACTATTTCAGGCAATATGTTGCCTAACCATGATGCTGCGTTTGGGACCATGAGGTATCCTGCAGCGCCTATTGTAAAACCTAGTGCCCAGAAAATAAAGATAGCCAACGCTCTAGACATTTTCTATTCCTCGTATACTCGGACATTGTATGCGATTCATCATCGTGCAGCACCCGCTGTGTTAATAACTGTGATAGTTAATTTTTATCAAGCGCTGGTTATTAGTCACTTTATACTGCTGTACTTAGTTAGGATACTCTCCGAGACAGGTTCTATAAAGATTTGAGGGGGCACTGCGGTATGAATTATAATTTAGAGCTAGGTTAAATTTATGAAACATTGAAGTATAAGTTATATACACTACATTTCTACCTGCAAATGAATCTCATGATAATTCCAGCAGATTCGCTTAGAAGTATACGTCAATTGATGAGCCAGAGGCCTGACCCTTTACCATCCAGTCATCTAATTTTAGATGGGCCAAGGGCCTTAGAGGGGTGCTCATAAGAATGGAATCAGGGATCACTCTATTTGCTCAAGGAACAAAAAATGATAAGGATACGAAGCCATCATGCCCAGAATGCAGCTCGCATATTATCTTTGATGTCTATCATGGTGAGTATATTTGTCAGTCGTGTGGCTATGTAGTGCTCGAGAAGATGGATTATTGCGGCCATGAGACTCACTCGAATAATTCTGACGATAGGTTGAGAAACATGCGTGGCAGCGGACAAACAAGCTCTTTACTACTGAACTATGGATTGCAGACAGAAATTGGCTTGTCTGATAAAGATTATAATGGAAAACCAATCAACTTAGCCAACGCAGAACGTATCGCCTGTGTGCGCAAACTGCACGCTAGACTGAAAGCATCTTCAGAGGAAAGGAGGATCGCTAGAGTGCTTTCTGTAATAGAAAAAGTATGCTCAAAGTTGCTTCTTCCAAGATCCCTTTCAGAAACTGCCGCCAAAATATACAGAATGTACACATCTAAAAATAATACTAAAGGCATGTCGGTGAATGGTAATGCTATCGCAGCTGTATACCTTGCATGCAAGCAATCCTGCATTGCCAGGGGGTTGGAGGAGATTGTTGAATCGACTGATTTTTGTAGTAACAAAAGGTCATCTCTGCGCATAGCCTTTCGCTGTTACAAGAGGATGACAATGTGCATGACAAACACTACAGAAACTGAGCTGATCAAAACTCCACGGGCTACTTTCGATCACGTCATCCCTCTAGAAAAGTACATCTCAAAGATTTCAAACAAAGCAAGAATAGATTGGCGAATACAAAAACTAGCGTTGGAAATCGCCCGTCAGACTGAGGATAATATACTGCTGTCTGGTAAAGATCCTGTCGGAATTGCATCGGCATATCTGTATATATCTGCATGCCTCTGCGGCTATCAGATGTATCTTACAGATATAGCCAATTTTTCACAAGTTACAGAAATCACCATCAGAACAAGATGTAAGGAGATCCTTTCTAGCTTCAAGCTTGAGATAAGAGTACGGTCGGCAGGTTGCAGTACTGTTGCTTACTAGATTGCGGAAATCGGTTTAGAACGCTAGATTTCTCAATCTTTATGGGCTCTGTACGTATATAGTTTAGTGCGCGGATTACACAATGATTAGACTTCAATGCTCAGACCCAGCTGGTAATTGAGACAACAATTGCTAATCACTCGCTGAAAGATATTTTTTATTGTTTTGTAACAGTGTAAAAGTCATGAAAGCAAAAGTTTGACTGAATGCCTCGCGGAGTTAAGTAGGATGGGTGACTGAAAGACAAACATGAATATTGCTATCGCAATTGAAGAAGACTTTGCAAATTCCTGTAAATATTTCTTTAGCTCACTATAGCGATTCCTTATGGTCACTTCTGTCACACCAGCCGCGATGGATAGCTCCTTCTGTGTTTTCATTTCACCTGCTTGTAGGCAAGCAATGTAGAGTACTGTAGCTGCTATCCCCATCGGACCTTTACCTGCAGATACTTGCATGGCAATAACCTGGCGCATAATCTTAACTGCCACCCTTTTAGTTTTTTCGCTGAGTCCTACCTTATTTGCAATACGTGTTATGCACCTTACGTGATCTATTGCTGGAATTTTGGGATCAAAGGTGTGCACAAGAAGCCTGTAGTCGCGAGAGATTTTCTTTCGCGGTACATTACTGGCTGAAGCCACCTCATTTAGTGTCCTTGGAGTCTCTAATTCCCTACACGCAAGGTATACTGAAGCAGCGAGGATAGAAGTTACTGTCCTGCCTTTAATCAGATTAATTCTCGCTGCCTTTCTGTAGAAGTATGCTGATTTTTCCACTATTGTTTCAGGTAATGCCAAACTTACCTTCAAGTGCTCAAGTGCAGGTAACGCCTGCTTCAGGCTCCTGTCATTTGCTGCTTGTATTCTAAAGTCCCACACCCTAATTCGATCAAAGTTAAGTCCCTTTTCCTTTGTGTCTCTGCTGCTCCCTATTGTCGTGAGGAGCCCTTTGTTATATCGTGCGAGTGAAGTAGCACCGCCTGTCCGGCTCTTGCGATAAAAGTCATCAATGCTGAAAGATCGCCATTCTTGTACTGCTGGAGATTCGATTCTGTCTACCACGACACCGCAGCGGCTGCAAATAACTTCGCCACATTCATGATCGGTTACCACGATCTCGCTCCTGCATACAGAGCACATAAGTGGTCCTTGCATTAAGGTACTTTGGTATAGCAAGCCAGATACCTATAAACCCTTATCTCAGGGTCAAAACACATTTCCAATAACGAGCCCAAATTAGGGAAATCCTCTATCCTCGTTTTGACACTCTCAATGCTCTCTGAGGCTTCAACAGATAGGCTGGTCGAACTGTCCTAATTCCTATGGTGATATGGTTTTTCCAAGGAGAGTTGAAAAAACATATTTCATTTCTTAATATCCATTGTTGCCATATTTAGAATTAGAATATACAACAATATTCTAATTTATATTATGCAGAAAATAAATATGAATATGACACTGAGCGATCCAACTAATCATAGCGCAGAGGCTTTCGATTTTAATGACATAGAATTTGTGCAGCTAAGATATACCGATGTGCTTGGAAAATTTTTGGCAAAGTATATTGTTAGTGACACAGGGAACCCCACTGAGGACTTAAAAAAAGGCATAGCACTGGATGGTTCATCTGTTGCAGGGTTTTCCGCAATAAACGAATCCGATCTTTTACTCATTCCTGACAGGTCGACGTTGCGCCCCCTACCAGTAACCAATTATAGGGTCGCAACTGTGATCGCAGACGTTTATGAAGGCTTCGGCCAGGGCAGGTTGGCTAAAGATCCACGGCATGTTCCTCAGCTATTGGAGGAAGCTCTAAAGACTCAAGGACTGTCATGTCAAACCGGCCCAGAGGTTGAGTGTTTTGTATTCGAGGACATTGTATATGACAACAACGGAACACCAGAGATCAAATCTTCCGAAAGGTTTGGAAAGTATCATATACGCATCAAGCATGGATATGACGTACCTCCATTCCAAGACTCTTTATTAGAGCTGAGATTTGAAGTTGCCGAGGTGATGAAAAAGAACTACTCCATTAAAGTCACCCATCTTAACCATGAAGTTGCAAGTAGCGGCCAGATGGAGATTAACTTTATGCACAGCACAATCACAAGGGCGGCGGACAGCGTACAGATATACAAGGATGTTGTCCGAACCCTCGCTAAGAAGCATGGCAAGGTTGCAAATTTTATGCCAAAGCCAATCTTTGATGAGAATAATCCAAGGAGCACTGAAAATGATAATGGTTCAGGGATGCACGTAAGCATGAGTCTATGGTCCGGAGCAAGTAACTTATTTTATGATCCTGACGATCGCTACGCAGAGCTGAGCCAGACTGGACGGTACTTTGTTGGAGGATTACTCAAACACGCTGCCTCACTTGCAGCTTTGGTGGCCCCGACTGTAAATTCATATCACCGTCTAGTTCCCGGCTTCGAGGCTCCGGTCTATGCTGCCTGGTCTAGAGGAAATAGGTCTGCTGTTTTAAGAGTACCCGTAAATGAGAAGAATACTCCGAAGTCAAAAAGGATAGAATTCAGAGCCCCTGATCCTTCCGCCAATCCTTACCTTGCTTTTTCTGCAACAGTTTCTGCAGGACTCGATGGCATAAAACAAAAGATGGATCCTGGTGATCCAGTTAACAAAAATATTTACAAAATGCCTGAGCCATCTCGGAAAGACTTGGGAATAAAAACACTTCCTCGAACATTAGAAGGTTCAATTGATGCGCTAAAAAATGACAACAAATACCTTAGACCGTTCTTTCGAAGTGAGTTGATAGAAACCTATATCGAACTTAAACGAGAGGAGGTAAAATTTGCAACAGGTTCCAAAGAACGCCAATTCTTGCTTTATTACGATATCTAATTTAATATCACTGCATCTCATTTATTAGAAATCGGATTTTATTGATTTTGTATTATCTTTCTGATGGTTTTTGGCAAGTTTAATAAATATTACCAGAAGCCCTGACAATATTCTATTGCTACCGCTGCAAATAGCCGAGGTCTCTTGCGAAAGCAATAGAGGACGAGTGAAGAGAATACTTCTTTTTTCTTGATGATGAGCAACGATCAAAAGGAGAATTATAGGGTGCGGTCGAAATACGCGAGAACCCCAACTTTACGGCTTCTTTTTTTAGATTATTCGAAAAGATTATTGCTTAATGCTACATATAAAATCATGAATTGCATAATCCAGTCAATATGGTCGTCTCATTTGCTATCCTCCTCTCCATAGTTGGCGCTTCATTTTATTACGTTTTTGCTACTGACACCACAGAGCCGTGGCTTGGGATACAAGGGAGCAATGTCACACCTGGTATTGCTCAAATACTTGGCCTGCGGGAACCTGTCGGCTTTCTCATCTTTTCTATTGAACCTGGTAGTCCAGCAGAACTTGCCGGATTGAGAGGCGGTGATAGGGTCGTGACAATTGAGGGACGACCTGTTGTGGTTGGAGGAGATGTAATAACAGCCGTTGACCATATTCAAATTCAAGATGGTCAAGACATCGAGTCTCAGCTGGCTCAAAAGACCGTAGGTGATTTTGTGGAGTTTACTGTAGTACGCGAAGGTTCTACTCTAAATTTTGAAGTACAGTTGGGAGCAAGATGAGATTCATCGAACCACAAAATGAAATGCAGTTATAGCAAGTGGCTGGTGTTGTTAACGTGTCATTTGATGAAGCCACTTATCTGAGACCATCCTAGTTAGAGACGGGTGCATTATCTAAGAAACATGAGGAGAGGAAATATGCAGGGTAATGCAAAGCCAGTTCCTTTGATCCATCTTGTTAGCAAACCAATAATTCTTTTTAGAAAAATCTCCGGAGAAAGCCTGTTGTCGCTCCTCCTGAAAGCAAGTCTCCTACAATAAAAAGTCCAATTGCCCCAGCCATTGTCAGCACCCAGACGATCTTATTCCAACCAAAGATCTTCTGGCCGTCAAGACCCATGAAAGGTATCATGTTAAAAAATCCAATAAAGCCGTTGAATCTCACTCCCACCAAAAGAATTGCACTAGGTGAGTCGATGATGGAAGTCATCAGGTATGCGCATAGGAAGCCCATGCCCATTGCTAAGTTCGTGAGAGGTCCAATTAATGAAACCCGACCATAGCGGCCCACACTGAGATTGCCACTTATCATTACCGCACCTGGAGCTATTAACTTGAACGGAAAGAATGGAAGAGCTGAAATAGCTGTGACCACCGCACCATAGAACAATATACGGAATTCTGCCCAAGCCCTATAGAATTGTGCTAGAAATTTGTGTCCCAGTTCGTGAATAACGAAAGCACTAATAAAGATTGCAAGAAAATCCCATCTGAGCTGGAATCTGTACAATGACAGTCCTACTGCTGCTACTAAGACAGTAGCTATGAGTAAGTGAAGAATTTCCAGCTTTGAGAAGCGCAGATAAATTATATCGTACAGAGAAGACTTGATCCGTCCTTGTGGGGAAGATGCTCTTCTCTCTATGCGTTCAAGATACTCGCGGTCCCTGGCGGGTTGCTCAAGGTAGTCCTGCAGAAAAAAACAGTTATGGTTGGGAGGTAGCCGATGAATAGCACAGAATGTCTCTTTACAGTATCGGCATCGGAAGGGCAATGATTCACTTGTGCCACAGAAACCACACTGCATCTAATGTAACATATAATACACATTAACGTCTATTAAACGAACAGAATGGCAGGGGTATTTTTCTAACATTGTGTGCATCCTCGAGCTAAAACAAGTTGTTAATTTTTAATGAATCGCTATGAATTTTGAGAAAGTAATGTAAAATCTTAATTTTTATATTAGAGAGTACGGTCTCCTAAAAGATTCTGGATTGTCTGTCTCACCTAATATGTCGTATGAGATTTTGTGCTTCTATGCGCATCATGACAGCACAACAGAGCGCTCTGTTATCCTGTTGGCTTGGCAGGCGACATTCATTCTGCGGACTAAGGAGTATTAAAAATGCAGTTTTATGTATCAGAGAGGCATTACTTGAGATGTCATTCTCCGAGTATTATATCTGAATGGTGCTCGACATAATGCCTATCAGCCTCATCTTTTGTCAAAAATTCTTTCGCGCAATACATACATCGGAAGGTTCCAGACTCATATTCAGACATCTTTATGCATTGATTGAATTGAGTATGATAATATATAGCTATAACCAGCGGTTTTATTAGGATAGGCAACTATACCCGATGTGGACAGATTTGAAAATCGATTATGAACTCCTTAATTCAGTATGTGATGATGTCCTTGCAAGACATAACTCCATTCGTTGGACAGGAGTAGTAAATAAAAATGGTGTAATATTGGCACAGAATACCAGGAAGGACGCAAAACTATTACTCTCTGACGAAGAAAATGAAGAGTATGCTGCAACGGCGATAGCTAGGCAAAAAACAAGAGGCAAGTTTGAACCAAAGATAGGTAAGATGTTATATTCATTTGGGCGGTACGAACTAGTTCACCGTGCGACTGTTCCAATAAACGAGAACTATTACCTATTAATGACTTTAGATGTACAAGAAAAGAATTTCGACTCAATCATAATAGACAAAATATTACCAGTCTTAACCAGAACTAGGAGTCGATTGGTCACTACTGAGGATTTTGTTTAAAGTTTCAAATTTTTGTATGCGGCTTTGCTTTTTCTTGTAGCCTAGACGATGAAACAAAATCCGGAGTTGACCTTGAATGTCCGTATTGAAGGAGCATGATTATACACCTAGTCGGACAAGTACATATATAATGTTGTACATCTTATCGCAGCTAGTTATTCTATTATGTGTGCTTGAACATAATATTTTTTCTTCTTATTTTAGTCTATCAAGATACTCTGGGTTTTCCAGTAATGTCTTGTTATATGCCTTATTAGTTAATTTATCGGCTTCTCTATTCTTATCTCTTGGGATCCATTTAATCTGAATATCTTGAAATTTGCTCCTTAGAAAAAGAACCTCTTTGTAAAGTGGCATAATTCTTCTTGCCTTCACCCTATAATCACCCTTAAGTTGGTTTACGACCAGCTGAGAATCGCTCTTGATTTCAATCTTCTTGGTGCCATAATTGTGCGCAAGTAGCCATTGCAGTGCTTTAGCAAGTGCTGTATATTCTGCAACGTTATTGGTAGAGTCATCTGAAAAAGGCTCTCCCGCAATGCCATAATCACAGTAAATGATCCTCCCATCACTTTTGACTATAAAGGCATAGCATGAGATACCTCCTGGGTTTATCGGTTGACAGAGGCCGTCAAAGTAAACTTCGATCAATGAAACATATTATTCCTCGCCCCTAGATATTTCTGTGTCGCTAAAAAATTGAAGACTCTTTGACCTCCCTCTCAAGATAACTAGTTTGTCTCTTACGCAGACAATTCCCCTGATCTGACGGGTTTTTCGGGTTGAGAATATGAGAAGAATAATATGTTAACCTTAGTGCTCTGTATATTATGCAACTGCGTGCCTAGAGGCAAACAACTATTCGCAATTATCTGCCGAATTGGCAACTCAAAATAATTCGAGGCATGGATATCAACCTGAGAAAAAAACTATCGTTTGAAGTAACCCTGATTAGGGCTATATTAGAAAAGGTAACTTGCTATGGGATGTGAGCTATGAATAGCAAAATAATAACTAAGTGAATGAAGAACGAGTTTGAATGGTGATCCATAATCTATGTACTCTCTGAATATCCCGTACAATTAAACGAAGAATCCGTTATAGCGAGCTTTACCTATAATTCGCCCGCTTTCTTTATCTCTATAAATGCTGGTCGAATATTTTGGAACATAACCTCCAGGCTGAACGAGATGTGGAACTCCATAGATATTTGCCAAAATGTATTCGTAGCGCCAAAGAACGTACCTCTCCTGATCTGTCATAAGTCTCTTAATTGGAACGGAGTATTCTGTGCTGCCGTCTGCTAAGAGGGTATTGTCATGCCAAAGAGGATACTTCAGCCAATCAGAATCAATTGGGCCTGGTCGATTTCTGGTAAAAAGAAGAGAAGGCCGATATCCAATAATTATACTGAGGGTAACCATCGATATTCCTAGATAAAAGTTCATGTCAGCACCCACACTTACAGCAGTTGCAGCATATAGTGTCCACGTGATCTTCACGTCTCCAAAAGAAGCCTCGCCTGGCTGCGGCTCCGTATAATAGGGTAGTATTATGGAATTGTGGATAAGGATTATCCCAAACATGCATATTACTATCGGAAATATACCTTTAGATAGAACGGGTAGAGCTATAATAGATACAAGAATTAGCGTAGCTATTTGGATAGCTAATAGGTTTTCCTGAATCAAAAACTGAAACTCTGGTGGAAGAAAATGAAGGAAGAACAGAAGAACAATGCAGATAGCACCAGTTGCAAGAAGCTTAGACTCATTTCTTAGAAACCATGAATGAACCCACCGCACCGCTTTTTTGCTGCTTCCTGGGTCTGAACTATAATGTCCCCACTCATCTCTCGTCATGATCTATTCTGTGGCAAATCTTTCCATTAAGCATTACTGGATCGTAATATGCAATAACATTGTATGTTATATAGCAGTCTTTGATTTGTTTCAGTTAATGGCGGGGGAAGGAGGAAGACTGCAAAAGCCAATGTCTGGGAAATACCCAGATATTAAATCTGACGACGACGACAGCGATCCCAATTTTGACCGCAGGCTAGACCTTGTGACTATTGGTGCAAGACCTTACATTAAAGACCATCTATTACATAGAATTTCAAGAGAGAATTGCAAAACAATTGTAGACTATATGCTTGCCACGTAGACTGAAGTTGGTCCTGCTGAAAGTTATAGGATAAACACATCATCCAAATTAAAGCAATTTGCTGAATTTCATAACTCCAAGTCATTTAAAGAATTAACAACGACAACGACCATTCCCACTCTCAGGGCGCTATCGACAAGAGAATGGCTGACTAATTGATTGACTGAAAGCAATACTTTCTTCTTGTTCACATATGCTACGGACGATTGACTAACTGTAAAAATTAGTTAGATGCCCGACACAACACGACTACTATACCAAGATACACGTCACATATAGGTGCAGATAATCTACATTCTTTCCTATTATTACTGGATCGTAACCTTTTTGATGCTGTCTGTCAGACATACTATTACAGTGCCTCCATTTGGGCTTTTTAAAAAGAAGCCTAGCGACATTCCACCAGCTGAGGAATCGGTACGAATGCCGACCGCGGACAGACTATCGATACATCAGGCACAGGACTTGTTGGAGAGCCTTGAATGTGCAAAGGTGAAGGAACTTTCCACATCTCTAAGCCGAATTAGAGAATCTGCAATACAGTCACTAACGGTGATAAATGCGCTGGCGAAAGACATGGACAGGGAAAAAATAAAACTTGAGGGCTTAGAGATAAGGCTCAAGTCTGTTGTTGAACATTCAAAGAAGACGGTTGTATCTTCACTCAAGCGTGAAGCATCATCAGAAATTCCAGTTCCTCAAACCGCAAATGACGCCAAGAAATTCAAAGATAGGTTTGAGAACATGATGAGGCGTTTTAGCGAAGTAAGCGGCTCGCATAGCAAAGTGCTTAATGCATTCATGAAAAAACATTCTGGCAAGATGAGGGAGGAATTTGATCAACTAACGAAGTTGCTAAGTGATACGAGAGAGATAATAGCAGATTTCGATCAAGAGCGTAAGCCGATAATTAAGTGTGATAATATGTTGAATACAGCTCTCCAAAAGATATCGACTATCAAGACAGCTGAGGCTTCTGCAAAGAAAATTGAGGATGAAATTCGAGATATAGAAAGGGAGCTAAAAAGCCTTGAGACCGAGCTTGCCTCACTGAGAGGTTCCCAAGAATATGAACAAGCGTCTACCATCTTGCGGAACATAGCTGAAGCCGAAAAGAAACAAGAAGAGTTTCATGCCAATATTAAAGACCTCTTTTCTCATTTGTCGAGAGCATTTACAAAGTACTCCTACGGCATTACAAAGGAGACTGAACGACGTCTCAAGACCTTGTCGGAGGAGCCATGGAATATATTTTACGAAGGTAACGCTTCACCATACTCTTCCCTCCTACAGGAAATTCAGAAATCAATAGTTAGTGGGCAAATCCAACTCAAAGATTCTGAGAAGGTACTGCAGTACGCGGACATTATATTGGAGTCCCTGCCTGATTTTCAACATAAAGCAAAGACAATCAAGACAGAAATTGATTCATTTCGAGGGGCTAATATAGAAGTAGTATACAAAGTTAAAGGCATTGAACAGCAGATTAGTCAACACACAGAAGAGTTAGCACGAAGTAGTCAAGAATTGGAACAACAGAAGCGGCAGTCAAAGGATAAGACTGAAGAGGTCAGTGCTATCTTGAACCAAACAGGAGAGATATTAGCCGAGCTTTCTGGCCGGAAATACTATTTAACATTCGACGAATAATTGTCATCTAACACCATTAGTTCTTGCCCCTAATCCTGGAGATGTCCCGTAAGAGCCTTTGTTTGGTATATAGAATGTTGACTATTTTGCTCAGAACAGTGTGATCCTTTATAGTCGACTACGATATTAGTGCAGGTATTGAATATCCATACAATGTATGTCTTTTTGCGTTGCTGCGGATGCGAAAAGTTCTCCTCCTCCTCTTTGCAGGTCGCTAGGCACAAAGCCCTTTTCTTGACAAAGCCTCTGTGGCTAGTACTTTTACTTAGTTGTAAAGAGTAATAGTTTGCTTGCGAAATCTCATCGGCTGTTATGGAATAGGGGAAAGCATATGCTTCGATATGCATTATAGCTCAATTGTTGCAAGCGCTTAAAAAGCAGGGTGCTATATTTCAAATATATCAGTACAATATCCAAACTGTGCGGCAAATATCGAAATAAATATCATTGCCCTCTTGCGCATTATCTCCAAAATACGGATATAATCCCAAGACCAGCTATGCATAGTCCGCCATAAGACACAGACTGGACTCCAAGAAATGAGCCAAGTACAGCGACGCCAATACCACTTGCGATAGTTATAGTCTCGCCGACTCTTCTCGGATTTCTCAAATGTCGGCGTTTACTTTTGCGCAATAACAAAAGGTATCCTGCATTGGATTTATAAAATTACCTACGGGTGTATATCTGGCAAGAGACCATACAAATTTGATAGTTCTTCCTATAGCCTGTTAAGTGTCTGCTTGTGGCACATTGTTTTCTCAGTTATCCGCACCCATAATTCAACTGGGAGGAAGCTTTAAACCATAAATTGACATCAGAATCGTCAATGACAAAAATATAATCTAATCCACATGATATATATCAATAGCTAACGTAAATTGTGGATATTTTTCATGTCCTGAAGATGACGAGGGGGTTTGGCTTAATAATATACTGATTGCAGATTCAGGTCCTAAGCGAACTCCGTAAGATACTCTCCCTCATTGGGTCAAAACCAAGACTTCGTCTGAGAGGAATCGTACTTTCATGAAATAGATATCTGAGCCACATTTGCTTGGCAAAAGATAGGAAAAAGCTCTTAGGTCATTTCTGATTGCCAGTCCTTTCCCGAGGGATCCTTGACCAAAACGGCATCACTACCTTTCGACTTGGCAGTGCTGACCAGGGGGCGTGATGTTAGCGGTGCTAGTATAGTAGTAACAAGTCCTATTGCTACTGCGATTGAGAATAAAGTCATATCTGTAATCCCTAGGCCAAAGCCTTTAGACGGAATTACAAGCTCGACCATTGCTTTCCCGATCATCAGAAAGCCTATTGACAGACTTCATCACGGCTAAATCCCACAATTTTTGCACCGATGTACCCGCCGCTACTTTAGTGACTAATCCTACTCCCAAGAGAGCTAAAAAGAGAGGTATTGAACTTACAAATGAATGAACATTGAATGCTAAACCGTTCAGTCCAAAAAATATAGGCGCAAAAAAACCAAATGTGATTGCCGAGATTGTTCCGTATCCTTTGTTAAAATTTTCTCTGACTATTCTCCATTTATAGATTACTAGCCCGGAGAAGAAGTACCTATTAGGAAATGAAGTCCGATATCTTGTGCTATAAGTGATATGGCTATTGCAGTTATCAGCAATACTCCAAATGCTTCCTCTGTCTGCAACTTCTTAAAAAATGGCTCACCTTTTCTTCGAAGTCGGCCCGCAATTTTTCGGAGTATGATGTCGAGTAAAAATATGCCTCCCAAAAATACGATATGTTGATCCCCGTTATTATAATATCGCCAACTTTAAGCTGACCGATCCCACCATCGGATGCAAGTTGTACAATTAGGGAAAGGATGATTAGTGACATGATATCATTGACATCGGACGCCGTAATCACGGTGTTTCCAAGCTTACTATTTAGAATTCCAAATTGCATTAGTTTTTGTTACAATATTGTGCCATATCCTAGATGTCTGCAATTAGTATTTAGCTAGCTTTTGCTTACTTTTTGTCTTGGCCAATGAACGGATTCAATAATCAGCTGTGGCAACAGTAGCAGCAGCCACTGAGAAGAAGAAAGAAATGAGCGATATTGACAATCAGATAATTCGGTGTCCCTATTGTAAGACGCCCATAACAGTTGACGAAGTAGGCGAGTATGTAAACGCTAATCCAGAAACCAAGAAACGAGCCATAGAAGAACAATTTCAATTATGGGGAGGAACATATGATAAAAATTATCTAATCCAAAATTTGGTCTTTTGTCCAAACTGCCATAAGGTGAGTTATTTTAAGGACTGGGATAGCAATAACAACAACAATAAGGAGTAATTAAATGAAGGAGCGCAAAGAGCCACATGCATGCTGATTGATAGCTTTGATCATTTTATAGGGTGGCTTTAAACGTTCAGAAAATCTTGGTCACAATGCTTGTTCCCAAAAGATTATCCACAGCAATAAGCCACTGTCCATCATTTTGCCGGCGCAGTACATCTGAAGAGATGCCGGTCATCTCTACATGTTCGTCTTCGGGAGAATTACCTACTAACATCCATCTAAAACAATAAAGTGCAATGTCTCCCGCTTCCACAAGTTGATGGGCTCCTCCCCTGAGTGAAAGTTTCAATGAAACGAAGCCCTTAAGGACTGCGCGAATTGCATCTCTGCCCTGAGCTATGTTTCCGGGTTACGCGATCAAGACGGCTTGGTCTTGGTAACAACTCAATGCTGTCTCGACATCACCTTTGTTCATGGCTTCCCTTAGTTTTTTTATTGTATCCAGCGGGTTTGCTGCCATATATGCAGATATGTAATGCTCTATAGGAAATTAATGA
>Ga0114129_10004699_pt1 | contig 19283 bp, 14 predicted proteins | sample RhiMetdeltSRZDD1_FD_80071 | JGI IMG/M metagenome (GOLD analysis project Ga0114129, IMG submission 80071) | Populus rhizosphere microbial communities from Tennessee, USA - Rhizosphere MetaG P. deltoides SRZDD1 (version 2) (version 2) | ecosystem: Host-associated > Plants > Roots > Rhizosphere >...
CGTGATCCGGCGGCCCGGGCTGACCCAGCGGCGCGGGCTGACCCCAGCGACCCATGCTGATCCAGTGGCGCGGGCAGACCCAGTGGCCCGCCGGACGGTCCCGGGGGCTGTCAGGTCGTGGCGGGCTCGCGGACCATGGGCTCGCCGCCGGTCGCGGCCAGGTAGGCGTCGATGATCGCCGGGACGTCATCGCCGGCCCGCACGATCTGCCCCTTCTCGAGCCAGATCACGCGGTTACAGGTCTCCTCGATCTGCGCCATGCTGTGCGCGACGATGAACACGGTCCCGGCCTGCGCGCGCAGCTCCTCGATCCGCTCGCGGCTGCGGACGCGGAACTCCGCGTCCCCGGTGACGAGCGCCTCGTCAACGAGCAGGACGTCATGGCTCCGGGCGGAGGCGATGGCGAAACGCAGCCGTGAGCCCATGCCGGTCGAGTAGGCGCGCATCGGCAGGTTGATGAAGTCCCCGACCCCGGAGAAGTCAACGATGCTCTGATACCGGTCCTTGATCTCCCGCGGGGTCATGCCCATCGCCAGGCCGCAGACGACCACGTTGCGGTCGCCGGTGAGGTCGTCCAGCAGCGCCGCGTTCACGCCGAGCAGCGAGGCGTGGCCGGTGGTGTAGACGATGCCCTGCTCCGGGGGGATCAGGCCAGCGATCGCGCGAAGCAGGGTGGACTTGCCGGAGCCGTTACGGCCGATGACGCCGACGGCGTCGCCGCGGTTGGCCACGAACGAGATGCCCCGGATCGCGTGCACCTCGCGCACCGACGGGCGCCGCTGGCGCCGCAGCATCCGCAGGAAGGCGGTCGCGGCCGTGCCCTTGTCCCGCGCCGAGCCGAAGACGCGGTAGACGATGTGCAGATCGTCGACCACGACCACCGGCTCTGCCGATTGTTCAGCCACGGCCGTAGGTCACCTCCGCCCGCCAGAAGAAGAAGAAACCGATGATGACCGCGAGCAGCGCCCACCCGACGCCAAAGAGCCACAGGCTGGTGTTGGGGACGACGAGGTGACAGTGATCCAGCAGCGCCGGGTGTGGCGTGATGTGCAGGGACTTGCTGCCGACGGCGAGCTGGCACAGTTGGTGGTTATAGGGCTGGTACGAGCCGATCTCGTTCCGCAGCGACTCCAGCAGCGAGTTCCTGACCAGTGCGATGTAGACCGCGGCGGGGTTGATCTGCAGCAGATAGCTCAGCTTCTCGTGCAGGTAGAGGGTCTTCAGCGCGGGGATGAAGAACATGACCCCGGAGATGTACAGCCACGTCCGCACGATGAACGGGATCAGCTGGCTGACGTCCTCCACGCCCGCGCCGATGCGCGCGAGGATGAGTCCCACGCCGACGTTGAACAGGCTCTGCAGCGCGATCACGGGCACGGCGAGCAGCCAGTACCACGTGAGCGGCTCGCCGAAGCCGAGCACGATCACGACCAGCACGACCATGGAGATGAGCATCTGCTGCAGCTCGATGAGGATGTAAGCCAGCGGCAGGCAGGCACGGGGGAAGTGCAGGGCCCGGATCAGCGGCAGGCTGTCGTTGATCACCCGCGACGCGATGATGAACGAGCGCTGGGTGAAGTTGAAGATGAAGATGCCGGTGACCAGGAAGGGGATGAAGTTGGGCACCCCGCGCTTGGTGTCCAGGATCACGCCGAAGATCAGGAAGTAGACGGCGGCATTCAGTAGCGGGGTGAGGATCTGCCACACCTGGCCGAGCCGGGCTTCGCTGTACATCGCCACGTTGCGCGCGGTCGCGAAGGCCACGATGAAGTGACGCCGCCGCCACAGCTGCTTCAGGTAGGCCAGCGCGGGCGGGCGTACGGCACTCGGCTTGAGCCCGTGGCGAGCGGCGAATTCGGGCAGCGGTTCGTCCGGCAGCAGCCCCTGCCGCTCGGGCGCCGTCGCGGTGGTGGTCCCGTCGGCGCTGTTCAGGGCGCCGGGCGCGTTCAGGGTGCCCGGCCCTCCGCGCCGGCTCGCGCGACCTCGCTCGCTCACAGCGGCGAGCCTACGGCCCGCGGGCGGCTGGGAGCGTGCGCTCCGCCCGGTTCGGCGCGCCCGGTCCCGCGCCCGGTTCCACGAAACCCGGCCCCCACTGCGGCGGTGGGGCCCGCGCCGGGCGCCGGTGAGTTGTACGGCGCAACTCTCATGTGGTGACTGTACCATCGGAGGAGTTGTACGGTACAACTGTGCATGTGGACCCTTCGACGGAGGACCTCGACCAGCTCCTCGCACGATTGTTGCGCGTGGTGAACCCCGCCGCCGTGCCAGGGGCCGGGGCCGGCGCCGCGGCAGACGGGGACAAGCAGGCTGCCACGGAGCATACTGCCGCAGCCGAAGCGGGTTTCCCCGCAGTGTCCACTTCGGAGGCCCGCGCCCTGATCGAGCTGCTCACGGCGCGGGGAATCGCGCAGGGCCAGCTCGCCACCCTGCTGGGCCTGGAGAAGAGCACCGTGAGCAGGCTGGCCGCGGGCCTGGAGCGCAAAGGCTGGCTCCGGCGCGGCCGGGACGAGGAGAACCAGCGCTTCATGCGCCTCTACCTCACCTCGGAAGGGCGCGAGATCGCGGCCCAGGTGTGGCAGGCCTGGCAATCGCGTCAGGCGCGGATCCTGGCGGGCCTGTCGGCCGAGGAGCGCGCCGGCCTCGCCACCGGGCTTCGCGGCCTGGTCCGGGGCCTGGCGGCCGAGGGCCTGCTGGAGGACGCTGCCGCCACCGGCCCGGCCGACCCGGCCGGCTCGCCAGGCCCGGCCGGCTCGCCAGACCCGACCGGCTCGCCAGGCCCGCCCGGCACCACGGCGCCGCCCGAGACGCGCCGGTACACCGAAACGCCATCGGCCCGGTAGGCGAAGCGGAACCCGGTGGCGGGCAGGAACGCTCTGAGCTCCGGCAGGAACAGCCGGCTGGCTGCGCTGTGCATCCAGACAAGCACCCAGCCGACGTGCATCAGCCGCGCACTGCGCCGCGCCGCACTCAGCTGCGCGGGTGTGTCCGGCCGCAGGCCCGCCTGAAGTCTCAGCAGGGCAGCGTAGAACGGGCGCTTGGCGATCCCGGCCAGCGTCGTGGAGGGGATCCGGGACGCGTAGCCGTCGGCGAGCGGATGGCCGTCCGCGGTCGCCAGGACCATGCTCTCCGGCGGGAACGGGCTGCCGGCCACCGGCAGGCCACCTCGGATACCAAACGGAACGTCCACCACGATCGAGTGCGAATGGTCGGCCGCGATCGGTGCGTCCAGGGCCGGCAGGGTGGTCGGCATCACGCCGATCGGCCACATTCGGGTGGTGAGATTGCCCGACCAGCCCGCCTCCATGACGCCCAGCGCGAGCAGCACGACAAGCACCGGGCGGGCGTGTGCGCCGAGCCAGTTGACCGCCGCTCCGGCAAGCAGGGCGGCGGCCACCAGCCCGAGCTCGGTGAACCGGGCGGCTTCCCGGAAGTTGGCCAGGCCCGGAAGCCGGACGAACCACGTGAACGGCATGAGCGCGGACATGCGCACCCCGTCCCACTTCAGCGTCACCGGGTGGTAGGAGCGGTCCAGGATCCACGGCACCGGGCCGAGGGCGAGCACGGAGCAGCCGAGCCAGAGCAGCCCTAGCTGCCGGGTACCGGGCCGGTGCCACGCGGTCACCAGCCCCACCAGCGCGGCCAGGCTCACGATCAGCCCATAGCCGACCACCACCCACCCCGCTCGGCCCTGGTAATAGAGCGCCGCGAGGCTCGACAGTCCGTACGCGGCCAGCCGGGGTGATGGCGCGAACATCTGGATCAGGCCAGCACCGGACCCGCTGTAGTCGTGGAACATGACGTAGGGCGGGGTCCACGCCCCGCCCCTCGCCGTTTGCCAGGTCATGGCGATGATCTGCGGGCTGGCGACGAGGGCGGCGACCGCAGCGCACACGGCGGCGAGCAGCAGCCGGGCGGGCCGGGATGGCCGTCCCGGCCCGGGCGGGCGCACGAGCCAGGGGATCAGGATCAGGCCCGCCAGGACGGCCGCCAGCACCGACGACTCCTGATCGGTGAGCAAGGCCGCGCCGAGGACCAGCCCGAGGACGGCGGCCTGGCGGCGGCTCGGCGTGCGGCGCAGCCGGACCGCCGCCGCCAGCGTCAGCGGCAGGAACAACGCCCCGAGTGCCAGGTTCACCTGGTACCAGCTCCGCCAGGCGAGGTTGGAGGACAGGCCGAAGAACGCGCCCGCGGCGATCGCCCCGAAACCAGTGGGCAGCCACAGCCGGGCGGCCCGGTACATCGCGTAGCACAGCAGGCCCGGGCAGGCGATGGACAGCAGGTTGTAGGACGCGCTCGGGCCGAAGAGAAGCGTGACCGGGGTCATTAGCAGGCCCGGCAGCGGCATCAGCGTGTGGTACGCCAGCTGGGTGCCGACGGGAGCCGCGAGGAAGCTTGTGGCCCACGGATCACCGAGGTGAGTCACCTGCCGGGCAACCCACCAGAACCCCCAGACGTAGGCGGCGGCGTCGCGTGTCGACGGCAGCGCACCGGCCAGGTAGGTCACCCGGGGCCAGGTGACGGCGATCCCCGCGGCCAGGTAGCAGGTGAACAGCCCCAGCTGCCGCGCAAGGTGGGACGAGGCCAGACGTCTGCCGACGGGGGCCCGAGGCGTGCCGGCGGGGATCGGGGGCGCACCGGTGGGGGCTAGCGGCGCACCAGCCGGGCTTGAAGGCGCACCGGCCGGGGCCGGGGCCGCACCGGCCTGTGATGGACGTCCGCCGGCCGGGACCGGGATCGCGCCGGGCGGCGCTTGGGCCAGTCGCGCGAGCGGCAGGGTTTCCACGTCCGCGCGCTCGCTGGCGCACGCGGGATCGGCATCCACAGGGTCCGCTGTGCCGGTGCCGCCCCGCCCGGGCTGACTGCGACCCTCCCGGTCCATCCGTTCCCCGTGCCCCCATCTCCTATCCGGCCATATCTGCGGCCGGGGCTGGCAGCATTTCGTCTGGAGTTTTTCACGCACCGCGGAAGGGGCCGGTTATGACATTGACAAGCTTTGGTCATAATCGGAGCTGGCCCCGAAACCGGCCTGCAACCGGGTTTCACAGCTGACTTTGCCTGGAGATGGGCCACATACCAGCGCATCCATCCAGGGAGGCGGGCCTGCGGCGGCGTGAGTTGCGCTGCCTTTGCGCAAAGCGGCGGCAAATAGATCTATATGGCAGATCTATGCCATGTCCGGGCCGTTGTCAGCAGGAGCCGTGCCAGTACACGAGCACGTTGCCGTCCCGGTAGCAGTAGCTGAATCCGGTGGCCTTGAGGTAGGCGAGGACGAAGCCGCTGATGCTGATGTTCCGCTTCCACACGACCGCCCACCCGACATTCATGCGGCTGGCGTCCCGCCGGGCCGCGGCCAGTTGGGCCGGGGAAAGCTTGAGCCGGCTCAGCGGAGCCACTCCCACCGTCACGGGACACCCAGTGGCCTGTTCCTGGTGGCCCGGGCGCAAGGTGCCGGGTGCAGGCAGCGCCCACGGGCAGACCATCGGCCTTTGATGCTGCATGAGGTTCAGGTAGCGGTAGAAGGGATGCGCCTCGATCGCGCTGATGGCGTACTTCGGGGATCGTGAGGTGTAGGCGATCGCCCGCGGGTGACCGTCGGCGGTGGCCATCACCAGCGCCTTGGCGAAGAAGGGCGAGCCGTAGACGGGGATTCCGCCCCGCAGGCCGAACGGGATGTCCACCACGATCGAGCCCGTATGGTCGGCCGCGATCCTGGCGTCCACCTTCGGGTAGCTGGTCGGCATCGAGCGGACCTTCGCGTTGCCGGAGTAGCCGGCCTCCAGGATCCCCAGCGCCAGCACCACCACCAGCACCGGCTTCGCGTGGTAGCGGAACCAGTTCACCGCCGCCCCGGCGAGCAGGGCCGCCGGCACCAGCCCGAGGATCGCCAGCCGGTCCGCATTGCGGAAGCTGGCCAGGCCCGGTATTCGGACGAACCACGTGTAGGGCATGAGCCCCGACACCCGCACGTCGTGCCAGGTCTGGGCCAGCGGCAGGTACTGGTGCTTGCCGATCCACAGCGACGTGCCCAGCGCGAGTACGGCGCACCCCGCCCACAGCGCCGCGAGCAGCCAGGCGCTGCGGCGGCGCCAGGACACAGCCAGGCCAAAAAGCGCGAGGGCGGTCAGGACCGTGCCGAACATCGGCAGTCCCTCGTTGTCCCTGCCATGCAGGAACGGCCCGGCCAGGCCGTCAAGCCCGAAGTCGGCCACCCGGGGAGTCGGGGTGAACATGCCGGGCAGCCCGATGCCGTACTGCTTGTAGGACACGGCGAGCAGATGCGGGTCGATGGCCAGCCCGCCGCGCGCGTGCGCGAACACGGCCTCCTGGGCCATGACCAGGAGTTGCGGACTGGCCAGCACGGTCCCGATCACGACCGCCAGCGCGGCTGGCCGCAGCTTGGCCCACGAAGGGTGGCGCACCAGCCATGGCAGCAGCGTCAGCCCGGTCACGATCGCCGCCAGCACCGCCGACTCCTGGTCGGTGAGCACAGCTGCGCCCATGACCAGGCCCAGGATGACGGCCTGCCGGAGGCCCGGGGTGCGGCGCAGGCGCACCGACGCCTCCAGCGCCATCGGCAGGAACACCGCCCCGAGCGCGATGTTCACGTGGTACCAGTCCTGCTGGGTGAGCATGGCCGACAGGCCGAAGAACGCCCCGGCGGCGATCGCGCCGGTGGCCGAGGGGAGCCACAGCCGGGCCGCCCGGTACATCGCGTAACACAGCAGCCCGGGAGTGATCAGGACCAGCAGGTTGTAGGAGGCGCTGGGGCCGAAAATGAGAGTGACCGGGGTCAGCAGCAGTCCGGGCAGCGGGATCAGGGTGTGAAACCCGAGCTGGACCCCGACCGGCGCCGCCATCTGGCTGGTGAACCAGGGGTTCCCCAGGTGGGTCACCTGGTGGGCCACCCACCAGAAGCCCCACACGTAGCTGGCGGTGTCACGCGATGACGGCAGGCGGCCAGTGGGCAGGTGGGTCGCCAGAGGCCAGGTGACGGCCACGCCGGCGGCTATGAAGACAAGGAGCAGGACAGCCTGGCGCACCACCGGATGCGCGGCGATTCTCCGCGTCCGCGACGCTCCCGTCCGGCCCGGCCCGGCCGCTGGCTGCCCCGGCGCCTGGGCTGCGACGTCCAACGTTCCCGCGCTGGCAGGGGCCGCCTGAGCAGACCGATCGTGCTCGGCCCGTTCCATCAGGTCACCTCGTCCAGCCATGTCATCGGGCCGGTGCCCGTCCCCGCTGCAGAGCCACCCCATGCTACCGGGATCGGCGGACCCGGCCCGCAATGCTGCCGAGGGGGTTCCCAGAGGGACGGACGGTGCCGCAGGGACGGCGGTTTCCGGGATGGGCTGACGGGGCATCTCCCGGTGGAACCCGGGTCCGGCCAGGAGCGGGCGCGCAGGAGGTGAGCACGTCGAGCGTCGTGCTGCTGCCGCACGCTCCTGCCAGCGTCGTCACCGCACGCTGGCAGATCAGCACCCACCTGCACGAGGCGGGCGTCGTCCGCCCGGCGATCGGCGATGCCGCCGTCGTGGTGAGCGAGCTGCTCACCAACGCGATCATGCACGCCAGGCCCCTGCCTGGCGCACGGGTGCTGGTGGCCTGGGCGCTGCGTGAACGGTCGCTCGAGGTGGCGGTGAGCGATGGCGGCAGCATGACCCGGCCACGGGCCGCGCAGCCGTCGCTCTCCTCGATAGGAGGCCGTGGCCTTGCCATCGTCGAACAGCTCTCCTGCCGGTGGGGCGTCCTGGCCAGCGACTTCGGGCTCACGGTCTGGGCCGTCCTGCTGGTGCCCGGCGATGGCCGGGCACCTGGCGCCGCCACGGCCGCCCGCTCCGGCGGCGCCGCAGCTGCGGGCCGCCACCGGGCGCAACCGGTCAGAAGCGATCATGCTCCCCGGTCGCAGGCTGCCCGCGTCCTTCCGACGATGTGGTCCGCGGCGTCCCGGACCGGTAAGGTGCCGGACGTGGAGCTACGAGTGTCGAGCCGGTCCCAGGGTGAGCACACCATCGTGACGCTCGCTGGTGAGATCGACCTCTACACGGCCCCACGGCTGGAGAGCGAGCTGCTCGCCGCGATGCGGTCGGCGAATCCAGCTCCCCAGGTCGTGGTGGACATGTCGGGCGTCGAGTTCTGCGACTCCACCGGGATGAACGTCTTGCTTGCCGCCCACCGGGAGGCCTGCGAGCAGGGCGGTGACCTCGCACTCGCCGCACCGCGCGCGCCCGTCCGCAAGATCCTGGAAGTGACCGGCCTGGCTTCCGTTTTCACCGTCCACGACGATCTTGCCACGCTGACCCGCCCGGCCGGACAGTAGCCGCGGCGGCATCCGCGGTCTGCCAAGAGGGTCCCGGCAGACCACTAAGATCAGCCCATGGTTCCGAGCGGTGACGTGGCTGTCGTCATCCCCGCCAGGGACGAATCCGACCGCATCCGGGCGACCGTGGCCGGGGCCGCCGGGCTGCCCGGGGTGGATCTCGTGCTGGTGGTGGACGACGGCTCCCGGGATGGCACCGCCGCCGCGGCGCAGGAGGCGGGGGCGTCCGTGCTCCGCCATTCCCGCAGCCGGGGCAAGGCCGCGGCGATGGAGAGCGGCGCGGAGGCCGTCCGCCTGCTGGAGGCGCGCGATCACCGTCCGCAGCCGCGTCATCTGCTGTTCCTCGACGGCGATCTCGGCCAGACGGCCGGCGACGCGGCGCCACTGACCGAGCCGGTGCTGGCGGGCCAGGCCGACATGACCATCGCGGTCTTCGCCAACCGGGTCAAGCAGGGGGGCCATGGATTCGTCGTCGCGCTCTCCGGCGCCGGCATCGAGCGGGCCACCGGGTGGCGTCCCGCCCAGCCGCTCAACGGCCAGCGCTGCCTGACCAGAGCCGCGTTCGAGGCCGCCCGCCCGCTCGCACCCGGGTTCGGCGTGGAGACGGCCCTCACCATCGACCTGCTCCGCCGGGGCATGCGGGTGCGGGAAGTGGAAGTCCCGCTGGCCCACCGCGCCACCGGTACCGACTGGCGGGCACAGCTTCACCGTGCCCGGCAGTTCGCCGACGTCGCCCGCGCGCTGGCGGTCCGCCAGGCGGGAGCGCGCAGGCCCCGGACCCGGGAGCCAGAGCCAAGCCGCGGATGAGCCACGACGCCGGAGCCACCGCGCCCCAGGAACGCGTGGCGCACCTGGGTGCCGCACCGGGTGGCCGGAAGCGCACGGCCGGGAGCGCCGGGAGCCCCGCCGGGCGGGCGGGCCTTGCCATCACCGCTCTGTCGATCGTCGCGACCGTCGCGGTCGGGCTGGCAGGCCCGTCGGCGATGGAGCCGGCCCTGCCGGGCCGGCCAGGCCAGCCGCCGTGGGCGCTCGGCCTGCACCTGTCGCCCTATGCCGCGGTCGGCCTGGCCGCCGCGGCGCTGGTGGCGGGCACGGCCGGCCTGGGCCTGTGCCTGCACGCCATCCGCCGCGGCTGGACCACGTCCCCCCGGTTGATCCTGGCGGCGGGCCTGGTAGCGGCCGCGGTCATCACTCTGGTGCCGCCGTTCGGCTCCTCGGATCATCTGTCCTACGCCGCCTATGGGCGGATGGTGATCACCGGGCATGACCCCTACCTCACTACTCCCGCCATGCTCGCCCGGCTTGGCGATCCCGTGGCCGGGGCGGTGCAGGACTGGCGGCACAGTCCTTCCGTCTACGGCAGCCTCGCCGGCGGCGGCCAGGCGCTGGCCTCGTGGATCGGCGGGGACTCCACCCGGCTCACGGTCTTCGTGTTGTCGCTGCTCGGGCTGGCCGCGTTCGCCGGGACCGGCCTGCTGCTGCACGCGCTCGCCCGCGGCAGCCGGGAGCGCCAGCTGCGCGCCGGGCTGCTGTGGACGCTGAACCCCCTGCTGCTGCAGGTGCTGGTGGCCGGAGCGCACGTCGACAGCCAGGCGATCGTCTTCGGGGTCGCCGCGATCGCGATCTTCGCGCTCGGCATGCCGAACGCCCCGCCCGACCGGCACCCGCTCCGTCGGCTGGGGGTGGCAGCGGCGGCAGGCGCGGTGGCCGGGCTGGCGTTCTCGGTCAAGCTGTCGTTCGCCCTGGTCGTGGCCGGGCTGGTGGTGGCCGCGCTGCTGGCCTGGTGGCCGCGTCCGGCGCCGGGCGGTTCGGCACCGGGCCGGCGCCCGACGCCGGGGGCGTGGGGGGCGTGGCGGCCGCTGCTCCTCGCGGTGGGCGGGGTGGCCGCCGGGTTCGCCGTGACGGCGGCGGTGGCCTTCGTGCCCTGGGGGCTGGGGTCGGCGGCGCCGGCGCTGCGGGCCGGGAAGCTCGTCTCGATCGGCTCACCGTGGCGTGCGGTCCGGTCGGCCCTGCACCTGTGGCTGGGCATCGGCGAGGGGAACGCGGGCAACCTTGTCCGGGCGGGCGCCATCGTGGTTGCGGTCCTGCTCCTCGTGCTGTTCACGCGCCCGCTGCTCAGTCTGGCTGGCCTGGCTGGCCCGCCCGGCCGGCGCGGGCCGGGTGACCTGCGCGGGCAGACCCCCGCAGCCGCGGGACCGGCCGCCGGGTGCGACCTGACGACGCTGACCGCCGCGAGCGTTTTCGTGTTCGGGTTCGCCTGGCTGATCGCCTGGCCGTACGTGCTGCCCTGGTACGACGGGCTCGCGTGGGCGCTTCTCGCACTGCTGCCGTGGACATCCCTCCCGTGGGCCGCGCTCGACTGGCTGGTGCTGGCGCGCACGGCGGCACTGGCGTTCGGCTACCTGCCGGCCCGGGGGATCGTGCTGCCCTCCGGCCTGGGCTGGCTCCAGTCCGTGGTCAGGACCGCGGTGACGCCGGTCGCACTGCTCGCCGTCACCATCATCCTGGTGCTGCTGCTGTGGCCGTACCGGCTCCGCTGGCCGCAGCGGCGGCCCGCCCGCCGCACCGGGCCTGAGCTGTCGCGGCGCTGAGCCGCGATGCAGAGCCGATGTGTGCGGTCGGGAACCGCCCGGCCCCATGCCCAACTGGGCGGAAGGGCCCCATGGAACCGGGCGGCCCCGTTCTAGAACGAGCGTGGCGGCGCCGGCGTTACAGTCCGCTCCTCGGCGCCGCCGTTCACCGTGCCGTCTGCTGGTCCGGGCCGGGGCCGCCACAGGCCCGAGACGGTCCCGGCCACTCGCCGTCGGCTGGCAAGATGAGGGCCATGCCAGTCCGTTATGCATATCTGGGGCCCGAGGGGACCTTTACCGAAGCCGCGCTGGCGGAGTTCGAACCGTCGGCGCTGGATGGGGCGATGCCGTGTGCGAGCATCCCGGCCACGCTGGACGCCGTGCGCGGCGGGGCGGCGGAGCGCGCCATCGTGCCGATCGAGAATTCGGTAGAGGGGGCGGTCGCCGCCACCCTGGATGAGCTCTCCGCTGGCCCGGATCTGGCCATCCAGGCGGAACTCCTGCTGCCGGTGACGTTCGCCCTGCTGGTCAGGGAAGGCACGGGGCTGGCGGACATCAAGACGGTGGGCGGCCATCCGCAGGCGCAGCCGCAGTGCCGGCACTGGCTCGCCCAGCACCTGCCCGACGCGGAGTGGCGGCCCACGTCGTCGAACGCCGAGGCCGCGCGCCAGGCCGCCGACGGGCAGATCGACGCCGCGCTGGCCGGTGTGTTCGCCGCCAGCCGGTACGGGCTGGCCGTGCTGGCCGGCGACGTGAACGACGTGCCGGATGCGGTGACCCGGTTCGTGGTGGTGAGCCGGCCGGGCCCGGTGCCCGCCGCGACCGGCGCCGACCGGACCTCGCTGGTCGCCTTCCTGCGTGAGGACCACCCCGGCGCGCTGATGGAACTGCTCACCGAGTTCGCCGTCCGCGGCATCAACCTCACCAGGATCGAGTCCCGGCCGACCGGGGACGGGCTGGGCAAGTACTGCTTCTCCATCGACTGCGAGGGCCATCTCGACGACGCGAGGGTCGGCGAGGCGCTGATGGGCCTGCGCCGCGTCTGTGCCGACGTCAGGTTCCTCGGCAGTTACCCACGCCGTGACGGCGCGCGCACCCAGGTCCGCCCCGGAACGTCCGACGCTGAGTTCGCCCAGGCAGCGGCCTGGCTCGGGCGCCTGCGCTACGGGCGCGTCTAGCCCAGCCGAGGCTGGATCACGCCAGCCGCGCCCCCCCGGAGGGCGTCGGCCCGCTACAGGTACGGCCCCGAGGTCCGGGGTGGTGGCTGCGCCGCTTCCTCGGGTCCTCCAGGTCCGGGCATCACCCCGGGCGGCAGGGCGCGGCGCATCTGCTCAAGTTGCGCCCGTGCGGCCATCTGCTGCGCGAACAGCGTGGTCTGGATGCCGTGGAACAGGCCCTCCAGCCAGCCGACGAGCTGGGCCTGCGCGATCCGCAGCTCGGCCTCGCTGGGCGTGTCGCCCTCGGCGAAGGGAAGGGAGAGCCGTTCGAGCTCGTCGACCAGCTCGGGGGCCAGGCCGTCCTCGAGCTCCTTGATGGAGCTCCGGTGGATCTCGGCCAGCCTCGCCCGGCTCTTCTCGTCTAGCGGAGCGGCCTTCACCTCATCCAGCAGCTGGCGGATCATGCTGCCGATCCTCATCACCTTGGCCGGCTGCTCGACCATCTCGACCACCGGCCGCTCGCCGCCATGGTCACCCTCGCTGCCCTGCACAGCCATGCCATCCGGGCCCACGACGACGACTTTGCCGTCCGGCTCGGCTCCCTGGTTCATCTGGTCGCTCATAGTCCTAGTCTGTCCCCCTCCAGATAGTGAGCGCACCGGGGGTGGGGCGGCGCGGGGCCGGTGATCGCGAAGGCGCGCACCGGCTGCTGCTGGCCTGGGGCAGCGGCTGCAAAGCGTGATGGGGGTTTGGCCAGGCGTGTCCGTGGCCTACCCTCAAGATGAGAGACGTTCGTCCGGCCCCACGGGGCACATCCTTCTCCTACCGATCAGAGCTGAGGGGAACGGCCTTGGCTGACCATGAGCAGGACCACACACCGGTGAACGGGCCTGCGGGGACTGAGTCGCGCAACGGGGAGGACGAGGGCACGTTCCGGTGGCCGTCGACCAGGCTGCCCAGGCTGTTCGGCCAGCAGTCGGCTGATGAGGAGGAGCCGCGGGACACCGGCACCGACAGCGCACCTCCCGCCGAGTCGCCCGCGGACTGGCAGCACGCTTTAAGAGCAGCCCCGCCCTCGGCGCCGGACGCCGCTCTGGACCGCCAGCGGGCCCCGTTCAGCCCGGTCACGTACGGCCACCTTCTCAGGTCCCGTCCGGCGCCCGATGCTGGCGAGGAAAGCGGGGGTGAGCAGCCGCCGTGGCCGCCTGCGCCGCCGCCCGGGCAAGACTCGGTGCCGCCGCCCCGGCAGGAGTCGGTGCCGGGGCAGGTGCCGCTGCCCGTACGGGAGCCGGCACAAGCAGCGCAGCCGACGGGGGCAGCCCAGCCGGCGGGGGCAGCCGAGCCGACGGAGGCAGCCCGGCCCGCGGCGGCGCAGTCGGCAAGGGCGGCCCAGCGGGCGGGAGCAGCAGCCCAGCCAACGTGGCCCGCCCAGGCCACAGAGATAGCCGAACCAGTGGAGGCACAGAGTCATATGGCGGGCCCCGCGCCGTCGCAGGCGCAGAACCAGATGGCCGACCCTGCGCCGGCGGAGGCGCAGAACCAGGTGGCCGATCCGGCGCCGGCGGAGGCGCAGAACCAGATGGCTGGCCCGGCGCCGGCGGAGGCACAGGACCAGATGGCCGACTTTGCGCCGGCGGAGGCACAGGATCAGATGGCGGGCCCCGCGCCTGCGCAGGCATGGAACCAGATGGCGGACCCCGCGCCGGCAGAGGCGCATGATCTGGCGGAGGGGGCCAGCCCCGCGGAGGCGCACAGCCTGGCAGAGGCGGCCAGTCCGGCGGAGGTGTACGGCCCGGCCGCTGCCTACGAGCATGAGGAATACGACCCGCCGGACGACTACCCGATGGCCGAGTACGACGTCGGCGCCACGGGCCCGGCCCCGGGTCCAGCGCTAGCGCAGCACGAGGCACCGCCGCAGTGGCAGCAGACGGAGACGGCAGAAAGTCTCACCGCCGACATGCTCCTGCCGGGCCGGCATACCGTGCCCCCCTCGGGCTGGCGCCGGGCGATCTACCGGGCCACGGGCGGTGCGGTGCGCCCGCCGCTGTCCACGGCGGAGACGCGCCGCCGTGAACTAGCCGCCCGGGCGTGCACCCCCGTCTCGGGCGGCCACCACCGGGTGGCGGTGCTGAGCCTGAAAGGCGGGGTCGGCAAGACCACCACGGTCATGGGACTGGGCTCTACCCTGGCCTCGCTGCGCGGCGACCGGGTCATCGCGGTGGACGCCAACCCTGACAGGGGAACCCTGTCGGACAAGCTGCGTCTGGAGACCCCGGCGACCATCCGCGATCTGCTTAACGAGCGCGCGCACATCCAGCGGTACGCGGACGTGCGCTCGTTCACCACCCAGGCGCCGAGCAGGCTCGAAGTGCTCGCATCGGACCGTGACCCGACCGTCTCTGTTGCGTTCAGCGACCAGGACTACGAGGACGTCACACAGGTACTGGAGCACTACTACTCGATCTGCATCACCGACTGCGGGACCGGCCTGCTCCACTCGGCGATGGCCGGAGTGCTGCGCCTTGCGGACCAGATCGTCCTTGTCAGCTCCCCATCGGTGGATGGCGCCCGCAGCGCCAGCGCGACCCTCGACTGGCTGCAGGCGCACGGGTACGGGGACCTGGTCAGCGACGCTGTCGTCGTGCTGTCCGTGATCCGTCCGCGCAGCAAGAGCACGATCGACCTCGGGCGGCTGGAACAGCATTTCGCGGCCCGCAGCCGGGCGGTGATCCGGATTCCGCACGACGCTCATCTGGAGGAGGGCGCCGAGGTGGAACTGGACCAGCTGAGCAAGGCAACGGCCGAGGCCTACCTCGCCCTGGCGGCGGAGGTCGGCGACGGGTTCAGCTGGCCGCGCCGCATAGCCGATTTCTGAACCGTGCGGAGCGGGGCCTCGGCGTCGTGATCATGACATTGGTGGTGCTCCAGCACGCCCAGACTCATGATCATGCTGCGGGCCCGGGGTAGCCGAGTATGATCATGATCACGAACAGCCGGAGTGCTCCGGGACTTATCGGGGCCGCGCTAGCGCTCAGTGCCGCCGGGTGAAGGCGACGTTGATGATCCCGATGATGATCCAGACGAAGACGACGACACCCCCGCTGCCGCCGGAATTGAACACGGCCGCGGTCGCCAGGACGCCCATCAGCATCGACCCGAGCCCGAAGGCGATCGCCGGCCATGCGGAGTGGGCTGCGGGGCTCACCTGGCCGCCGGGATCACGCCGTGCGGGCCCTTCGCCGCGCTGCGCAAACCGGGCGTCCACCCGCTTGTCAATCTCCGCGCCGATCCGCTCGACCAGGCCCTCCGCCACGGCGTCGTCGTAGTGGGGCCCAAGCTCACGGTGCGCGGCGCCCGCAGCCGCGATCTCCTCGCGCGTGTTCTGGTCCACGTAGACACGATACATCGCGATCACGGCGACTAGCCATACATGGCCGAATAATGGTCGGCCTGCGACGGCGGCGCCAGGCAGCGGAGCGGTCCGTGGGCGCGGGGCAGCGGCGCGGTCCGTGGGCGCCAGGCAGCGGCGCGGTCAGCGGGCCCCAGGCAGCGGCGTGGTCAGCGAGCGCTGGCCACAGTTCAGGCGGGCTGAGTCTCCTTGCGATGGCGGTAGAACTCGAGCGGCTCGGGCGGCAGCGGGGTGTTCCCGAGAATCAGGTCTGCCGCCTTCTCGGCCATCATCATCACCGGCGCGTAGATGTTGCCGTTGGTGATGTAAGGCATCGCGGAGGCGTCCACGACGCGCAAACCCTGCAGGCCGTGCACCCTCATGCTCGCCGGGTCGACGACGGACCCGGCGCCGGTGCCCATCTTGCAGGTGCACGACGGATGCAGTGCGGTCTCCGCATCCTTGGCCACCCAGTCAAGGATCTGCTGGTCGGTTTCGACACCCGGCCCGGGTGACAGCTCGCCGTCGTTGTAGGGCCCAAACGCCGGCTGGTTCAGGATGCTCCTGGCGACGTGGATCGCCTCGACCCATTCCTGGCGGTCCTGGGCAGTGGACAGGTAGTTGAACCTCAGCGCCGGGTGCACCTGCGGGTCCGCGGACTTGATCTTGACCGAGCCCCGCGCGTCGGAGTACATCGGGCCGATGTGGACCTGGTAGCCGTGGCCGCCCGCCGGGACCGAGCCGTCGTAGCGGATCGCGATCGGCAGAAAGTGGAACATCAGGTTGGGGTATGCCACGTCATCGTTGCTCCGCGCGAAACCGCCGCCCTCGAAGTGGTTGGTGGCGCCTGGGCCCTGTCGCCAGAAGAGCCAGTTGGCACCTATCCACGGGCGGGCGCGCAATTTCAGCGCCGGCTGGACCGAGACCGGCAGCTTGCAGCCGTACTGGATGTACACCTCGAGGTGATCCTGCAGGTTCTCGCCCACACCAGGCAGGTCCGCCACCGTGCCGATCCCGAAGCCCTTGAGCTCGTCCGGGTTGCCGACCCCGGAGAGCTGGAGCAGCTGCGGTGTGTTGATCGCGCCACCGCACAAGATCACTTCGGCGCCGAGCGCCCTCCTGACGCTCCCGGTGGCGGTGCGATACTCGACGCCGACCGCGCGTCTGCCGTCGAACAGGATCCTGGTCACGAACGCCCGGCACTCCACATGAAGGTTCGGTCGGCCCAAGACGGGATGCAAGTACGCGCGAGAGGCGCTGAGCCGCCTGCCACGGTGGACGTTGCGGTCGAACGGCGCGAAGCCTTCCTGCCGGTAGCCGTTGACGTCGTCGGTCAGCGAGTATCCGGCCTGCTGCACCGCCTCGAAGAAGGCCCGGAACAGCGGGCTCGTCGCGGGCCCGCGCTCGAGGACAAGCGGTCCCTCGTAGCCGCGCCATTTGCCGCCTCCGGCGAGGCAGGTTTCCATCTTCTTGAAGTACGGCAGGCAATGCGCGTAATCCCACGCGTTCATCCCAGAGTCAGCCGCCCAGCGCTGGTAATCCAGCGGGTTGCCACGCTGGAAGATCATCCCGTTGATGCTGCTGGAGCCGCCAAGCACCTTTCCCCGGGCGTGGTAGACCTTGCGCCCGTTCATGAACGGCTCCGGCTCCGACTCGTACTTCCAGTCGTAGAACCTGCTCCCGATGGGATAGGTCAGGGCGGCGGGCATGTGGATGAAGACGTCGAACAGGTAGTCCGGCCGTCCTGCCTCGAGCACCAGGACCCGGTTGTCGGGGTCAGCGCTGAGCCGGTTGGCGAGCGCGCTGCCAGCGGAGCCGCCGCCGACGATGACGAAGTCATTTCGCGATGCACTCATGGCACCTCCAGTCACACGGTCATCCTCACCGGACACCCAGTGACAGCTTGTTCGCGAGGCCGGACCGCACCGAAGCCACGGCCGGGAATGCCTCCCTAAGGTAGGACCTTGCCAGCGGGTTGAGCGTCTTGGGGTCGATGTAGTCGTCCGGCGTTCGCCGCCTTCTCTTGTCCACAGTCGCAGTCGAAGAGCTTCTCCGATCCCGCATACCACCTCTGTGGCACACAGGTCACCGACGTCTGGCTGCTCGATCCAAGCGCCGGCCGCTGGCTGCACCTCCCCGCCATGCCGGCCGATGTCGCGCTGAAATTCACAAGCATGTCCTGGACCAGCGACGGCCGCCTGGTGATGCTCGCGCAGACGCCCACCAGCGGCCCGGCCAGCCACGTCGTCATCGCCGTCTGGCGACCCGGCCAGAAAAGCCTCGCAGTCCGATCCGTGCACATCCCAGCTCGCGACAGCGGCAGCGACAGCTTCCTAGCCTGGGTGCGTTGGAGCACATAACTGCCACGGCTCGTCGCGATCGCGGAGCGAACACAACATCACGCCACGTCCGGCACGCCCAGTCCCACAGCGGAGCGGGCCGCTGACCTGGATGCGCGCGGAGGTGCGGAGCGGGAGGTGCCTGAGCGGAGCGGGAGGGATTCGAACCCCCGGGACGCTTGCACGCCCGGCTGCTTTCAAGGCAGCTGCATTCAACCGGACTCTGCCACCGCTCCAGCCGGTTCGCCGGCGTCAGTGCGACGGCGGCGTCCGTGCGGGCTCTCTTATCAAATACTCGGGATCCGCTGCGGCAAGGATATACAGCCAGCTCCGCCCCGCCGCCTGGCACAACCCTGAGCCGGGCAACGCCCCACAGGCAGCCTGCGCCGGGGCGGTAGGCTCGCGGTCGAGGAGGTCAGCATGCTGCCCGCGTTCGGCTGGCAGGCAGTTTTTACCCAGTGGGAGTTCGCGCCTGCCGTCACCGCCGCCGTGCTGGTGGCTGCCGCGCTCTACCTGTGGGGTGCGTGGCGCGTCGGGCGCCGCCATCCGGCCAGGCCTTGGCCGTGGTGGCGGACCGGCATGTTCCTGGCGGGCCTGGCGGTGGTGGTGTTCGCCACCGAGAGCGGCATTGCCGTCTACGACGACGTGCTGTTTTGGGATCACATGATCCAGCACTTGCTGCTGATCATGATTGCCCCGCCGCTGCTGATCTTCGGCCAGCCGTTCACCCTGCTGCTGCACGCGAGCAGGAACCCGCTGCACACCTGGGCCAAGCGGGTGATGCGATCCCGGGTGGTCAGCTTCCTCACTTGGCCGCCGTTCGGGCTGGTCGCATACACCGTGACCGTCGTCGGAACGCACCTGACCGGCCTGACCGGCCTGATCGTGCAGAACCCGGTGCTCCACGACGCGGAGCATGTGCTGTACCTCGTCGTCGGGTATCTGTTCTTCCTGCCCCTGCTCGGCCAGGAGCCGATCCGGTGGCGGATCTCGTACCCGATCCGGATCCTCGTGCTCGTGCTGGCGATGCCGGTGGACACGTTCACCGGGCTGGTGCTGAGTTACGCGAGTCCCGGTACCTACACGGTGGGACCGCGGCCACTGGGGGCACCGGGCCCGGCGGAGGACGTGCACTTGGCGGGTGCGGCCATGTGGATCGCCGGTGATGCGATCATGCTCGCGTTCATCATGATTGTCGTCCTCATGTGGAGCCGGGACGACCGGAGCTCCTGGGCCACGTCGGGCTGGCTGGAGGCGGCGCGCAAGTCGCGCTTCGACGAGGTCGTGGCGCCCGCAAGCCCCGCGGCCACCGGCCCGGGTCGCGGCAGTATCGACGATGACGAGCACCTCGCCGCCTACAACGCCTACTTGGCTAGGCTGAACCGGCCGGGCGGCGACGGGACCGGGTGACCCGGCGGCCGGCGCGGCAGACCCACTCCCCGCGGCCCGCGGTGGCCGACGCAGCAGACCGACTCCGCGGCCCGCAGCGCCCGGTATGGCCAACCCGCTTCCCGC
>Ga0114129_10004700_pt1 | contig 19283 bp, 10 predicted proteins | sample RhiMetdeltSRZDD1_FD_80071 | JGI IMG/M metagenome (GOLD analysis project Ga0114129, IMG submission 80071) | Populus rhizosphere microbial communities from Tennessee, USA - Rhizosphere MetaG P. deltoides SRZDD1 (version 2) (version 2) | ecosystem: Host-associated > Plants > Roots > Rhizosphere >...
ACTGGAGGAACTGTCTAACGCCGTACGACACGCCCAGCCCCATCAGGATACCGATCGCGCCTCCGGCCAGGCTGAGGACGATGGCTTCGACGAGAAACTGCGTCAGGACATCGATGTCGTGGGCGCCGACCGCCAGACGCCTCGCGCGTTCGCTCGGTTACCGAGACGAGCATGATGTTCATGATGCCGATGCCGCCGATGATCAGCGACACGGCCGCGATGCCCGCCAGCAGGTAGGTCATCGTGTCGCTTCTTCACACCCCTATTTACCGGTGGCGGTGTGGCGACCGTGTGTTGCGGCTATGACATTTCGGTGCACGGCCGTGCCACCGTTTCTTCACATCCGGGTGCTGAAATAGCCGCAATGAACACTCCCGCACCGCCGGGGTACACTGACGCCTCGGCAGAGATCGTGGAGTCGGAACAGACCCCTCGAATGTCCGTCCTGGTGGTCGAGGATGAGGCGAACATCCGCGAGCTCGTCTGCCTCCACCTCGGCCTCGAACACCTCGACTGCGTTCAGGCGGCCGCGGGCGACACGGGCCTGAAGCTCGCGCGGGAGCGCCATTTCGACCTCGTCATCCTCGACCTGATGCTCCCTGGTCTCGACGGCGTCACCGTCTGCCGTGCTATCCGCAAGGACTCTCGTAATGCCGATGTGCCGATCCTGATGCTCACGGCGCGGCGCGAAGAGTCGGACAAGGTGGTCGGCCTCGACAGCGGCGCCGACGATTACCTGACAAAGCCGTTCGGCATCCGCGAGCTGATGGCGCGCGTTCGCGCGCTCCTGCGGCGCGGCCGCGCGACCTCGCCGGCCGGCGACGGCGTACGCCCGATTGTGTATAAGCACATCGAAGTCGATCCGTCCCGCCGGCGCGTGCTGCTCGAAGGGCGCGACGTCGAGCTCACGACCAACGAATTCAGCCTGCTGTACGTGCTGCTCTCGAACGCCGGGATCGTCTTCAGCCGCGAGGCGCTGCTGCACAGAGTGTGGAAGGACGAAGCGTTCGTCACCGTGCGAAGCGTGGACACGCTCGTGAAGCGCCTGCGGAAAAAAATCGAGCGGGATCCGGCCGAACCCTCGGTGATCCTGACGGTCTGGGGGGCGGGCTACAAGGCGGCCGATGTCTGATCCTTCAAATCCGTCTCCCCGGTGGTACCGGAGCCTTTACTGGCGCATCGGGCTGGGCCTCCTCGCTTTCCTGGCGCTGATGCTCCTGGCGCAGGGCGCGCTCTTCCTGTGGACGACGGATCGGATTGCGGGGTCGATGCCTGCGAGCAGCCCGCAGCGGCTGGCCGATCTTGTCGCGTCCGATATCAGTGCAGCGCTCGATGACGATCCAGGTCTGGATATGGGTGGGTACGTGACCGAGCATTACGGCAACGTCTTCCAGGCGTTCGTGGTGGTCATGCGCGACGGCCGAACGGTGTCGAACCACGCCGACGTTCCGCAGGCCATACGCGATGAGATACGCCTCGAAGCGGAGCGGCGCTGGCTGCTGACTCAACGCCGGATAGAGGGGCGCGGATTCAATCGAGGCCGGGGCCCGTTCAATCCGGACCAGGAACCGTTCGAGCCTGGTCGGCGCCCTCCGCGAGGCGGCCGCGGCCTGGTGGTGGCGACGCGCGGAGGCGCCGCGCCGATCGTGCTCGACGCTGCCGTGGTGGGCGATGTCATCGTGCTTCCAGGCGGGGCGCCGGTGTCCCGCATCGCCCGCGAGCTCGGCCCGACCATGGCGCTCGTCGGAGGCGGCATCCTGGCCGTCGGCGCCGCGCTGATTGCGTTCGTCGTGTTTGGACCCGTGCGCCGGCGGCTGCGCGCCGTGCAGGACGCGACCGAACAGCTGGGCAAAGGCGATCTTGGGGCGCGCGCGCCGGACCACGGCGGCGACGAAGTCGCGGCGCTCGCCCGGTCGTTCAATCGCATGGCGGAGGAGCTGACGATCCGCGCGGAGAAACTGCGGATATCGGACCGGGTCCGGCGGCAGCTGCTTGCCGATGTGTCGCACGAGCTCAACACCCCGCTCACCGCGATGCGCGGCTACATCGAGACATTGGCGATGCCCGACCTCGCCCTCGACGCGCCGACGCGGCAGCGTTACGTGAACATCGTGATGGAGGAAACGCAGCGGCTCGAGCGGATCATCGGTGACCTGCTCGATCTCGCCCGGCTCGAAGGAGGCGGCACGGCCATCCACCAGTCGCGCGTGGAGGTGACAGGGCTTTTTCAGCGGGTCGCGGCGCGGCACGAGCGCGACCTGCATGCGCGGCGCATAGAACTCGTCCAGCGTGTGGATGGCGACGCCGGGACGCTCGTCGGCGACCCGGATCGACTCGAACAGGCGATCCAGAACCTGGCAGCCAACGCCCTGCGCCATACGCCGGAGGGCGGGACGATCACCTTGTCTGCCGGGCGCACCGGTGACGCCATCAGGTTGGGCGTGCACGACAGCGGCTCCGGCATCGCCCCCGAGCAGCTCCCGCACATCTTCGATCGGTTCTACAAGGGTGATGCGTCGCGGAAGTCAGCAGGCGGAAGCGGCCTCGGCCTGTCCATCGTCAAAGCCATCGTCGAACGCCATGGCGGGACGATTACCGCGCGCAACGACAACGGCGCCGTGTTCGAGATCGTGCTGCCCGCCGCCGGTTGATTACGGGGTGCGCGGCGCGTACGGCGCGGGCCGATTGAACCTCGCCGCGTCGATCGCCACATTCGGCCGGATCTGCTTGAAGGTGTAGGTGTTCTGCCCGTCGGTCCACGTCAGCACCAGGTGGTGCGGCATCTTCACGCCGCTGACGTCGCGGTAATCGGAAAACTCGATCTGCGTCGGCACGATGCCGACCGCCGTCCGGTTCCAGCGGACGATACGGACGAGCAGACCCGACTCGGCGTCAAAGTAGAAGTTCACCGGGAGCGCGTTGGGATTGGTACCCTGCAGAATCATGGTCGACTTTCCGTCGAGCAGCGTGCCGCTCACCTGCCAGTTCGCGTACGCCTTCTGAATGCCCGCCGGAAACTGCACCAGCCCCTCGAGCCGTGCGCCCTCGAGATTGCCGCCCGTGAGCTGCAGCAGCGGCATCGGCCGCCACCCTTCTGAGGCCCACGCCTGGGTGCCGTCAAAGGTCTTGATGGCGTCACCCTGCTGCATGTGTACCACCTGCGCCCGCTGGTTCGGCGCCTTCGCATAGACATCGACGGCGATGTCGCTTCCACCGGTGTTGAAGCCGGCATAGGTCCCGGTTGCGACGTAGCTGGTCAGAGCCGCCAGGCGCTGTGCGCCGCCGAGTGCGGTGACGTACTTGGTGAAGATCTGCTCGACGGTGGTCCGCGTCTCCGGGAAGATCGTCATCGCGTTCGGGTCGTCCATCAACTCGCCGTACTGGATGGCGAGGCTCGGAATGTTGCCCGGACGATCCTGCCCGCGATGGCAGGTAAAACAACTCATCCGCGGCTGTCCGCCAAAGTACTGCTTGTTGATCGCCTGCATCATGACGATCATCTGCCGGGCGCGCTGGATCTGCGGCGTGGCGATGGCGAACGCGGCGCGGTCGTTATACAGCTGCGAAGAGTGGCAGCTCGCGCAGTCGTAGCCGAGCGAGGCGGCGAACATGCCCATCGTGTCCATGAACTCGTCGACAGGGATCCCCTTCAGGACCTGAACGTTCTTGAAGTAGTTCTCCGACATCAGCGGCCCCTGCGGGGCCGCCGCCGGCGCCGGCGTCTGCGCTTGTCTGGCCGCCGCGGCCGCGCCAAGCAGTATCACATTCACGATCACCAGCGCGCCGAACCACGCGCGCCTCCGTCCGAGCCTCATGATGATTCCCTTGTCGTTATGCATGGAAACTTCATTAAACCACGACGAACACGACGAACACGAATTTTGGCTTTCGTCGTGACCGTCGTGGCCGTCGTGGTTATGTTTTGCGGCTATGGCAGTTCGGGAAACTGGTTGCGCAGGTCCTCCGTTGTGCCGCGCGGCGCGAGCGCCGAGGGCCGCGGGAACGTTCTCATCTTCGCGATGTACTCCGGATACATCGTCTCGGCGCCGCCGAGCCGCGCCTGGTAGGGCGTATTGAACCGATCGGCGAGCTTGGGATTGAGCCCGGGCAGTGGACTCGTGCCAGGCAGGAAATGCCGCACCTCACCTCTCGGCACGGCGGTTTCGGTTGCATCCTCGCAGGGATATGGCCACATCGGCATCGCCGGGTCGTACTCCCACATCATCGAGCTGCGGATATACGGTTCGGTGAGGTACACCGGGTCGTAGATGATCACAGTCGCCTGCAGGTAGTTGCCGATCCGGCGCCACCGGGTACGAACAGTCGCCAAATCGCTCCTCATCATCCCCATCCGGCGGATGTACGCCTCCTTGAGATGGGTGGTCGTGACGACAAGGACGTCGCCGTCCCATTCGCCGGTCGAAAAGCCGCTCCACGTATGCAGCGTGTTGGCGGGAGGACGAGGGCGGCCGTCCATCCAGATCGCGACTTCCTGCTCCATCTGGTTGACGTGGCCGTGATACGCGATCACCTTCTGCGTCGGCTGGTCGATATCCGCCCAGAACTGCATCTGCGTCAGGATCGTTTCCAGCGAGTAGTCCCACGCATGCGGCCGGCAGACGAACTCGGCGATGTCGAAATCTTCAGGCGACCAGCTTTGCACGCGCGCCTGCGAGCCGGGCGAGACGGGGACGCCGGCCGTGTCGCCCACCATGCCGCTGCCATCTTCATTACGGGCAAGCGGGCGCCACAGGCCCGTGAAATCGACCTGGCCGACAACCGGCGTGGCTGCAAGGATGATCGCGAGCGCGACCAGGGGTCCGAGACGCGGGGATGAATTCATACGCTAGAAACCATACTTCACGCCGAACTGCAGAATACGGGGACTGCCGGTCTGCGTCTGGATCCGGCCGAAGGCGCCGGAATCGAAGTTGGTCTGCGGGTTGCCCCAGTTGAAGTGGTTCAGCAGATTGAACGTCTCGACGCGCAGCTCGATGTTCTTGGCGACGCCGACGGGGATGCTGCGCGCCAGCGCCAGATCAATCGTCCAGTACGCCGGGCCCGTGATACTGCCGCGGACGTGATTGCCGAGCGTGCCGGGGTCCGGGTAGGCGAACGCAGCCGGATTCAGGTAGTTGTTCAGCGCTCCGTCGCCGTAGACCTCGTCGAGCAGCTGATTGACGCGCTGTCCGCTGATGCCGATGAGCGCGACGTCCCGTGTCGTCGTCACGGTGAGGAAACTCCCCGATCGCGCGTTGAGAATGCCTGAAACCGTCCAGTCGGCGGCGAGCACGCGCAGCGCGCGGTTGGTGAACTCCGGTGTCTGGATGCCGGCGGTCAGGTTGCCGATATGGCGGCGATCCTGCGTGCAGTTGCCGCGATCGAACGCCGGATCGTCCGGCTTGAGGAAGCCGCTGCCAACCTGGCCGAAGCTCGTGGTCACGGTGTTCCCCACGCAGTACGACCGCGTGTAATTGCCGCTCAGCCTTACACCGCTCGCGGCGCGGCGCTGCACCGAGATCCTGAGCGCGTGATAATCCTGCGTGCCAACCGCGGCGTGCTGATCGATCGGGCCGAGCTGCCGCGACGCCTGCGGGTTCTCCAGCGACAGCACGCGCCGCTGATTCAGATTGGTGTTCGTGCTGCAGACCGCGTAGGCCACTCCGTTGATCGTACACGGGCCCAATCCCAGGAATACGCCGGGATTCACCTGTACCTGACCCCAGAGCCGATCGGTATAGCTTCCGAGGTAGGCGGCCGACGCCTGCCACACCGATCCGAGCTGCCGTTCGACGATCAGGTTCCACGACTGGGTCCGCGTCGAGTTGATGTCGGGATCGATCGCGCCAAACGCCGCGTAGTCCGGAAACGGTGCGTCCTTCCCCGGCTGCGCCGGGTAGGGATGCGGAGGACCGCCGGGATAGTCGCGGTACGGATCGTCAAGGCCGCCTGCCGGCGTCGTGACGCGAAGACGGCTGGAAAACGGCGGCGCCGTGGCACTGATGAACAGATACCCGGCGCTCATGAATTCATAGCCCAGACCGTACGAGGACCGCAGCGCCGTCCGGCCGTCGCCGGTCAGATCCCAGGCAAGGCCGATGCGCGGCGACACGTTGCCCCACTGCTTGTTCAAACCGGATTTGCCTGACGGGAAGCCGGGATCACCCGGGTACACGAGTCCGGCGGGCGCGTGGCTGTAGACCGTCGTCTTCACGCCGCTGCGGAAGTTATCCAGGTCGAAATTCGAGATCGCGTTGTTGCGCACGTTCTGCCCGAAGAACGGCTCCCAGCGAAGGCCGCCGTTCACGGTGACGCGGCTGTTGACTCTCCATGTGTCCTGGGCGTAGAGACCAAGGTAGAGCTGGTTGATGTGCAGCTCGCCGGGCCGGGCATGCTCGAGCTGCGAAATCCTGCCCGTGAGAAAGTCAGACAGGCCGGTGCCGGTCACCGAGCCGTCGAACGTCCACAAGCCCACGCCGCGCTGCCCGTCGATGGTGTCGTGAACCCAGTACGCCAGGTTCGTTCCGAGCGCGATTTGATGGCTTCCGCGCACGGTGGTCACGTCGTCGGACAACTGGTAGGCGTCGGTGTCGCCGATGAAAAGGACCGAGCCGCCCGCCGCGGTCGAGAACGCGCCGCTGACCGCGAGCGCCATGATCCCTGGCACGTAATTGTGGAAGCCCTTGATGCCCATCTCTTCGGCGCCGAAGAACGGCTCGAGATGATACGCGGCATGACTCCGGTTCCAAGCCACGCGCAATGAGTTGACCATGTTGGAGCCGAAGACCATCGTGTCGCCGATGGTCAGCGACTGGCCGCGGTGCTCCTGGTAGGCGTCATCGGTGCCGGTGGTAAACACCGTCCCGGATTCCGGCCAGGAGGGCTGCTTCTCGTCGAACGTGTCCATATAGCGACCGAACACGGAATGATTGGCGTTCACCTGGTAGTCGACCTTGGTGATGATCTGCGCCTGGTCGTAGTGCTGCGGCGCCGAATATCGGATGTCGCCGCAGGGATCGGTACTAATCGACAGCCTCTTCGAGATGTTCATCGCCGCCGGGCTGAAGAGAGCCGGACTGACGCGGTTGTTGACGAAGGGCGCCCGCAACGTGACCTGCCTGCCGCTATTGCACGCCGGCGACGTGAACGCCGTGAAATCGCCCGCCAGCATGTCGGCCGTCAATGTCTTGGTCAGCGTGTCGGCCGGTGTGGTTCGAACGAACGTGCCCTGGTAGGCGCCGAAAAAGAACGCCTTGTCGGTGATGATCGGGCCCCCGAGCGTTCCGCCGAGCTGGTGGCGCTTCAACCCGTCATTCACTTTCTTGCCGTCGGGGCCCTGTGGCGCAAAGACCGACGTCGCGTTCAGCCGTTTGTCGCGGACGAACTCGAACAACGCGCCGTGGAACGCATTCGTACCCGATTTGGTCACGGCATTGACGGAGCCGCCGGCATGCATTCCGTTGTCCGCCGACAGACCGCTGGTGGCGACGCGGAACTCCTGCAGCGCATCCGGGAACGGCAGCGGCATGTTGGCGTTGTCGTAAGGGTTGTTGTGCGTCGCACCGTCGAGGAGGTAGGCGACGCCGAACGGCTGGCCGCCAGCTACTGCCGTAAACGTCGATCCGGGCATGCTCTTGCCCGTGTTCGTCCCTGATTGCACGGCCGCGCCGGCGAGCACGATCAGATCGGTGACGTTGCGGCCCTGCAGCGGCAGCTCGAGAATCCGTTCCTGCTCGACGACCTCAGAGATGCCGGCGCTCCGCACGTCGACGAGCGGCGCCGCCGCTTCAATCGTGACCGTTTCCTCGAGGCTGCCGACCGCCAATTCGGCATTGATCGTCGGTGTGGCGGCCACCTGCAGGACGATGCCGGTCTGGACGTAGGTCCGAAAGCCCTGAAGCATGACTTCCAGCCGGTACGGACCGGTCGGCAGGTTCGGCATGACGTAGGCGCCGTTGCCGTCGGTGACTGCGGAACGCGTGAAACCGGTGTCTGTCTGGGTGGCCGTGACCGTCACGCCCGGAAGCACCGCACCGCTCTCATCGGTGACGCGACCGTTGAGTTCAGCCGTCGCCTGCCCGAAGGCCACGGCTGTCGAGAGGATGAACGCCGCCGCGCCGAAGAGGCTCCCCCTGAGCATGCGCATCACACATCCTCCGATCAGGACGCCGCGGATCTTTGGTGGGCTGAGTTGCTAGGTTGCTGGGTTGCTAGGTTGCTGGGTTGCTAGGACCCAACTACCTAGCTACCTAGCTACCTAGCTACCCAGCTACCCAGCTACTTTTTAGAATCCGTACTTCACTCCAAACTGCAGGATGCGGGGGGTGCCCGACTGCGTCTGGATGCGGCCAAAGTTCGCCGCATCGAAATTGACGGTGGGGTTCCCCCAGTTGAAATGATTCAACAGGTTGAAGGTCTCGAGCCGCAGCTCGATCTCACGTGCAGCGCCGAACGAGATCTTTCGCGCCAGCGACAGATCGATGCTCCAGTAGGCAGGTCCTTCAATGCTTGCTCGAACGTGGCTTCCGAGGGAGCCTGTCGCCGGGTACGCAAATGCGGTGGGGTTGAGGTAGTTGTCGAGCGTCCCGTTGCCGTACGGGTCTTCCAGCACCTGATCGACCCGCTGCCCGGTAATGCCGGTGGCCGTCACATCGCGAGCGGTCGTCACGGTGAGCCAGCTGCCCGAACGCGCACTCACGATGCCCGCCACGTTCCATCCAGACGCCAGGGCGTTCAGTGCGCGACTGGTAAATTCCGGCGTCTCCACGCCGATGGTGCCATTGACGATGTGGCGTCGCGAGTAGGTGCAATTGCCGCGATCCCAGTCGGGATTCTCCGGGTCCTGAAAACTCTGTCCACCGGTGAAGAACGTCGTCTGGGGATCGTTGCCCACGCAGTAGGACCGCGTGTAATTCGCGCTGAGGCTGACGCCGCTGGCCGAGCGGCGCTGCGTCGACAGGCGCAACGCGTGGTAATTCTGCGTGCCGACCGCCTCGTGGCGCTCAATCGACCCGATCAGCCGGGATGCCACGGGATTCTCCAGCGACAGCTTGCGCCGCTGGTTCAGATTCGCTGTCGTCGTGCACGATGGGTAGAAAACGCCCTGGAGCGTACAGGGACCGAGTCCGAGGAAGACGCCGGGATTCACCTGCACCTGTCCCCAGAGCCGATCGGTGTAGCTTCCGAGATAGCTGGCAGATGCCTGCCAGACCGTCCCAATCTGGCGCTCGACGATGATGTTCCACGACTGCGCGCGCGCCGAGTTGTTGTCCGGGTCAACGGAGGCCAGGGCGCCGTACGACGGGAACACCGTGTCGGGACCGGGAATTTCCGGAACCGGATGTGGTGGGCCGCCCGGGAACCCCAGATACGGATCGTCGAACCCGCCTGGAAGCTGCGTGACGCGCAGGCGCCCCGCGTACGGCGGCGCCGTGGCGCTGATAAAGAGATAGGACGCGCCCTGGAAGTCGTAGCCCAGGCTATACGACGAGCGGACGGCCATGCGTCCGTCACCGGTCACGTCCCACGCCGCCCCAATCCGCGGCGCAAAGTTCGTCCACTTGTTGTTCAAGCCGGATTTGCCGGCCGGAAAACCGGAATCTCCGGGGTAGAGGAAGCCGGGCGGCGCGTTCCTGTAGACCGTGCTCGTGATGCCGCTGCGGAAGTTATCAATGTTGAAATTGGAGATAGCCTTGTTCTGGATGTGCTGGCCGAAGAAAGGTTCCCACCGCACACCGCCGTTCAGCGTCACACGGCTGCCGACCCGCCACGTATCTTGGACGTAGAGGCCCAGATATTTCTGGGTCAGATCGAGAACACCGGGCCTGGCGTGCTCGAGCCGGGTCAGTCTCCCGGTGAGAAAATCCGACATCCCCAGACCTGTCGCCGATCCATCAAACGTCCACAGCCCGACGCCGCGCTGGCCGTCGACGGTGTAGTGCGTCCAGTACGCCACGTTGCCGCCAAGGGCAATCTGGTGCCTGCCACGCACCAGTGTGATGTCATCTGATACCTGGTAGGCGTCGGTATCGCCCTGGAAATACACCGAGCCGCCAGAGGCGGTCGTGAACCCGCCGTTGATGTCGAGCCCCATCACGCCCGGGATGTAATTGTGGAAACCTTTGATGCCGATCGTGTCGGCGCCGAAAAACGGCTCGAGATGGTAGTGCGACTTGGTTCGATTCCACGCAACACGAAACGCATTCACCGTGTTGGTGCCGATGATCATCGTATCGCCCGCCGTCAACGAATGGGCCCGGTGATTCTGCGCGGCATCCTCCGGCCTCGTCGTCAGCACGTCGCCCGATTTCGGCCAGCCCGGTTGCAGCTCGTCGAACGTCATCATGTAGCGTCCGAAGATCGAATGGCTGCCAGTTCCCTGGTAGTCGACTTTGCCGACAATCTGTCCCTGGTCGTAGTTCTGGGGCGCCGAAAACCTGACGTCACCGCACGGGTCGGTGGTGACCGGCAGCTGCCGCGCAATATTCATCGCGGCCGGGCTGTACAAACTCGGATCGATCCGGTTATTGACAAAGGGCGCGCGCAGCGCGATCTGCTGTCCCCGGTTGCACGCCGGCGAGGTGAAGGCGCTGAAGTCGCCCGCCAGCATCGCGGCAGTCGGCACCTTGCTCAGGACATCGGCGGGTGTCGTGCGCACGAATGTTCCCTGATACGCGCCAAAGAAAAAGAGCCGATCGGTCACAATCGGACCGCCGAGGACGCCGCCCAGCTGGTTCCGCTTGAGGCCGTCATCGCGGCGCTTGCCGTCAGGCCCGATCGGCGCGAAGACCGCCGTCGCGTTGAATCGCTTGTCGCGCAGGAATTCGAACACGCTGCCATGGAACGCGTTGGTGCCGGATTTCGTCACGGCATTCACCGAGCCGCCGGAGTGGACGCCGTTGTCGGCGGAGAGGCCGCTCGTGGCGACGCGGAACTCCTGCAGCGCATCCGGAAATGGCAGCGGCATGTTCAGGTTGTCGTACGGGTTGTTGTGCGCCGCTCCATCGAGCAGGTAGGCCACGCCGAACGGCAGGCTGCCGGCGACGCCGGTCAAGACAGAGCCAGGCTGGCTCTTGTTATTCGGGGCGGCCTGGACGGCGGCACCCGCGAGCACGATCAGGTCGGTCACCTGGCGGCCCTGAAGCGGCAGCTCGAGAATCCGTTCCTGCTCGACCACTTCGCTGATTCCGGTACTCCGCACGTCGACGAGCGGCGTAGCGGCTTCGACCGACACCGTTTCCTCGAGACTCCCGACGGAGAGCACAGCGTTGATCGTGGGCGTCGCCGCCACCTGCAGAACAATGCCCGTCTGGACGTAGGTGCGGAACCCCTGAAGTGCGACCTCCAGCCGGTACGGGCCGGTTGGCAGGTTGGGCATGACGTAGGTGCCGTTGCCGTCGGTGACGACGGAACGCGTGAGTCCCGTGTCGGTCTGCGTCGCCGTGACCGTAACTCCGGGGAGCACCGCGCCGCTCTCATCGGTCACACGACCGTTGAGTTCAGCTGTGGCCTGCGCAAAAGCCACGGCTGTCGACAGAACCAGCACCGCCGCACCGTACAAACACCCCCTGAACATCCGCATCGTCATACCTCCGTTTTGTCCCCGCGCCGCCGACGTACGAACACGCCCGCCGTTATGAGAGCGATAAGGGGCGAATGATCAATCGGTTGTGGGTGCCTTAGTAGGGCACGGTACGCGGGGTTGTCAAGTCTTATTTCCGGGGGTGGAGTGGTACTCTCAGAGGATGCCTGAAACCCGGACGCCCACCGGGATCAGCCTGGGACGGCGCCGCGCGATTACCGCGGGCCTGCTCCTGGGCATGAGCCTTGGCGCACTCGAAGCCACCGTCGTCGGCACCGCGATGCCGACCGTCATCGCCACCCTCGGCGGCCTTAATCACTACAGCTGGGTCTTCTCAGCGTATCTCCTGACCTCCACCGCCTCGGTGCCAATCTGGGGCCGGCTTTCAGATCTGTATGGGAGGCGACGGATGTACCTGACCGGGATCGCGATCTTCCTCGTCGGATCGATGATGTCCGGCGCCGCGACGTCGATGCTCACGCTGATCGTGGCGCGGGCCATCCAGGGCCTCGGCACCGGCGCCATCATTCCGCTCAGCATGACGATCGTCGGCGAGCTCTATACGCTGGCAGAGCGCGCGCGCACCCAGGCGATCTTCAGCGGCGTCTGGGGCGTTGCGTCCGTGGCCGGACCTCTCGTCGGCGGCTACATCACCGACGCGCTGTCGTGGCGGTGGGTGTTCTATCTCAACCTGCCGTTCGGCCTGCTCGCCGTGACGGTGATCCTGCTCGCGTATCCGCCGACGCGACGAACGCATACGGTTCGCGTGGACTGGCTGGGTGCGGCGCTCCTGTTTGCCGGCATCAGTGCGCTGCTCATTGCGCTTGGTGCCGATACCGGCGGCGGCGTCGCGGCGGCCTTCGCCGTGGCGGCGGCGGTGCTGCTGGGCGCCTTTGTTACCGTGGAGCGCCGCGTAGCCGAGCCGATCCTCCCGCTCGACCTGCTGAAGACGCCGCTGATCGCGCGAACGATCACCGTCGTCTTCCTCGTGGGGATGGCGCTCTTCGGCGCGATTGCGTTCATCCCGCTGTTCGTCCAGGGCGTCATGGGCGCGACCGCCACGCAGGCCGGGCAGGTGCTGACGCCGCTGTTCATGGGCTGGGTCATCATGTCGATCGCGAGCGCGCGGCTGACGGTGAAGCTGGGCTATCGCCGCCTGGCGATTACCGGCAGCGTGCTGATGACGATCGGGTTCATCGCGCTCACGATGGTCGGCGCCGACTCGGCGCGGAGCAGCGTGCTCGCGGCGGGCCTGTTCATCGGCTCGGGGATGGGGCTGTCGATGCTGTCGCTGCTGCTGGCCGTCCAGCACGGCGTCGACCGCGCGCATCTCGGGATCGCCACCTCGCTCAACCAGTTCTCGCGCAGCGTCGGCGCGGCGGTCGGTATTGCGGCGATGGGCGCGCTGATGGCGCGACAGCTGACAGGCGTCTCGATGCCGGGTGGCGCCGAAGCGCTCGCCGCGACCGGCGTCATGCTCACGGGCGCGGCGCGGCTGCAGTTCGCGTCGGCGCTGCACTACGTCTTCGTCGCGGGCGCGGGGCTGGCAGCCGCGTCGTTTGTGGCGACCCTGTTCCTGCCGCCGGTCGACTTCTCGCGCGGCGTCGGTGCCTCTGCAGGCGAACAGATGCTGGCGGCTGAAATGACGAATCTTGAGCCGGAGGACGAGCCGGTGGCTGTTCGCGAGTAGGCGCATATCCCAATTCGATGCGTCCCATGACGCTTTGGGATTTGGTCGTTGGGAGTTGGAATTTTGGGAGTTGGGAGTTGTTATTTAACGTCTTCGTAACGTTCGCCCGATAATCGACTTAGGGTCGCGGGCCATCCCGTGGCAGAATATAGCTCCGGCGGCCGCGACGCCTTCCCGGAACGTTATCCCCGATGAATTACATACGGCGCTACACCTTCTTAATCGTTGTCTGTGTGCTCGCTGGAGCCCTGGCTGCTCCTGCGTCTGCACAACAGACCCGTCCCGCGTTTGCCGCGGGGTCCAGCGCCGTCACCAGCGCCGGCCTGGTGCTGCCGTTCGAGTACGACGGCCCTCCCCCGCCGGATCTGCCGGAGACCGTCGTGCGCGACGAGACCGGGCGGACCACGGTCCGTGCGGTCGGCCTGACGGCGCCGCTCAACGTTGACGGGCAGCTGGATGAGGCGCTCTACACCTCCGCGACGCCGATTTCCGATTTCATCCAGGCGGAGCCTGTCGCCGGCCAGCCCGCCACCGAACGTACCGAGGTCTGGATCTCGTACGACCGCGACAACGTCTACGTGTCGCTGCGCGCGTTTGAGAGCCAGCCCGACCGGATGATCGTGAACGAGATGCGCCGCGACGGGGGCAGCATCAGCCAGAACGAAAGCTTCGGGTTCTCGCTCGACACGTTCTACGACCGGCGCAACAGCGTCAATTTCAATTTCAACGCGATCGGCGGACGCTCGGACGGCCAGAACACGAACGAGGGCAACTGGAACGGTGATTACAACCCGATCTGGGATCTCGCCGTGCGGCGCTCGCCGGAGGGCTGGACGGCGGAGGCCGCGATCCCCTTCAAGTCGCTGCGCTATCGTCCCGGCGACGGCCAGATCTGGGGCATCCAGCTCAAACGCATCAATCGATGGAAGAACGAGATCTCGTACCTGACCCGCATGCCGGATGGCACCGGCAACAGCGGCCTTTCACGCGTGTCCTCGGGCGCGACCCTGGTCGGGATCGAGGCGCCGGCAGCGTCCCGGATGTTCGACCTGAAGCCGTACGCCACGGCGGACGTCACAACCGACACGACGCGCACCGCTGACCCGAACCGCTTCGGGCGCGATGTGGGCGTCGACGTCAAGTACGGGCTGACCCGGGGCCTGACGGCCGACTTCACCTACAACACCGATTTCGCGCAGGTGGAGGCCGACGAGCAGCAGGTGAACCTCACCCGCTTCAGCCTCTTTTTCCCGGAGAAGCGCGATTTCTTCCTGGAGAACCAGGGCATCTTCAACTTCGGCGGCGCCAACAACTTCGGCGGCGACACGCCGTCGATGTTCTACAGCCGGCGCATCGGGCTCGATCGCGGGCGCGAAATCCCGCTCGACGGCGGCGCGCGGGTGACGGGGCGGGCCGGCCCGTACAGCATCGGCGTCCTCGACATCCAGACCAGGGACGTTGACGCGCTGGGTGTCCCGGCGACGAACTTCGCGGTGGCGCGCGTCCGGCGCGACATCCTGCGGCGCAGCGCCATCGGCGCCATCGCCACGCGCAGATCACACGTGACGGGCGGCACCGCCGCGGGCGACACCGTCGGCGTGGACGGGGCGTTCGCCTTCTTCTCCGACCTGTCGATGCAGACCTACTGGGCGAAGACGAATACGCCAGGCCTGACCGGCGGCGACACGAGCTACCGCACGCAGTTGTATTACAACGGCGATCGCTACGGGCTCGCGGCGCAGCGGCTTGCGGTCGGCGAGCACTTCAACCCCGAAATGGGGTACGTCAAGCGCGCGGGATTCGCCAAGTACCAGCTGAACACCCGCTTCAGCCCGAGGCCGGCGCGGATCCGCGCCGTGCGGAAGTTCGTCTACCAGGCCGGGTGGCAGCAATTCGACGACAGCCGCGGCGGGCTCGAAACGCGCGAACTCAAGGGCGAGTTCAAGACCGAATTCCAGAACAGCGACGAGCTCGAGGCGACCTACGAACGACTGTATGAGCGGCTCGACCGGCCGTTCGACATCGCCAACGACGTCACCGTGGCGGCCGGCGGCTACGACAACACCCTGCTGCGGACTGCGTTCAAATTCGGCGAGCAGCGCCCGGTATCGGGGACGGCCTTCATGGAACGCGGGCGTCTGTGGGGGGGCGACCTGACGACGCTCGGCTACAGCGGCGGGATGGTGAAGGTCAACGCACATCTGTCGTTGGAGCCCGGGCTGTCGGTGAATCACGCGACGCTGCCGTTCGGCGACTTCACGACGGCGCTGATCACCTCGCGGGTGACCTACACGATCACGCCGCTGATGTTCCTCAGCAGCCTGATGCAGTACAACTCCAGCAGCAACTCGCTCGCCACCAACGCGCGGCTGCGCTGGGAGTACGCGCCCGGCAGCGAGCTCTTCGTCGTCTACAACGAAGGGCGCGACACGCGCGCCTCCGGCCTGCCCGACCTGCAGAACCGATCGATTGTGGTGAAAGTGAACCGTTTGCTGCGGTTCTAGTCACGGGCCGAGCAAGCTCGGCCCCTACGAACTATTTAAATAGCAGGCGATCCTTCAGGGCATCGATCTTCGCGGCGTCGAGGCCGGGCGCCTTCTTCAAGTCGTCGATCGTCTTGAACCCGCCCTCCTTGTCGCGGTAGGCGACGACATCCTTCGCTGCGGTTTCGTCCACCCCGAACACGAGCTGCATATCGGCCGCGGCGGCCTTATTGACGTCGACCAGCGCGAGATTCGTCACCAGGTAGTCGGAAACGGTCTTCCACTGCTCCTCGGTCGCCGTCGCCCCGAAGTCCTTCATCAGGTAGATCACATCTACCCAGCCCTCGATCGTGCGCGGTCCGTCGGTCATCAGGCTGCTGTCATGACAGCTGGTGCAGATCGCCACGACCACCGGCTTGCCGGGCGCGTCCGGCAGCTTGTCGGCCCCCGCCTGCGCCCCGACGGCTTTCGCCGTCGAAAACGCGAAACAAATCAGCGTGATCGGCAGTAATAGGGTGACAAGGCGAAGCTTTTTCATTGGCACCAATGATAATGCGGGAGAGAGCCATGAAGAGAATCACGGCGGGTCTGATCGTTGGCGGCGCCGGCTTCGCCGTCTTGCTCCTGACCGCAACGGTCGGCCAAAGCCAGGGCACCTTCGCTGCGCTCCCGGCAACGCCGGCCGCGCCGAGCGACAACCCGTCGACGCCCGCGCGCGTCGCACTCGGGCGCGTCCTCTTCTGGGATCCGGTTCTTTCGGGCGATCGCGATGTGGCGTGCGGCACCTGCCACCATCCTCGGTTTGGCTACGCCGAGAACCGCGACCTCTCGATTGGCGCCAGCGGCGTCGGGCTCGGTGACCGGCGGCGCTTCGCGACCGGCAGCTCGATCCCCTTCGTGAAGCGCAACAGCCAGACGATCCTGAACGTCGCGTTCAACGGCATCGACGACGGCGGCCGTCATGAGCCGGCCACCGCGCCGATGTTCTGGGACGTCCGCGCGCTCAGCCTCGAACGGCAGGCGCTCGAGCCGCTCAAGGCTCTCGAGGAAATGCGCGGTTCCGCGCTTGCCGAGGACAAGGCGGTCGACGCCATCGTCGCAAGGGTGGCGGCGCTGCCGGACTACCGGAAGATGTTTGCCGACGCCTTCGGCGCGGGACAGAGCGTCACCTCTCAGAATCTGGCGCGCGCGCTGGCGGCCTTCCAGCGGACGCTGACCGCCAATCGCGCCCCGTTCGACCGCTACATGCGCGGCGAAACCGGCGCGATGAACGCCTCGGAGCTTCGAGGGATGCGGCGGTTCGAGCGGATCGGGTGCGGCAACTGTCACACCGGCCCGATGTTCTCCGACTTCAAGCTGCACGTCCTTGGCGTCCCCGACAACCCGAAGCTGCCGATGTCGGACGCGGGTGCGGAAAACACCTACGCGTTCAGGACCGCGTCGCTGCGCAACCTCGCCTTCACGGCTCCGTACATGCACAGCGGCGTCTTCGCCACGCTCGAGGACGTCCTGGATTTCTATGACGACGTCGACGACAGGCGCGGAAGGGACCGCAACGTCAACGTCAGCCGGGAGCAGCTCGACCCGCTGCTGCGCCGCCTCCGTGGCGTCGACGATGACGATGTGGACCTGCTGGCGTTTCTGCGCGCGCTGAGCGACGAGGGCTTCGATCGGACGATCCCGGCTCGCGTACCGAGCGGCCTGCCAGTGGGAGGACGGATGAACTAACCCAACGTCCAACCTCCAACTCCCAAGTCCGTTTGAAAGTTGGGAATTGGCCGGTTTGGGAGTTGGAAATTGACGCCTTTTCCCCTGATAGATAGTATCGGCGCGCCAATCATCAATTGTTCTCAAAAACGCTCGACCCGAACAGGAGGATGTTCATGCCGTCACGGGTTGTCCTGGCCGTGTTGACGACCGTAATCCTGGCGTTGCCGATCACCGCTTCCGCACAGGAAGCGACACTCACCGGACAGGTGACGGACGCGACCGGCGCGGTGCTGCCTGGGGTCGTCGTCCGTGCGATCCACGAGGCAACTGGCACGACCACCGAGGTCGTGACCGACGGACGCGGCGGCTTTCGAATCCCGACCCGCATCGGCAGTCACCAGATTACGGCGGCGCTCACTGGCTTTACCACCGTCACGCGGACCGGGTTGTCGTTGTCGGTAGGCCAGGAGATCGTCGTGAATCTTCAGATGTCACCGTCGACGGTGCAGGAGACGGTGACCGTCACCGGCGAGGCGCCACTGGTCAATCCCACCAGCACGAGGGTGAGCGGCGTCGTCAACACGAGACAGATCGAGGAACTGCCTCTCAACGGCCGGAACTTCTTCGATCTGACGCTCCTTGCCAAGGGCCAGACGGCGAACCACACGGCCGACACACCCACCGATTCCGGCAACCGGTTCGACTACAACCTCAATATCGACGGCCAGCAGGTGACGACGCAGCTGTTTCGCCGCATGAATCCCACGTTCAGCCGCGATGCGATCGCCGAGTTCGAGTTCGTCGCCAATAGGTTCGACGCAACCCAGGGGCGAACCCACGGCGCGCAGTTGAACGTCATTACCAAGTCGGGGACCAACAGCCTGGCGGGAACGTTTGCCGGCTACTTCCGCGACGATCGCTTCAACGCCGCCGACTTCATCCAGCAGCGGGTGCTCCCGTACTCGAACCAGCAAATCAGCGGAACGCTCGGTGGGCCGATCATCCGGAACCGGGCGCACTACTTCGCCAGCTACGAGTACGAGCGCGAGCCGCAGATTCTCACGTTCGACAGCCCCTACCCGTTTTTCAATCTCGATAGCGAGGAATTCGCCAAGACCGCGCGCAAGTTTCTCGGGCGCGGCGACCTCGAAGTCACCCGCCAGCAGCATTTGTCAGTCCGCTTCGCGAAGTCGGATGTCCCGAAGTTCCTGCAGGGCGGCGGCGCGCTGCTCCATCCATCGGCGATGAACACGATGGAGTCGCACATGCACAGCACGATCGGCACCCTGACACAGATTTTCGGCAATCGGGCCGTGAACGAGCTGAAGATCGGCTATTCCAGCGCCTGGGACCTGGCAGACAACACGCTGACCGATCCGTTCACCGAGAGTCTCCTGCCGGCCGACGTCGGAGGCCGCAGCAGAATCATGTGCCTGAGATTCCTGGGCGGCTATCAGATCGGGGGCTGTTCCCCGGCTCCGACCGGGTTTACGGAAAACGTCTGGACGTTCCGCGATCAGTTCACCTACTCGTACCAATTGGGTCCGGGTTCTCACACGCTGAAGAGCGGAGGGGAGCTTCTGTCGGTGTGGACCCGCCAGGGAAGCTGTGGCTCGTGCGCGGGCGTGATGGATCTCTCGGGAGGTCCGGTTCCGTCCAATCTCCAGGAGCTCTTCCCGGTGTGGAACGATCTCTCGACGTGGAAGCGAAACGCCCCGGAGCTGGCGCGAATCGCCAGGCAGTTCGAGTGGATCACCGGTGAGCTCGGACCTTCGATTCGAAGGCCCGATCTGGGCGTGTGGGCGCAGGACGACTGGAC
>Ga0114129_10004701_pt1 | contig 19275 bp, 14 predicted proteins | sample RhiMetdeltSRZDD1_FD_80071 | JGI IMG/M metagenome (GOLD analysis project Ga0114129, IMG submission 80071) | Populus rhizosphere microbial communities from Tennessee, USA - Rhizosphere MetaG P. deltoides SRZDD1 (version 2) (version 2) | ecosystem: Host-associated > Plants > Roots > Rhizosphere >...
CGGGTCGCGGGGCTTCTTGCGGGACAGGGCGATGTCATCAACAACGTTCCCGTCGAAGAGCTGTCGCGATTCGAAAACCACGCGCGCGTGCGGGCCGAGAAAGTCGAAGGCGTGCGCATGTATTTTCTCGCGATGAACGTGACGCACAAGCCCTTTGACAATAAATGGCTTCGCCAAGCGATCAATTATGCCGTCGATCCGTCGGTGATCATCAAGCATATCTATGAGGGCAATGGCTACGTTATGAATGGCCCGCTCGGATCGAACGTGATCGGTTACGATCCCAAGATCAAACGCTATCCTTACGACCCGAAGAAAGCCAAAGAGCTGCTCGAGAAAGCCGGCCATCCGCAGGGTGTGGAGGTTAAACTCTACTTCTCGCCGGACCGCTATCCGAAAGCGAAAGAAGTTTGCCAAGTGATCGCCGACCAGTTGGCCAAGATCGGAATCAGGACCGAACTGGTGTCGCAGGAGTTTGTTATTTTTTGGGGCAAAGAGGGGGTCAACGGTGGCAAGCTGCCGTTTTACTACGTCGGCCGACCAGCCGCAGATGCCGATACGGTTTACGATCAATATTACCGTTCCGGTGTGACTCCGCGCATTCAGTATAAGAATCCGGAGTTCGACAAACTCATCGACGAAGAACAGAGAACTGGGGATCCGAAAAAGCGCGTCGCGATTTTGCAGCAGGCTGGGCGGATTCTAATGGACGATGTGCCGTTCGTGCCGCTTTACACCCTGGCAGAAATTTACGGCGCCGCCCGCAACGTGATTTGGAAGGCGCGCCCCGACGAAAAGATCATCGCCGCTGAAATGAAAATTCGCTAGATGCTGGGTCCTGATAGCGTGTTGTTTTTTGAGCCACTACAGAATCCTTCTGCGGTGGAACAAGCGGTGATCTTCCCTCCACCGGAAGGATTTACGATCATTTAACGACGAGATCTTCAGCTCTCGGACAAATTTGCACAGCCGCGACAATCATTCCTGGACAATTATAGAATCTGTTGCTCGTTTTCTTGGCATACTGGTTGCTGCCAGAAAGTGGTATGGAGACAAACGAAAACGAAGATGCGCGCGCTAAAATGCGCTATGCCTCGATTCTCCGTTGCATTGGTCAATCCCTCGAGGCGATGGAGCTTAAATCCATTGAAGTGAAAACTCACGGCGACGATTTCGTCGTCCAAGCATGGAGCCGGTCGTCCATGGCGATGGACCTAGAAAAGCATTATTCGCCGGAAGATTTGCGAAAACTCGACGCGGAAGGGCGGAAAAAGCGAAAGCCCTTTGCTAGCCCTCCGAGTCTGCTCAGTTTGTCTTTGATTCTGCGCTTTGCCGGCAACTACATCGACCGCATAGGAGGAAGGCTTCTCAGGGTTTCCTGGCAGGACCAATCGGATAAGATTCAATCGGTAACGGTCCAATGGCGGGCCGTCGAGCCGGGGCGGGAAACTAAGGAGTCCCACACGGCCACGGTTGAGGAGCTGTGCTTTCACATTTACAAGCAGCGCAAGAAAATCAACCTGGCGTCGGAGCGACAGGCGCACCGTCCGTTTGTCAGCATCGGCCGGGTGAGTTAATCGGTTAACAACGCTCACGTTTGGTATTTGATCTCGCCACCGACCAGGGTCATCTCGACTCTGAGATCTCTGATTCTCTCGGCCTGAATCTCAAAAGGGTCCTCCGCCAGCACCGCGATATCCGCTAATTTGCCGACTTCGAGGGTGCCTTTGTCGTTTTCTTCAAAGCCTACCCAAGAAGCCGTAGTCGTGTGCATAGCGAAAGCTTCACCGACGCTGATCCGTTCTTCAGGCACCCAGACTTCACCCCAGCGCATCTTGCGCGATACGCACGCCGCGATATCGCGCAATGGATCGACTGGCCAGTAACCCGGCGAGTCCGAGCCGCCGGCGATGATGACGCCATTTTTCAATAGCGTCCGAAATGGAAACGCCTTGGTCAGTCGCTTTTCACCGACGCAGTCGAGAATTGCATCGCCGACGTAATATCCAATAGAGATGTTTGGAATGGCGACGATTCCCGAGCGCACCATGCGCTGCATCCGCTCGGGTGTACAGAGCCAGTTACCCATATGTTCGATGCGGTGGCGGTGGTCTTTGCGCGGCGAGTTGTCGATGGCATTTTCATAGGCGTCGAGCGCCATATCGAAGGCGCGATCGCCGATCGCGTGAACGCAGCAGCGCAGGCCGGCGGTATGGCATTTTTGCACGGTATGATTCAATTCGTCCTGCTGGATGCGGATGATGCCATGGTTGTGTTCGTCGTCTTCATAGGGCTCATAGAAACAGGCGTTCCGGCCGGTGATGCCGCCGTCGATGCTCATTTTGACGCCGCCGACGCGCAGCCACTCGTTGCCGAATCCCGTAATCAATCCAAGCTCGATGAGGCTTCTGGACTCGATCATGGATTCGATCACGCGGGGTAGAATACTCACACGCGCGTGCATGCGGCCCTCTCTGAGGATTTCCTGATAGGCGCGCACCGGTTCGCCCGAACGCACGATGTCGTGCACCGTGGTCACGCCGCGCTCGAGACACTGATTGAGCGCGTAGACGATGCCGTCTTTCAATTGTAAATAATTGAACTCCGGCGCAACCTTTTTAAGAATTAACTGAGCGCGCTCGTGGAGTTCGCCCGTCGGCTCGCCGTTTTGCGCATCGTGCTTGATGTGCCCGCCGGCAGGATCGGCGGTGTCGCGGGTGATCTTAGCCGCCGCCAACGCTAGGCTGTTGCCGACCGTGATATGCGCGCCGAAAGAAATGGACACGGGATTGTCCGGCACTGCGCGGTCGAGATCATGCTTGTCGGGAAAACGCTTGTCTTTGAGACGAAAATCTTGCATCGGGCTGCCATGCGCGACAATCCACGAACCCTTGGGCGCGCCGGCGGCGGCGTTCTCGAGCCGTTGCAAGATATCGGCGACGGAACCCACGCCGACGTAAAAATCGCGACAATCAACTAATTCCATCTCTGCCGTACCTTTCTCGGCGAGATGCACGTGGGTGTCCGTTAGGCCGGGAACGGCGGTGCGACCCCTGAGGTCGATCGCTTGCGTGTCGGGTCCCCCCAGACGCCGGATCACATCGGAAGTTCCCGTAGCGACAATACGCGAACCGGCGCAAGCGAGGCCTTCGCAGGTAGAAGTTTCGCTGGCGAAAGTGCGGATCTTGCCGTTGTATAAGATCAAGTCGGGGTACGGCAGAGGGCGTGATTTCATGAGCGAATGCCTCCATTTGAATCGGACATTTTACGCTATAGGCCGGTCGTTCGGTCCCTGTCAATTGGTTGCACAGGAATTCTGCAGCAGTTGCGGGCAGACGCCGGGGACGCTGACAGGATAATTGGGAACAAAATCAGGGTGCCACTATTTTTCGCGCCAGATTCGAAGAAATTTCTGTACACGTGCGCTTGCGATGAGAATTTGTCATGGTGCTATCAAGGCGTAAAGACTTCATTGACAGAGGAAAACGTCGCGCCAGGTTGGGGTCCGCCGGAGATGACATAGATCGATTCGCCGATAATCGCGGCGCCCAAACCGTGGCGCGCTGTCGGCATCGGCGCCCAACGTTGCCAGCGGTTTTTTGCCGGATCGTAGGACTCCACTTCTCGATGCGTGCCTCTGCTCGTCTCACCGCCAAAGACAAAAATTTTGCCGTGAAGCGCGGCGGCGACTATTCCACTTCGAACCGTTGGCAGCGGAGAGCGCGACCGCCAGCTATCCGCGCCAGGATCATATTCTTCATTGTCGGCGATGCTGCGGGTATGCCTGCCATTGATGCGACCGCCGATTGCGTAGAGCCTACCATTGACGACGCTGATGGCGTGATGATCTCGAGGCGTCGGAATCGGCGACCGTTTTACCCAACGGTCTTGGCTCGGATCGTACTCTTCGTTGGCGTTGGTGTTTCGCCCGTTCGTGCCGACGCCGCCGATGGCGAAAATTTTTCCCGCGATCACACCGACAGCTAACGCGCCCCGCCCGGTCGGCATAGTCTGCCTGCTGCCCCACTTATCCACGCCCGGATCGTATTCGTAGACGGTGTCGACCGGTCCGACGCCGGAAATATAGCCACCGATTACATAAATCTTACCGTTAACTGCAGCGGCGCCAACATGGTGCAACGGTTTCGGCAACGACGCACGCCGCCGCCAATTGTCTTTGACCGGATCATACTCTTCGACAAGGTCACCACCCTTGTCATAGCCGCCCATGACATAGATCTTACCGCCAAGTTCAACAGCGGCGACTTCGGTGCGCGCCGACGGCATGGGCGCGCGGATTTGCCATTTTCCGTCCGTTTGTCCCGCCGCGCTGGTGAAGAATGCTAGCGGAGGAGATAATGCGAGAGTCAGCGCAATCGAGCGAATCGTGCGCATGGTAACACTCCGATTATCGGTTGATTTGCTCACGCGAAAGCTATGGCGTCGATCGCTACCGGCTCTGCGTCGTGAAAGATCAGGACGGATAAGGATTATCTAGTGCGTGCTGTTCCATCAACGCGTGCAGATCCACCATCGTATAGGCGCAGTATTTTGGATCGTAACCGAGCTTCTTGGCGGTCATCCCTTGTTCCAGGATGCGCTGCAGGATCATGCGGTTGAGCGGCCCATGGCCCATACGGTCTTCGTGCTGCACCAAGTCGGCTTCGGCATGGGCGCTAAAGTAAATTGCTTGTTGCTTGCTCATTGCGTAGTGTTTAACTAGCGCATCGTCCCATTGTTTCGCCCAATGGCCGAGAGTTTCCTCGTAAACATGGGTGCCCCAAAGCTCGATGATCGAGCCGTCGTGAAAAACTCTTCGGCAGTAATCGCTGATCGCCCGGCCGGCCGCGGATGCGGGTTGCTCAAACAACGCTTCTTTTGACAAGCCCAATGCGTTGGCGGTTTCGAGCAGAATTAGAATGTGTCCCGGAGGCCTGGGCGAAATAAGTTCCTCGGCGATCTTATCGGAAAACGCCGGCAATAAATCGTAGTTATCAACGAAAAAGGGCAGATGAACGTAATAGGAAACCGCGTTGAGAGCGACGACTTCGATCGAAAAGAGCCCCCAGTCTTTGAAAAAACGACGCAGGCAGCCCAGCGGCAGAGCTCCGGCGCGCAACTGGGTCATGAAGGCGCCGTGATTGATTTTCTTATCCCAGTGCGCGTAAACGTCGTTATAAAGATTATCGACGAATAATTTGGCTTGTGCGGATTCCATCGAAGGTTTCGATTGCCTCGGGTCGTTTTCGGCTGGGAGCGCTTAGCCAACCTTTACACGGAATGATATTCCTGTATTGTTAATACCTAAATTAATCTTGGTGTCAAATACAGAGTCCCGATCGTGGAGGAAGCCATGGAGGCTTTAAAGTCTGAAGAGTTTCTCCAGCAATTGATCGCCACTAGAGAAGCATTTTGGGAGAAAATGAACGCGGAAAAAAAGAGCTATGGGGCAGAAAAGCCCTTGAGCCCTGCCGTTATTCTGCGCCGGCTGCAGTTTGGCGTTGTCATGGAACGCAAGGCGGCCGAAGTAACCGCGCCGTGGGTGGGAAAAATCCCTGATCTCGATCTCCAACAACCGATGTCCGAGTACGTCGTCAACGAACTGAAACACGCATCGATCTTGCGGCAAAGAATCACCGAATTAGACGGCGATCCAGACGCACTTTGGAATCGGCCGCTCGAGGAGCTCAAGGAGCTTTGGGAATTTCACGCGTCGTTGGGAACGCTTTGCGAATTGATCGCCAGCGTGCAGTTTGGCCATGAAGAATTTTTTCCGCGAACTTCGAAATCCTTCATCGAGCGGGTGCTGCCGATCGATCCCAAAACCGCATCAATTTATCGCGACACGCTGCTCGCCGACGAAGAGGGGCATGAATGGATCGCGCCGGAGATTCTCAGTCGCTACGCCACCGATGCGGCTACGCAGCAAAAATGCTTGGACGCTTTGAGGCAAGGTTGCGAGCTGTTTGGCCGGGCGATTCAGAGCTTTAACCGGAGCATGCCGGCATAAGAATGGAGTGTTGGAGTGCTGGAATGTTGGGTTTCGGTGCTCGTTAACTGGAACCAGCGGTTCAAGACTAGTGTTTTGGCTCGATCCGTTTGCCGTAGCTCACTTCGCCTTTGTCGATGCGGATCGAAAAGCCGCAATCGGGGTTGGTACATGCCCAGGCCTTGTACATCACCGAAGCACCATCCTGACCATAGTCCGATAGTGGGATCATCAACCCATTGTTGCATTTCTGGCATTTCGGCAGGTCCATCTCCACTCCTCCTTGCCGGTCACCAAACACCGGCAGCGAACGCCGATTCAGAAAAATTTTAGTCGGTTGGGTGGGTTAAATCAAGCAAGCGTTCCCAGCCAACGGTTGCGGCTTCTGGAACTAGGTGATTTTCCGAACAAAATGGCGATCGTATATGGCGGTTATCCCTTTGGGGGTGGGGGATAAGAGCGGATTACTTGTTTTTTTCTTTCATTTCGCGCTTGTTTCCTCCTCGGTTGGATTCAAGCGCGTATCGCACATAGCCTTGGCATTCGCCGGATGATCATAAGCCATAGAACTGCCGGGCGTTGTCCTCTAAGACTTTGTGTCGTACGGCAGCGGGGATGTCGTTACGATCATTCAATAGCTTTGCAGTCCCCTGGGTGCGATCGGCGTGGGGATAGTCGGAGGAAAACATGAATGAATTTTCGCCGACTTCTTCGATGACGCGGCCGAGAAAGGATTCATTGCCTTCGCAACCAAAAAAAATCCGACCAGATTTCAGATAATCACTCGGTGGATGGCTGATCAAGTCTTTAGCGCCATATCGCGGGTTTTCAAAGTGATCGTCCATGCGCTCAATGTGCGCCGGCACCCAGCTGATGCCGCCTTCGAGAAACGCAAACTTGAGATTCTCATAACGATCCAACAACCCTGAGCAAAGAACGCTGGTCAATCCAGCCATGATTGGAAAGATGCCCGCCAGCACTCGGTTGGGAAAATGATGTTCGAAAAGTCTATCGACAACTGGAAATTGCAGGCTGAAGTGAACGGCGATCGGGATCTTCAGTTGGTCGGCTTCGGCAAAAAATATGTCGTGATCTGGATGATCGAGTCTTTTCTCGCCGGCGGTGCCATTGATCATTACCGCGGTTACGCCCATCCCCGGTAGGCGAGAAAGCTCTTTGGCGGCACCTTGGGGGTCTTGCAACGATACGACGCCGACCGCTTTGAGGCGATCCGGGGCCTTGTTACAAGTTTCCGCCAGCCACGTATTATAGGCGCGGCACACTCCCATCGCCAAAATGCCGTCCGGCCAAGCGTTAATATGCAAGAGAAAGCTCGGGTAGATGTACTGCAAGTCGATCGCTTCTTTGTCGAGGTCGTCCAAACGTTCTTTGAGATTTGTTAGCGTCTGACTTTCCGGGGAAGCGCGACGGGCCGATTGAAGCGCTTGCCCCGGCGGGGCAGCGGTCCCCGGCGCGCCGGCGCCCTTGATCGAGGGTCTTTTGTAAGGTGTCTGACCGTCGACAACCCAAAAGTTGTGGCCTTGGTCGTCCTGCAACAATCGAGGTCGATAGTTTCTGAGCGACGGTTCCATATATTTCTCAAAAATTGCTTCGGTTTCAAAAAAATGGCCGTCGCCATCGATGATCATAGCGTGTTTCCTCGCTTCCGGTGGGTTGTAAGAATTTCTACTCGATAGGAACGTGGAGCGCTGCCCGTACAATTCCGGTTGACAACTTCGGGCTCGATTGAGGCGCAATTACTTCGATCTTTGGGACACCGCCTCGGGATTGAGTCCGGTCGGGCACGGATAGGCCTTGATGCTGTGCTTGATTTGGTTCCGGGCCATGAGTTCGGCGTAGCTGACTCCAACGGCTTTGGTGTTGATCACCGGCACACCCAGCTGCGGTTCCAGTTCTTCGGGCGTGACCACGTAGGGATAAATTTTTCCGCCCAGCGGAATAATTGCCTGCGCGCCCTGCTCGACCAATTCTTTGCCGACCGCGAGAGTGCGCTGGACGACGATGTCATGGTAACCGGAGAGGTCGCCGGTATCGTAAAGGCCGACGGTGCGGATGCCGCAGACGAACGGTGTCATGCCGTAAGTTTGCACCATTCGCATGGTGTGCGGCATGTGGGTTTCGAGCGGCACGATCAGACCGAGGCGGTCGCAGATGGTGGCGGCGAAATGAAGCGACGCGCGCAGTAAGCCGATCACCGGAATACGCACAGCTAGCCGGCTCGCTTCGACGCCCGGATCGAAGGTATTGCTCTGGATCACCGCGTCGAATCCTTGGCGCTCCGCTTCGATTGCCTTTTTTACCAACGCCGGGGTTTCCAGGATGTGGTGCAAGCCTGAGAGGGCCTTGCGCTCTTCAAGCAGGGTCAATACCCCGCCGCCACCCAAGTCTTCAGGGTAAGCCAACTCAAAGGTCGTGTCCGGCGCGGCATAGCTCTTGAGCAGTTTGACGATGTGAGCTTCGAGGTCAGCCGAATGCCGCTGATAAGAATGATTCAAAAACATAAAACGCATGGCTGGCTCTTTCGGTTTAAAGAATAGAACATATAGGGCCGTCAGGACCTATAAAATTCACTGTGATCCGCCAAAGATCGACCTGAGCTGTTTCGCGTAATCGTCTAGTTTTTCTGCCAGCGACGGATGGACCGGAACGATCTTGAGCTCTTTCAACATGGCGGCTTGCTCGTTAGTAAAATCGCCGCGGGCAGACATTCGCCCGGGCGTCTGCATGAGTCTTTGTCCCTCGCGCGACAAAAGAAAATCCAAAAAAATTCTCGCGGCATTTGGGTGCGGCGCTTGAGCGGCGATACCGGCACCAACCATGGTTGATGGCACAGGGCCTAATGCTGTCCAGTCTATGGGCGCGCCGCGCTCTTTCATTCGTTCCACCGAAGCGGCAGGAATATTGATATCAAACACTCCTTCGCCGGCGGCGACGAGTTGGGCCAAGAGCTCATGTCCCTCGCGCGGGCTCGGCTGCTGCTTGGCCAGAGCACGCATGTAATTGAGCCCGCGCTCCTGGCCAAGAATTTGCAACATGCCAGCAAACCACTCCGCCTTGGTTCCCTCCATCATCAGCTTGCCTTTCCACTTCGGGTCAAGCAGGTCGTCATATGTTTTCGGCAGCGCACGGGCCGCAACCAGCTTGGTGTTATAGGCGGTGACGTAGGAGTTGTAATAAACGGTTGTCCAGAATCCCTCTTCTTTGAAATCTTTTGGATACAGCGAATTGGCTTGCGGCATATAGCGCGCCAGTATGCCACGGCGATTGAAAATATGCATGCTGAATTCGACGGTCTGGATGACATCGGCAAAAGTTTTCTTTGCCCGAGCTTCGGTCAGGATGCGTGTGAGCAGCTTCTCGCTGCCCGTCCGGTTGAGCTTGACCTTGATGAACGGAAAACGTTTTTCAAATTCTCCGATTAGGGCATTGGCCTCACTTAGATTCATCGAGGCGTAGTAGGCTACTTCGCCTTCGCGCTTGGCGGCGTCGATGAGGGCGTCATTGGTTGCCGCTCTGCCAATCGAGTAGGATACGGCGGCGCTCAGCAGCGATGCCAAAACGATTCGGAGCGATTTTGTTGTCACGCGTGTCATGACCCTCGATCATTCCTTGGCTTCGAGCGAAGCTACGAATCCATTTTCTTCAAGTTCGCGAACAAATCGATCGTCGACGAAATTTTTGGCGTCGGCATTCTTTGCCTCCGGTAGCTCTTTCGCCATGAAATCGAGCAGAGTTTGCAAGGAAGCAACTATAGGATACGGCACGCGCGGCATGCCGGGCTGGGTCAGATCGTAGGTTTCTTCCGCGACGGTGCGATCGGCTATCCCGCTGTACTCAGCCTGAACGCTGACTGTGAACTCCCGGTCGGTTCGATAGCGGTGCATGCCTTCGACGTAGGCGGTGATGAATTTTCTCGTGATCTCGGGATTGCGTTCGACGTAATCGCGCCGGGCGGCGATGCCGCCAAGGGCGTAGTTAAGCCGGTATTCGGCGAAATCGATCAGGTATTGGCAGCCTTTCCTGTGCGCGTCGATGCACTCCGGCGGCGTTCCGACGACCGCGTCGACTTTGCCGCTCAATAGCGCTTCGAGCTCGGCTTCGCCGCCGGGCGCAATAGACTCCGCGCCCAAGCCTTTGATCCCCGCTGCGTCAAGTTTCTCTATGATGAATTTCACCAGCGCGTCATTCAAGCCGCCGTCGCCGACCAAACCGATCTTCTTGCCGGCCAATTCCTCTCGGCTCTTGATGCCGGGCCGGCCGATAACGAACTGCTGGTTGATGCCGCCTGTCAAAAAAACCAAATCGGCCTCGCCTTTCAGGTTGGCTCTGAGCGGCGCCGGCGCCGCCATATTGCCGAATTGGATCTCACCTGACATCAAGCCTCGAACGACTCCCTTTGCCCCGCCCATGATGCACGGTCTCTCGATAGCCAACCCATGCTTGGCAAACAAGCCAGCTTTCCACGTTACCATCATTGGTCCTGCGCCTTGACCGATGGTAGCAAATCCGGCGCGAAGTGATGTGAGGTCGGTCATGAGGATGTTCCGATGCAATCGCGGCGACCCGAGCCCGGTGCCTGAACATCAAGGAACAAGCCGCGCTATGATCCTTCCTACCACGCGATGGCACTCACCCGTCAAGGGCAACGCAGCGATAATCGCTCCATCGGCACGCTGCGGTTATCAGCGACCAAGTTCGGATCGGCCAGGCGCGCTCTAGCGGTGACCATTTCACGGCTGATCTTAGGCCGACGTTGAGTCGGCGCAGCGTGTCAACCATTTTTCCGGACAAAATGTCTCCCAATGAGCGCTTTTAGGCGGTTTTGTCCTGATTGCCGCTTGACCGTCTATATCGCCTGCGTGGAACACGAACTCACATTTTGTTGACAAGCTAAAAATTCGGCGGATAATCGAATTTACAACTGCGGTTGGCTTTTAGGGGTTCCGTTAATTGCGCCAATCGACGATTCTATCCAGTCGTGCTCGAACGTGGGCTCGGTATATCACCCGAGCCCTTGTTGCGTGTCAATTTTTTGCCGCTATCAGTCTGCCGGACAGACCGGACAATAGTAAACACCCGTGTAAAGAGCCAAGTAATCGTGCCGATTTTTCAACTTTGAATGAAAAGCTTGGTCAATAGACCGCTGGTGCGGTTAGTCGTCGAGTGGCTAGCGGTTGTAGGTCTCTATCTCCTTAGCGCGCGAATCATCCCTCACACGAGCGTTGTGCCAGCAGGCTCATCGCCGCTATGGCCGCCGGCAGCGATCGCCGTCGCAGCCGGACTCGTCCTCGGATACCGCAGTGCTATTGGCGTGTGGATAGGCGCGTTTATCGTAGACTTCGATTTATTATCCGGTCCACATGCGCCAGTCACGGCGTCCGCTGTGGCCACCGGCGTTACTTGTCAAATGCTGGCGGCCACCTTGTTGCTTCGAAAGTTCGTGCCGCATTTTTGCATCCAGCGCGAGGGCACCTCAGATCAAACCCATTCGCCAAGCACGGCGCGTGACATTCTCCGCTTCATTGCTCTGACGGCAGTCAGTTCGATGATTTCGCCCTCCATCGGCTTGCCGAGCCTAAAGCTTGGCGGGTTCATTTCATGGAACGATATTGCATCGCTGTGGATTACGTCGTGGGTGAGCAATTATGCCGGGATATTGACTCTGACGCCGCTTTTGGTTGTCGCCGTGTTGACTTGGCGTAAACGAAACGTTTTTGAACCGATTGTATTTCCGATCACGACTGTCTGGTTGGGGCTATCTTTTATTGTTTCATACGCGGTCTGGCAGAACAAAACGCTCATAGCAGCTGATCGGTTGCGCCAGGACACCCAAGAGCTTGCGCGTCAGTTCGAAAGGAACGTTGAGCGCACCTTTGAACGGCTCCGGGCGATTGAGGGCCTGTTAGTTGCTTCTGAGCAGGTAAGCCGCGAGGATTTCCGCAGGTTCGTTAGCCGGCTTTCGGAAAACGACCAAACGCCGCGTCCGTACCAATGGGTGCCGCGGGTCAAACTGGAAGAGCGGAAGAAATTCGAGCAGAGAGCGCGTCAAGAAGGAATCGTCGATTTTGCCATTTTTGAGTGGAATGCCCTCGGTGAACGGCTAATGCCTGGGATTCGCCCGGAATATTTTCCCCTATTCTTCGCCGAGCCTCGCATCGAAGGTCAGATGGACGCAGGTCTTGATCTGGCTTCGGCACCCGGTGTCTTGGCGATTCTCAGTTCGGCGCGCGACAGCGGTCGTGTAACGGCCATGCTGTCGAGCCCTTGGCCGCCCAAAAAAGAGGATCAACGCTGGGTTTTTGTTTACCATCCGGTCTATGCGAATCAAATAACGGGGGGCTCTTTGGCCCAGCGGCGCGAGCGTTTGCGCGGTTTCGTTCGCGCTGAGGTGCCAATAGCCGAATGGGTTAAGGCCGCTCTTGTGCCGAGCGCATCGTGGCAGCGCGAAATATTTATTTTCGATATCACCGACGAAGATGAGCCGCTGTTTCTCGCCTCATCAGCATCTTGGTCGAAGCCGCCGAATGAAGCTTTGCCAGCCGTCAGCGCGCAAAAGCTGGCGCAGCTTCAATCAGGCCCGAACCATGCTGCGGTGGTCGATCTCGGCGGTCGTCAATTGCTGTTTTTCGTACGGTCTTTACCGGGGCAAGCGGGGCTCGAGACCATTTTGGACGTCCTCGGAATCATGGCTATTGGAGCGCTGATCACCGCTGCCCTGATCATTTATTTAAGGATGCGAGACCGGGCGTTGGCGCAGATGCAGCACGCGGAAAAGCATTATCGCGAGCTCTTCGAGGCAGCGCCGGCGATGTATGTGACAACTCGCGATGAAAGGGGATCGCCAATCGTTTCGGACTGTAATGAGCTATTTTTGAAGACCCTGAAATACGAGCGGAAGGATGTGATTGGCCGCTCGCTCGCCGATTTTCACTCTCCCGAGTCGCGCAGCAAATTATTGGGCGCAAACGGCTATCGGGACGCGATGAGAGGCAAAGTCGTTTCGGGTGATCGCGAGCTTCTCGCTAGCGACGGGCGAACCATTCCCGCCCTGCTGCGCGGCGACCCCATGACGAACGACGCCGGTGAGATCGTCGGCACGCGCGCCATGTACGTGGACAATAGCGAGCAGAAATTTGCCGAAGAACAAATGCGCTTGGTCGTCGAGTCGGCTCCCAGCGGCATGCTCATGGTCGACAAAAGCGGCATGATCACGCTTGTCAACACCCACGTGGAGCAACTGTTCGGTTATCGGCGGGAGGAGCTGCTTGGCAAGTCCGTTGAATTTTTGATCCCGCACCGGTTTCGCAGCTCCCATCCGCAGCAGCGGGCAGAATTTTTCAATGACGCGAGAGCGCGTAAGATGGGCCAGGGCCGAGAACTTTTCGCGCTAAAAAAGGACGGCAGCGAGATCCCGGTTGAAATCGGTCTGAATCCGATCCATACGCGGCGCGGCATGCAGGTCCTAGCCTCGGTGGTTGACGTTACCGAGCGCAGGCGAGCCGAAGGGGAAGTCCGCGCTCTCAACGTCACACTGGAACGGCGGGTGGCCGAACGAACCGAGGAAATTCAGGCTTTGAATGCTGGCTTGGAACAGCGCGTGGCAGAGCGCACGAAAGAAATCGAGGCGGAAAACGCCCAGCGCAAGTTGATCGAGCGCGAGCTTCAACAGGCTCATGATGAGCTCCAGCGCTCAGTCCTGGAGTTGGAACGCCGAAATCAAGAGATGAAGCTGGTCAGCGAAATGGTTGAGCTGCTTGAGTCCTGCCGCAGCCTAGAGGAAGCGTACGAGGTTGTGACGCGACGGATCGTTCATCTCTTGCTGGATACAAGCGGCGCCCTTTATATGATCACGCCATCGCGCAACATGCTTGAATGCGTAGGCCGTTGGGGCGGGCCAGCTCAGGAATACGAAAAAACATTTGATCCTGAAGATTGTTGGGGCTTGCGTCGCAACAAGCCTCATGGAATGGAATCCGAGGCGTCGGATTTGATTTGTAAGCATGTCGAAGGGGCCGGTTGCGCTCCGGGAGCCTATCTGTGCATTCCCATGGTTGCGCACGGTGAGGTCATGGGTTTATTGCATATCCGATATACCCATGAGAGTAAGCACGCGAGGAGCGTCATCGCCGACTCGGCAACGGCGGCGACCGAGCAGTTATCTCTGATACTGGCGAATTTGCGCTTGAGAGATACCCTCAGGAATCAGAGTATCCGCGACCCGCAAACGGGATTGTTTAACCGCCGCTACATGGAAGATTCGTTGGATCGCGAGTTGAGCCGTGCCGAGCGATCCGGGAAACCTGTGGTGGTGGCGATGCTCGATATCGACCATTTCAAACACCTCAATGATACCTATGGCCACAGCGCCGGGGATGCCGTGCTGCGCGACTGGAGCAATCTCTTAAAATCTAGATTTCGCGGAAGCGATATAGTGTGTCGCTACGGAGGCGAAGAGTTCGTGATCATATTACCCGAGATTTCCGTCGACAACGCGCGCCAACGTTTGGAGCAACTGCGCCAAGACCTCCGACGGGTAGCCGTGCGTCGCGATGGGCAAACCATCGATGGCGTGACGGTATCGATGGGCATCGCCTATTACCCGGTCCATGGCCGTACAAATCAATCACTGTTACATATTGCGGATAAGGCGCTTTACCGCGCCAAGGAATTGGGGCGAGACTGCATCGTTACGGCGTCGGAAGAGGCACAGGACAATGCGGCGGTGGATTGGTCGTTTCGAACCTCGTGACCCTTATCAGCTGGCGTTAGCGGCTGCAGTGGTGAACATAGGGCAATTTTTCGAGGTGTGATGTCCGGTTGCGTGGACGGACCGTCTCGTTGATTTTGCTGCGCGGGCTGCTTGAGGCGACTATTCTTTGCGCTGCGATAATTGTCTAATTGTCCTGGGAGTCCGAGATTGACCAGCCGTCTCATCGCGCCAGCGCAGAATCTCGTTGACACGGTCTGAGGCTCCGCGTATATTCAAATTCCGTGATGCGCTTTCTCGGAAAGCCATTACGGTTTTTTATTTTTAGGACGAGTGCGCCACTTGGAGCTGTCTGTTCTCATTCATTGCAATCCTAGTCTGTTCAACCGATGAGCGTTGTGGCGATTATCCCGGCGCGCTATGGTTCGACCCGTTTTCCGGGAAAGCCGTTAGTCGAAATTGGCGGCAAACCGATGGTCCAGCATGTTTACGAGAGCGCTTCGAAGGTGCGGCAAGTGGATCGTGTCCTGGTGGCAACCGATGACCGGCGCATCGAACAGGTCGTGAACGGCTTCGGCGGCGAGGTGATGCTGACGTCGAAGCATCACGCCAGCGGCACGGATCGGTTAGCGGAGGTGGCGCGCAAGATCCGCGCGGATTGGTTGGTAAACGTGCAAGGCGACTTGCCGTTCATTCGCTCCGATACGATCGTGCGAGCGATTCGGCCGCTCAGACGTGACCGGACAATTCCGATGGGAACGGTATGCACGGCGATTTACGACGAAAAAGAGTGGCGCAATGCGAATATTGTCAAAGTTCTCTTCGATCGCGCCGGATTTGCGTTGTATTTTTCCCGTTCGCCGATTCCTTTCGTTCGAAACGGCGTCTTCGAGCCGAGCCGGAAAAAGAGCTTGCGATCCAATCAGCGCCTGTGGGGCTATCGCCATTTGGGATTGTATGTTTATCGACGCGATTTTCTATTGAAGTTTGCGCGTCTACGGCCATCCGTCTTGGAACAGATTGAAAGTTTGGAGCAACTACGGGCATTGGAAAACGGTTATCGAATTTACGTAACGGAAGTTGACGAGAGAGGAATCGAAGTTGATACCCCAGCAGATCTTAAAACAGCAGAGCGCTACTTAAAGGCGCAGCTAAACTGAAAGGCATCCATGGCGAGTGTAAAAAACAAATTTATTTTCGTCACTGGCGGAGTCGTCTCTTCTTTGGGCAAAGGGCTGGCAGCGGCATCCATCGGCGCGCTGTTGGAAAGCCGCGGCCTCAAGGTGACGATGCTGAAAATGGATCCCTATATCAACGTCGATCCCGGCACCATGAGTCCATTCCAGCATGGCGAGGTTTTCGTCACCGACGACGGCGCCGAGACGGATCTGGATTTAGGGCATTACGAGCGCTACGTGGCCACTCCGATGGGGCGAAAAAATAACTGTACGACGGGACAAATTTACGAAACCGTTATCGCCAAGGAACGCCGCGGCGATTACCTCGGCGGAACCGTGCAGGTTATTCCCCATATCACCGACGAGATCAAGCGGCGCATCCTGGCGGCGGCGGAAGGTTTCGACATAGCCATCGGCGAAGTGGGCGGCACCGTCGGTGACATCGAGGGACTGCCATTTCTCGAAGCGGTGCGGCAAATAGCTTGGGATTGGGGCCGTGAAAACGTTCTCTACATCCACCTGACCCTGGTGCCTTATATCGCTGGTGGGGGCGAGCTAAAGACAAAACCGACGCAGCACAGCGTTAAAGAGCTCACCGGATTGGGCATCCAACCTGACATTTTGCTGTGTCGTACCGATCGTTTTCTGGACAAGAAAATCAAGACAAAGATCGCCCATTTCTGCAACGTCGCGGAAAATGCCGTGATTACGGCGAAAGACGTAGAGTGGATTTACGAAGTGCCATTGGTTTTTCACGAAGAGGGTCTCGACGAGCGAATTGTCGAAAAGCTCAATATCTGGACCGGCTCGCCCCATCTGGAAAATTGGCAGAGAGTCGTGCAGGTTCTGAAAAATCCGAAAGATTCGGTGCGCATCGCCGTGGTTGGAAAGTATATGAGCCTCAAGGAATCCTACAAGAGTTTACTGGAGGCCCTTGTCCACGGTGGCATCGCCAACGAAGCTCGCGTCGAACTCGATTGCATAGAAGCCGAGAAGATCGAACAAGAAGGAGCGGACACGCTACTCAAGCACGCCGACGGCATCCTCATTCCCGGCGGTTTCGGTGATCGTGGCAGCGAGGGAAAAATCGCCGCGATCCGCTACGCGCGCGAGAATCGGACTCCTTTTTTTGGCATTTGTCTCGGCATGCAAATGGCGGTCGTTGAGTTTGCCCGCAATGTTTGCGGCCTGCAAGGCGCCAACTCCAGCGAGTTCGATCTGCAAACGCCGCATCCGGTGATTCACCTAATGGCCGAGCAGAAAGCAATCGACAGTAAAGGCGGAACCATGCGCTTGGGAAGTTATCCTTGCATCCTGCAAAATGAGACTCTGACGGCAAAGTTGTATGGCAGAGAAAAGATTTCCGAGCGCCACCGCCACCGCTACGAATTCAACAATAGCTATCGTGCGGAATTTATCGCCAAGGGCATGGTCTTGAGCGGTATGTCGCCCGACGGCAATCTGGTCGAGATCGTCGAGCTCAAGGGCCATCCATGGTTTCTTGGCTGCCAGTTTCACCCCGAATTTACGTCGCGGCCAATGGCAAGCCATCCCCTGTTCCGCGGTTTCATCGAAGCCGCTATAGAAAATCGCAAGTCGGCGGCGGAAGTACCTCGCATGAAAGTCGTCCGCACCTAGCGCTCGACCGGTTTCCTGTCAATGACCACCAAGCGGATCAGCATAGGAGAGTTTCAAATCGGCGGGGATTTGCCGATCGCCGTAATCGCTGGTCCCTGCGTGATCGAAAGCAAAGAGTCGGCGCTGCAACATGCGACAGCGCTCAAGGAGAAAGCCGATCGGGTGGGCGTTCCATATATTTTCAAATCTTCTTATGACAAAGCCAACCGTTCTTCGGTAGGTTCGTTTCGCGGGCCGGGGTTAAAAAAAGGATTGGAGATTCTCGCGGAGGTAAAAAAGCAGGTCGGTGTGCCAGTCCTTACCGATGTTCATGAGATCGATCAGGTTGGACCGGTCAAAGAAGTTGCGGATATTCTACAAATTCCGGCCTTTCTTTGCCGTCAAACCGATTTCGTCATTGCGGTGGGCCATTCCGGGAAAATTGTCAATGTGAAAAAAGGCCAATTTCTCGCACCCTGGGATATGCGTAATGTCATAGAGAAAATTCGTTCCACCGGCAACGAGCAAATTCTTCTTACCGAGCGCGGCGTCTCTTTCGGTTACAATAATCTAGTTTCCGATATGCGCTCGCTGGTGGTCATGCGGGAGTTGGGTTATCCGGTGGTATTCGATGCGACCCACAGTCTGCAATTGCCCGGCGGTCTCGGGAACGCCTCCGGCGGCGAGCGCAGGTACATTCCCGCGTTAGCCCGCGCGGGAGTGGCGGCGGGCATCGATGCTTTGTTCATGGAAGTTCATCAAGACCCGGACCACGCCCTGAGCGACGGCCCCAATTCGCTGGACTTAAAAGACTTCGAAAAATTGCTCCAAAGTGTCAAAATCATCGATAGCTTAACCAAGGGAAATTAACAGAGTGAAGTCAGTAGACCTGCTCAAACGCGCGGCAGAAGTGCTGCGGGTCGAGGCTCATGGGATTCTCTCAATGATCGACCGTCTCGACGAAAGTTTCGTTCGAGCGGTCGAACTGCTAGGTGGTTGCCGCGGCAAGGTCGTTGTGACCGGGGTAGGCAAGTCTGGATTGATATGCCGAAAGATCGCGGCTACGTTGGCCAGCACCGGCACGCCGTCGTTTTTTATTCACGCGGGGGACGGTGTGCACGGCGATCTCGGTATGGTCGTGAAGGGCGATGTCATACTGGCGCTTTCCAACAGCGGTGAAACCGACGAGCTCCTCAAGGTACTGCCCCATTTCAAATTTCATGGTCTTAAGATGATCGTGATGACCGGCAATCCTGAGTCAACCTTGGCTAAAGCCGGGGATGTCGTCCTTAACGTGGGGGTGAGGGACGAGGCCTGCCCGCTGGGGCTGGCACCGACAACCAGCACAACGGTGGCCTTGGCCATGGGCGATGCCCTGGCGGTCGTATTGCTCGAAAAAAAGGGTTTCAATGAAGCCGATTTCGCCATTCGCCATCCCGGCGGGACCTTGGGTCGTCGTTTGCTGTTGCGTGTGGAAGATCTGATGTGCCGCGGCGAGCAGTTGCCGTTGGTGAAGGATGTTACCTCCGTCAAAGAGGCCCTCTTCGAGATCACTTCGAAGCGTCTCGGTGTCACCGGTGTGATCGATGACAAAGGCAAGCTGGTTGGAGTTATCACGGATGGCGATTTGCGCCGAGGACTTCACAGCAGAGGCGACATCTTGGCGCTTCAAGCCAAGGACATCATGACAAGCAATCCCAAAACCATACCGGCGGATACTCTGGCAACGGAAGCCGTCGCCGTGATGGAGAGATTTGCGATCA
>Ga0114129_10004702_pt1 | contig 19274 bp, 16 predicted proteins | sample RhiMetdeltSRZDD1_FD_80071 | JGI IMG/M metagenome (GOLD analysis project Ga0114129, IMG submission 80071) | Populus rhizosphere microbial communities from Tennessee, USA - Rhizosphere MetaG P. deltoides SRZDD1 (version 2) (version 2) | ecosystem: Host-associated > Plants > Roots > Rhizosphere >...
GCCGATCCCGGCGATGTCGATGATTTCGTACGCCGCGGGCAGCCGCTACCTGTCGCTGATCGGCGGCGTCTGCATGAGCTTCTACGACTGGTACTGCGACCTGCCGCCCGCGTCGCCGATGACGTGGGGAGAGCAGACCGACGTCCCCGAGTCCGCCGACTGGTACAACTCGACGTTCATCATGATGTGGGGCTCGAACGTGCCGCAGACGCGCACGCCCGATGCGCACTTCATGACCGAGGTGCGCTACAAGGGCGCGAAGATCGTATCGGTATTCCCGGATTACGCCGAAGGCTCGAAGTTCGGCGACTTGTGGCTGCACCCGAAGCAGGGCACCGACGCGGCGCTTGCGATGGCGATGGGGCATGTGATCCTCACCGAGTACCACGCGCAGGACAAGAGCGAGTACTTCCGCGAGTATTGCCGCCAGTACACCGACATGCCGATGCTGGTGCGCCTGGTGAAGCAGGGCGACCGGTATGTTCCCGAGCGCTTCCTGCGGGCTTCGGACCTGGCGCTCGCCGAGGCAAACAACCCGGAATGGAAAACGGTCTGCCTCGACGAGGCGACCGGCGAGCCGGTGGTGCCCGAAGGCTCGATCGGCTTCCGCTGGGGCGAGAAGGGCAAGTGGAATCTCGCGCAGAAGGACATCAAGCCGCGCCTGTCGCTGAAGGGTGAGAAAACCGTACGTGTGGCGTTCCCGTACTTCGGCGGCATTGCGCACGAGTATTTCAACTCGAACACGCAGCAGGACGTGCTGCTCAGGGACGTGCCCGCCAAGCAGATCGGCGAGCACCTGGTCGCGAGCGTCTACGACCTGTTCCTCGCGAACTACGGCGTCGGCGTGGCGCAATCCTACGACGACGACGTGCCGTACACGCCCGCGTGGCAGGAAAAGATCACCGGGGTACGGCGCGCCGACGTGATCACGGTCGCGCGCCAGTTTGCAGAAAACGCCGACAAGACGCACGGCAAGTCGATGGTGATCATCGGCGCTGCGATGAATCACTGGTACCACATGGACATGAACTACCGCTCGATCATCAACCTGCTGGTGATGTGCGGCTGCGTCGGCCAGTCGGGCGGCGGCTGGGCGCATTACGTCGGGCAGGAGAAGCTGCGGCCGCAGACCGGCTGGGCGCCGCTCGCGTTCGCGCTCGACTGGAATCGCCCGCCGCGGCAGATGAACTCGACGTCGTTCTTCTACGCGCACACCAACCAGTGGCGCTACGAGAAGCTCTCGGTGGCAGAGATCCTGTCTCCGCTCGCCGACAAGGCGAAGTACGGCGGCAGCCTGATCGACTTCAACATCCGCTCGGAACGGATGGGATGGCTGCCGTCGGCCCCGCAGCTGCAGCGAAATCCGCTCGAGATCGTAAAAGAAGCCGAGCGCGCGAACAAGGATCCGCGGGACTACGTCGTCGAGCAGCTCGAGAGCGGCAAGCTGCGCATGAGCTGCGAAGACCCGGACCATCCGGACAACTTCCCGAGGAACATGTTCGTCTGGCGCTCGAACCTGCTCGGCTCGTCGGGCAAGGGGCACGAGTATTTCCTCAAGCATCTGCTCGGCACGACGAACGGCGTGCAGGGCGTGGAGGAGTCGAATGCCAACCAGGAAGTCGTGTGGCGCGACAAGGCGCCGCAAGGCAAGCTCGACCTGCTGGTGACGCTCGATTTTCGCATGAGCACGACGTGCCTGTACTCCGACATCGTGCTGCCGACCGCGACCTGGTACGAGAAGAACGACCTCAACACCTCGGACATGCACCCGTTCATCCACCCGCTGTCGCAGGCGGTGGATCCGGCGTGGCAGGCGAGGAGCGACTGGGACATCTACAAGGGCATCGCGAAGAAGTTCTCCGACATCGCGAAGCACCACCTCGGCGTCGAGAAGGACATCGTGCTGACGCCGCTGATGCACGACACGCCGGGCGAGCTCGGCCAGCCGTTCGAAGTCAAGGACTGGAAGAAGGGCGAATGCAAGCCGGTCCCCGGCAAGACGATGCCCGCGATCACGGTCGTAGAGCGCAACTACCCCGACACCTACAAGCGCTTTACTGCGCTCGGCCCGCTGATGGCCAAGATCGGCAACGGCGGCAAGGGGATCGCGTGGAACACCGAGCACGAGGTCGAGTTCCTGAAGAAGCTGAACCAGCAGAACGGATCCGGCCTCGCGAAGATCGAAACCGACATCGACGCGTGCGAGGTGATTCTCGCGCTCGCGCCCGAAACGAACGGAGAAGTCGCGGTCAAGGCGTGGCAAGCGCTGTCGCAGATCACCGGGCGCGATCACTCGCACCTCGCGATCCCGCGCGAGGACGACAAGATCCGCTTCCGCGACGTGCAGTCGCAGCCGCGCAAGATCATCTCGTCGCCGACGTGGTCGGGCCTGGAGTCCGAGCACGTGTCGTACACCGCCGGCTACACCAACGTGCACGAGCGGATTCCGTGGCGCACGCTGACCGGCCGCCAGCAGCTGTATCAGGATCACCCGTGGATGATCGCGTTCGGCGAAGGCTTCGTCTCCTACCGGCCGCCGGTCGACACGAAGACGGTCGCGCCGATGCTCGGCAAGCGCTCGAACGGCAATCCCGAGATCGCGCTGAACTTCATCACGCCGCACCAGAAGTGGGGGATCCACTCGACCTACACCGACAACCTGCTGATGCTGACGCTGTCGCGCGGCGGCCCGATCGTGTGGATGTCCGAGGTCGACGCCCGCAAGGTCGGCATCGAGGACAACGACTGGATCGAGGCGTTCAACGTCAACGGCGCGCTCACGGCGCGCGCGGTCGTGAGCCAGCGCGTGCCCGAAGGCATGGTGATGATGTACCACGCCCAGGAGAAGATCGTGAACGTGCCCGGGTCCGAGATCATGCAGACCCGCGGCGGCATCCACAACTCGGTGACGCGCACGTGCCCGAAGCCGACGCACATGATCGGCGGATACGCGCAGCTGAGCTACGGGTTCAACTACTACGGCACCGTCGGCTCGAACCGCGACGAGTTCGTGATCGTGCGCAAGATGGCGAAGGTCGACTGGATGGATTCCGAAGGAACCAAGACATGAGACTGCAGATTCCCGCTCCGCTCAAAGCAGAACATGACGAGCTGCACGCGCGGCTCGTGCGCGCGACGCAGGAGCCCGGCGTGCTCGGCGAGGCGGCGCGCGAAGTCGCACGGCTGCTGCACCCGCATTTCGTCAAGGAAGAGGCGTTCGGCCTGCCGCCGCTCGGGCTGCTCAGCGAGGTCGCGCTCGGTGCGGTGCGCGTGGAGATGGCCGAGGTGCTCGTGATGACGCGCCGGATCAAGGCCGAGCTGCCTGCAATGTTCGCCGAGCACCGGCAGATCGCCGCCGCGCTCGAAGTACTGCGCAGGGAAGCGCGGCGGGCCGGCAGGGCAGACCTCGAGGAGTTCGCAACCGCTCTGCAGCGGCACGCCGAGACCGAGGAACTGGTGCTGTATCCCGCGGCGGTGCTGCTCGGGGAGTATCTCGCCCGGGTTCTCGAAGAGGAGCCGGTCCTGTGAAAATCCGCGCGCAAATCGGCATGGTGCTGAACCTGGACAAGTGCATCGGCTGCCATACCTGCTCGGTCACGTGCAAGAACGTCTGGACGAACCGGCCCGGCATGGAGTACGCCTGGTTCAACAACGTCGAATCCAAGCCGGGCGTCGGCTACCCGAAGGACTGGGAGAACCAGGACCGCTGGAACGGCGGCTGGGTGAAGAACGGCAACGGCAAGATCAAGCCGAAGCAGGGCGGCAAGCTCGGCGTGCTGGCGAAGATCTTCGCCAACCCGAACCTGCCCGAGCTCGACGATTACTACGAGCCGTTCACGTTCGATTACGAGCACCTGCATAACGCTCCCAAGTCGCAGGCGGCGCCGGTCGCGCGCCCGCGCTCGCTCGTCACCGGCGAGCGCATGGAGAAGATCAAGGGCGGCCCGAACTGGGAGGAAATCCTCGGCGGCGAGTTCGAGAAGCGCAAGAAAGACTACAACTTCGAGGAAATCCAGAAGGAGATGTACGGCGAGTTCGAGAACACGTTCCTGATGTACCTGCCGCGCCTGTGCGAGCACTGCCTCAACCCGACCTGCGTCGCGAGCTGCCCTTCGGGCTCGATCTACAAGCGCGAGGAAGACGGCATCGTGCTGATCGACCAGGACAAGTGCCGCGGCTGGCGCATGTGCGTCTCGGGCTGCCCGTACAAGAAAATCTACTACAACTGGGAGAGCGGCAAGGCGGAGAAGTGCATCTTCTGCTACCCGAGGATCGAGGCCGGCCAGCCGACGGTGTGCTCCGAGACCTGCGTCGGACGGATCCGCTATCTCGGCGTGATGCTCTACGATGCCGACCGGATCGAAGCCGCGGCGAGCGTCGACCGCGAGCAGGACCTGTACTCGGCGCAGCTCGGCGTCTTCAAGGACCCGCACGATCCGGACGTGATCGAGCACGCGCGCAAGGACGGCGTGCCGGAAGCGTGGATCACCGCGGCGCAGAATTCGCCGGTGTGGAAGATGGCGATGGAGTGGAAAGTCGCTTTCCCGCTGCACCCCGAATTCCGCACGCTGCCGATGGTCTGGTACGTGCCGCCGCTCTCGCCGATCAGCGCGGCTGCCAACAGCGGGCTGCTCGGCAAGAACGGCGCGATTCCCGACGTCTCGGAACTGCGCATCCCGCTCCAGTATCTCGCCAACCTGCTGACCGCGGGCGATGAGGCGCCGGTCAAGGTCGCGCTCGAGCGGATGCTCGCGATGCGCGCGTTCTACCGCAGCCGCACCGTCGATCAGCAGGAGAACGGCGAAGTGCTGCAGCAGGTCGGCCTGTCGAAGGCGCAGGTCGAGGAGATGTACCGCTACATGGCGATCGCCAATTACGAGGATCGCTTCGTCATCCCGAGCTCGCACCGCGAGCATGCCGAGGACGCCTACGACCTGCGCGGCTCGTGCGGGTTCTCGTTTGGCAACGGCTGCTCGGACGGCGACAGCGCACGCAGCAGCCTGTTCGGCGGCAAGAAGCGCGTCATTCCGCTGAAGACGATCGCGTCATGACAAGAACCCTGCGCGCGCTCGCGGCGCTGCTCTCCTACCCGGATGAAGCGCTGCGCGCTGCGCTGCCGGAGGTTCGCGACTGCGCGCCGCGCGAAGCCATGCCGTTGATCGACGAGATCGCGGGCAGCGGCCTGTACGACGCGCAGGAGCGTTACGTGGCGTTGTTCGACCGCTCGCGCGCGCTCTCGCTGCATCTTTTCGAGCACGTGCACGGCGAGTCGCGCGACCGCGGCCAGGCCATGGTGGACCTGCTCGCGATGTACGAAGCGCACGGCCTGACGGTGCAGGCGCACGAGCTGCCGGACTACATCCCTGCGTTTCTCGAATTTCTCTCGACGCTCGAGAGCAGGGAAGCGAAGAAGCTGATCGGCGAAACCGCGCATATCCTGCGCGCGCTGGGCGACCGGCTGGCCGGGCGCGGCAGCCCGTATGCCGCAGTTTTCGCCGCCGTGCTGGCGCTTGCGCGGCTGCCGGGACTCAGCAAGCCGATCGTGGAGTGCGTCGCCGCAGAGCCCGATCGCTCCGCGCTGGACGCGCAATGGATGGATCCCGAGGTGACCTTCGGGCCGCGGCCGGAGATTGCGCCGGTCCGGTTCTATCGCAACGGAGTCGCTGCATGAACCAGTTCCTGTTCGGCATCTACCCTTATGTCGCGCTGGCGGTCTTCCTGCTCGGCAGCCTGATCCGCTACGACCGCGAGCAATACACGTGGAAGAGCGACTCGAGCCAGCTGCTGCGCCGCGGCCAGCTGCGCTGGGGCTCGAACCTGTTCCATCTCGGCGTGCTCGGCATCTTCTTCGGGCACCTGTTCGGCTTGCTCACGCCGCTTTCGGTCTGGCACGCCATCGGCCTCGAGCCGGCGGCCAAGCAGATGCTCGCGATGGTCGCGGGCGGGATTGCCGGCTTCGCGTGCCTGGCGGGACTGCTGCTGCTCCTGCACCGCCGCCTGACCGTGGCGCGCGTGCGCGCGACCTCGCGCTCGATGGATTTCGCGATCCTCTACCTGCTGGTCGCCCAGGTGCTGCTCGGGCTCTACAGCATCACCGTGTCGATCGGCCATCCCGACGGCCAGGAGATGCTGAAGTTCGTGCACTGGGCGCAGGGCATCGTGACGTTCGATCCGGACGCGGCGGGCTACCTCGCGGATGTAGCGTGGGTGTTCAAGACCCACATCACGCTCGGCCTGACGTTGTTCGTCGTCTTCCCGTTCTCCCGGCTGGTGCATATCTGGAGCGGCTTCGGCGCGGTGGCCTACCTCACGCGCGCGTACCAGATCGTGCGGTCGCGGTAGCAATCCTGACCCGCGTCTGATCTGGATCAAAGCGCGCCGCCGCTGCGCCGCTATAGTGAAGGTGCCTCGCCATGACCGGCCCCGCCGGACTCCGAGGTCGAAGGCTCGGGACGCATCTTTCATCCTGCGCCGTTGCAAGGCTCCCATAGGAGCCAACGCAGAGCCCGCCACTTTCCGTGGCGGGCTTCTTATTTGCGCATCCCGGAAATGTTCTCGTGGATGTGATTCGCTCGCATTCGCTTGTTGAGCCAAGTCAACACGGCGCCGGCTCAGCGCGGTATCAAGGAGCATGTTCCAGATTCGCATCCACGGACGAGGCGGGCAGGGCGTGGTCACCGCAGCCGAAATGCTCTCCGTCGCCGCGTTTTGCGAAGGCAAGCACGCGCAGGCCTTCCCGAGCTTCGGGTCCGAGCGCACCGGGGCGCCGGTGGTCGCCTTCTGCCGCATCGACGACAAGGAGATCCGCCTGCGCGAACCCGTCATGCAGCCCGACGCGCTGATCATCCAGGACCCGACGCTGCTGCATCAGGTCGACGTGTTCGCGGGGCTCAAGCCGGGCGGCTACATTCTGGTCAATACGGCACGGACGTTTGACCAGTTGGGACTTGCGGAACTGGTTGGGAAATTCAGGACCTGCACGGTGGCGGCAACCGAGATCGCGATGAAGCACCTGGGCCGGCCCTTGCCGAATGCGGTGCTCATCGGCGCCTTTGCCGCCGCTTCGCAAACGGTTTCCCTTTCTTCCGTGATCGCGGCGATCGAGGAGAAATTCTCGGGCAAGGTCGCGAAGGGCAATATCGCCGCGGCGACCGAGGCCCATGAAGCCGTGCTGAAGGAAACGCATGCTCAAGCAGACTGAAGGCTCGCACGCAGTCGCCGAGGCGGTAGCGCTGTGCCGCCCCGAGGTCATCTGCGCCTATCCGATCTCGCCGCAGACGCACATCGTCGAGGCGCTCGGCGAGATCGTCAAATCGGGCGCGCTGGCGCCGTGCGAGTTCATCAACGTCGAGTCCGAGTTCGCAGCGATGTCGGTCGCGATCGGCGCCTCGGCGGCGGGCGCGCGGACCTACACGGCCACGGCATCGCAGGGGCTGCTCTTCATGGCCGAAGCGCTGTTCAACGCCTCGGGGCTCGGCCTGCCGATCGTGATGACGGTCGCCAACCGCGCCATCGGCGCGCCGATCAACATCTGGAACGACCACAACGACTCGATGTCGCAGCGCGACTGCGGCTGGATCCAGCTGTTCGCCGAGACCAACCAGGAGGCGCTCGATCTGCACATCCAGGCGTTCCGCCTCGCGGAAGAGCTGTCGCTGCCCGTCATGGTGTGCATGGACGGCTTCATCCTGACGCACGCGTACGAGCGCGTCGACGTGCCGAGCCAGTCGCAGGTCGATGGCTACCTGCCCAAGTTCGATCCGAGGCAGGTGCTGGACCCGCGCGAGCCGGTGTCGATCGGCGCGATGGTCGGTCCGGAGGCGTTCACCGAGGTGCGCTATCTCGCGCACGCGAAGCAGATGCAGGTGCTGGAGCTCATCCCCGGCTGGGCCGCCGAGTTCCGCCGCGCCTTCGGCCGCGACGCCGGCGGCCTGGTGCATCCGTATGCGATCGAGGACGCCGAGACCGTAGTGGTGGCGCTCGGCTCGGTCCTCGGAACGGTAAAGGACACGGTGGACGAGATGCGCGCGCGCGGCGCCAGGATCGGCGTGCTGGGCGTGACCTGCTTCCGACCGTGGCCGCATGCGGCGGTGCGCTCGATGCTCGGCGGCGCGAAGCGCGTCGTCGTGCTGGAGAAGAGTCTCGCGGTCGGCCTGGGCGGCATCGTCTCGACGAACGTGCGCACCTCGCTCTCGGACGAGGCTCACCAGCGCGGCACGCCGGTGCATACGGTGATCGCAGGCCTGGGCGGGCGAGCGATCACCAAGGCCTCCCTCGAGCGCGCGTTCGCCGCGGCGATGCGGGACGAGCTGGACCCCACGACCTTCCTCGATCTCGACGCGCCGCTCGTGGAGCGCGTGCTCCTGCGCGAGCGCGAGGTACGCCGCAGCGGCCCGATCGCCGAAAACGTTCTCAAGCTGAGGCGATGACCATGGCGTTCCAGCCCATCAAGTACTACCAGACCGGCACGTTCACGGTCGGCAACCGGCTGCTGCCGCCGGAGACCCGCTCGGTGCAGGCGGACCTGCGGCGCACCAACTCACTCAACTCGGGCCACCGCGCCTGCCAGGGCTGCGGCGAGGCGCTCGGCGCGCGCTATGCGATCGACGCCGCCATGCGCGCGACTTCGAACCAGCTCGTCGCCGCCAACGCCACCGGCTGCCTGGAGGTGTTCTCCACGCCGTACCCGGAAACCTCCTGGCAGATCCCGTGGATTCATTCGCTCTTCGGCAACGCCGCGGCCGTCGCCACGGGGATCGCTGCGGCGCTCAAGGCCAAGGGACGCGAGGAGGTGCGCGTCATCGCGCAAGGCGGGGACGGCGGCACTACCGACATCGGCTTCGGCTGCCTGTCGGGCATGTTCGAGCGCAACGACGACGTGCTCTACATCTGCTACGACAACGAGGCCTACATGAACACCGGCGTGCAGCGCTCCTCCGCGACGCCTCCGGCCGCGCGCACGGCCACGACGATGGCAGTCGGAAAAGAGCCGGGAAACCTGTTCGGGCAGGGCAAGAACCTGCCGTTGATCGCCATGGCGCACGGAATTCCGTATGTCGCGACGGCGACCGTGGCCGAGTTGCACGACCTCGAAGCCAAGGTGAAGCGCGCGATGGAATTTCGCGGCGCACGCTACCTGCACATCCTGGTTCCCTGCCCGCTCGGCTGGGGCCATGCGTCCGATGCCACGATCCGCATGGCGCGGCTCGCGAAAGAAACGGGACTGTTCCCGGTGTTCGAGGCCGAGAACGGCGAAGTCACGCAAGTCTCGAGGATCCGCAGGCGCGTACCGGTGGAGGACTACCTCAAGCCTCAACGGCGCTTCGCGCACCTGTTCTCACCCGCAGTGAGGAAGGATCTGATCGCCCGCATTCAGGACGGCGCCGATCGCAACATCGCGAAGTACGGCTTGATGGGAGGGCCCGCCTGATGCACAAGCCCTTCGCCATCACGCTCGATCCCGGATCGAGCCTCGCCAACCATACCGGCAGCTGGCGCACCGAGCGCCCGTTGTACGTCGACCGCCTGCCGCCATGCAACGCGGCCTGCCCGGCCGGCGAGAACATCCAGGCGTGGCTCGCGCACGCCGAAGCCGGCGACTACGAGGCCGCCTGGCGCAAGCTGATGGAAGACAACCCGCTGCCTGCCGTGATGGGCCGGGTCTGCTACCACCCGTGCGAGACGTCGTGCAACCGCGCGCAGCTCGATGAGGCGGTCGGCATCAATTCGGTCGAGCGCTTCCTCGGCGACGAGGCGATCAAGCGTGGCTGGCTGCTCGAATCTCCAAAAAAGTCCTCCGGCAAGAAAATACTGATCGTCGGCGCGGGACCTTCCGGACTCTCGGCGGCCTACCACCTTGCGCGCGCCGGTCACCGCGTCGAGATCCACGACGCGGGACCCTTCGCCGGCGGGATGATGCGCTTCGGCATCCCGAAATACCGCCTTCCCAGGGAAATTCTCGACGCCGAGATCAATCGCATTCTGCGCCTGGGAGTCGAATTGAAGCTGAACGCCAAGGTCGACAACATTCGCGAGACGATGCAGCGCGGCAGCTTCGACGCGGCGTTCCTCGCGGTCGGCGCGCACATCGGCAAGCGCGCGCACATTCCGGCCGGCAGCTCGGCGCGCATCCTGGACGCGATCTCGGTGCTGCGCTCGATGGAGGGCGAGACGAAGCCGATGCTGGGCCGCAAGGTCGTGGTGTACGGCGGCGGCAACACGGCGTTCGATGTCGCGCGCACCGCGAAGCGTCTGGGCGCGGAAGAAGCGATCGTGGTCTACCGGCGCACGCGCGACAAGATGCCGGCGCACGATTCGGAGCTCGAGGAAGCGCTGCAGGAGGGCGTGCTGGTGAAGTGGCTCTCCACCATCAAGCAGGCGGGCGAGAGCGCGCTCACCGTCGAGAAAATGATGCTCGACGACAAAGGCTTCCCGCAGCCGACCGGCGAGCTCGAAACGCTCGAAGCCGACTCGCTGGTGCTCGCGCTCGGACAGGACGTGGACCTGGGCCTGCTGGAAGGGGTGCCGGGGCTGGAGATCAGGGATGGCGTGGTCAAGGTCGGCCCGAACATGATGACCGGCCATCGCGGCCTCTTCGCCGGCGGCGACATGGTGCCCTCGGAGCGAACGGTCACAGTAGCGGTCGGCCACGGCAAGAAGGCCGCGCGCCATATCGATGCCTGGCTCAGCGGGACGATTTTCTCGAAAAACGGCAACCATGAGGCGGCGAGCTTCGAAAAACTCAATCCCTGGTATTACTCGGATGCACCGAAAACCGTGCGACCGACGCTCGACATCGCGCGGCGGCAGTCGACGTTCGACGAGGTCGTCGGCGGCCTGGACGAGTCGAACGCGCTGTTCGAGGCGCGCCGCTGCCTGTCGTGCGGCAATTGCTTCGAGTGCGACAACTGCTACGGCGTGTGCCCGGACAACGCCGTGATCAAGCTCGGTCCGGGAAAGCGCTTCGAGTTCAACTACGACTACTGCAAGGGCTGCGGCCTGTGCGTCGCCGAATGCCCCTGCGGAGCGATCAAGATGGTCCCGGAGGAAATATGACGAGACTTGCACCCGCTCCGCGCGGCGGCATCCAGGTATTGCGCGATCCCCTGCTCAACAAGGGCACCGCCTTCACCGAAAAGGAGCGCAACAAGCTCGGGCTGCGCGGCCTGCTGCCACCGCATGTGCACACGCAGGAGGAGCAGGTGCAGCGCTACCTCGCGCATCTGCGAGATCTTCCGAGCCCGCTGGAGAAGTTCATCGACCTGAACGCGCTGCACGACCGCAACGAGGCGCTGTTCTTCCGGGTCATCGCCGAGAACCCCGACGAGATCATGCCGCTCATCTACACCCCGACGGTCGGCCTCGCCTGCCAGAGTTTCGGCTACATTTTCCAGCGGCCCCGGGGACTGTTCATCGGCGCGAACGACCGCGGCCGCATCGCAGGGGTGCTGCGCAACTGGCCGCGGCGCGACGTCGGCATCATCGTAGTCACCGACGGCGAGCGCATCCTCGGGTTGGGCGACCTGGGCGCGAACGGCATGGGGATCCCGGTCGGCAAACTTTCGCTGTACGCCGGCTGCGCCGGCGTACACCCGCAGCGCTGCCTGCCGGTGATGCTCGACGTCGGCACCGACAACGAGTCGCTGCGCCGCGACCCGTTCTACGTCGGCCTCAGGCAGAAACGCCTGCGCGGCCGCCGCTACGACGAGTTCATCGAAGAGTTCGTCGAGGCCGTGCAGAAAGTGTTTCCGGGCGCGCTGATCCAGTTCGAGGACTTTGCCAACGCGAACGCGTTCCGCCTGCTGGAGCGCTACCGCGACCGCGTCTGCACCTTCAACGACGACATCCAGGGCACCGCCGCCGTGGTGCTCGCGGGGCTCTATTCAGCCCTCCGCATCACGCGCAGCGCGCTCAAGGACCAGCGCATCCTCTGCCTCGGCGCGGGCGAGGCGGCCATGGGCATCTGCGACCTGGTGGTCTCGGCGCTCGAGCAGCAGGGCCTCGCGCCCGAAGACGCGCGGCGCCGCTGCTGGCTGTTCGACTCGAGGAGCCTCGTCGTCGCGAGCCGCACCGATCTTGTCGAGCACAAGCGGCGCTACGCCCACGAAGGACCGCGCATCACCGATTTCGCAGGCGCGGTCGAGGCGCTCAAGCCCACCGCGATCATCGGCGTGGCCGCGGTCGGCGGCACCTTCACCCAGCCGGTCGTCGAGGCCATGGTTCGCGCCAACGAGCGGCCGATCGTGTTCGCGCTCTCGAACCCGACCTCCAAGTCCGAATGCACCGCCGAGCAGGCCTATCGCTGGTCCGGCGGCAAGGCGCTGTTCGCCTGCGGCAGCCCGTTCGACCCGGTGGAACTCGGGGGCAATCGCTACGTGCCGCGCCAGGGCAACAACTCCTACATCTTCCCGGGCGTGGGCCTGGGCGTGATCGCGAGCCGCGCCAGGCGCGTCACGAACGAGATGTTCCTCGCCGCGGCGAAGGCACTCGCGAGCCGGACCTCCAAGGCCGATCTCGAGCAGGGCAGCCTGTATCCGCCGCTCGCGAGCATCCGCGACGTCTCGGCGCATATCGCCGCGGCCGTCGCGCAGGTGGCCTACGCGCGCGACCTCACGTCGCGGCGCAAGCCGAAGGACGTGCTCGCCGACGTGCGCTCGCAGATGTTCGAGCCGCGCTACCCGCGCTACGCCTGAGCCGCAGCCGGCACTGCACGACCCTACCCGTGCATCGTCAGCCCGCCCGACACGCTGATCGTCTGGCCGGTGATGAAGTCGGCGTCGTCGCTCGCGAGGAATAGCACCGCGCCCGGAATGTCTTCGGGTTTCCCGAGCCTGCCGATCGGGACCGCGCGCCGGTAGGCCTCCGCGAGCTTGTCGGGGTTGCCGGCGCCCTTCATGAACTCCATCAGCATGTTGGTCTCGGTGAGCCCGGGGCACACGGTGTTGAGGCGCACGCCTTTGGATGCGAGCTCGCGCGCGAGCGTCTTCGTCATCGCGATGATGCCGCCCTTGCAGGCGGAGTAGGGGCCTTCGCCCGAAGAGCCGACGCGGCCTGCGTCGGACGCGATGTTGACGACCTTGCCGCCGCCGCGCGCCACCATTCCGGGCAGCACGCAGTGCATCAGGTTCATCGGGCCGACCAGGTTGATCGAGATGATCTTCTGCCAGAACGCCGGATCGCTTTTCAGGAACGGCTTGAACATGTCCCAGCCGGCGTTGTTGACGAGGATGTCGACCGGGCCGGCATTCTCCACGGCGCGCTTGACGCCCTCGTAGTCGGTGATGTCGACCTTCTCGGGGCCGTTGAGGTCGAACACGACGACCCGCGTGCCTTCCTCTTCGAAGCGCTGGACGATCGCGCGCCCGATGCCGGCGGCGCCTCCGGTGACGATCGCGGTCTTGCCCTTGAGTCCTCTCATGTGCTCTCCGGTGGTATTACTGCAGTGGCCTCGAGCTCGATCTTGCCCGGCGAGTCGAGGAGGTCCGAGACGAAGATCATACTCATCGCAGGGTAATGCTTTCCCATATGCCTGCGCCAGATGCGTCCGAGCTCGCTGCGCGCCGCGAGGTACGCGGGCTTGTCGCAGCAATAGGCGGTGATGCGGCAGATGTGTTCGGCCCGGCCGCCCGCTTCGCCGAGCACCGCAAGCACGTTCTTCAGCGCCTGCTCGAACTGCGGCGCGATCTCGATCGATTCGAACTGCTGCTGCGCATTCCATCCGACCTGGCCGGCGAGGAAGACGACCGTGCCCTGCGCGGCGATGCCATTCGCGTAGCCGACCGGCGCTTGCCAGTCGGCAGGATGCAGCACCTTCATTCGCTCATTCTCGGCGGGTCCGGGTCCTGGTCCCAGCCCTCGGCCGGCTTCGGCACCTTGCTGATCCAGGCGCGGATCAGCCTGACGTGCTCGCGCTCTTCCTCCGCCATTTCAGCCGCGGCTGTGCGCACGCGCCGCGGCGCCTTGCTCGAAGCGATGCTTTCGTAGTATTGCTGCGCCTGCGACTCGCACTGCAGCGCGATCTGCAGCGCATGGTAAGGCTGCATCAGGTAGTGCAGCGCATCGAACGGCGCAGTCTCCGGGCCCTCCGGGCCGTCCCACGCATACGCGGGACCGAGTGCCGGCATGCTTGGCCAGCGCATTTCCTCCAGGATCCGCTTCGCATGCAGCGATTCGACCTGCGACAGCTTGCGGAACAGGCTCGCGACCTCGCGGTTGTTGTGCGTGTCGAGCTGCTCGGCGAATTGCGCGTAGCGCTCGATCGCCTCGAGCTCCATCGTGTACGCGCGCGCCATGAACTCTTCGTACGCCCCGGTGACCGGTTGCGGTTTCCTGCGCGGCGGATGCTTTCTCATGGCCTTCTCCTAGAGCCTGAACGCGGCTGCGAGATCGTCGGGGGAATGCGTAGCGGCGGCGCCGCCCGTCTTGAACGCCGGCCGCTTGCCGCGGAACAGCACGCCGATGTTGAAGCCGTCGTCGGTCAGGATGCGCCGCGCGGCGCGCACCGGGTCGTCGGTCGCCGCTACCGGCGCGGGATGCGCTCGGTCCTTCCACTGCCGCTGCTCGGGCCGGAACGTCACGCACGGCGAGAGCACCTCGAGAAACGAGAAGCCCGGGTGGCGGATCGCCTCGGCGATCAGGTTCGCGGTGCCGTTCGGATCGCCCGAGAACGCGCGCGCGATGAAGTTCGCGCCCGAGGCGAGCGCGATCACCAGCGGATGGAATTCGCGCAGCCCGGTGCCGCCCGGCGCGAGCTTCGAGGACCAGTCGGGCTCGGTGGTCGGCGAAGGCTGTCCCTTCGTCATTCCGTAGACATGGTTGTCCATCACGATGTAGGTCAGGTCGACGTTGCGCCGGCAGGCATGCAGGAAATGGTTGCCGCCGATCGAATAGCCGTCGCCATCGCCGCTTGCGACCAGCACCGTCAGGTCGGGCCGCGCAGCCTTGAGCCCGGTCGCAGCAGGCAGCGAACGCCCGTGCACGCCGTGAAAGCCGTAGCAGGTCGTGTACGCGGGGATGCGGGAAGAGCAGCCGATGCCGGAGACGACTGCGACATTCTCGGGACGCAAGTTCAGCATCGCGAGCGCCTTCGTGACCGCGGAGAGCACCGAGTAGTCGCCGCAGCCCGGGCACCACACCGGCTTGTAGTCCGACTTGAAATCCTTGGCGGTGAGCGGGACTGCTTCTAGCGGTGCGTTCATGCGCGGCTCCAGTCGACCAGCTCGCGATGGATCTCGCCGGGGCGGAAAGGCAGCGGCCCGGGACGGCGCAGGCTTTTCACCTCGCCATTCAGCGAGCCTTCGGCGCGCAGGTAGCGCAGGAACTGCCCGCTGTGGTTCTGCTCGAGCACCAGCACGCGCTTCACGCCTTCCAGCGCGCGCAACAGCCGCTCCGGCTGCGCCGGGGAGAGGAGCCGCACTGAAATCAGCCGCGCGTGGACGCCGTCCGCGCGCGCACGCGCGAGCGCTTCGCGCGCGGGGCCGGTGCACGAGCCGAACGTGACGATCGCGATCTCGCCATCGCCCTCGACGCTCGCCCAGTGCTCGCCCGGATCGAGCTGCGAGAGCTTGCGCGCGCGCTTGTCCATCTGCGCCGAGTGATCGGCCGCCTGCGAAGACGGCGTGCCGCGCTCGTTGTGCTCGAGGCCGTCGGCCGTATAGGCCATGCCCGGCGCGCCAGGAAGCGCCATTGGAGAGATTCCCGAGGCGGTGACCGCATAGCGTCGATACGGCTCGCCGCTCGCCTGCGCGATCGATCGCATCGCGGCGGCTCCATTCTGCTTCGGTACATCGACGACGCCTCTGGCCTGGCCGAAGTACTGGTCGGACAGCACGATCGCCGGCACCTGCAGCGATTCGGCAAGGCCGACGGCCCACTCGGTGGCGGCGACGCAGTCGGCAAGCGAATTCGGTGCCACGACCACGTGCGGCGCATCGCCGTGCAGCCCGTAGAGCGCGAGGCTGAGGTCGGCCTGCTCCGACTTCGTCGCGATGCCGGTCGAAGGTCCCGTGCGCATGACGTCGACCACGACCGCGGGAATCTCGGCCGCGACGCCGAGGCCGAGCGCTTCGATCATCAGCGCGAGCCCGGGTCCCGAAGTCGCGGTGAGCGCCGGCACGCCGCCGTATGAGGCGCCGAGAATCATGTTGATCGAGGCGAGCTCGTCTTCGGCCTGCACCATCGTTCCACCGACCTTCGCGAGCGCGGGCGCCAGCCATTCGAGCAGCTCGGTCGCCGGCGTGATCGGATAGGCGGCGACGAAACGCACGCCGCCGCGCAGCGCGCCGTAGCCGGCGGCCTCGTTGCCCGTGATCAGCCAGCGCGGCGCCGCGGGGGAGGGCTTCGCCAGCGGAAATGCCGCACCCAGCGTCGCCGCCTGCGCGATGCCGATCCGCACTGCGGCAATTCCTGCATCGACGCCTTTCTTCATCGATTTCGTAACCGCGCGCTCGAGCGCCTCCGCAGGCAGCCCGATCAGCGCGCCGAGCACGCCGAGCGCGATCATGTTCGGCCAGGCGTCCTTGTGCTGCTTGGCAAGGTTCTTGAACGGGACCGGCGCATAGCGTGCGCCGCTGCGCGTGAAGATGTCCGGCGGCTCGCCCTGCGACGGATCGCCGATGATCAGGCTTGCCGCGTCGAGCGGGATCTCGGCCGCGAAGCGCGCGACGTTCTGCCAGTCGATCGCCGCGAGGATGCGGAAGCGATCGTCCTGGCCGTCGCCCGCGAACGTCGAGACGCGCAGCATCGCGGCCGCTTCGCCACCGCGGATCTGCGGCCCGCTGGTGCGCGTCATCAGCGCGTAGTAACCGGCCTGTGCCGCAGCTTCCAGCAGCAGATTGCCTGCGGTCATGACGCCTGCGCCGCCGCTGCCGGCGAGCGCGAGCGATACCGATGCGTGGGGTCCGTCCATTCCCGCCATGTTTGAGGCAAGTCGATGGCCGTTCTTTGGCCTAGATCAAATCGGCATGCGTTAGCGCAGAGTATTTATGACGGACCGATACGAGGGAGGCGAGCATGGGCGTGACCGACACGGGATTCCTGAAAAACCACGACCTTGGCGCGGTTGCTGCGGCTGGCGTGCGCTACGAGAGGCGGCCGGCACGGACTCCGGACGGCAAGGAGGTCGAGGGCCTCTACAACGCGTGGATCTGGCTCGATAACCCGGGCCAGTACAACTCCTACACCACCGAGATGGTGAAAGGGCTGATCCTGGCGTTCCGCGCTGCGTCGGACGAGCGCGACGTGAGCTCCGTGGTGTTCACCGGCAGCGGCGACAAGGCCTTTTGCACCGGCGGCAATACCAAGGAGTACGCCGAGTACTACGCCGGGCACCCGCAGGAGTACCGGCAGTACATGCGCCTCTTCAACGACATGGTCTCGGCGATCCTCGCATGCGACAAGCCGGTGATCTGCCGCGTCAACGGGATGCGGATCGGCGGCGGGCAGGAGATCGGCATGGCGTGCGACTTCTCGGTCGCGCAGGACCTGGCGCGCTTCGGCCAGGCCGGGCCGAAGCACGGCTCGGCGCCGATCGGCGGCGCAACCGACTTCCTGCCGGTCATGGTCGGCGCGGAGCGCGCGATGGCGGCGTGCGTGCTGTGCGAGCCGTTCTCGGCGCACGAGGCGTACCACATGGGGATGCTCACCGACATCGTTCCCGGGCTCAAGGTGGACGGAACGTACGTCGCCAACCCGCTCGTCGAAACGCAGCGCGTGTACGACGAGTTGGGGCGCGTTGCGTTCGGCAAGCCGAAGACGGGCCAGGCACTGAAGGATGCGAAGGCGCTGCTCGCGCGCGGCACCGTGGATCTCTCGGCGCTCGACGCGAAAGTGGAAGAGCTGTGCGCGAAGATCCTGCTGACGTTCCCGGACTGCACGACGAAGACGCTCGAAGAGCTGCGCAAGCCGAAGCTCGAAGCGTGGAACCGCAACAAGGAGGATTCGCGCGCGTGGCTCGCGCTCAACATGGTCACCGAGGCGCGCGCCGGCTTCACCGCGTTCAACGAGGGCGGCAAGGACGATCGCGAAGTCGATTTCGTGCTGCTGCGGCAGAAGCTCGCCGCGGGCGAGGGCTGGGTCGGCGGCCTGCACGATGCGATCCAGCCGCGCGGCAAACATGGCTGAGGCGCCGCTCAAGGTCTGGCTCGAGCGCGAGGGCGCGCTGCTCCGGCTGCGTCTTGCCCGTCCCAAGGCGAACCTGATCGACGCGGAGATGATCGCCGCGCTGCGGCGGGCGCTCACCCTGCACTGCTACAACACCGGGCTGCTCGCGGCGCTGGTCGATCACGAAGGGCCGCACTTCTCGTTCGGCGCGAGCGTACCCGAGCACCTGCCGGGGTCTTGCGAAGAGATGCTCACCGCGCTGCATGCGCTCATCGGCTCCATGCTCGCCTGGCCCAAGCCGATCCTGTTTTCGGTCCGCGGCAACTGCGTCGGCGGCGGCCTGGAGTTCGCGCTGGCCGGCAGCCTGATCTTCGCGGCGCCCGATGCCCAGTTCGGCCAGCCGGAAATGAAGCTGGGTGTGTTCGCGCCCGCGGCTTCGGTGCTGCTGCCGTTGCGCATCGGGCAGGCGAGGGCCGAGGACCTGCTCTACTCCGGCCGCTCGATCGACGCCGCGACCGCATGCGCCTGGGGACTCGTCAGCGCGGTGAACGGCGAGCCGTCGGCGGCGGCGCTCGAGTACTTCGAGCAGCACCTCGCGGGCAAGAGCGCGACGTCGGTGGCCTTCGCAGTGCGGGCGGCGCGCGAGTCCTTCGCCGATCTCGCACGCGCGCGCCTCGGGGACGTCGAGGCGCTCTATCTGGACCGGCTGATGAAAACGAGGGACGCGAACGAGGGGCTCAACGCCTTTATCGAGAAGCGCGCCCCGCGATGGGAGCATCGATGAGCGTGACAGCGATCGTAGAGCGCTGCGAGGCGCTGTTCGAGGACCTCAAGTTCGAGTCCGTGCGCGACTGGAAGGCCGCCGCGCCGGGCCGCAAGGCGATCGGCTACATGCCGGTCTATGTGCCGCACGAGATCATCCACGCCGCCGGCATGCTGCCGGTCGGGATCTTCGGCGGCGGCGACCAGATCGAGGTGATCCAGGGCGACGCCTACTACCAGAGCTACATCTGCCGCATTCCGCGCTCGACGCTCGAGCTCGGGTTGACCGGGCGGCTCGATTGCCTCGACGGGATGCTGTTCCCGTCGGTCTGCGACGTGATCCGCAACCTCTCCGGCATGTGGCAGATCATGTTCAAGGACAAGTACGTGCGCTACGTGGACGTGCCGCAGAA
>Ga0114129_10004703_pt1 | contig 19274 bp, 12 predicted proteins | sample RhiMetdeltSRZDD1_FD_80071 | JGI IMG/M metagenome (GOLD analysis project Ga0114129, IMG submission 80071) | Populus rhizosphere microbial communities from Tennessee, USA - Rhizosphere MetaG P. deltoides SRZDD1 (version 2) (version 2) | ecosystem: Host-associated > Plants > Roots > Rhizosphere >...
TCCCGCGCAACTACATGGCGCCGCGCGTGAACACCGCGGCCGTCAAGGACGCACAGCGGCGCTACGCGGCGGCCATCGCGGCGGGTCGCACCTACGAAGAGCAGCTCGAGTACGAAGTCGCGCAAGGCATGAAGGTCAACATCGGCTTCCGCGGTCTCTTGAACGCGCGGCGAGCGGACCTCTCCGGCCCGCCCGCGGCCGGTGCGACAGCGACGCCGCCATCGAACGCGGGCGCGGCGCAGCCTCCGCCGGCTGCCGAACCGCCGCCCCCCGAGGCGCTTGATGACACGGACGTGATCGTTGCCGGTCTCGTGGGCACCGGCGGCGGCGGCCTGACGGCGCTCGTCTTCGCCGCACGCGAAGGCGATCAGGAGTCGGCGAAGCACTTGCTGGATGCCGGCGCGGACATCAATCAGACCACCGAGTACGGCTGGACGCCGCTGCTCACCGCGACGAACAACCGCCATTACAAGCTGGCGCAGTACCTCATCGAGCGAGGCGCGAACCCTAACATCGCCAACAGGGGCGGCTGGACGCCGATCTACCTCGCGACCGACAACCGCAACATCGAGGGCGGCGACTATCCGGTGCCGAAACCGGATCTGGATCATCTGCAGTTCATCAAGTTCCTCCTCGACCACGACGCGGATCCGAACGCGCGCGCGAAGGACAACACGCTGACGCGCACGATCTTCACGATGCAGTGGTTCTACGAAGCGGGCGCGACGCCGTTCGTCCGGGCCGCGCAGTCGAGTGACATCACGCTGATGCGGCTGCTGCTCGACTACGGCGCCGATCCGTTCCTGGTGACCGACAACGGCGACAGCGCGCTCACGGCCTGCGGCGGCATCGGCTGGGTGGAGGGTGTCACCTACGAGCGATCCATCAAAGAGAACTTCGACGCGATGCGGATGCTCCTGGACCTCGGTCTCGATCCCAACTGGGCGAATCGCGAGGGCCGCACTGCCCTGATGGGCGCGGCGCTGAAGGGCCGCAACGACGTCGTCGCGATGCTCGTCGAGCGAGGCGCGAAGCTGGAGACGCGCGACGGCGGCAGCCGCGACACGGACACAAATGTCTCCGCGATCTCAGGGCACACGTGGCAGGCGCTCGACTACGCCGATGGCCTCGTCCGCGTCGGCGTGCAGTCGGCGGTCCCGCGGCCCGAAACGGCTGCGCTGCTGCGAAAGATGATGACCGACCGCGGCATGCCCGTCCCGCCGCCCAATCGCGTCATCGAATCGATCTGCGTGGTCGAAATGTGTCAGGAGCGGACGCCTAAGAAAGACAAATAGTTCCGGTTTGAAATATGGTGCTCAGCGTTGGCGCGATGCGCTCGGCGACGACAGCCATGACGTGCGCGTGCTGGTCGTTGAATGGGGACTCCTTGGAGTAAACGGTCAGTACGCCCACCAGGGTGCCGCTCGAGACCAGAGGAACAGCCAGGCAACGTCGTGGCGGTTCGTCCAGCGCGAAAATCAGCGCCTCGAGATCGAGCCCCGCATCGGAATTGACGATCGGCATCCGAGTGGCGGCCACCCATCCGCTGATGCGCTCGCCAAGCGGAATGACCAGTCCGCGCAGTGCCGCTGCGTGCGCCCCGGCGGCCGATGCCGCCACAAGGCGCTGGGTCGTGTCCCGGTATTCGAACAGGACGCAAGCCGAGAAAGAGAACAGCCCGCCAAAATGATCACGGATCTCCGCGCAGATCCGATCGGGATCAGTGGCGTGAGCCATCGCCTGCCCAAAGTCGAAAAGAGCCAGCAAGATCGGTGACTCGAGCGAAACGCTCTTGCGTTCAACCTCGGGCTGCGCGTCGGTCAGGGCCTGGAACACAGCCTCGACGTCGGCGGGCGCGGTCCCCTCTTCTCGAAACAGACCCTGTGCGTGAGCCGCGACAAACGCATCGACGACGCCTGGGTCGTACATCGTTCCTCGCCGTTCGAGCAGGACGTCGAGCGCCGCCCGCTCCGACAGTCTTCGGCGGTATGGGCGGTCGGATGTCAGCGCATCGAAACAATCGATGACCGCCAGAATCCGGGCGCCGAGTGGAATGTCTGTCCCCTTGAGCCCGTCCGGATATCCGCTGCCATTCCAGTTCTCGTGATGGTGCCGCACGATCGGCACGACCGGGAACGGGAAGTCGATCGCTGAGAGGATGTCCGCACCGATGGCGGCGTGGCTCTTCATGCGCTCGAATTCGCCCTGCGTCAACTTATCAGGCTTGTTGAGAATGTGCTCGGGTATCGCGAGCTTTCCGGTGTCGTGCAGCAATGAGGCGGCCTCGAGCGCCTTCAAGGTACTCTCGTCGGTGATGCCGAGAGCGCCGGCGAGTCGCGCCGAGAAGCGCTGCACGCGCCGAATATGGCCGTGGGTCACCTGGTCCTTCGCGTCGATGGCGTGCGCGAGCGCTTCGATGGTCGAGTGGTACAGGTGATTCACCTTGTTCAGATGCGCGATGCGTTCCTCGGCATGGCGCATCGACTTCCTGAACATGGCGTGAAGAATGAGGGGCAGCGGAACGAGAAGCGTCAACGCCGTCAAGTCCGGGTTACGCTGATAGACCAGCAGGACGAGCAGGACCCCAACGAGCCCACCGCCAAGGTAGCTCACCCAAAGACCCGCGAAGTGCTCCCTCCAGATGCGCGCGACTCTCTGGCCAGTCTCGAGGGACACCGCGGCAGCAATGAGTCCGGTGTTCAACGTGAAGTATGTCGCGACGAAGAGGAAAAATGGAGGCAGGAGTCGCCAGATACTTAGCGGCGTCAGACTCAGTGGTCCGACGCCGGCGAGTGCAAAAAACAGATGCGATGCCAGCCACATGGCGAGCGGCGGTGCCGTGGCATTGAAGATCAACCGCTGCGGCCGATAGATCTTCGCGCGCAGTGAAATGGCGAGCGCATCCGCAGCGACGATCAGCGTGCCGATACTCGGCCCGAACAGCAGCGCCGCCGTCATCGTGAACGTTTCTGAAATCGAGAAGCTCACCGGGACTGAGGGCATCGTCAGGGTCGCGCTGCCGCTCAACAGCGTGAGGGCGAGCAGGACCAACACCTGAAGCGGGGCCGCGCGCTGGACGACGTCGGCGAGACCGATGGCTATCGCCGCGAATCCAGCGATATCGATCGCCACGATATAAGCGGTCGCCGTCAGATGACGTCGACCGGCGGTAGTAGCTTCAGGCGCCACAGGTAGAGCCCACGTTTTTCTTTTCGGGTGTTCCGTACGATGAGCGCAGGGGTGGATGCTGTCTTAACGCAGCACACATCGGCACAACGGAAGGCGCTATAACTGCCCATTCATTGCTCTTATGCCATCTCGACGAACTAGAGCACGCTAGCGTCGTTCTTGAACACAAACGCATCGTCCTGAATCTTGGGTCAGGGGCAGGCTGCTCACGTCTTCATCGCTCGGCACACGATGGCGTGACGACTCATCCATGGCGTTCTATTTGCCACACAGGCCAGTGGTGGAAGTCCGCCGGAGGCCCCTTTTGTGAGAGCGCATTTAGACCGCACGCGATGGATGGTCCGCACCGGCGCAATAGCGCTCGCCGCGCTGAATCTCGCGCTGTTTGGTGGCGCGCGCGTCGAAACAGCGGGCCGGAACAAGCTTGACCGCGATTTGCGTCGTGCGTTGGCGGAACGGACCGAGTCTGCCAAGCGTGTGATCATCCGCACGGCGGCCGGTGAGCGCGACCACGTCAAAGACAAACTACGTGCTCGGGGACAGTCGCTGATCGGCGAGCACGCCCGGATCGAGGGTCTGAGCGCCGAACTGTCGTTGGACGACGTGCTAGCGCTGTCGCGCGATCCGAATGTCCTCAGCGTCTCGAGCGACGCGGTCGTCATCGGGGATGCCGTCACGTACGACTTCACTGATGTATCGCCGCGCGAGTCGTTGCTCGCGACACTCGGCGTGGGCGACTCGCGGCTGACTGGCGAACACGTCGGTATTGCGGTGATCGACTCTGGGCTGTCGAAGAGCAAGGACCTGGACGGCGGCAAGGTCGACGAGTTCTACGACTTCACTGGTTCCCGCAAAAAGTCGAAGCCGTTCGACGATTACGGCCACGGAACGCACGTCGCTGGCCTGATCGCGGGCACGGGCGAACTGTCGAAGCAGCAGGTCAACAGCAGAGGATCCGACGGCCGGATCCACAAGATGGACGTGGCGGTATACGGCGGCGTCGCTCCCAAAGCCAAGCTGATAAGCCTGAAGGCGCTGGACGCCAACGGGGCGGGCTACACGAGCAACGTCATCGACGCCATCGAGTTCGCGATCGACAACAGGGACAAACTGGGCATCGACATCATCAATCTGTCGCTCGGTCATCCGATCCTCGAGCCCGCCGCCACCGACCCGCTGGTGCAGGCCGTCGAGGCGGCGACGCGGGCCGGCATCGTCATAGTGGCGTCAGCTGGCAACTACGGCACCAACCCGACGACGCATCAGACTGCATACGCTGGTATCACGTCACCGGGCAATGCGCCGTCCGCAATTACGGTCGGCGCGCTCGACACGAAGCAGACTGCCACGCGTTCGGACGACACCATTTCCGACTACAGCTCACGCGGACCCACGTGGTACGACGCGCTCACGAAACCGGATCTCGTCGCCCCCGGTCACCAGCTCGTCTCGTCGGCGGCCGACGCGGCCACGCTGACCCGCATGAGGAGTCGTTCGCTCGTCGACGGCAAGGACGGCAAGCCGGAGTACATTCGTCTGAGCGGCACCAGCATGTCGGCCGCCGTGACGACCGGCGTCGTCGCCCTGATGCTCGAGGCGCACAACGCAGCATTCAGAGCCCCGCTGTCGCCGAACGCCGTCAAAGCGCTTCTGGAGTACTCGGCGATTCCGCTGGCCAACTACGACCGTCTCACGCAAGGCTCCGGCGCCCTCAATGCGGACGGGGCGATTCAGCTGGCACAGTCGATCGATCCGTCTCGGGCTCCGATGAGTTGGTGGCTCGTCGGCCCGGTCTCGGCCACGTCGGCGATCGCCGGAGACACGCTCGACTGGGGACAGACCGTCGTTTGGGGCAACACCGTCGTCTGGGGCAACGTCGTCTATTGGAATCTGCCGACGTGGAGCCAGACTGTCGTTTGGGGTAACACCGTCGTCTGGGGCAACACCGTCGTCTGGGGAAACTCCGTCGGCGCTTCGACCGTCGTCTGGGGTAACACGGCCGTCGTTTGGGGCATCAGCGGCAATGCGGTCTGGGATGACGCAAACGCCTGGGCCAGCACGGTCGTATGGGGGAATTCGCTCCTGTCATTCACAAGCGGCGCGATGGGACCGACGACGGTCGTCTGGGGAAATCTCGCGCCGTAAGTTCGGCCTTGAGCGTTCAGCCTTGAGCGTTGAGCCTTCCAGAGGCCTGGATCCGTACGCTGACGTCAGGGTTGCGGCGACGGACGGAAATTTCGCGCGAGATACCGCAGAACCGCTTCGAAATCCTTGTCGCTGAGCGGCGCCCCTTCGTTCAGCATCGCCTGCAGGATCTCGGCCCATCCTTCCGGGCTCAGCTTCTCGTTCCGCACTCGCTGCAGATCGTGGCACTGCGTGCAGATGTTGAGCAGCACCTCTTTACCCGGACCGTCCGGCAACGGACCGTGGTGCCGCGTGAGATAGTCGACGAGCACCGGCACGTCCGCGGCTTTCACTTCGGCGCCCTTCTCGATCATCGACTTCACTTCTTTCGTCCACGCGGCTTCGTCGAGCGCCTGCGTGTCGATCGGCCGGTTATCGTGACACGTGAGGCACGCGGCGTTCAGGATCTGCTCGCCGCGTTCGGTCTTCGGCGCTTCCTGACCGCGCGCGGCCGTCAACGCGGCCGTTACGGCCAACACCATCGCCACGGCGCGAAGGCACATCGGTCTCATTGCGGCATGCAGCTCTCTCCGTCGCGAATGGCGCAGGCATCCCGGCCGCCGAATCACGAACGAGCGAGCATGCTATCTGAAGGGCTTGCGAATCTCCAAAAGCGATCCATCCAATTCGCCGATGGGCAGATCACCGCGAGATCACCGGCCGATGACTCTCCCTAAGGAGTACGTGAGAGGAACCTCTAGGCGCTTCGGCGATCCCGGCGTCCGGTACTTCAGTCGATAGATCACCAGCCGATGACCGGCATCGACTTCGTACATCCGCTCGAAGCGCGGACTGTAGGTTTCGATCATCGCGTTTACCTGACTCCAGAACGCAACGCCCATCGCGGGCTTCGAATAGTCCATCACCAGGTAATCGACATGGAGATCCTCGAGCTCTTGAAGCAGGTCGCCGGGCGATGCAAAGAGCATCTTGAATCGCCTGCCGGCCCAGTCGTCTGTCGCGACGACCTTCGATCCCCGAAGCACAGTGGCGACCGGTTCGGGGTGCCTGCTTGCGACCTCGGAGACGAGCGCGCCCTCACCCTCTTCGTTCGTGACGACGAGAATCGTCGAGCCTGCCAGGAGACCACCCTTCGAGAAAAAGTCGATCGTCGTCGCGGCGCCTACGGGGTAGCGCGTCGCCATCGCCGGCCGCACCACCAGAAAGGCCGCAAAGAGCGTCAGCAGAATGGCCACCTGGAGCGTTCGCCGAAGCTCGTACTGCCGGATTCCGCGTGCGATCTGTTCAACGCCGACAGGGAGCAGGCCAAGCAACGGCGCCACGGTCAGCGCTATGTAACGCGGCGCGATCCCCAGATGTGGGTTGAACAGATGAAAGACCAATGAGCTCACGATCAGCGCGGCAAGCCCCGCCTTCATGGCCCACGCGAGCTCGACGCGGCCGTCACGAACCGGGCACAGCCCCACTCCCACACCCACCAACGACGCGATCAGCAACGGCGCGCCGAATTGTCGAACGAGAAAGGCCGAGTAGAAATACAACCGCGCGACGACGTCAGCCAGGCCAACCGCTCCAAAATCGCCGATCGCCGCGTCGAGCCGATAGCTGACGAACAGCGGCGGCATCGCGAAACCCAGAACGATCGCGGCGGCGAGGTAGAGGCCGGCATGGCGCAGCACGTCGAATCGGCGCGTGAACATCACGAGGGCGGCAGGCATGAGGATCAGCGAGAGGCCGTTCCCCTTCGTGAGACAACACAGCGCCGCTGCGATCCCGAACAACCCGGCATGCCGCTTCTTGCCCGTCGTCAAGAAGATCGCGAACCAGTACGTCGCTTCGAGCGCAAGCGCCGCCACGGCCAGATCCAGCATGATGGCGGTGGTGAGATCGATAATCGCCGTCGTCAAGACGAACGCCACCGCAATCAGCAGGCCCACGAACCTCGTCTCGAACAGAGAGACCATTCGATAGAGTCGCCACGACGTCCATGTGCTGATCAGCGCCAGGAGCGCGAGCGCGGTTGTCTGCGGCGACCGATTCGCGAGCATCAAGACCCCCAGCACGGCGTGAAAGAGCGGAGGCCACATGCCCGGCGCGATCTTCGGATAGCTGATGTAGTACTGCTCGGCGAACCGCAAGGGATGCTGTCCAATGCCATCCCTGACGTAATCCCTCACGAGAAGCGCATTCATGAAGTGCGACGCCTCGTCCGAATACGACGCGCGTTCGCCGCGGTAGGCGCCCGCGGCCGCCTGGAGCATGAAGACGATCCCGAGGATGGCGAACGCGGCGAGCGCTTCCTGAAGCACGCCTGACAGGCTGCCCACGCGTCGGCGCGCCGCCGCCAGAACTTCGGCTTGTGGAACATCCCACGCCGAATCGATCACGTCCGCAGGATAAACTCGACTATATGGGAGAGCTTTAGACGTCTGTGCCGGCGACATTATGTCCATCAGAAGGAGACACTTCAACTGCACCAGTAGTAGTTCGTCTCACCGTACGTGTCGCCCTAACGACTTTAGCGACGCCGGGTTAGACGACCAAGATCAGCGAACTGCCTATTGCAAAACAGTGCATCCGCTGCAGTATGAATGCCGCATGCGACGGAGGTGAGATTTGGTGGCGGGTCAGAAGTTCGCGAGCTCCATCACTCCAAGGGTCAAGACATAGCTCGCAGCGACGTACGCGGAGACGACGAACGCGCGGCCTCGAAGCGAATGGGTCCGCCACGCGGCGTAGGGATGGACGCACATTGCTAGCGACCGCCCGACGAGCGTCGCGACTCGCGCGGTTGGCCTGACCATGGTGACGGACATGGCCACTACGGGCGCAAGAACGAGACCAACATAGAGCGCTGAGTGTTCGCAACGATTTGTTGGCGCTACCCTGGAAATCCTCCGCGACGACGAATTTTGTCCACCTTCAGCGCCACAGGGCGAAGTGAGATCACCGGGGCCGCGCTGCCGAGATCAACTTGTTCAGCGCAGAACGCGGATGCGATGCGCTTCGCTGTCCGACACCCACAGCGTGCTGCCGGAAGCGAAGACGCCGTGTGGACGCGAGAGCCTGCATTTGAGCGGATCAGAGTCGGGACCGTCCCCTCGCTCGCCAGTGCCAAGCACGGTCGTGATGACGCCGCTTGCAAGATCGATCCGGCGAATCACGTGGTTTTCCGTGTCCGCGACGTACAGCGTGTCGTCGCCGGCGAGCGCGAGCCCCTTCGGGCCACCCAGCTTGGCAGTTTTGGCAGGCCGGCCGTCCCCGGCGTAACCCTGTTCGCCCGTGCCCGCAACGTGGTGGAGCGTCTGGCTTGAGGCGCTGATGCGATAGATCGCGTTTCCTTCGCGGAGCGCGAGATACAAATCGCCGTTGGACGCCAGCGCCAATGTGCGCGGGCCATTCAGCGGCGTGTTCTTGACAGCGGCGCCATCCGCCGTGGCGCCACTCTCTCCAGTGCCGGCATACGTCTCGATGATGCCGGTGTCGACGTGGAGGCGCCGGATGCGCCGGTTGCCGATGTCGCAAATGAGCAGCGTCCCGTCGCGATCGAAGACGATGCTGTGAGGCTGGCGGAGCTGAGCCTTGATTGCCGGTCCGCCGTCGCCGCTGAAACCCGCGACACCGGTCCCGGCGGCCGTCGTGATGACGCCGGTTGCCTTGTCGACGCGGCGAATCACGTGGTTGTCGCGCTCGGCGATGTAGATGTTGCCGAACGAATCGAACCGGAGCTCGTGCGGCATGTTCAGCGCCGCCGCGATTGCCGGTCCGCCGTCGCCGCGGTACGCACGCTCGCCGCTTCCGGCGATGGTCGTCACGCTTCCAGTGCGCGGATCGAAGCGTCTGATGCGCTGGTTGTCGAGATCGCAAAAATACAAGGCGCCATCGGGCCCGAGAACGAGGCCGTACGGATTGTTCACCTGGGTTTCCGAGAAGCCGGGACTGCCGGTGCCGAGAAGCGTGGCCACGACGGCGGATGCGAGTAACAGCACGGGCGAATTATACGGCTCAGATCCGGAACGAGCGCCGTTATTTTGCTGATGTTTTTGGCGGGCGGAGCACACTTCGGCCCCTGTACGTCGCGAAACATCACGCCCGGAAACAGGCTGCCCAACTCAATCGAGCGTCGAACGCAGCGCCGCCAGCTCGGTGCAGAGGAGGGATACCTCCCGCTCGATGTCGCGGAACACACCGTCGAACGCGCTGAGATTGCCGGCGCGCGCGTCGCGCTCGAGGTGCCGCGCCGCTTCGTAGGCCGCGCCTGTCGTGAACAACCCGATGGAGCCCTTCAGGGCGTGTGCGGATGATTCGACCGCTTCGACCTTGCGCGTATCTATTGCGGCGCGAAGCATGGCAAGACGGCTCGGCGAGTCCGCAAGAAACACGTCGATCACCTCGGCAAGCAGTCGCCGGTTCCGGCCGAAGTCCGCCAGAAGCGCATCGGCGTCGACCGAGCATGCGGGCGGCTGCGCGGATTCGCCTCCGCCGGTCTGGGGCTTCGGCGAGGCCAGCCGATCGTCCGAGTCGTGCGCGGCCGGCGGTGTGGAATCAGCCGCGTCCGTAAACAGCGCCTCGATGGCCGCGACGAGGTCGTCCGGCCTGAGCGGCTTGGACACGTACCCGTCCATGCCGGCCTCGAGGCAGCGCTCGCGATCGCCAGCCATCGCGTGGGCGGTCATCGCGACGATCGGCGTGTGGCCGCCTGTCGCGCGCTCCTTCTCACGGATGGCCGCAGCCGCCTCGAATCCGTCCATCTCGGGCATCTGAATGTCCATCAGGATCACGTCGAATGGTTGCTCCGAAGCTCGTGCCACGGCTTCGCGGCCGTTCGCGACGGTCGTCACCCGATGACGGAGCTGCTGGAGAAGAAGCTCGACCAGCTTCTGGTTCGTCGGGTTGTCTTCGGCGACCAGAATGCTCAGGCGCTGCTCCGCGGGACGGGCCGACATCTGGACGCGCCCGGACGTCGCCGCTCGATCGATGGGCTCGCCGAACGCAGTCAGTATGGCGTCGAGCAGGTCGGATTGTTTCACTGGCTTCGTCAGCTGCGACACGATCGCCCGCTCTGAACCTCGCACGCGACTCGCTGGTGGGCCCGACGATGTCAGCATGATGACCTTCGCGTCCGCGAGGCGCGCATCTCCCGCGATCTGACGAGCGAGCGCGAACCCGTCCATCTCCGGCATCACCGCATCGGTCAGGACGAGATGAAACGGATCGTGCTCGTTCGCGGCCTCGACAAGTGCCGCCACTGCCGCTTGGGCGCTGTCGACCGCGGTCGGGTTCATTCGCCACGACACCAGAAGCTCCTCCAGGATGGTGCGATTCGCCGCGTTGTCGTCCACCACCAGGACGCGTAGGTCGTGCAGGTTCGGGGCAGACAGCTTCGGCTGCGCGCGCGGCTGCGTCTCTATCCCGAATCGCGCAGCGAACCTGAATTGGCTTCCACGGCCTTCTTCGCTCGTGACCCAGATCCGTCCGCCCATCATTTCCACGAGCTGACCGGAGATGGTCAGGCCGAGTCCAGTACCGCCAAAGCGGCGGGTGGTCGACGAATCGGCCTGCACGAACGCTCCGAAGATTTTCCATTGCTTGTCGGCGGCGATGCCGATGCCTGTATCCGAGACGGTGAACTTCAGCTCGACCTCTTCTGCCGTCGTGCTGCTCACGGCCACTTCGACGATTACGTCGCCAGCATCCGTGAACTTGATCGCGTTCCCCACGAGATTGAGCAGTACCTGCCTCAGGCGTCCCGGGTCGCCGACGAGCGCATCGGGCACATCCGGCAGAATGTGGCACGCCAGCTCGAGACGTTTCTCGAACGCTCGCGGTGCAAACAGCTTCACCGCGTCTTCGACAGTATCGCGGAGGCTGAACGGGCTGCGATCGAGCGTCAGCCGCCCCGCCTCGATCTTGGAGACGTCGAGGATGTCGTTGAGGATTGCCAGCAGCGCTTCGGCCGATTCGTTCGCGGTGCGCACATACTCGCGCTGGCGCGGCGTGAGCCGCGTTCGCAGCGCAAGGGCGGTCATTCCGATGACCGCGTTCATCGGCGTCCGGATCTCGTGGCTCATGTTGGCGAGAAACTCGCCTTTGGCGAGAGCCGCGGCCTCCGCCTTCTGCCGCGCGACGTCGACCTCCTTGACCAGCTGCGCAAGGTTGGCGGCCGACTCCTCCAGCATCGCGCTGGTGTGCTTCCGCTCCGTGACGTCGCGTGCAGCGGCGTAGATGACCCCCTGATCCGCAAAGGGCGTCGCGGACCATTGGAGCCATCGATACGACCCGTCGCGGGCGCGGTATCGATTCTCGAAATTGATCACACGCGCGCCGGTCGTCAACGTCGACGTCGCCTCCACCGTCGCGGCGCGATCGTCGGGATGGACGAAGTCGAGGAATGGAGCCGCTCGCAGCTCCGCCTCCTGATAGCCGAGCACGTGCGTCCAGGCCGGGTTGAGCCGCAAGAAATGCCCGTCGAGACTCGCGACGCAGAGGAGATCGGGCGACAGATTGAAGAAGGCTTCGAGCTCGTCGGCCGCCCATTTGCGGGCGGCGAACAGGCCGATCTGACCGCCGGCGGTCATCATCGCTTCGAGCAGCGCCGCGTCGGGCTGGCGGATGTCGCGGCTGAAGAACTCCATCACGCCGAGGACGTCTCGTCCTCGAAGGATCGGAAGCCCGAATGCGCCGTGCAATCCCACCTGGTTCGCGGCCGCTGCGCGCGGGAAGTTGTGATCGACGACGACATCCGGAATCCATGCAGGCCGCCCCGTCTCCCACACCCGTCCCGGCAGCCCGATGCCCCTCGCGAAGACCGTCGTCCGGCTGAGCTCGACGAATTCCGTGAACTTCAGCGACGGCTCGTGCCAGATCCCGACACATCGAAGGTTTTTGCCCCTTCGATCGACTTCCCACAGAGCGCCGTATTCCCAACCGAGCGACTGACATACAGCCGCCAGCATCCGCGGCGCCGCTTCGACGAGCGACGCCGATTCGGCCAGTGCGCGGGCGACGTCGTGCACGATCGGCGCATGAGCGCTGTCGCTGCCGAACGTCGCCGGTGGTTGCCGCTCTTCCATCGATGAAATCCGACTGGTCTCGCCGATGACGGCATTACACTACTACTGCTATTCATTTCGTGCGGGTCGAGCCTTCAAATAATCCCGGAGGCGCAGCGATGAGTGCCACCGCTTCGACCGGCCGCCACGTGCTCGTCGTCGACGACGATCGCGCGCTTCGCCATGCGATCTCGGCGCTCCTTCAGGACGCCGGGTACAACACCGACCAGGCTGGCGATGGACCTGAAGCGCTGGATAAGCTGCGCGAGCGGCCCGTCGACCTGATGCTGCTCGACATCGGCCTGCCTGGGATGAACGGGCTGGATGTCCTGACGGAGGCCCGCGGCGGCGCGCGGCCGCCGCGGATTGTGATGATGACCGCGGACGACACACCCGAGATGCTGCTGCGGTCCTTCCGCGGGCAGGCGCATTCGTTCGTGCGGAAACCGTTCGCGCCGAAGCGGATCGTCGAAGTGGTCAACGATGTCCTCGCGGCTTCCGACGCCGCGAGCCTGCCGATCGAGGTCCTGTCGGCGCGGCCGGAGTGGCTGGAGATCGTCGCGCCCTGCTCGCTCGCGGTCGCGGAACGCGTCCAGGAATTCGTGATGCAGCTCGACGCCACGCTGCCCGACGACATCCGGGAGTCGGTCGCGCAGGCGTTCCGGGAGCTGCTCTCCAACGCGATCGAATGGGGCGGCCGGCTCGATCCGAACCGGCACGTTCGCATCTCGTGCGTGCGCTCGAAGCGCATGCTGATGTACCGGATCGCCGATCCCGGCGAAGGATTCGACATCAATCAGCTGGCGCACGCGGCCATCTCGAATCCTGAGCACGATCCCCTGGGACACGACCGTGTTCGCCAGGAACTGGGCCTCCGTCCGGGAGGATTGGGCCTCGTGATGACGCGAGCCCTGGTGGACGAGCTGATTTACAACGAGAAGCGCAACGAAGTCGTCCTGGTCAAGTACCTGGATTGAGGTGGGCGATGGGCCTGGAAATCGTCGAGCACACCGTCGGAGATATCGCGGTTCTGACACTCAAGGGGCGTATCATCCTCGACTACGACGAGAGTCCGCTGCGAACCGCCGTCGACACCCTCGTCCAGCAGGGTCGACTGAAAATCGTCCTGGATCTGAAGGACGTCAACTACATCGACAGCGCGGGGCTCGGAATCCTCGTCTCGAAGTACATCAGCGTGAACCGCCGCGGCGGCAACCTCAAGCTGCTGCACCTGACGCCGCGCACCTCGCACATCCTTGAAATTACGAAGCTCAATCGCGTTTTCGAATGTTTCGAGTCGGAAGACGATGCCATCCGCAGCTTTGAGGAGCCGCGGTCGCCCTACTCTGCCGGCGTCGTTCATTCGTAGTGCAGCGCAATGATCGGGTCGACTCGCGAGGCGCGCCGCGCGGGCAGGTAGCCGGCGATCGCCGAGACCGCGATCAGCACGATCATCGCGAGCAGCATCGTCGTGGCATCGGTGGGCGCCAAGCCATACAGCAGGCTCGCGACGAGCCGGCTCGCAGCGAGCGCGGTCGCGAGCCCGATCGCGACACCCGCGACGACGAGCACCATCGATTCGCCCATCACCAGCCGCAGCACGTCCTGGCGCTGGGCGCCAAGCGCCATGCGAATGCCGATTTCATTGGTCCGTCGGGCGACGCTGTAAGACATCAACCCGAAGAGACCGATCGACGCGAGCAGCATCGCGAGGCCGCCGAACAACGCATACGCCTGCGCAAACGTCTTCTCCTGCACGAGGCGCTTCTCCACCTGCTCGACCTGTGTCGACACGTCGATGAGCGGCAGATTCGGATCGATCTGGCGAACGGCTTCACGGATCGCGCCGATGGCGGCGCTGGGATCCGCTGACGTTCGCACTTGAAATACGGCAGTCGGCAGGCGGTTCTGCAACGCCGGCACGTACATCGTCGGGGGCACAGCCTCCCGTACGCTGCTGTACTTGGCGTCGCGCAGCACGCCGACGATTTCGAGGTCGCCCGCTTTTTCGATGCTCCAACCGATATGCTGGCCGAGCGGATTCTCGTTTGCGAAGTACTTGCGCACTGCGGCTTCGTTGAGCACGACCACCTTGGTCGAGGTCTGATCGTCGCGGTCTGTGAAACCGCGACCGACCCGAAGCGGCATCTCCATCGTCTCGAAAAACCCTGGAGACACGACGAGCCGATTGATGCTCGACTCGTTGCCGCGCTGGCCGGGGTTGTAGGTTCGGCCGGCCACGAAGATGCCGGTGGAATTCACGCTTCCGGCGAGCAGCGGCACATTCGACATGGCGACGGATCGAACGCCGGCGATACCGCGCAGGCGATCGGTCATCTGCTGGTACAAGCCAGTCATGCGCGTGTCATCGTACCGGTTCAGCACCGGATTCACGCGAAACAGCACGAGGTTCCGCGTGTTGAATCCGACGTCCACGTTCCGGAGATTGCGCAACGTCTGCAGGAACAGACCCGCTGCCACGAGCAGGACGAGTGAAATCGCCACCTGCAGCACGAGGAGCGACTTGCCGAGCAACGTCCGAGAGCCAGCCACCGATCGGCTCGTCTCCTTGAGCGTGTTGCTGACGTTCAGTCCCGTCGCGCGTATCGCAGGCGCGATGCCGAAGACGATGCCGGTGACGCCGGTGACGATCAATACGAAGGCGAGCACACGCCAGTCGACCGGTGTCGGCTGCCCCGCCGCACCGGGCAGCAGCGCCTTCCCCCAATACCCCACCAGGATTCCCAGTGCGCCGCCCATCGACGCGAGCAGAAGGCTTTCCATGAGCAGCTGCCGGATGAGACGGCCTCGCGTCGCGCCGAGCGACAGCCGCACCGAAATCTCCTTCTGCCTGGTTGCCGCCCGGGAGAGCAGAAGATTGGCGACGTTCGCGCACACAATCAGCAGCACGAGGACGACGACAACGCTGAGAATGGTGACGGCGCTCTGATCCGTCGTGTTCACGTCATAGATGCCGCGGCTGCCCGAATCGACGCGCAGCTGAGGCACCTCGCTGCGATTCCGGTACGACGAGCTCGATCGTTCTTGCGGGGTCAGCGCGGCGAGGTACGAGTCGAATCCAGAGCGCGCGGTGTGTTGGAACACGCTTTCCAGGTTGGCGCGCACTTGCTGCGGCGTGGTTCCCGGCTTCAGCCGACCCATCACCTGCAACCACCAGTATGTGGGCTGGCTCAGGCGCGGCGTGTTTGGCTGGCCGGGAGCGGGTGGAAACGTGTTCGCGTTCAGCTGTGTGTCCATCGCAAGCGGGAAGGCGATGTCCGGTCCCTCGCGTACTGCCTGCTGCACGTCTGTGAACTCCGGCGTGATGACGCCGACAATTGTCACCGCGACGTTGTTGACGCGAACGATCTTGCCGACGACTCCACGATCGCCGGCGAAGCGCGACCGCCAGTATTTCGGACTGATGACGGCCACCGGTGGCGCCTCCGGCTTGTCGTCCTCCGGCAGGATCGTGCGCCCGGGGTTCGCAGTGAGACCGACCATCCGGTAGTAGTTGCCGGTGGTGATGAACGCGCTCGCGATGTCGGCCTGGCCGTCGACGACGACGTTGACCCGGCCGAACGGCGCGCAGGCGAACATGTCGAGCATCGTCCGATTGTCGGCGACGAACTGTTGAAACATCGGGTAGGAGAACGTGCTGCGCACCTGGAGGCCCGACGCTTCCTTGCTCGCGAACCCGTAGTCGCTCGAGCTGGTCGCCATGTCGTTCCTGCCGGCAAACCGCAGGCGCACGAGCGAATCGGGATCGTTGACGGGCAGTTTTCTGAGGAACAAGCCGTTGATGGCGCTGAAGAGCGCGGTGTTTGCGCCGATTCCAAGCGCGAGAGAGATGACGACGATGGAGGTCCAGCCCTTCGCCTGGAGCAGCGTCCGCATCCCGTGTCGCAGGTCTCTCAGCATAGAAGCAGGCTATTTCGTGTGGCCACCGGTGTCCAGGAACATTTGGAAGGTACGCATCCGCTTTGCGTACCCAGGGTCAGCGCGGACGCTTGAGGAGCAGCGTCGTCCGGTTCTCAGCTTCGAAGACGATTCCAGTCGTCTCCCATCCTTGCGCGCCCTGCGCGTTCAACATCGCAGCCATCGACGATTGGGCGCCTGGCGGGATCGTGATCGTCTGGTACTCCCATTCCACGCGCGCGAACCGGACACGCATCGGGTTGATTGAGACATCTTGTGGCTCGCCGTTGACAACCTGAACGCGGAGCGGACGGTCCAGATTGACGGTGAGTAATTCAACTGGCACCGCTTCATTACGGCCGCGGTTGTGTACCCACACATGGGCCTCCGTCATCTGGCCCGGCTTCGGCGTCTGCGCTGGCGCGGCGAGCGTCGACGTCCCGGCGACGGCGAGCAGGCACGCACACGCCCCGACCATCAATTGGTGTCGCATCTCATCCTCCATTCTCCATTGGACGTGGCGACCAGCCGAGCCGGTCGGACCATTCCATGTGTTCTTACGGCATCCTCATGTCGTGTGCCGCAACAATCGCGTGATCGGCTGCGCGAATCTATGCGAAGATCCCGGCGCGCCAACACGAGACGGACCGGACGCGTTCGAGGTTGGTCGAGGTCCTGCCCATGATTCCACGCTCGAGCACCTCTCTTACGTCAGCCCTGTTGATTCTGACACTGGCCACGACGCCCGCATTCGCGCAGAATCGTGCCGTATCGATCCGGTCGTCGATGGCGAGCGAAGCGACCGCCGCGGCGCTGGACGACTCGCACCGCTCCCGCCGTCCGATGTTCTGGTCGGGAGTCGCGCTGGGCGTTGCGGGGGTCACGACGGCAGTTCTTGGCGTCACCGTCGCCCGGGTCGAAGACAGCAGCACCGGGAACGCACCGAGCGGCGCCTACCGGTCGTGCGTGGCGCAAAAGCAAGATCCGATTTACGCGAGCAGCAGCTGCGAGGCGTTGAAAGCCAAGAACCGCCCGCTGTTATGGAGCGGCGTCGCGTTGGGCGCCGTGGGCGCAGCTCTCGTCATCGGCAGCACGCAGACGAGCGCCCAGGTTTCCGCCGGCGCCGTTCGGCTGCTTCACACCATACGGTTTTGACCGCAGCGATCCCGGCCAGGAGGATGTGATGGGTCTTCGCGCTCGTCTTCTACCGGTGCTTGTGTTGTCGATCGTCGTGTGCGCACCGCGCGTCGTGCTCGGCCAGCGCACCACGACCGGCACCGTCATTGGAAAGATCGTCGACGCGAGCGGCGCCGTGCTGCCGGGCGTCGCCGTCTCTTTGAAGAGCCCGGACGCGATGGGCCAGTTTGGCGGCGTGACCGATGGTCAGGGCACGTACCGTGTGACCAATCTTCCGCCCGGGACCTACGAGGTACGCGCCGAGCTGTCGGGCTTTCAGACCGTCATTCGGAACGCGCCCGTTCGTTTGAACGCCGTGACCGAGGTCGATTTCACGCTGTCGATCAGTGCAGTTTCCGAGACCGTCACCGTACTGGCCGAATCGCCCATCGTCGATCCCGAGCGCGCCGGCCTGTCGGTGAACCTCAACAATCAGGCGCTGACGTCGGTGCCGGTCACGACGAACCGCCGCTTTCAGGACGCATGGCTCGTCGTACCTGGCATATCGATTAACCCTGCCACGCAGGAGCTGACCGGGTCGGAGCGGCGGACCAGCCTCGACGGCGCCGATGTGACCGATCCATATGGCGGCGACATCTTCGCCGTCAATTTGAACTACGACGCGATTCAGGACGTTGAAGTGAAAGCGCTCGGAGCCGAGGCATCGGACGGTTCGAGCATGGTCGGCCAGTACATGAACATCGTGACGAAGAGCGGCGGCAACGACTTCCACGGCTCCGCGGCGCTGTTCGTGATTCCGCAGCGCTTCAACGGCACGAACGTGCAGGGCATTCCCGCGAATCGCCGGGAGGACTATCAACCCGATCTGACGCTCGGCGGACCGATCGCCCGCAACAAAGTGTGGTTCTTCGCGGCGTATCGACGCGTGCAGACGAACCAGACGTTCAACAACGCAGCCGTCCCGCTCGAGAGACGAGGCAACCTCTGGTTCTTCAAAGGGACAACGCAGCTGCGCAACGATCACCGGCTGCAGGTCAGCGTCCAGTACGACCGTACGATTCAAAAGAACGCGATCTTTCGAGGCACCGTCGCGCCGAACCGCAATCTTGGGCTGCTCACCAGCTCGACGACGAACGGCTTGATGAGCTCGACTCCACAGATGGTCGCGCCGTCGGCGCTCGGCACACTCATCAAGGGCGGCCCGCTGGCGAGCTTCAACTACAACTGGGTCGTCAGCTCGACGAAAGTCTTCCAGTTCGTCGGCAGCTTCATGATCAACAAGCCGAATGACCTCAACCCGAACGACGGCCAGGCGCTCATTCCGACCAAGGTGATTCAGACCAATCCGACCGGCAATATCCTCGGCAACTTGACGACCGTCGCGCTCGAGGGCGGCTTTGGCGCGATCGATACGTCACACCGATCGATGATCTATCTGTCGCCGTCGATGACCTTCTTCGTCAAGGAGAAGCTTGGATCGCACGAATTCCGAGGCGGGGCCGACCTGTATCCGAGGATTGCGAACAGGACCGGCAGCAGCCTGGCTCCCGTCGAGGTCTATTTCAGGCCGCCGGGAACGACGGGGAGCGCCGATGTGCTGTTCGAACGCGACGTCCTGCGCGGCCTGGACGGCGCGACGACGGTCTCCAACTACGCGTACGAGCACCACTACGGCGCGTACTTTCAGGATCGCTGGAAGCCGTCGTCACGCGTGGCGGTGAAGGCGGGCGTTCGTGTCGAGACGACGAGCGTGTTCACCGAGGATCGCCAGAAGGTGCTCGGTGCGCTGCTGCCGGCCGCGCTGCCGACCAACCCGGCCGACCGCGAGTTCCA